>Ga0075426_10002260_pt1 | contig 13798 bp, 12 predicted proteins | sample SoiMethybrSBSTD5_FD_75304 | JGI IMG/M metagenome (GOLD analysis project Ga0075426, IMG submission 75304) | Bulk soil microbial communities from a Populus tree surrounding site in Tennessee, USA - Soil MetaG P. TD hybrid SBSTD5 | ecosystem: Environmental > Terrestrial > Soil > Tree plantation... | reverse complement strand
GATGGGGCCTCGCTCTCGGAGTTCGAGAGGCGCTGGCACGCGGTGCAGGCGGACTTCATCGAGGACCCTCGCCGAGCCGTCGGTGAGGCCGGCGCATTGATGGCCGATCTCATGGAGCGCGTCAGCAAGAACCTGAGGTCGCGTCGCGGCGAGCTGGATCGCCAGCAGGGCGGCGACTCCGACACGGAGACGATGCGCCAGGAGATGCGCCGCTACAAGGAGCTGATGACGCGGATGCTGCACGGTGACACGCAGACCGAGCGGCAGTTGGCTCCCCAGGCCCGATCGCAGCAGGCTCCGGTGAGCCCTGAGAGCGCGACGATGTCGCCGCAACCTCAGAACCGACCGCTGAACCGACCGAAAGACTGAAAACGGGCCGTGCTCTAGTCTTCTCGAAGGCTTGAGCAGGGCCCTCGCGACCGCGACAGAATTCGACCTTCAACTGCCGTCAGGCCGCATCCACGCGCAGCGCTTCGGTGCCCGCGAGGCGCCTCTGGCGCTGTGCGTGCCCGGCCTCTCCGCGAACATGAAGGAGTTCGACTTCATCGGCGAGCGCATCGCCGGCGACGGGTTGCAGGTCGTGGCGCTGGATCTCCGCGGCCGGGGCCAGAGCGAGGTGACGCCGGCGGGCACTTACGGCTGGCCAAGCCACGCCCGCGACGTTTTCGACGCCGCGGACGCGCTCGGGATCGACAGCTTCAGCCTCATCGGCCACTCCATGGGCGGCCTGGTCGCGATGGCGGCCGCGGACCAGAACACCGCGCGCCTCGAGCGCGTGGTGCTCATAGACATCGCGGGCGCTCCCGATGCGACAAGCCTCGGGCCTATCGCGATGTCGGTCAACCGCCTTGGGACCGTGTATCCGAGCACGGATTTCTACATCGAGGCGGTCAAGAAGCTCGGCCTGATCGAGCCGTGGAGCGAGTACTGGGAGCGCTATTTCCGCTACGAGCTCGAGCCGGTCGAAGGAGGCGTGCGAGCTCGCAGCAACAAGGACGCCGTGCTCGAGGATGCGGCCTACGGCTCGGCCCATGAGGCTTACCCCTACTGGGCGAAGCTGACCATGCCGGTGCTCCTCGTCTACGCCAAGCGCGAGATCATGCCCGGCCTCGGCCACATCGTCCGCGCCGCCGACAGGGAGCGGTTCCCACGTGACGTTCCCGGCTCGATCGTCGCCGACGTGGACGCCAACCACTACACGGTCGTGACCGTCGACGGGACCGTGGCGGCGATCCAGGGGTTCCTCGCCCTGAGCTGACGCCGGGCCCCAATCTCCGCGCTGCGTCCTAACATGCAGGCTCGGGTGGAACGGGCATGAACGCCGCCGACCTCGTATTCGGAGTCTGCCTCCTGCTGGGCGGCTCGCTCCTGCTGCTCACCCTGATCGTCGACGACATCTTCGGCGGCATCCTCGGCGCCATGCATCTCGGATTCGAGGTTGCCGGCGTCTCGCCGACCCCCTTGCTGCTGGGGTTCATCTCCATGTTCGGGGTCGGAGGCCTGTTCGGCCTGCACAGCCTTGGGCTTGGCCCCGCGCCGGCCTCGCTGGCCGGGGTGGTGGCCGGATTGCTCGGCTCGTCGGTCGTCTTCGGCGCTTTCAAGGTGCTCCGGCAGGCCGAATCCTCGGACACGTTCAGCCTCCAGGACATGGTCGGCTCGACCGGCCGCGTGTCGGTCGCGATCCCGGCCAACCGCTTCGGCACCGTCCTCATCAGCTTCGCCGGCGCGTCACACAATATGACCGCCACCGCCGACTCAGAGATCCCTGCCGGCAAGCAGGTGAAGGTCGTCGCGGTTGCGGGCACCAACCTCGTCGTTGCGCCGGCTACACCGGCGCCAGCCAATGAAGGAGCCAAATCCGATGCCTGATTTCGCGACATCTAGCCCGTTCCTGGTCGTCGCGGGGGTCGTGATCATCGTCCTGATCCTGGCCTTCGTCGCGAGCCGCTACAAGGTTGCGGGCGCGAACGAGGCGATCATCGTCGCCGGCTCGCGCGGCGCCAAGGTTCACGACGAGCGCGGTCAGGTTGTTTCATCGCCTGGCGACAAGGGCGTGAAGGTCGTCGTCGGCGGCGGCACGCTCGTCATGCCTCTGGTCAACCGCGTCGGCAGGCTCAAGCTGACCGCGCGGCAGATCAATGTGCAGCTCAGTGATGCGGTCACCAGCCAGGGCATCAAGGTCCAGGTGCAGGGCGTCGCCACCTTCAAGATCGGCCGCGACGTCGAATCGCTGCGCAACGCCGCAGAGCGATTCCTGGACGCGAAGCCGGAGCAGGTCGACTCGATCGTAAAGAATGTGCTCGAGGGCTCCCTGCGCTCCATCGTCGGCACGCTGACCATCGAGGAGCTGATCCGCGACCGCCAGAAGCTCCTGCAGCAGGTGCAGGACGCCGCGAAGGGCGACCTCGCGACGAGCGGTCTGCAGATCGATGCATTCACGATTCAGAGCTTCTCCGACGAGAGCAACTACATCGAGCTGCTTGGTCAGCAGAGCGTCTCGACGGTCACCCGAGACGCCCGAATGGCCAAGGCGACGACCGATCAGGAGGCCGCGGTTCGAGAGGCCGAAGCGCAGCAGATCAAGATCAATGCCGCCCGGGACGTCTCCCTGCGCGAGGCCGAGACCAAGACGCAGGTGGCCGCCGCGCAGGCGCGCGCCGATCAGGCTGGCCCGCTCGCGCAGGCCGAGGCGACACAGGAGGTCGTGCGCAAGCAGACCGAGCTCGCGCAGCTGGAGGCCGACCGCAAGGAGAAGGAGCTCTTGTCGAGCACGGTCAAGCCGGCAGCGGCCGAGGCTCAAGCCGTGATCGCGCGAGCCGAGGGCGAGAAGCGAGCCCGCATCGCATCCGCCGAAGCGGACGCCGAGACCACTCGCCTCGAGGGTGGCGCCGAGGCGCAGATCGTGCTGACCAAAGGCGAGGCAGAAGCCAAGGCACTCGCGATGCGCGCCGACGCGTACAAGCAGTTCAACGAGGCGGCCATCATCCAGGCGGTGCTGGCGGCGCTTCCCGAGATCGTGCGGGCAGCGGCCGAGCCCATGGGCCACATCGATTCACTCACTGTCATGAGCGCCGATGGCGCGTCCGATATCGTCCGCAACGCAACGCGGGCCATGGTCGAGTCGACCACGGCGATCAAGGGCCTGACCGGCCTCGACGTACCCGCACTCGTGAGCGGGGCGCTGGGAGGCAGCCCCCTGCGCCGAAAGGAGGGCGGCGAGACGAATGGGTCCGAGCAGAGCGCGTCCGACCGGATCGCGGACATCGCTCGGGAAGGGCTCACCACCATGCCGAAGCGGACGGAGGAGGCGAAGGCCGAGGTCAAGGCCGAGGTTGCAGACGCGACGGCAACCGCGAAATCGGCCGTCGCCGACGTCAAGCAGACCGTGGCGTCGGCCAAGGCCGCCGCGGCGAGCGTCAAGCAGGCGGCGGCTTCGGTCCAGAAGGCGGCCGACAAGACGTGGGGCGTGGTGGAGGAGACCAAGCCGGGAGCAGCCGCGGCGGCGGCCGTTCACCCCAGCGAGGGGACCATCGCGCAGTGGAAGACGTGGACCGCGGAGCAGCTGCTGCGGGTGCCGGACATCCGGCTCTACGGAGCCATGAAGCTCAATGACCTGATGGGGCGAGGCCCGGCCGCGGCCCGGCAGGTGTGGGCCACGGCAAAGGGCGCCCTCGGCCAGGACTTCGGCGACACGACGATCGACCAGATCCTCGCCGAGTGGCCGTCCGGCAATTAGTAGCTGTTTCGGAAGCTGGCCCTCACCCCGACCCTCTCCCGCGGAGCGGGAGAGGGATACCCGGGAAAAGCGAGAGCCCTGCTTGCGCAAGGCTCTCAAGGCTGGGGTGGGGGCGTGGAGTCTGTTTCAGTGCCGAGTTTAACGGCAGTTCATATGGTAGCACGGTGCCGGCGCATCCACAAGATATAGACACCTGGGGATATGTCCCCTCTCCCGCTTGCGGGAGGAGGGCTAGGTGAGCGCGTGAGCCTCCCGATCAAACAGGACATGGAGCCCATGCTGTCCGCGACCGCGGACGGCATCCCCGCCGGCGATTCCTGGACCTACGAGCCGAAATGGGACGGCTTCCGGACCCTGGTCTTCCGGGACGGCGACAAGGTCGAGCTGATCAGCCGAGGCGCCCGGCCGATGACCAGGTACTTCCCCGAGGTGCTGCCGGCACTCCGATCCCTGCGCGAGGACAGGGTCGTGCTGGACGGTGAGCTGATCGTGGCGGTCGACGGCCACGGCCTCGACTTCGGCGCCCTGCAGCAGCGGATCCATCCAGCCGAATCGCGGGTCAAGATGCTGAGCGAGAAGACCCCGGTCTGGTACGTCGCCTTCGACCTGCTGGCGGCCGGAGGAGAGGACCTGCGCAAGCTTCCGCTGGGGGAGCGACGCAAGCGCCTGGAAGCGCTGCTGAAAGGGGTGAAGCCGCCGCTCTTCCTGACCCCCTACACGCGCGACGCCAAAACCGCCAAGCAGTGGTTTCAACTCTTCGAGGGCGCCGGGCTCGACGGGCTGATCGCGAAGTCCTGGGACGGCCAGTACGTTCCCGGCAAGCGGCTGTGGGTGAAGGTAAAGCACCATCGCACGGCCGACTGCATCGTCATCGGTTGGCGGAAGTCGAGCGATGGATCAACCCTCGGTGCGCTGTTGCTCGGCCTCTACGACGACAAGGGCACGATGCATTACGTAGGCCACACGTCTTCGTTCAACGCGGCCGCGCGGCGCGAGCTGATCGCAAAGCTCAAGCCTCTCGAGACAGAGATGCCGGAGGAGGTGCGTAACGCCACCCCCGGCCGAATGCCCGGAGGCCTCAGCCGCTGGTCACGCGGCAAGGACACTGAATGGGTCGCGGTTAAACCTCAGCTCGTGTGCGAGGTGACCTACGACAAGCTGGAAGCGGGCGAGAGGTTCCGGCACGCGACGGGCTTCCTGCGCTGGCGCACCGACAAGCGCCCTAAGGAATGCACCTTCGAGCAGATCGAATCAGTGGCGAGCTTCGATGTTCGAGGGATCTTCCGGAGCAAGTAGCAGCGGCTTGGCACCGGCACCGCCGGGACCGTAGTAGCGCACCGCGGCTCGGCCGAGGCCGGTGACGGTCAGCCAGTCGAACCCGGCGCCGGCGGCGACGCCCACGGCAAGCGGAATCACCCTGGCGGCGACGCGCGCTGTGGTCGAGGCGGCAAAACGCGTGAGGATGCGCGTCAGGACCCGGCCGCCTCCGTGCGCGACCAGCATGCCCGGCATGTGCCTGAATGCCTCGATGGCGAGGCGCTCGCCGCCTGATACGAGCACGTCCTCGCGCAACTTGACCGCGCCGCTCGCGATGCCGACGACGACCAGCGCCTCGACGACGCGCTCGTCTGATCCCTCGAGCTCGTGGCCGTAGATGATCGCGATCGACAGCACGAGCTCGATCTCCTGCTCGAGCGCGTAGAGCGCCTGGCTCGTGACCGTCCCGATCGCCAGCACGGTGCCGAGGCCGGGCGCGATCGAGGCCGCTCCGCTGAGCGCGCCCGTTGCCGCGACCCGCCGGCGCGTGGAACGGATGAGCTCGGCGGCAAGTTGATCATTGGTGAGGTGGGGACTGCGCTGTCGCACGCTGTCGACGTGTGCCCGAATGGCCGGCTCGCGCGAGCTGACGACCTCGGCCAGGCGGCGGAGCACGGCTTGAGCCTGCGGCGGGAGCCGGTCCAGGTCCACGACTTGAGGTTAGACCTAAGGGCTGTCGCGCTCTTAGTTGCGACTAAGTCGCAATAACGGCTAGGCTCGACTGATGGGGCAGAGGCTGGCTGCGGCCTTCGACAGGGGCCAGCGGGGCCGCCTCGCGGGCTTCGCGGGGGCGGTGGCCCTGCTGCACATCGTCGGTTGGGGGCTCCTGCTGACCTATGGCCTGGGCCATCCGGCCTTCCTCGGTCTCGGGGGTCTGGCCTACACGTTTGGGCTGCGGCATGCGTTTGACGCCGACCACATCTCGGCCATCGACAACACGACCCGCAAGCTGCTGCAGCAGAGGCAGAAGCCGGTCGGCGTGGGCTTTTTCTTCTCACTCGGCCACTCCACCGTGGTCTTCCTGATCGCGGTTGCCCTGGGCCTTGCCATCAAGACGCTGCTTCAGGGCGTCGTGGGCGCGAACGGCGAGCTGCGCAACGTCGGGGGAGTGGTGGGCACCCTGGTGTCGGGCGGATTCCTCGTCCTGATCGGGATCCTCAACCTGTTCATCCTCATCGACATCGTCCGCGTGTACAGGCGGATGCGGCGCGGCGAGTACGACCGGGACACGCTCGACGACGAGCTTTCGGCCGGCGGGCTCATGACGCGGATCTTCGGCCGGCTGTTCCGGGTCATCGAGCACAGCTGGCAGATGTATCCGGTCGGATTCCTGTTCGGGCTGGGCTTCGACACTGCTTCGGAGGTGGCCCTGCTCGCCATCTCGGCCGGCGCCGCGGCGCAGGGGCTTCCGTTCACCGCGGTTGTGTCGCTGCCCCTGATCTTTGCGGCGGGGATGTCGCTGATGGACACGGCGGACGGCGCGTTCATGTCGAACGCGTACTCGTGGGCGTTCGCGAGCCCGATCCGGAAGGTGTTCTACAACCTCACGATCACCGCGCTGTCAGTTTTCGTCGCGCTCTTCGTGGGCCTGGTCGAGCTGGCGCAGATCCTGGTCCGCATCCTCGACTTGCACGGCGCGGTCTTCGCCGCGATCGCCAACTTCGACTTCATCGGCAAGGCGGGGTACGTGATCGTGGCCGCGTTCGTCCTCGCGTGGGCGGGCGCGTTCGTGATCTACAAGGTGCGGCGCATCGACGAGCGGTGGGCCGCCCTCGTCGACGACGTCGCTTGAGGCCAACGCCTCAGAGGCCGTAAACCCGCTCCGCCACCTTCCCGAAGATCTCCTCATCGTTTCCCGCCGTCTGGCGCACGAGGTCGACGACCTGACGGTAGCTGGCGGCCAGCAGGCATACGGGCCAGTCCGAGCCGAACATGCACCGTTCCCGGCCAAACCACTCGATGACTAGCTCGACATAGGGCGCGATCTGCTCAACGGTCCAGGCGCTCCAGTCCGCCTCGGTGACCAGGCCGGAGATCTTGCACGCCACGTTGGGCCGCTCCGCGAGTCGCGCAAGGGCGTCCTTCCACGGCCGGTCCTGCGTCCCGACGTGGGGTTTCGCGCAGTGATCGAGCACGAACTGCACGTCTGGGTTGCGTCGCACCGTCTCGGTCGCCGCGTACAGCTGGCGCGTGCGCACCAGCAGGTCGAACGCCAGACCTGCATGCCCGACGGCCGCTATGCCCCGCTGAACATCGGGCTGCAGGAGCCATTCGGGGTCGGCCTCATCCTCGACCTGGTGGCGGATGCCGACCAGCCGGTCGCCCGCCGGGCTGGTCTGGAGCTGGCCGATCGTTCGCGCCGCGTTGCGATCGGTGAGGTCGACCCACCCGACGACTCCGGCGATGAAGTCGTGCTGCGACGCAAGAGTCAGGAACTCGCCGGTCTCGCGCACGCTCGACACGGTCTGCACGACGATGCTGCGCCCGATCGAGGCCTCCTCCAGAAGCGGTTGAAGGTCTTCGGGGCCGAACCGGGAGCGGATCGCGTCCAGCTGATACGTCATCCACGGATACGTGCGGCGCGACGGATCCCAGAAGTGCTGGTGCGAGTCGACGCGGTTCGTGGTCAGGGGGTCGGCGCCTCGCGCGGCAACAGCCGCTCGGCCTTCAGGTCCGCCCACAGCTCACCCGGAATGTCGGCTTCGAACATGCGCACCGAGTCCAGCATCTGCTCCGGGGTCCGGCAGCCGACCAGGACCGACTGCACGGCCGGATGCCCGAGCGGGAACTGGACCGCCGCGGCGCGCAGCGGAACGCCGTGGCGCTCGCACACGGCGCGGATTCGCTGGGCCCGCTCGACAAGGTGCGGCGACGCGGCGAAATAGTTGTAGGTGGCTCCGGGCTTGGGGTCGGCAAGGATGCCGCTGTTGTACACGCCCGCCGCGATGATGGCGATGCCTTTTTCGAGGCAGATCGGAAAAAGCTCGTCGAGGGCGCCCTGGTCGAGGAGGGTGTACCGGCCGGCGAGCAGGAAACAGTCGAAGTCGGCATGCCGGGCAAGCTCGGCGAGCATCTTCGTCTGGTTCATGCCCGCGCCCACCGCCCCGATCTCGCCCCGCGACCGCAGCTCGTCGAGCGCCCGATACGCGCCGCTCAGCGCCTGCTCGAAGTGGTTGTCCGGGTCATGGATGTGCAGGATGTCGAAGCGCTCGATACCCAGTCGCTCGCGGCTTTCCTTCACGGACTGCATGACCGCCGCGTACGAGAAGTCGAAGACCGGGTTGAGCGGTGGGGTCCCGAAGAACACCTGGCCTCGCTCCGGTGGCGCGTCCGGCCGCAGCAGTCTGCCCACCTTGGTTGAAAGGGCGTATGCAGAGCGTGGCTTGCCGCGAAGTGCCTTCCCCGTGCGCAGCTCGCCGAGGCTGTATCCGTACAGCGGCGCGGTGTCGAAAAAGCGGATGCCGCGCCTCCAGGCGGTCTCGAACGTGCGAAGGGCCACCGCCTCCTCAACCGGGTGGTAAAGGCCCGCTAGAGGCGCGGTGCCGAGGCCAAGACGGGTGACCGTCACCGCAGTGCGGCCCAGGCGAACCGTGTCCGAGGCTTTCAATCAGCCAGGTCGAAGATCAGCGGCAGGCGGTCACGGCTCCGGCCGGAATAGTCATGGGCGACGGCCATCATCGGTGCCATCTCCGCCTGCCATCTGATGTTCACCGGCTCGGCCGCGAGCTCCGCGATGGCGCGGTCGTAGTCGTCGCATTCGATGTAGTGGAAGAGGTCCAGCCCGTCGCGAAAGATCGCGTACTTCGCGATGCCGGCCCGCTTGATCGCGGCCACCACGTCCGGCCACACCGCGCGGTGGTACTCCTCGTATTGCTCCTCGACGCCCGGCCTCAGCCTCGTGTGGATCCCGACCTTCATGGCGTTCGAGCATATGCTTCGCCGCCAAGTGACCACCACCATCACCGGGGTGACCGCCCACGACATCCGGTTTCCGACGTCACGCACGCTCGCCGGATCGGACGCGATGAACAAGGACCCGGACTACTCGGCCGCGTACGTCGTCTTCAAGACGGATCACCCCGATGGACTCGCCGGCCACGGGCTGACCTTCACGACGGGCCGGGGCACCGAGCTTTGCGTGCAGGCGGCGCTGCTGATCTCCGAGCATCTGACCGGCCGCACTCTCGAAAGCATCACGGGCGATATGGCGGGCTTCTGGCGCGAGCTCGTGGGGGACAGCCAGCTGCGCTGGCTCGGGCCGGAGAAGGGCGTCGTGCACCTGGCGACCGCCGCGGTCGTCAACGCTGTGTGGGATCTGTACGCGAAAGTCGAGGGCAAGCCGCTGTGGAAGCTGCTCGCGGACCTGACGCCGGAGCAGATCGTCGCGTGCATCGACTTCCGGTACATCGACGACGCGCTGACGCCGGATGAGGCGCTGCGGTTGCTCCAGGACAACGCATCCGGGCGTGGCGCGCGGGAGGCCGAGATGCGCCGCGACGGCTATCCCGCCTACACGACCTCAGCCGGCTGGCTCGGCTACCCTGACGACAAGATCCGGGAGCTGGCCCGCGAGGCGCTCGAAGCCGGGTTCAGCCAGCTGAAGATGAAGGTCGGCGGCGACCCCGAGTCCGACCTGCGCCGCGCCCGGTTGCTCCGCGAAGCGATCGGAAAAGATCGCGGCCTGATGCTCGACGCGAACCAGGTGTGGGGCGTGGACGAGACCATCGTGAAGATGGGCCCGCTGGCCGAGGTCGACCCTTACTGGATCGAGGAGCCGACCAGTCCCGACGACGTGCTGGGACACCGGCGGATCCGCGAGGCGATCGCTCCGATTCGCGTCGCCACCGGCGAGCACGTGCAGAACCGGGTGATGTTCAAGCAGCTGCTGCAGGCGGGGGCGATCGACTTCTGCCAGGTCGACAGCTGCCGTCTCGGCGGTGTGAACGAGGTGCTGTCCGTGCTGCTGATGGCCGCGAAGTTCGGAGTCCCGGTCTGCCCGCACGCCGGCGGCGTCGGGCTGTGCGAATACGTGCAGCACCTGGCGATTTTCGACTACGTCGCCGTCAGCGGCTCGCTCGAGAACCGGGTGTGCGAGTTCGTCGACCACCTGCACGAGCACTTCATCGATCCTGTTCGCGTCGTGAGGGGCCGCTACCAAGCCCCGGAGCGGCCCGGCTACAGCGCGGATATGAAGCCCGATTCGATCAGGGAGTACAGCTATCCGAACGGACCGGTGTGGTCGCGCGAGGTGAGAGCGTGAAACGCCTTCAGGACAAGGTCTGCCTCATCACAGGCGCGGGGTCGGGCATCGGCGCGGCGACCGCCAGGCTGTTCGCATCGGAGGGCGCGGTGGTGGTCGTCGCGGATGTCGATGTCAAGGGCGCGCGCGCCACCGTTGGCGCGATCGGTAAGGCCGGCGGGCGCTCCTCGGCTCAGCATGTGGATGTCACCGACGAGCAGGACACGGTCTCGCTCGCGGCTCGTGTTGTCAAACGCTTCAAGCGCATCGACGTCCTGTTCAACAACGCGGGCATCAGCGGCGTGGGGGACATCATTGAAACGGAGCCGGAGCTTTTCGACCGCGTGATGCGCGTCAACGTGCGCGGCGTGTACCTGATGGCGCGCGCGGTGGTGCCGCACATGATCAAGCAGCGCTCGGGGTCGATCATCAACATGTCGTCCTGCATCGCCGAGATTGGTCTCGCCCGGCGTGTCTCCTACGCCGCGTCGAAGGGTGCCGTGCTTGCGATGACGAAGTCCATGCAGGTGGACGTGGCGCAGCACGGCATCCGTGTCAACGCCCTGCTGCCGGGGACGATCCTCACTCCATTCGTAGAGCGCTACCTTAAGGAGTCCTACAAAGACCCCGAGGAAGGCTTCGCGTCGATCCGCAAGCGCCAGCTGACCAGCGAGCTGGGCCGGCCGGAGGACGTCGCCGCCGCGGCTCTGTACCTCGCCTCTGACGAATCGCGGTTCGTGATGGCGTCCGGTCTGGTTGTCGACGGGGGTGTGACCGGGGCGAAGTGATCGACTTCTATCCCTATCGCGACCGGTTCCGGACGTACCACACCCTCGCGCCCGAGGGCCGCGACCGGGAGAGCATCCTGGCCGAGCTCGCGGAGATGGCGGGGGAGGAGGATCGGATCGCTGACCGCGGCCGGGTGTCGGGCTCGATCTATCACGGGGATCACGACCACTACCGGTTCCTGACCGAGGCCTTCCGCCTGTTCGCGCACGCGAACGTGCTGCAGCGGGACATGTATCCGAGCGCGACGAAGCTCGAGGCCGAGATCGTCGCGATGACGGCGGGGATGCTGCACGGCGAGGCGGCTCCCGAGGTGTGCGGCGTGATCACCTTCGGCGGCACCGAAAGCCTCATCAATCCCCTGCTTGCGTATCGCGATCGTGCGCGGGCGGAGCGCGACATCCAGGACCCGGAGGTCATCGTCCCGGTCACGGCGCACCCAGCGCTCGACAAGGGCGCGCACCTGCTCGGAATCACTCTGGTGAAGGCTCCCCTGCGCGATGACTGGCTCGTGGACACCGACTGGGTGCGCGCGCACGTCAACGCGAAGACGATCGCGCTCGTGGGGTCCGCTGGAAACTACGCCCACGGGTTGATCGATCCTATCGGCGAGCTGTCCGAGATCGCGATCGAGCACGGCCTCGGCCTGCACGTGGACGGATGCCTCGGCGGGTTCGTCCTGCCGTGGGGCGAGCGCCTCGGTCTCGACATCCCGCCCTTTGACTTCCGCCTGCCCGGAGTCACCTCGATCTCCGCCGACACCCACAAGTACGGCTACGCGTTGAAGGGCACGTCGGTGCTGCTGTACCGGACGCCGGCGCTGCGCCGCTACCAGTACTTCACCCAGCCGGACTGGCCGGGCGGCATCTACTTTTCGCCGGGGCTGTCAGGAAGCCGGTCGGGCGGCGTCGTCGCCGCCGCGTGGGCCGCGATGGTGAACCTGGGCGAGCGAGGCTACCTCGAGGTCGCCGAGCGGATCTTCGCAACGGCACGCACCATCCGCGAAGGCATCGACGCCATCCCCGAGCTCGAGGTCATAGGCGATCCAACCTTCCTGGTCGCTTTTCGCGCTCGAGAGCTGGACATCTTCCACGTCAACGACCGCCTGATCGAGCTCGGCTGGCGGCTCAACGCGCTGCAGCTGCCGCCGGCGCTGCACTTTTGCGTGACGCGACCGAACACAGCGAGCGGCGTAGCGGAGCAGCTCATCAAAGACCTCCGCGACGCGGTCGAGTATGCAAAGGATCCGCCCGGTCAGTCGCCGAACAGCGGCGCCCTCTATGGGCTGGGTGGTTCGCCGGAGGGAAACGAGGCTCTCGAGACCCTGTTCGGGGCGGCGCTCGACGCCATGTACGAAGTCGCCCCCGCGGACTAGTGCCAGAGCCCTGGATCCTCGCCGTCGACCTCGGCACCGGCGGCCCCAAGACTGGAGCCGTGTCGCTCAACGGCGAGGTGCTCGCCCATTCGGTCCGCTCCGTGCACACGCGCTACCTGCCAGATGGTGGCGCGGTGCAGGATCCCGCGGACTGGTGGCGGGCGATCATCGCCGACACGCGCAAGCTCCTGGCGGCCAAGGTGGTCGTGCCTCGCGACATTGTGGGCGTGGGGATCACCGGCCAGTGGGGCTCGACGGTGCCTGTCGATGCCGACGGGCGGCCCGCGGGGCCGTGCCTCCTGTGGTCGGACACCCGGGGCGGCCGCCTCGCGAAGCGCACGGTCGGCGGGCTCCTGCCGGTCATGGGCTACTCGCCGGCCAACATGCTGCGCTGGGTCCAGATCACGGGCGGCGCGCCCTCGCCCAACGGAGCCGACCCCCTTGGCCACGAGCACTACCTGCGCAAGCACGAGCCCGACGTCTACAAGCAGACCACCACGCTGATGGAGCCCCTCGACTATCTCGGGCTCCGCTTCACAGGCCGGCGGGCGGCGACGCCGGCCTCGATGATCCTGTCCTGGCTCACGGACAACCGGCCCGGCGCGCCGCTCGGCTACGTCCCGGAGCTGGTGAGACGCGCGCGGCGCGACCACAGCCGGCTGCCGGAGCTGATCCCGACCGGCAGCGTCCTCGGCAGCATCCTGCCCGCGGTCGCCGACGAGCTCGGCCTGCCGCCGGCGCCAGTGGTGGCGGGGGTTCCCGACCTGCACACCGCCTACATCGGGTCGGGAGCGGTCGCGCCGTTCCAGGGCCACGCGACGATCAGCACCTCGGCGTGGATCGCCTGCGAGGTCCCGTTCAAGAAGACGGACGTGCTGCACCAGATCGCGTCGGTGCCAGGGCTCCGGCCGGGCACCTATCTCGTGGCCAACAACCATGAGACCGCGGGCATCTGCCTGGAGTGGGTTCGCGACGCCTTCTTTGCGACTGACAGCCTGCAGCCGCCCTCCTACGACGACCTCGTTCGCCTGGCCGAGGCCGTCCCAACCGGGTCGAACGGCGTGATCTTCACGCCCTGGCTCAAGGGCGAGCGCACGCCGGTCGACGACCGGACGCTACGAGGCGGATTTCTCAATCTCTCGCTCAACACCGACCGCGCGACGCTCGTGCGCGCGGTGATGGAGGGCGTCGCGTTCAACGCCCGCTGGCTGCTGGATGCGGTGGAGGGGTTCACGGGCAAACGCATGCCTTCGCTGCGGCTGCTCGGAGGCGGAGCCGTCTCGGACCTGTGGTGCCAGATCCACGCCGACATTCTCGAGCGCCGCATCGAGCGCGTCGCCGAGCC
>Ga0075426_10002259_pt1 | contig 13803 bp, 10 predicted proteins | sample SoiMethybrSBSTD5_FD_75304 | JGI IMG/M metagenome (GOLD analysis project Ga0075426, IMG submission 75304) | Bulk soil microbial communities from a Populus tree surrounding site in Tennessee, USA - Soil MetaG P. TD hybrid SBSTD5 | ecosystem: Environmental > Terrestrial > Soil > Tree plantation... | reverse complement strand
CCCAATACACCGGAAAGGAAATCCCCAGGTACGCCATCCCGAGCGCGAGCCGGTCGGCGAATCCTCCCGGCCGGCGGGCGCTCAACACGCCGAGGCCGATGCCGAGCGTCGTCGCGAGCAGCATCGCGGCGGCGGCGAGCTGCAGCGTCTTCGGGAACCGTTCACGAATATCCTGCGAGATCGGCCGGTTGGTGATGAACGATCGTCCGAGGTCGCCGCGCACGACGTCGCCTACGTAGCGCGCGAATCGCGTCGGCAGCGGATCGTCGAGATGCAGCTCGGCGCGCAGCCGGGCGATGGTGGCGGAGTCGGCGCGCTCACCCACCATCTCGGAGACGGGGTCGCCCGGAACGACGTTGAGCAGCAGAAACGCGACGATCAGGACACCGAACAGCGTTGGGATCGTGGCAAGCAAACGCCGGCCGACGAGCTGGATCACTTCACCAGCCGGGCTGTGGTCCAGCGCTGCCCGTTAAAGATCACCGGCACATCCCACCCGTCGATTGACGGATGTTCGGCCCAGAGGTCGACGGGGAACCAGAGATACAGCCACGGGGCGGCCTCAAATACACGGGCGTCGATGCGGCGGTACAACGCCTCGCGTGCCTGCTGATCGACGGTGTGGCGGGCGACGAGAATCAGTGAATCGGTGATCCGATCACTATAGAAGGAATAGTTGCCGCCGGGTCCGACGCTCGCGCTGTGAAACAGGGGATACAGGAAGTTGTCGGCGTCGGGATAGTCGGCCCACCAGTCGAGAATGGCCATGTCCGTGTCGCCCTTCCGGACTGCTTCGCGCATGCTCGACGCGTCGCGCGACACGATCTCCACGCGGATGCCGATCGCGGCGAGCTGTGCCTGAATAGCCTGGGCGACGCGCCCCAGCTCGATGTTGGTTCCGGAGCGCCAGAGCTGCACGGCGAAACCGTCGCCGAAACCCGCCGCGCGCAGGAGTCTGCGGGCCTCCGTCGTGTCGTAGCTGTAGCGCGGGCGCGTCGGATCGCTCCCGCCCAACGCCGGGGGGATCGAGCCGGCCGCAGCCACGCCGCGGTTGTTCCATACGGTCCGGAGGATCTCGGGGACATTGACGGCGTGATTGATGGCGCGGCGCACGTTGGCGTCGTGCAGCGGGCCGCGCCGGTTGTTGAGCGCGACGTACACGGCGCGCAGCGCCGGCTTGCGGCGGAGCCAGTCCGGATGCTCCTGCTCCCATTTGGCGGTCTCGCCAAAGGGGATCTCGGCGACCGAAAGGCGACCCGCGAGGAACTCCGCCGCGCGGGTCAGCGGCTCCGGAATGATGCGCACGGTGAGCGTGTCGCCGAGGGGCGCGCCCCCCCAGTAGCCGGAATTCCTGGCGAACTCGAGATAATCGTCATGCTCCCATGCGACGAAGCGCCAGGGCCCGGTGCCGACCGGTCGTTGCCCGAGGTCCGCTCCCGCCTCAGACGGGACGACCGCGGCAACCGGCATCGCGAGGAACTTGGGGAACACCGCGAGCGGCTCGGTCAACGCAAAGGAGATCGCGGTATCCCCCAATACGGCTATGCCGCTCACATCTCGAACGCGACCCTCGGCGTAGTTTTGTGCTCCGGCGACCGGCAGCAGGGGCCAGACCCGGCCGCCGCGAGTCCCGGGGCTGAGGACCCGCAGCAACGACCGCTTGACGTCAGCCGCGACGAGCGGACGGCCATCGTGGAACGTGACGCCGGGGCGCAGATGAAACACGTAGCGCTGGCCGCTCTTGTCTGCGGTCCAGCGGTCCGAGAGACCGGGCAACAACTGGCCGTCCGCATTGAACTGGGTGAGGCCGTCGAACAGCAGGGTGATCATCTCGCCGGTGGGGACGTCGGTCGAGAGTGCCGGATCGAGCGAGCGCGGATCGTAGGTCTCGTAGTAGACAAGACCGCGCGCTCCGCCGCCCGCGCCGGACTGACCGTGACAACCGGCGAGAATGCAGAGGAACAGGGCGCTCTTGGCGGTGTCGAAAAGGTTGACAGTGCGGAGCAAGTGTCGCAACATAGCCGATTGCCAAATCTCGTCAATTGCGCGTCGCATGTCTTCTTTTGCTCGCCGCTCTTACGGCGTCAACCGATCTGTCCGCCCAGGAGCCGCAGGAGCGGGTAGTTCGGGAGCTGTCGTTCGTCGGTAACAAGGCGCTCGACGACCTCACGCTCGAAAGCGCCATCGCCACGACCAAATCGAGCTGGTGGGCCCGCAGTCCCTTCGTGCGCTGGTTAGGCCTCGGGGAGAAGCGGTATTTCAACGAGCTCGAGTTCCGGCGTGATGTGGTGCGTCTGATTCTGCTGTACCGCCAGAGTGGTTACATGAGCGCGGTGGTCGACACCGTGGTGCAGCGGACACCCCGCGATGTCTACGTCGAATTCCGCATCCACGAAGGCGAGCCGGTGCGCGTGACTCGCCTCGAAGTGAAGGGGATCGAGGGAATCTTCAACGTCGACAAGCTGAAGCGTGATCTGCCCCTCCAGGTCGGCGATCCGTTCAACCGGTTCCTGATGCAGGCGTCAGCGGACACGATCGTCCAACGCTTGCGGGACAATGGGTATTCATACGCCGAGGTGCTGCGGAACTTCGACTCCGACGCCGGCGAGCGGCGCGCCGAAGTCGAGCTGGACGCGCAGCCAGGACCGCGGATGCGCATTGGTGAAGTCGTGATACGCGGGTTACGCGACGTCGATACGGGGACGGTCAGGCGCGTCGTGTCGGTGCGACCGGGCGCGCGGTTCAACCAGAGCATGTTGTATCAGACGCAGCGGGACCTCTACGGCATGGGCGTGTTCAACTCGGTCAATGTCGTCCTGATCGACTCCATTCTGCCGCAGGAGACGACGCCGCGCGACTCGACGGTGCGGGTGCTCATTCAGGTGCAGGAAGGACCGCGCCACCAGACCCGGATCGGGTTCGGCTACGCCACGGTGGAGTGCTTCCGGCTCCAGACCGGCTGGACGGCGCGCAACTTCTTCGGCGGCGCCCGCTCGCTCGACCTATCGGCGCGCTTCACCAAGCTGGGTGGCGGCTTTCCCGCGGTGACGGATCCTGAAGGCGTGACGGGCATCAAGGCGGTCTGCAACCCGTTCGCGGGCAACTGGACCGTCGATACGATGAACTACCAGCTCAACGCCAGCTTGCGGAAGCCGGCATTCCTGTCGCGCACCAACGTCGCGACGTTGGGCCTGACCGCGGAGCGCAGCTCGCAGTTCGGCGTCTACACCCGCGAAGCGGTCGGCGGCGACGCAGCCATCACGTTCAACACACGCGGCGCGTGGCCGCTGACAGTCGGTTACTACTACTCGGTCGGGCGCACCTCGGCGTCCGACGCGTTCTTCTGCAGCGTCTTCCGCGTGTGTGACGAAGCGAGCCGCCATTTTCTCCGCGATCGCCGGCAATTCGGCGCCGTCTCGATCAGTATCACCCGTGACCGGGTCAACAACATCCTCGATCCATCGCGGGGCAGCCTCACCACGGTAACCCTGCTGAATGCATCGCACATCTTCGGCTCGCAGGTGCCGTACGAGTTCAATCGCGGAGAGTTCGAGATCGCGAAGTACTATCCGATCGGGCGGCGGACGGTGTTCGGATGGCGGGTGCATGCGGGAGTGATTCTTCCGCGCAACATCGATCTCTCGGGGCAACAGGTCGGTTACGTGCCGCCGGATCAGCGCTTTTACGGTGGTGGACCAACTTCGGTGCGGGGGTATGGACGCAATGAAATGGGCCCGCGGGTCTATGTCGTCAGCGACACGTCTGACGCCTACCTCGTCCGTCCGGTCACGGACCCGGCTGATAAGGTGTGGCGGGGCGTCGTCACGGCACCGACCGGCGGCAACACGCTGATCGTCCTGAACGCGGAGCTGCGTCTGCCGTCCCCGATCCTGTCGCAGCGCGTGCGGTTGGGGGTCTTCGTCGATGCCGGCCAAGTCTGGGAGCGGGGGTCTGAAGCCTTTCCGATCAGCAGCCTGCGGGTCACACCGGGGGCGGGCGTGCGGTTTGCGACGCCCCTCGGTCCGGTCCGAGTCGATGCCGCGTACAACGGCTACCCCGTCGAGCGCGGTCCGCTGTTGTATGTGCCGCCACTCAGTCAGCCGGCGCAGCCCATTGTGCAGATCCGGGACTCCTATCCGCCGGTCAGAGCCGAGAAGACGTTCTGGCAGAAGGTCGTTGTGCAATTCGCCATAGGACACGCCTTCTGATGATGCGCCGTTCGCTGAGCGTGGCGCTCTGGTCGCTGGTCGGCCTGCTGGCGTGCTTTCTTGGCGGGCTCAACGCGCTCGTGAGCACGCATGCGGGCCGCACACTCCTCGCTCGTATCGCCGCCACGGCCGTCGAGCATGCCGTCGCGGGCACCATCACGGTGAGTGAGGTCCGCGGCTCGCTGCTCACGGGAGTCGTCCTCACCGATGTTCGCCTCATCGATCCCGATTCGACGCTCGTCGCGTTGCTGCCGCGCGCCGAGCTCAGCTACAACCTCATCGACTTTGCGGCCGGACGCATCGTGTTCCTGGAGGTGCGTCTCGATAAGCCGGTGATCAACATCGTACAGCACGCGAGTGGCACGACGAATTTCGCCGAGCTGCTGAAGCTGAACGTCAAGGACACGGTGAAGACCAGGCCGCTCGGGCCCGCGGGTCCGCGCTCCCTGATCCTGCTGCGCAACGTGCAGATCGACGACGGGTCGCTCACTCTGCGCTTGCAGAAGCACGGCCAGGTCACGAACACCAACGAGGAGATCGAGTACTCCGGCGAAGACGGGCGCTACCGGCTGCGCCGCTTCGAGCACCTGAACGCCCGTCTCGCGGCCTTGCGCATTCAGTCGCCACGAGAGAAGGGCATCCGCATCGATATCCTGCGACTCGCGACGGAGGCGAGCGATCCACACATGTCGATTGCCGACGTCGTGGGACGTGTGACGATCGACGGCAGCACGCTCGATGCGGACCTCGCGCGCGTGCGGTTCCCCGCGTCGCAGTTCAGCGCGCGGGGCACCGTGCAGTGGCCGCGCGACACGCTGCTCTGGAACCTGACGGTGCGCGCCGATTCGGCGACGCTGAGCGACATCCGCTTCATCGATCCGCGCTTTCCGGCGGGGGCCGTGCTCCATGGCGGCGTCACCGTGGCATCGCATGGCGGGCGGGTGCTCGAGATCCAGCTGCAGCCGCTCGATGTGACGTACGGCAGCGGCCGCGTGACGGGACACGTCACGGCATTCAGCGCGGCCGACTCCGGGATCGTCGCGCTGCGACAGGGCGACCTCCGCTCGCGCGATCTGTCGCTCGAGCTCGTGCGGCCATTCCTCGACACGCTGCCGTTCGCCGGTCGACTCACCGGGCAGACGGTCGTCGACGGTCCGATGCGCGCCTTGAAAATCGAAACGTCGTGGTCGTTCCGCGATTCCCTGGTGCCGGGGTGGCCGGAGACGCAGATCCAGGGAAAGGGCGAGGTGAACCTCGCCGGTCACGATCTTGGGTTCCAGCCGTTTGCCCTGGAAACGGGCCGCATCGACATCGGGACGGTGCGAAACATGGTACCGGCGTTCGATCTGCAGGGTGAGCTCGATGCCGTCGGCACGCTCACCGGCACGCTGAAAAACACCACGTTCAGCGGCACGCTGCGCCACCACGACGGCGACAGACCCGTCAGCGTAATCCGCGGTGTCATCGGCCTCGACTCGCGCGGCGACATCCTGGGCGTGTTCGCCGATGTCAACGCCGATTCGCTGGCGCTCGCCGGACTCACGGGGCGAATCGCGGGCTTCCCGCTGCGCGGCTCGCTGCAAGGTACGATCCGGCTGAACGGCAATCTCGCCGCGCTCGACACGCACGCCGACCTCGCCATGCTCGGCGGTGGCGGCGCGGTTCGCGGCGACGGCACGCTCGTGCTCGGCGCGCCGCGCAGTCTGCCGGTCTACGGCGCGCGCAAGTTCACGCTGCACGCGCAGGATGTGAACCTGCAGCGCTGGATGGTTCGCAACGGCCCGCCGTCGCGCCTCACCGTGACGGCCACGGGCAGCGTCGAGGGCGACAGCGTATCGCCGCCGGTCGGGGCGTTTTCCGCGACGCTCGCTCCCTCGCTGTTCGCCGGGTCGATCATCGACAGCGGTGCCACCACCATGCATTTCGCCGATGGGCGGCTGTATGTGGATGCCTTGCGCGTGCAACAGCCGGGATTGGTCACTCACGGCAGCGGCTCGTTGGGATGGAGGCGGCCCGAGCGGGGGACGCTCGCCTTCAATTTCGACGCCGACAGCCTGAGCGTGCTCGATTCGCTCGTGACCTGGCTCGCCGGCGCGACCCTGAGCGCCCCGACGCCTGAAGACAAGCTCAGAGGCGCGGCGCTAGTACGCCTGACTATGGAGGGTGCCCTCGACTCGCTCTCGCTGGGCGCCGACGCGCAGGTGACCGCGCTCCGGTGGCGCCAGTGGCGCATTCCCAAAGGTCAGGGCAGCCTGACGTACCAGCCTGGCCCCGTGCCGGCATTCGACATCGAGGCGGACGTCGATTCGCTCGGATATGGACGACTGGGATTCGGCGCCGCCGCCGCCCATGCGCGCGGCACACGCGACTCACTCACCTGGTTCGCCCGCTCGCGCGTCGGCGATCTCGGGGCGTTCCTCGCGGGCGGGCGATACCTGCGTCCCGGCGGCGCCGCAGCGGGGAAGGGGGGCACGCAGCACCTCGTAGTGGACTCGCTCGCCGTGCTGCTGCCCAGCGGCGTCTGGTTCCTGGAGCGCCCCACGGGGCTCGCATTCGGCGACTCGGTCTTGCATGTCGACTCGACGGTCTTGAGCAATCCGCAGGGCGGTGGGCGGGTCGCGATCGCCGGTGACGTGCCGCCCAGCGGGCCCATTCGGGCGCTAGTGACGCTCGACAGCTTCCCGCTCGCCGGCATCTATGCGTTGCTGCAAGAGGACACGGCGGGTGTGGCCGGCGTGGCAACGGGCCTGCTTTCGGCGAGAGGCTCGCGGGCGAATCCCGTCTATACGGCCACGTTCGCGCTCGCGCACCCGTCGTTCGGCTCGTTTGCGGCGCCGTTTATGGACGGCAGCATCGACTATCGCGGCCGGCGGCTGAATGGCGACGTCCACCTCTGGCGCGAGGGTGCGAAGATTCTCAACGTCACGGCGCACTTGCCGCTGGACCTCGCGCTGGTCCCGGTCAAGCAACGCCAGCTGCCCGACACGCTCTCGGTGCAGGCGCGCGCCGACAGCGTCGATCTGGGCGTGCTCGCGGCGGTGACGACGACGGTGCGCAAGGTTCAAGGAATATTCAACGCGGACCTGGGGATCGGCGGCACGTGGGAGGCTCCGCAGCTGCGCGGCGGCCTCCAGATTGGCCACGCCGCCGTTACCCTGCCGGCGCTGAACGTCCGCTACACAGACGTCAACGGCAGCCTCTCGCTGCGCGGTGACACGATCCGGGTGGACAGCATCGGGGCGGTGAGCGAGCGCGGCCATGCGTCGGTCAGCGGGTACATGCGGTTGGAGCGCCTCACCAAGCCGCTCCTCGCGTTGAACATCAACACGGCGGAGTTCAAAGCCCTGGACCTCCGCGGCTACCTCACGGTGACCGCAAGCGGCCGGGTGACCCTCACGGGGCCGGTGTTCGGGGCGACGCTCAGCGGCCGCGGCACCGTGACCTCGGGCGTGCTGCATTTCGCCGACCTCGTCAACAAACGGGTCGTCAATCTGGACGAGCCGTGGGTGCAGGACCTGATCGACACGTCGCTCATTCGCGTGCAGCGACTCGGCCCGGAATTCCAGAGCCTCTTCTTCGATAGCCTGGAGGTGAAGAATCTGCAGCTCACGATGGGTGAGGATGTGTGGCTCCGCTCCAACGAAGCGAACATTCAGCTCAGGGGTTCGGTCACCGTCAACAAGGTGAACAACAACTACCTCCTCAGCGGCACGCTGCAGGCGCCGCGCGGCACCTACCGGTTGATTATTGGCCCGGTGACGCGCGAGTTCGTGGTGTCGTCAGGGACGGTTCGGTACTTTGGGACGCCCGACCTCGATGCCGAGCTCGACATTCAGGCCACGCATGAGGTCCATCCGCTACCCGGCCCGGGGCAGTTGGCGGAGATTCCCGTGCGCGCCCACATCACGGGAACCTTGCGACTGCCCAAGCTCACGCTCGAATCCGATATCGGGTACACCCAGACGGAGCTGCTCTCGTATCTGATCGCCGGTAAGCCCACGTTCGAGCTGGGAACCGACCAAGGCGCCTTTGTGCGCGGGACCGCGGCGTCCCTCGTCGCGGGCGAGTTGGAGCGCACGGTGGTGTCGGATCTGGGTGTTCCCCTCGACTATCTCGAGATTCGACCGGGCGACGTGACGAATCCGTTCTCCGGTGCCCAGGTCGCGGCGGGTTGGGCGATCGGAACCAAGACGTTCGTCGTCGTGAACGCCGGCTACTGCGCGAAGGTCCGCCAGACCCGCTGGACCAACACGCTGGGCGCCACGGTGCAGTATCGGCTCAGCCCGGAATGGCGCACCGAAGCCGGCTTCGAGCCGATGCGTACCTGCGCCGGTGAACTGGACCCGATCCAATCTGTCGCGCCGCGCCAGGTCGGCCTCGATCTCTTCTGGGAGCGGCGCTACTGAGATGACGCGCGCCCTGGTCATCACGAACCCGTTTGCCGCGCGGGCGCACGCGCACGCCGTCACGGAGATCGTCAAGATTCTGGGCCGGGGCGGCTGGAACGTGGACCTGCGCACGATCACGGGACCGGGCGACGCGCGCCGCATCGCCGAGGAATCGCTGGGCGAGGGGTTCGACGTGCTGGTGAGCCACGGCGGCGATGGCACCGCGATGCAGATCGCGGCAGGAATCGCGGGATCGGGGATCGCGCTGGGGGTGGTCCCCGGCGGGACGGGCAACGTGCTCGCGGGCAACCTGCAACTACCGCGTACCACCGCCGCCGCGGCCCGGGCGTTGCTGAAAGCCCGCGCGCTCGCCATCGATCTCGGGGTCGTGCAGCGGGCCGATGGCGCGCATTACTTCGCGGTCGTGGCTGGTACAGGATTCGACGCGGAGCTGATGGCGGCCACCGGGCGCGAGCAAAAACGGCGCTGGAAGTTCGGTGCCTACATCGCGCGGGCGGCGCTCAGGCTGTCGACGGTGCGCAGCGCCCCACATCGCGTCACCGTGGACGACACGACGACCGAGATGCGAGCCGCGATGCTGCTCGTGCTGAACTGCGGTAAGCTCCCTCCCGGATTCTTCAACCTGCGCGCCACGCTGGTCCCCGACGACGGGTGGCTCGACATCGTGGCACTCGATGCCGATGGCGCGTTCCAGGGTGTCCAGGCGGTGCTCGAGATGCTGTTTCGCAGCAGTGGGACCGCAAAGCTCAAACGCGTCTGGTGGGGCCGCGGGCGGACGGTGCGGGTCGAGCTGACGGATGGCCTGCCACGCCCGGTCCAGCTCGACGGCGAGGTGACCGGCACGACGCCGTTCGAGGCGCGGCTGTTGCCCGGCGCGCTCTCCGTGCTCGTCGGACCTGGATTCAAGGCGCACGATGGCTGACAAGCTCCTCGTCATCGACGGCGACGCGCCGTCGCTGCAAGCGCTCGGCGGCCACTTCGAGCGCACCGGCTACAAAGTGTGGCGGGACGGGACGGGTGAGCACGCCATGGAGACGTTCCGCCGCGAGCGCCCAGAGGTGGTGCTGCTCGGACTCCAGCTACCCGACGACAACGGGCTGGCGGTGCTGGAACGCCTGCGTCACGTGGGGGCGGCGGTGATTGTACTGGCCGGGCGGGACGACACGGAGATCGCAGTGCAGGCGATGCAGCTCGGCGCCGAGAACGTTCTCACCAAGCCGGTCGATATGACGCATCTCGCCGCGGCGATCGCGCGCGCAGCGGAGAAGGCGCGGCTGTCGCGCGAGAACTCGCGGCTGCGCGCGCTGCTGGAGCAGGTGCCCGAGCTGCGGCAGCGGGCGTCCACCGACCGGCGCCACCAGGCCCAGTCGCTCTCGGACGTTGAGCGGCAGCACATCGAGCGAACGCTCCGTCACCATGGCGGGAACCGGACGCGCGCCGCGCTGGAGCTCGGGATCTCGCGCGCGACGCTGATCAACAAGATCAAGGCGTACAGCCTGAACCTGTAGCCTCGCCTCTAGCCCATCAGGGTCGCGATCACCGTCAGGATCGCGATCACGCCGAATCCCACGCCCGCGCGCGGACCGAAGTACTTGAAGCCCAGCAGCGACGTCAACGCCATGCTGCCGCCAACGGCCCACGCGATCGGCAGCGTCGCGTGCCGTTGCAGCGCGTCGAGGCCGCCCAGTACCCAGAGGACGACAATCGGCACAAGCAAGGCGGCGCTCACGCACAGCCCGTTTCCCATCCAGAAAGCGAACCACGTCGTGTCGGCGCCCTGCCACTTGAACCGCACCGATTTCATCGTCGCGAACACCTGATCAGCCTCGGGTCCCGCTTGGGGCCCTCGTCGTGCCGTGCCCAGCATGCCGCCGAACGTGTGGCCGATCGTCGCGAGGAGCAGCAGGCCGGCGCAAATGCGATAGAGCATCGATTACTCCTTCACAGACGTGCTATCTTGAGGCATGGAAAAACCGCAACTGAAAGAGCACGACGGCATGACGTGCCGTTCCTGCGGAAACGAGGAGCGCGCGTCCGAGGGCTACCCCTGCTCGGATTGCGGGACGTTCATTTGTCTCATCTGCACGTTCCGCGGCGTCACGCGCTGCAAAACCTGCGAGGAGAAGGTGAAGTCCAAGCTGGCCTAACCGCGTCGCCGCTTCAGCTCCGCCGCCAGCTCCTCGCGCGGCGCGCCCAGTTCCTCCGCCAACTTGGTCAACGCCGCCTCTCTGCCGTCCCAGTCACGCGCCGCCGCCAGCGCATCCAGCGCGATCTGTTCGATCGCCGCCGTGCGCTCCTCGAGGTCGCGCGTCCGCACGGCCACCTCGCGCGCCAGCCATTGCTCCAGCTCGCGGCGGTCGACCTCAAGCTGCCGCTGCCGTAGTGCGTGTTGCAACGACAGCTCCAGCTCGTCCAGATCCACCGGCTTGATGAGGTAATCAAAGGCGCCGAGCTTGAGGCACTCGATAGCCGTGCGGGGCTCATCGATGGCGCTCAGCATCACGACCGCGAGGTCGGGGTCCAGCGCCAGCACCTTGGGGAGCAGCTCGATGCCGCTCGTTCCGGGCATGCGGATGTCGCAGAGCATCACCTGGGGACGGCTCGAGGCGACCTGCTCGAGGGCCTCGGCCGCGTTCGCCGCCGCGCGGACCTGATAGCCGAGACGCGTCAGAAAACGGGTGAGCGCCTGGCGAATGCCTTCTTCATCGTCGACGACGAGAACGGGCGTGCCGGCGGGAGACGAGGAAGCGGGAGTAGTCATGGCCGTCAACGTTGTTGACGTTATCTTGGCGCGTCAATGAGCGCACGCATGAATCTCGCGTCGGTTTCCGGTATCACGGTCGGGCACACGACGATCGAAGCGCACGGCACCGGGTGCACCGTGATTCTCGCCCCCGACACCGGCCTGCGCGCGGCCGTCTGCGTGCGCGGCCGGGCGACCGGCACGCGCGAGTTGGACGTGATGGATCCGCGCCATCTCGTCGAGCGCATCGACGCCATCCTGTTCACGGGCGGCTCGGCGCTCGGGCTGGGCGCGGCCGACGGCGTGATGCGCTGGCTGCGCGAGCGGGGACGCGGTCTGCCGGTCGGCGACATGGGGACGATCCCGATCGTTCCGTCCGCGGTGATCTTCGACCTTGGCAATGCGGGCAAGCCGGTCGGCTGGCCGAGTCCCGACGATGCCTATCACGCCTGCGACAACGCGAGTGCCGAGTACAACGACGGATTGGTCGGCGCCGGCCGCGGCGCGACGTGCGGCAAGGCCGCCGGCCTGGAGAAGATGGTCCCCGCCGGGTTGGGATCGTGGGCGATGAACGCCGGTGACGTGATCGTCTCCGCGCTCGTGGTAGTCAATGCCATCGGAGACGTCAGAAACGCGCGCGGCGAGATCATTGCCGGATCGGTCGACAGCCTGCGGTATCTCGCGGATGGCGGCGCGCCGCTCGGCGACCCCAAGCGGCTCAACCGCAACACCACGCTCGCCGTCGTTGCCACCAATGCGGATTTGAGTCGCGTCGAGCTGCAGGCCCTCGCGTTCACGAGCAGCGACGCCATTGCGCGCCGCATTACGCCGTATGGCACCCTCTTCGACGGCGACGTGATTTTCGCGGTCAGTACCGCCGCCGTGAAGGCGAGGTCACCGCTGCAGGTCGACGCACTGGCGGCACTCGTGGTTCCCGAAGCGGTCGAGCGAGCGGTGCGCCGTGGATAAGCTCGAGCGCGCCGTCGACGATATTCGCCGCAAATGGGTGCCCGACGGCCGCCTTGGCGTATTCGACGTCATGCTGCTGCCGAAGATGATCGACGTCACCACGACGAGTCCTGACGCGCGCGATGCCTTGCGTCGCCTGGCGGGAGAATCCGGCGTGCTCGAGAAGGTGGTGCTCCTCCCGCACGATGTCCCGGCGCCCGCGGCGATCGTGACCGCGGCACTCGCCCCGCTCCTGGGCGAGCCGGGCGTCTCCGCGCCGCGCGTGAGCGACGCGCTGCACGGCGAGCCGCTCGATGTACTGGAGCAGCGCGAGGGGTGGCTGCGCGTGCGCGCGTCCGACGGCTACATCGCGTGGATCAACGCGGGGTACGTGGCGACCGGGCCGACCGATTGGTCCGAGGATTGGCAGGCGCGCGCCACTGCCCGTTCACTCAGCGCCGACATCGTCACAGCGGATGGACGGCGCCGTCTGCCGACCGGGGCGCGCGTCGCCCTGCGCCGCGGCGTGGTGGAGCTCGCGGACGGCCAGCGGGGTGCCGTTGCCGCGGGCAGCGTCCGGCGCGAGCAGGAGCTGCGCGTCGAGGCGCGCCATCTCGCGCTCCCCGAGCTGGCGCAGAAGTGGTACGCCGGCGCGCCCTACCTCTGGGGCGGGCGCACCGAGTGGGGCATCGATTGCTCCGGCCTCGTACAGGCGCTGTTCGGCGCGCGCGGCATCGCGCTGCCGCGCGACAGCGATCAGCAGTTCGGCCAGGGCCGCGAGATTCCGATGGCTCCCGATGGAAAAGGCTACGAGGCGGGCGACCTGCTCTTCTTTGCCGAACGCGGCCGCGTGTCCCACGTCGCGCTCTGGGCAGGCGCGGGGCGGATCGTGCATGCGGCGTTGTCGCGGGGCGGGGTGGGGAGTGACCATCTCTTTGGTGATGAGCCTCGGATGGTGCGGATGCGCGAGGCGCTAGTCGGGGTCCGCAGGCCAGCATAGGTGTTAGGTGTCGGGCACCTGACACCTGACACCTGATATTCAGACCGGCACCCCACGCACCACGTACCACGCATCACGCACGTTATTTTGTAGGATGCGTCTGATCCTCTTCGACATCGACGGGACGCTGTTATGGACCGCCGGCGCGGGACGGCGAGCCATTCATCGCGCGATGCTCGACGAAACGGGCACCGCCGGCCCGATCGAGGGCTACCGCTTCGACGGCAAGACCGATCCGCAGATCGTGCGCGAGCTGTTGGAGCTGGCCGGCCATCCCGACGCCCGCTCCGACGATCGCGTGAGCGCCGTCTGCCGCCGGTATGTCGAGCTGCTCACCGCCGAGCTCGAGAAGCCGACCCAGGCGACCAGGCTGTATCCCGGGATCAAGGCTCTGCTCGCCGCGCTCGAGCCCTACGAAATGGACGGGCGCGCGCTGGTCGGTTTGCTCACGGGCAACGTCCAGCATGGCGCGGCGCTCAAGCTGCGCTCCGCGGG
>Ga0075426_10002257_pt1 | contig 13808 bp, 10 predicted proteins | sample SoiMethybrSBSTD5_FD_75304 | JGI IMG/M metagenome (GOLD analysis project Ga0075426, IMG submission 75304) | Bulk soil microbial communities from a Populus tree surrounding site in Tennessee, USA - Soil MetaG P. TD hybrid SBSTD5 | ecosystem: Environmental > Terrestrial > Soil > Tree plantation... | reverse complement strand
TAAAAAGGCGCACGGGTGGAATAGTCCGGAGCAATTGCTTGAAGCGATGGTCGCGATCTCGCGTGTCGACACCGAAGCTGGTCCGCTGCAGGCGTATTTAATGCTGACGGAACTGGACGAGCGCCGCGGAACCGGCCACGCGCTTAGCGCGGCAACCGTTGAGCAGATGGCGTCGAAGTACAACCGGTTTGGCGATCAATATTTGATCTTCTCCGAATTCCCTACGCTCGATGATGCCTCGATAAATTCCTTCCTGTCGGTCGCTGAACATCTGGATTCAATCTCGAATCACTATGTGCGCGGCAATGCGCTCGGCATGTTCGATGCCAGCGTTAGCCTATGGCAGATACTCGCTCGTCAGCACCAGATTCCGCGAAATGATCTCAACCGATCATTCCAGCAGGTGGTGTATCAATTTGGGAAAGTAGCGAACTCGACCAATGTCTTCGATGCAGGACGCGAATCGCTGAAGCAAATCCTGGTCGCTTCTACCGGCAAGCCAGATGCCTCACAGGAGGGAATCGTTTCGTTGCTCGCTGGCCCGCCTCAGACCACCCCGGAAGGCCAGCAGATGCATCAGGAAGTCGCGAACCGCATGCGCTCCGTGCTCGACGCCCAGCGCCTCGTTTCGCTCGATACTCTGATTCAGCTTGGCGATAACTTGCACGGCGCCGCGCGCGTGAAGGAGCGCTCGTCCGGTCTGCTGATGCTCGCCGGCGATCTGCGCGAGTTCCAGATGCCGCAGCCGATCTTCAAGAAGAGCGAGCGCGAAGAATGGGGCGCGGGCGTCTATAACAACCGGCATACCGACCTGGAGATGCAGACCGACATCTCGAAGGTGATCAAGTCTCGGTCGTCGGACCAGCAGGTCGCCGACGCTCGCGGAGAACTTGCATCATTTTTGCGCGACACGCTCGTTGGTCTGAACTATGCGTACTACGAACCGCCAGGTGCACAGATTCTTCATCACAATCCTTTGTTCGTCCGCTCGCATGACTTTTCTGGCGACACGGTCGTAGGCATGCAGCGTGCAGTGTGGCGCGCACCGCAGCTGTTCGGCGCAGGGTCGCCGGCCGGTGGCGGCGCACATCTGGTGGGCTCGCTTGCCGACCTTCCTTATGTGCTCGCGCAGGCAGAACAGGATTTCATCACGCCGGAAAACGTTCAGGCGCTGATTTGGGGAGCAGTCGTGCCGGGAATTCTTACCAGCTCCGTCGTTCCGCGCTGGTGGGACGTCAGTCGTGAAGAACTGCACGCCGTGACGCTATACCAGGAAATCGGGGAGCACTTGCTGACAGCTTCGGCAGATAACGACGATCTGCGGATCAAAGTACTCAACGTGCTCGCGGATCGCGTGTCGCCGCGCACGCTGTATGAGGTGCGCCAGGCATTACGCTCGCGCGGTGCCGAAGATCCAAACACCTATCTCACGCCCGCCGACACTTTCTATTTAGCCGCGGAGTTCCAGCGCGAATATCCCCAGCAGCCGGATCTGCTGGGCCGTCCCGGCAACGAGCTTGAGGCACTGGCAAAGGACCATGCCGACGAGGTGAGTTGGCAGCGTATCTCGCACGACTTCGGTGTGCCGCACCCCGTTTTGGCTCAGAACTATGCGCGCGAATTGCTCAACCTGCCACCGTTCCCGGCATTCATGGGTTACTCGAGCCGCTTCCTGGCGGAATCCTGGGATTCGAACAATCTCTACTGGGCTCGTCTGGCGGACGAGAAGGATTACTCCCCGGTAATGCTCAATCGCCTCGTCCCCGAACTGACGCGGCGCATGGTGGAGAAGATCTTCGCGACTGATTTAGAAGATTGGCCTGCCCTGTTGCGCGCCGCCCGCGAAACAGGCGAAGAGTTCCGCCGCGGAAAATATGGGACAACCCCGGTGAGCATTGCTGCAGCTCAGAATTAGGGAAGCAAAAGGACCGACGCGCGTTCGGTTCCAGATGTTCGTGGCGTCACAAAGTTTTGAAAAGGGTATCCGTATGAACAGGCGAATTGCGTTAGTTCTTGGATTTACATTCTTCTTCTCGGCTGGCGCGGATAGGCACACGCTGGCGCAGTCCTCTGCCCAGTTTCAGGTCTCGGTGGACCTGGTCCAGTTGAACGTCGCCGTCACGGACAACAAAGGCAACTACGTGACCGGACTCAAGCCGTCGGACTTTGTCATTACTGAAGATGGCATCCAGGAGAAGCTCGCGTTTTTTGGTGAAGGTAATGGACCGACGCACAGCCTCGTTGAAGTGGCGCAGGATGGAGATGCATCAAAGCCTGCAACGGAGAATTCCCCAGCTCCGCCTGCCAATGCCTCATTTGTCCCACATCCTGAATCGGGGAACGGAGAGCCGTCCGATGCGCTGAGCGCCGCCATTGCAGGCGCTAACGTGTACATTCTGTTTGACACCAGCAACTACATGTATCGCGGCTTCGTTTTCGCGCAGGATGCCATTTCTGACTTTGTACGTTCGTTGGAGAAAGCAGACAAGGTCGCCTTCTACTCCTACAGCCGCGATCTTTCACGCGCGGCCATGCTGACCTCTGATCGCAATGACGTCGTCCGCGGAGTGCGCACCACCGTCGCCGGCGACGACGCCGCGCTCTACAACTGTCTCTTGCTCACGGTAAAAGATGCAGCGCAGACAATGGGCAGGAAAGTCGTCGTGGTCTTCTCGAATGGTCCGGATAATTCCAGTGTAGTGCCGCCGGAAGATGTAGCCGAGTTGGCCCAGTCAGCCGGTATTCCGATTTACATGATCAGCACGCGTGAAGCTCGCCTGGAGCCAGTCTCGACCGCAGTGTTCGAGCGCATGACCGCTGCAACCGGCGGCAAGGCCTATTTCTCCAAAAACTGGAGAGATGAGCGCAAGGCCTTTGAATCGATTCGCGATGATCTCGGGCACCTCTACTCGCTTAGCTACTATCCCAAGGCAAACCCGAATCACGGATGGCGCACGATCACGGTGAAGCTGAGTGGCGACCGTCACAATCTGCACGTTCGCACACGAAATGGCTATCGCCCGCAGCCCAGCCATTACAACGGTGGAACCGTCGCGGAGGTTTCGACCAGCCACAGTTCGAGCGACAGATAGCAGCCGCCCGAGGAACTGTTATCTAAAAGGCTTGCTGAGATCTCTCTGACAGGTTTCTAGAACACGCGCTCCTGGCGGCGCAGGTTTCCAAAGGTGCCAATGTTCGCAAGGCTGAAAGCAAAGCGGTATTGACTCTCGTTCCGCACTGGTCCCAAGACGAAACGCCGATATTCGAAGTTCAAGCCGCAGCAATCCCAGTTGTACGAAGTTTGAACTGCGGTGTACTGCACTGAGCTTAGATTGAGATCATATCCTACGTTTCCGGCCAGCGAGAATCCGCGGCGCGACGGATTACCGAATCCGCTGGTCACGCGGAATTGATTGAACTTCAATATTGTGGGCAAAGGACTGGAGAGAAATACTTCGCCCGGGGTGTGCAGCAGGGCGTGATTTCCTCCCACGAAGAACGCTCCCACGTGGTAATCGAAAAAAACGTTGCTGGCGTTGATCTGGCCCTTCTTGATGTCGTAGTCGAGCAGCCACTGCAGGTCGGTTCGCTGACTCGTGTGAAGTCGTAAGCGCGACGTGACGGGAGAAAATACCCGCGGTTCTGTAAGAAACGCGATTCCGGAAAACTCTGCTGTCGTTTGCAGCACATTACGCACGCCAGGGACGACCGCGCCCCCGAAATACGGATCGATGAAGTATTTCTGCGCGACCTCCCAACTCAGCAACTCTGTAGCATTGCGTGTGCAGGCCGCATCCGCCTTGGCTGGATCGCAATTCTCGTTTCGCGGCTTGAGGTAGATGCGATTGGTGATCGCGTACTCTACCTCGTTGGTGTCGCTCAAGATATCGGAACTGTCGAAGCGAATTACGTTCAAGAAATTATTGATACCGCTTACATAGTCGTACGTAATCCGCGGCTCAATCGTGTGTTTCAGCGCCTTTCCGAAAATGCCTTTTTCATAGATCTTTTCCACGCGCGGCGGACGGATTTCCAATTCGCCCTCGAAATCTTTCCTGTTCAGTGGATCGTTCAGCGTGGTTCCGATGCTAAACGGAGTCTCCGGTGTCTTGTGCTGGGTGTAGTACGTATCCCGAACAGCTACCGCAGGTCGGAAAGTCCAGCCACGTAGGAACAACGGCAGAGCCAAACGTGGGTGCGCGTCGAGGCGCCCAACCAGATTGGCTGAGCTGAACGTCGGACTGCGACGAGAGAGCCCAGTACCTTCGGCATCGAATCCGGCAACGAAAGGAGTGTTGAACAATTGTCGATCGACTGAATCCACATCGATGCTGGGTACATGCAGGATGCTGAATAAGTCGCCTTTATTTGTGCTCTGAAAATTCTGGTAGCGCTGCGCCAGCGCGCCGATGAAGTACCCGTTGTAATCGCGGTTGACGAACACATCAGACTTCACCTCGGAGTTGACGGCGGCGGTGAAGTTCTCCGCAAAGGCCTGCCGGAATAAGTAGCTGCTCAGGTACTCGATATTGGCGACTCCACGAATGTTGTACGGGAGATTCTGCTCAGCCTGTAGGTGAACGTCCTGCCCTCCCTGATCGACGTGAGCCGGACCAGCTCCGCGATCGACGACTCCGAAGTACGTAGCAGCAATGAAGGAGTCGGGGCCGGTTAACTCGCGAAAATTCCCGTGCTGGGCATATCCCCGCTTGGACAAATATTCGAGCCCAATGGTCGCATCGGTGCTGCGATTGATTGCCCAGAAGAACGAGTCGCCGATGATAGTTCCCTTCACCGAAGATTGACCAAAGCTGGGGATCAGGAACCCAGATTGTCGACCAACGTTCTCAACCGGGTGTTCCACAAAAGGAAAGTACAGAATTGGAACTCGCATCAGGCGGAACGTGGAGTTGTGCAGCTTGGCGAGGTCTCCGATCTCGAAATTCACACGCTCAGCACTGAAGGTCCACTTCGGATGCGGAAGTTCGCAGGTAGTGATGCTGCCATGATGAATGCTGAACCGGTTCGGTCCAAGTTTGTCGACCTCGCGTCCGCTAAAGGTGAACGGGTTTGAAGTAGTCAATATGGCTTTGCGTGAGCCGAGCTTTAGGCCGGTCGTGCCCCGCACGTCGTAAAACTTCCCCGTGCCCTCCACCACGTTGTACTCCGCGTGCGTGGCTTGCATGTTGATGTTGTAATCACCGCCGCCGAGCCTCACATGACCTGTGGCTGTCGATTCACCGGTATCCTGGTTGTAGCTGATCTCATCGGCATAGAGGACGTAGTCGCGAAAATCAATCTGAGCCTCGCCGTGCAACATGTACGTGTTGCCCTTTTGCTCAAATTGATTTGCGACGATGTAAACCGGCTCGCCGCGGTATTTCAACATCGCCGACGCGCGGCCTTTGGGCTCCGGCTTTTTGGCCTGAGGCTCCTGCGGAGTTTGCGTTTGGGATGCGGTAGTTGCACTAGCAGTAGTGAAACCTAGGATTGGAACCAGCAGTAGCACCTGACAAACCGCGAGCGTCGTGTTAACAACAAGATTGCGGCGGAAAATCATCCGAATCGCTGAACTTAGCACGTGGGTTGGAAGGCGTGCAAAAGCAGCAGCCGCTCCGCTGGGACCCTACCGATATGCCTTGTCCGCGATGTGGCAGTGATTGCACCTGCGCCTGTTCTGGCGACCCTCTACCCGCGCCGGATTGGCGTCGGCAAGTTTCTCTTCAAGTCCGCGCGCACAACGCGCGCAAACGCCGCCGACTCGATCCTGACGCACCGCTGCTGGATTTCGATGCAGAGCCGGCGGAATCGGGACGGGAGATTGAATCAAAGCCGCGAACATCGTGGTGGAACCAGGAGGTGGAGAATGCCGAAGAATGGGCTCGAATCACAGAACCGGTTCCCGGACCTGTGATCTCGACGCCCACTAGGTTTGCGGATCCACCCGCCCCATCCATTACATACGAGCCCATTGAGTATGCTCCCGAACCAGAAATTGAATTCCGCGAGCGCCCGCCCTTAGCGCCATTTCCTCGGATCAACGGACGAGTCAAAAACGTAATCGAGTTTCCGCCGGCACAGTATCATCACGAACTCGCTGAACCGGTCAGCGATCAGCTACGCATCTTCGAAGCCGATGAAGAACTTCCTCCGCCTGCGCCGAATCCGCTGAGCGCAATCGAGATCGCACCTCAGGAGCCGGTACACGTCGCAGCCGAGGCACTCGAAGTTCCTTTGCAGACCGCGTCGATGGATTTGCGCGTTTATGCCTCTGCAGTCGATGGGGCGATCATCATCGCGGCCATCGCTGTCTTCGGGATCGCATCCCAGTTCTTCGCCACATCGCTGCCCATGACCAAGCCGCTGATTGCCAGCGCTGCGATCTGCATCGTCCTCCTGTTGGGGATCTATTACTTCCTGTCGCTTTCCTTTAGCCTCAGCACTCCCGGGATGCAGGCATCGGGACTGCAGCTTCGGACATTGGACGGGCATGCGCCGTCGCGAGCACGCCTTCGCTGCCGCGCGATCGCGACCGTGCTGTCGTTCGCGGCATTAGGAATGGGCTTTGCCTGGGCGCTGATCGATGAAGACCGCCTCTGCTGGCACGATCGCATTACTCACACGTATCTCGCTCCAAAGGCCTAGCCGATTGCCGGCATGGCATGAGTCGTATCTACCTGCCGTAGTCTGTAACCTATTAGTGGTGCTATTCCGCTCGACAGAACGATCGGCGACTTCTTCCCCCGGCGGCGCTGCTGCTGATAAGATATTTGTTTCCAGTCAGAACTAATCGCGCTCTTATTGTTCATTCGCGGCGCTGTTCATCGGAGAGAAAGCAGAAATGGCATACGTAATCGCAGAACCCTGCATAGGCACCAAGGACACGGCGTGCGTCGATGCATGCCCGGTGGATTGCATCCACCCCAAGAAGGACGAAGGTCCTCACGGCGAAGCGCAACAACTTTTCATCGACCCGGTTGAGTGTATTGACTGCGGCGCGTGCGTGCCCGTGTGTCCGGTGTCTGCGATCTTCGCCGCCGACGATCTGCCCGATAAGTGGAAGGAATACGAAGGTAAAAACGCGCAGTACTTCGGCCGTTGACGATCCCTCAGAATTGCCTCCGAGAAACCCGGCCACGAGGCCGGGTTTCGTGTTTAGGTTTACGTGGAGCCGGCCGCCCTCGGCCGGGTGTTGACTTTGACCACGTCAAAAACTTCCTCCGAGCGCCGTTGCTTCTCAATCACGAAATCACGCAATCACGAAATTGCCTCGGAACACCCGGCCGAGGGCGGCCGGCTCCACGTAATTTAGAATCCCATCGAGGTCAGCGCCGTGCTCAAGCAGTCAGAAGCCATCGTGCTGCGGACGTATCCGCTGCGGGAAGCTGACCTGCTGGTGACGCTCTTCACCCGCGAAGAAGGCAAGATTCGCGGCGTGGCCCGTTCGGCGAAAAAATCGAAGCGCAGATTCGGAGGAGCGCTCGAACCGCTCACCCGCGTTCGCGCCTACTACGATCAGAAGGCCGGACAAGAGCTCGTCCGCCTCGATTCGTGCGACGTGCTGGAGTCGCCATTGATGCATCCCATCGACTACGAGCGCTCGGTCGCGCTCGCCTATGTGAGCGAAGTACTCGACGGGCTGCTGCCGGACCATGATGCGAACGACGCGGTCTTTCGTCTAACGCAATCCATACTGCCGCGCATCGAAGCCGGCGAGATTTGGATGCCGCTCACGTACTTCGATCTCTGGATCACGCGCCTGATGGGTCTGCTTCCCGATCTGGGAGCCTGCATCGTCTGCGGCGACGAGCTGAACGGGATCGGACGTGTGTACTTTCATGCGTTAGCCGACGGCCTGATGTGCGCGACGCACAAACGCTTGGCGAGTTCAGAGATGTCGCTGGCCTCGCGCCAAATGGCTGCGGAGATGTTTCGCGCTCCCGTCGATGCCTTTGCGGCGGAGCCGTGGAAAAGACAGCGCGGCGCGGATCTAAGAAAGTTTTTGTCACAGTGCATCGAGCGCCACATCGAAGGTAAGCTGGTAACGAGCGTGGCCTTGAGCAAGTTAGATTGAAAACGAGCTGCTAAGCTGCTGAGCTTCTAAGCTGCTAAGCAGTTCCGAGACGATTCGCGTTTGGAGGAATGAGTTGTGGTGAGCCCCGGGTCGATGACTCGACGCCACATGGCTACACTGTTAACAATTTAGTTTGCGTAACGCTTTGAGCTGCGAGAACAGCTTAGAAGCTAAGCAGCTTAGGAGCTTAGAAGCTTTTTGCCGCCCCTCACTTTCCAAGAACTCATCCTCAAGCTCCAGACCTTCTGGGCCGAGTACGGGTGCGTGCTGCAGCAGCCTTACGATCTCGAAGTAGGCGCGGGCACCATGTCGCCTGAAACGTTTCTGCGAGTGCTCGGGCCGAAGCCGTACCGTGTGGCCTATCTGCAGCCATCGCGACGTCCAGCCGACGGACGCTATGGCGAGAATCCCAATCGTCTTTATAAACACACACAGCTTCAGGTGATCCTGAAGCCGCCGCCGAATGACGTGCAGGAACTTTATCTGCGTTCGCTCGAAGCCATCGGGATCGATCTGCGCCAGCACGACATCAAGTTCGAGGAAGACAACTGGGAGTCGCCAACGCTTGGCGCCTGGGGAATCGGCTGGCAGGTGATGCTCGATGGACTTGAGATCACGCAGTTTACTTACTTCCAGCAATGCGGCGGAATCGATCTAGATCCGATCTCAGCCGAGCTGACCTACGGCCTCGAACGCCTCGCAGCTTTTCTACAGGATGTTGACAGCATTTACGACATAGTCTGGTCACGCGGCGCCGACGGCAAGCCCGTCACCTATGGCGATGTGCGTTTAGCTGAAGAGTTGCAGCTTTCCGTGTACAACTTCGAAACCGCCGACGTGCAGAAAGCCTGGCAGCACCTGCAGCTCTTCGAAGCAGAGTGCAAGGCGCTGATCGACGGATATGCAACGGTGAAGAAGCAGGAAGACAGCGGCGATACTGAAGCACTGCGTCGCTATCCCATTTTGGGAGCCTTCGACCTCTGCCTCAAGTGTTCGCATCTGTTCAACATTCTCGATGCCCGAGGTGCAATTTCAGTAACCGAACGAGTCGGCGTAATCGCTCGTATTCGAGCGCTCGCGGTGGGAGTTGCAAAAGCGTACTTGGACCAGCAGCAAGCAGCAGCACAACCATCACCCGCAGCACAACGCGAAGTTGCCGTGTAGTGAATCCGTGAAATCCGTGACCACAGGGTCCGTGAGATCCGTGGCGGTTTTGATTTGAACTGAATGTCCGATCTATTACTCGAAATAGGCTGCGAAGAAATCCCGGCGCGCATGATCGACGCGGCGCGTGATGAGCTCGCGAAGCGTGTATCCGACCTGCTGCAGCGCGAGCGTCTTCTTAAAGACCAAGCTGCTCTGGTTGCCTTCTCCACTCCGCGCCGCCTTGCCATAGTGGCCCGCAACGTGGAAGCGAAACAGGCGGATGTACAAGAGCTGATGGAAGGCCCCGCAACCAAGGTCGCATACAAAGATGGGAATCCGACTGCCGCTGCCGAGGCCTTTGCTCGCAAGATTGGAGTGGAGGTAAGCAAGTTCGAGCGCATAACTAAACCTAAAGGCGAGTACGTCGCCGCGACTGTCGTTCGCAAGGGCCGATGCGCCGCCGAGCTTCTCGCCGAGACCCTACCGAAAGAACTGAACGCGATCTATTGGGCCAAGAACATGTACTGGCGCGGCGGCAAGCCGGAGCGATTCGTGCGCCCGGTGCGCTGGATCGTCGGGCTGCTCGATCATGAAGTATTGCCGCTCGAATACGCAGGCGTGCGCGCGGGGAAGCTGTCTCGCGGGCATCGCATTCTCGCTGCCTCCGACATTACGATCTCTTCTCCAGCCGCCTACGACGGCGAACTGAAAACGAGCAAAGTAGTCGCCGATCCCACTGAACGCGAAAAGCAAATCCGCAAAGCACTCGACGCCGCAACGCGCACCATCACCGGGGCGCACTGGCGGGAAGACGCGGCCCTCCTCAACACAGTCGTTAATCTCACCGAATTTCCCGGCGTGATCCTCGGCAACTTCGATCCTGCCTTTCTGTCGCTGCCCGAAGAAGTTCTGGTCACCGTAATGCGCGACCACCAGAAGTACTTCGCTGTTGAGAGCGCAAACGGGAAGCTAGCACCACACTTCCTCGCCGTCCTCAACACCGATGGCGATCGCGATGGCATCATCCGGCACGGCAACGAGCGCGTACTACGCGCCCGCTTCAACGACGCGCAATTCTTCTGGCATGCGGACCAGAAGATTCCACTCACGCAGCGCGTAGAAATGCTGCGCAGCGTGACTTTTCAGAAAGATCTCGGGAGCTATTGGTCCAAAACGGAACGCATGCGAGCAGTGGTAGCGGGGCTCGCCGAGCGAGTTGCGGCATCTGGGTCCTCGCTCGACAGAAAAGCTGCCGATCAGGCGGCCCAGCTCGCGAAAACCGACCTCACGACAGAACTCGTAAAAGAATTTACTGAATTGCAGGGTATCGTTGGCGGACTTTATGCCAAGGCACAGCGTCACAGCCAGACGGTCGCCGACGCCATGTACGACCACTATCGTCCGGAATCATCCGACGATCGTGTGCCGCGCTCGCTCGAAGGCGCATTAGTTTCGATTGCGGATAAAGCCGACAGCATTACGGGAATGTTCGCTCTCGGTCTGCAGCCGACCGGCTCTAAAGACCCCTTCGCGCTGCGCCGCCAAGCAAACGGAATCGTCCGTATTCTCGCCGAACACAAGCTGCCGCTACATATCAGCGAAATTTTCGATGTAGCTCTTCAGCAGTATCGCGCCTCAGCGGAACTGAAGGGGAAGCTTCCGCAATTAGAGAAAGCCGGCAAGAGCATTTCGGGATTTTTCCGCGAGCGCCTGGAATTTTACCTGCGCGATCTGCGCGGCTTTGCCTATGACGTGGTCAACGCCGTTCTCGCCGCCAGATCCGACGATGTGGTCGATGCGATCGCCTGCGCCGAAGCCGTCACGCAGATTCGCCCGACGGACGACTTCCTGGCGATTTCGATGGCGTTCAAGCGCATCAAGAACATCCTTCGCCAGGCGCAGGAGAGCGGGAAGAAGTGGCCAGAAGAATTCAAGCCCGCCGATCTGGTTGATTCGGCGGAAAAAGAACTCGGAACCCGCGTCGCCGAAACGCGCACCCGGGTTCAGTCGCTGCGGCAATCAAAGCAGGAGCGGGAAGCATTGGCGCACATCGCCCAACTGCGGCCGGTGGTAGACACGTTCTTCGACGAGGTAATGGTCATGGTCGATGACGAAAAGCTCCGCTCGAATCGACTGGCACTGCTGGCAACGATGCAGCGAAGCTTCTCCACGATCGCGGACTTCTCGGAGATAGTTGCGGAGAAAGCTGCTAGCTCCTAGCTGCTGGCTACTGGCCGCAGACTCCAACAAACCAAAAGCTCACACGGATACACACGGATGCTACGGATTGCATGGATACTTCAACTCCGTGTACTCCGTGCCTCTGTGGTGAATCCGCAGTTGTTTAGCCGGAAGCCGAAGGCCGGCAGCCTGCTTCACTGCACCTTCTGTAACCGTGCAATCAGCTTCTGCACCAGATTCTCTTCCGAGTCCGACCACAAAACCCGTCCACTGATTCCGCAGTGCTTCTCAACGGCGGAAGTAAACGCAACCAACTTCTGAACGTTGGCTTTTACGCGGTCCTCACTGGGCTGATCGAGGTCAAGTTCTTCATGCAGGAACGGCGTGTCGAGTCCGAAGTCGGTCTCGATGTGTCCGTCTTCCTGATAAACGCCATCCTCAAAGTCAGTTCCGTAAACAGTGAACTTCACCGGCTGCGGCTCCAGGCGCCACGTAGTGTCCAGCCCACCTCCCGTTTCGGGACTCCACAAGTCCCACATGGCTTCAAATTCGTAAGCGTGATCGGAATGAACATGCTCGGAAGCAAGCTCGATCGCCTGCTCGGGCGTGGCGCGATAGTCAAACGTCTGCTCGAAGACGGGAGGTTCGTTCCCGGAGATGCCGTGTACCGCAAGATAACCGATCCCCGGCCGCGCAGACGAAAACGGGAACTGCCGCAGCACGGAGAGAGCCCGCGGCATCATCTCCTGCTCGCCAAAACTCGGAAACCAGAGACTCAGGTAGAGACGGTCTGCCATGCAGAATTATTTTACTGGTGGGCAGTCGACGGAATGAGCTTCTAAGCTGCTCAGCTTCTGAGCTCCTAAGCTTAGTGGCTTAGAAGCTTAGAAGCTCTTGATATGCGATACTGAATAGGCACGAACGTCAGCCCGGCTGCCGTTCGTTGAAGCCCCTTCCACCAGCGTCCCCGTCGTCTAGCCCGGCCTAGGACATCGCCCTTTCACGGCGGTAACACGGGTTCAAATCCCGTCGGGGACGCCACTTTCCGAGCATCCCTCCATTTTGGTCACGATAGAGTCACGATAGAACCTCAAGACTTCCCCTCCAACAGAAACGCCTCGCCCCGAATGCGCAAACACTCGAAGCGAGGCTAACCAGATGTCTGCCTGAAAGGAGGCAGCATGGCTAAGCCGCATTTTCCCACAAACGCCGATCAAGCCGGACAACTGCTATTCGCTGCAACTCTGGCTCTCGACCTAATCGAAATCACCGCTTACGGACTCTGTAAAGCGCTTGAGGATTACGAGCGCGAAACCACCAAAACCAAGAAGCGCAGCAAGGCGAAGCTGTTCGTCATCTCTGGAGGTTCCAATGTCCAGCGATGACCTTCTGCGCGATTTTGAAACGTATCTCCGAGGGGAAAAGCTCGTCTCTGAAGCAACGATTGAAGCCTATCTTCGCGAGGTTCGGCACTTCGCAAAATGGAAGCACAGCAACATCGTCAAGACTGGCCCGAGACACATCTCGAAGTATCTAGGGATACTGCTTCGCGAGGGCATGGCGGCGCGAACTGCTCAGAGGCGGCATTCATCCTTGCGTCAGTTCTTTGTTTGGCTCAGGCGTGAGGGCATGATCGTTGCCGATCCTACCGAAGCGGTAATCCCGCCGAAGGCAAAGCGCCGGTTAGTGCGTGCCATCACTGAAGCAGAATTTGAAAAGCTGCTGAATGCAGTAGAGCCCGACAATCTCAGGGACCGCTGCATTCTGTTGCTGCTGTTCGGCAGTGGGTTGCGTGCAAGCGAGCTGGTAAACCTGAAGCGCTCGGACTTGAACCTTGAGGCGAGGATCGTAAAAGTTCGGCTCGGCAAAGGCGGAAAGGATCGCTTCGCCCCGCTGAGTGATCGCTCCATCGAGGCACTGAAAACTTATCTCGCCATCGAGTCAGATTCGCCCTGGCTCTTCCCCGGATACGAAGACAAGCCGATTACTCGCGTGTGGGTTTATGAGGTAGTCCGCCGACTCGGCAAGAAGGTACTCAAGAAGCAGATTCACCCGCACCAATTCAGGCACGGCACCGCTACCACGCTGCTCCACAATGGCGCTGACATCGCAGTCGTACAGGCCGTGTTGGGCCACTCTGACGCGCAAACAACCATGATCTATTTCGATAGTGACATACGGCATCTGCGCGAGGTTTACGAGCGCACCCATCCCCGATGCCAGAAATGAGCGCAGCATGTCGAGCAGACTCAAAGCTCACGTTGAGGAGTATCTGGAGTGGCTAGAAGCACGCAACTGCAGTGAACACACCCTCAGAATGTATCGCCAGCACCTTTACCGGCTGGAGCGCAGTCTAGCTGGACGCAAAACCGAGACAATCACATCAAAAGAACTGCGCGGGTTCGTC
>Ga0075426_10002255_pt1 | contig 13814 bp, 10 predicted proteins | sample SoiMethybrSBSTD5_FD_75304 | JGI IMG/M metagenome (GOLD analysis project Ga0075426, IMG submission 75304) | Bulk soil microbial communities from a Populus tree surrounding site in Tennessee, USA - Soil MetaG P. TD hybrid SBSTD5 | ecosystem: Environmental > Terrestrial > Soil > Tree plantation... | reverse complement strand
TCGAGACGGTGGCGCTGCGCGTCGAGCGCCACGTGGAAAACGGCCGCCGGGTCGCCGAATTCTTGAGGTCGGATCGCCGCGTCGACTGGGTCAACTATGCCGGGTTCCCCGAGAATCCGTACTACCCGCTGGCCCAGCGCTACCTGGGCGGCCGCGCCTGCTCGCTGATGACGTTCGGGATCAAGGGCGGGTTCGAGGCCGGCAAGAAGTTCTACGACGCGCTCGGTCTCGTCAAGCGGCTGGTCAACATGGGTGACGCCAAGTCGCTGGCCTGCCATCCGGCCTCCACGACACACCGGCAGATGTCGGCCGAGGAACAGCGCAACGCCGGCGTGAGCCCGGCGATGATCCGGCTCAGCGTCGGCATCGAGCACGCCGACGACATCATCGCCGACCTCGACCAGGCCCTGCGCGCGACGGGATCGGATCACGTCAGCGGGCTGGCCGCCGACTAGGTACGGGGCCGGCTCGATGAGGGAGGGATTGTGATGCCTGTATGTCTGGAGCGCGAGCCGTCGAGTTCCGGTCTCGGAATCGAAGTCGCGCGCGAGAGCCGCGCCGTCGAGTTCGATGACGCGGACGCGAACTGCATCACGATCGGCCTCGTCAACAACATGCCGGACGCGGCGCTCCAGGCCACCGAGCGTCAGTTCGTGGCGCTGCTGGGGGCCGCCGCCGACGACATCGTGGTCCGGCTGCGGCCCTATGCGCTGCCCGACGTGCCGCGGACGGAGTGGGGCCTCGACTACAGCCGCCGCTTCTATGCGCCGATCGACGAGTTGTGGGACAGCCGGCTCGAAGGCCTCATCGTGACCGGGACCGAGCCGCGCTCGCCCGACCTGAGGAGCGAGCCGTACTGGGGAAGCCTGACCCGAGTCCTCGAATGGGCCGAGCAGAACACGCACTCGGCGATCTGGTCGTGCCTGGCCACGCATGCGGCGCTCCTGCACCTCGACGGCATCGCCCGGCGCCCGCTCGGTGAAAAACGGTTCGGCATCTTCGCGTGCGATCGCGTCGCCGACCACGCCCTGACGGCCGGCGCGCCGCCGCGACTGCCGATGCCGCATTCCCGCTGGAACGACATCCCGGAGGACGCGCTGCGGGCATGCGGCTATCAGATCCTCACCCGGTCCGACGACGCCGGCGTCGATGCCTTCGTCAAGCAACGCAAGAGCCTCTTCGTGTTCTTCCAGGGTCATCCGGAATACGAGGCGCAGACCTTGATGCTCGAATACCGGCGGGACATCCGGCGCTTCCTCCTGCGGGAACGCGAGACGTATCCGGCCATGCCGCAGGACTACTTCGACGAGGCGACCGTGGAGGCGCTGACCGCGCTGCGCGAGCGCGCCCTCGCCGATCGGCAGGAGGCCGTCATGGCCGATTTCCCGACGGCGCTGGCCGCCGCCACCGTGACCAATACGTGGCGGGCGCCGGCGGCGCACGTCTACCGCAACTGGCTGCGCTACATGTGCGCGCGGAAGAAGACGGCGCTGGCGCGACGGAAGGGCGCCGGCCGTGGGAAGGGGTCATGCTCCTGAGCTCCCCGCGCGATGCGCTGGCGCGCTGGGAAACCCAGCCGCTCGCCGCGGCGGCGCTGCCGGAGGCGGCCCGCTTTCTGTACCGGTCGGCGCAGCCGGCACCGGCGCCCGGCGTCGAGCGCTCGTTTCGGGAAAGCCCGCTCGCCACGCAACGACGTCTCGAGTGGCTCCTGCTCGGGAACCCGGCCTCGGAGGCCGGGGCGGCGCCCAGCCTGTGCGTCCGTGACGCGTCGGGCACCATCGTCGGGCTGCTCGTGGCATTCCCGACCGTGTTCGTGGCCGGCGACCGGCGGCTGGTCGCCCTCGGGTCCGGCGGATTCTTCGTCGACCCCCAGGCGCGGACGCTGGGGTTCTACCTGTTCAAGCGGTCCCTGGCGTCGCCCGGGTACGCGTTCCACTTCTCCACCACGTGCAACGCCGCATCCGGGCTGGTCTGGCGAGCGGTCGGCGCCGTGCCGGTGCCGGAATCGGATCGCGAGTACATGCTGCCGCTCCGGCTCGACGTGGTGCTGCCGTCGTTCGTGGCCGGGCGGACGATGCGGCCGGGGCTGCTGGCGCTCGCGCGCGCGGTGGGCGGAGCGGTCGATCGAGTCCGGACGCTCGTCGCCGACACGCGCCCGGCGCTCGTCGTCGAGCCGTGCCGCGACTGGGACAAGCTCGCCGCGCTGGCGCGCCGCCATCGACGGGCCGGCGTCATCACCGCCGAGCGCTCGGCGCCCTGGCTCGAGTGGCGCTACGGGCCGGGCGCGCCGAACGCCCCGTTCGACATCTACGTCGTCCGCGACCGCCGCGGCAACGAGGGATGGTTCTCGCTGGGCCGGATCACCCGCGGGCGACACGGGCAGGTCCGCGGTGGCATCGTCCTCGACGCGGTGTGGCCGCCCGGCATGAGGTGCGCGGACGTCATGCGGACCATCCCGCCGCTGGTCCCGACCGAGATCGACGCCGTGTTCTTCCGGCCGCGCGTCGGTGTCGACCCTCGCGCGTGTGGCCGCTGGCTCGTGGCGCGCCGGTGGGAATCCCCCAGCGCGTTCGTCATCACGCCGAGAGGCGCGGCCCCGGTGACGGTCTCCGCGCTCGATCTCGTCCCCGCCGACGGCGAAGGGGCGTTCTGAGATGGTCTTCGACGAGCTGCGGACCGTCGTCACCAAGCTCGAATCCGACATCGCGAGCGGGCCCATCGTTCCGACGGTCACGCCGCCCGAGATTCGCCGCCACCTGGCCGAGCGGTACGACTTCACGCGCCCGCTGGAGCTGGACGACGTCGTCACCGACGTCGAGGGGATGCTGCGCACGTGGCAGGTCCACGTGACGCATCCGCGCTACTTCGGTCTGTTCAACCCGAGCGTGACCGCCGCGTCCGTGATCGGCGACACGCTGGTGGCGATGTACAACCCGCAGCTCGCGACGTGGCGGACGTCGCCGGCCGCGAACGAGATCGAGCGCCACACGCTGGCCTGGCTGGCCGGCAAGTTCGGCTTGCCGGCCGAGACGGCCGCCACCTTCACGAGCGGAGGCGCCGAGGCCAACCTCTCCGCCGTCGCCGTCGCGCTGACGCGCCGGTTTCCGGCGTACGGCGCCGGCGGCGCCCGGCGCCTGCCGGCGGCGCCCGCGATCTACCTGACCGCCGAAGCCCACCACTCGTTCGGCAAGATCGCCCACCTCACGGGCATCGGGCGGGAGGCGATCCGCGTGGTCGCGACGGATCGCCGGTTGAAGATGGACGTCGCCGACCTGGCCCGGCAGGTCGCGGCGGATCGTCGCGACGGGTTCGCGCCGTTCATGGTCGTCGGCACGGCGGGGACGACCGGTGCTGGCGTGATCGATCCGCTGCCGGAGCTGGCGCGATTCTGCGCGGCGGAGGACCTGTGGCTTCACGTCGACGCGGCCTGGGGCGGCGCCGCCATCCTGTCGCCGCGCCTGCGCGGGCATCTGGAGGGCATCGAGGCCGCCGACTCGATCACGTGCGACGCCCACAAGTGGTTCTCGGTGCCGATGGCGGCCGGGATGTTCTTCTGCCGGCATCCCGCCGGCGTCGCCGAGACGTTTCGCGCGGAGACGTCGTACATGCCCGGGAAGACGGCGGGGCCGGTGGTCGATCCGTACACGACGTCGGTCCAGTGGTCGCGGCGGTTCATCGGCCTCAAGCTGTTCGTCGCCCTCGCCCACCATGGCGAGGCCGGCTACGTCGCGATGATCGAGGAGCAGGCGCGCCTCGGCGACGTGCTGCGGGCGTCGCTGGCGCGGGCGGGGTGGTCCATCGTCAACGCCACCCCGTTGCCGGTCGTGTGCTTCACCCGCGACGGCCTCGACACCGGCGCCTTCCTGGCGGCGCTCTATCGACGCCAGATCGCCTGGATGTCCGAGGTGCGCCTCGCCGGCGGCGCGCCCGTCCTCAGAGCGTGCGTCACCAGCGTGCGCACCACCGAGTCGGACGTCGACTGGGTGGTACGCGAGATGAGCGGGCTCCCATGCTGACGGACGACCTCCGACGCTCCACCCGGCAGCGCGGCATCCGCTTCGGATCGGCGGCGGCGCCGAGGCCGCGCATCGTGAGGACCGCATCATGTGTGGTATAGCCGGCGTTCTCGAGCTCGATCCCCGCCGCCGACCGTCCCCCGAGGGGCTGCGCCGCATGGCGGCCGTCCTCCGTCACCGTGGACCCGACGCCGAAGGCTTCTACGAGGACGGCCCGGTGGGATTCGCCCACCGCCGCCTCAGCATCATCGACCTGGCCTCGGGGCAGCAGCCGATGGAGAGCCCCGACGGCCAGGTGTGCGTGGTCTTCAACGGCGAGATCTACAACTACCCGGAGCTGCGGCGCGAGCTCGAAAGCCGGCAGGGCCACGTGTTCCGGACGCAGTCGGACACGGAGGTGCTCCTGGCGCTCTACCAGCACGCCGGGCTCGATGCCTTCCCGCGACTCAACGGGATGTTCGCCTGCGCGTTCTGGGATCGCCGGACGTCGCAGCTGGTGCTGGCCCGCGACCGCATCGGCAAGAAACCGCTCTATTACTACCGCGACGCGCGGCGCGTGCTGTTCGGCTCGGAGCTGAAGGCCATCCTGGCCTTCGGCGGTGTCGACCGGCGCGTCGACCTCCGCGCGCTCGACGAGTACGTCGCCCACGGCTACATCGTCGGCGAGCAGGCCATCCTCGAAGGCGTTCGCCGCGTGGCGCCCGCCCAGGTCGTGGTCGTCCGCGACGGGCGCGTGACGGCCCGATCCTACTGGCGGCTCGCGTTCGAGCCGGCGTCGAAGCCGCCGTCCGAGGTGGAGGCGATCGAGCGCACCGCGGACCTGGTGCGGCAAGCGGTCAAGCGCCGGCTGATGAGCGACGTGCCGCTCGGCGCGTTCCTGAGCGGCGGTCTCGACTCGAGCGCCGTGGTCGCGGTGATGGCCGAGCTCTCCTCGCGTCCCGTCCAGACGTTCTCCATCGGATTCGAGGAGACCGACTACTCCGAGGCCGATGACGCCCGGCGGGTCGCCGAGCATCTCGGGACGGATCACCACGAGATGATCATCAAGCCGGACGCGCTGCACGTCCTCCCCGAGCTCGTCTGGCACCTCGACGAGCCGTTCGGCGACTCCTCGGCGCTCGCCACGTACTACGTCTGCCAGGCCGCGCGCCAGCACGTCACCGTCGCCCTGTCCGGCGACGGCGGCGACGAGGTCTTTGCCGGCTACACGCTGTACCAGGACCTGGACCGGTGGCGGCGGCTTCGCCGGATCCCGCGCTGGGTCCGCCACCGCGTCCTGCCGCCGCTCACGCGGGTCATGCCGTTCACGTGGCCGGGCTGGAACACGCTCTACGCCGCCGGCCGCCTCGAGGACGACGGCCTCGCCCCGGCGCTCGGCGCGTATCCGTACCTCCACGGCGAGCTCTACACGCCCGACATCACGCGAGCACTCGACGGACACGATCCTCTCGCCGAGACGCGCCGGCTCCGGCGGGAGGCCGCGCACCTGGACCCGGTGAGCCGGTTGCAGTACGTCGACACCCTGCAGTACCTGCCGGCCGACATCCTCACCAAGGTCGACCGCATGAGCATGGCGAACTCGCTGGAGGTCCGCGCGCCGCTGCTCGACTACACGCTCGTCGAGTACATCGCGACGCTCCCCCTCACCTACAAGCTGCGGAGCGGCGTCAGCAAGTACCTGCTGCGGAAGGTGTGCGCCCCGATGCTCCCCGTCTCCACGCTGGCCAAGCCCAAGCAGGGCTTCGCGATTCCCAAGGACCGGTGGTTCCAGGGGACGCTGCGGCCGTTCGCCGAGGAGATCCTGCTCGACCGGCGGACGCTGGCCCGCGGGTACTTCCGCAAGGACACGCTGGTGCGCCTGCTCACCCATCACGCGACCGGCCGGCGCGATTACAGCGCGTGGATCTGGTCGCTCATCGTGCTCGAGCTCTGGTGCCGGACGTTCGTGGACGAGACGGGCGCCGGTCCGCTGACGGCATGGCGATGAGCCTCGCCCGCAGCGCCTTGTCGCTCATGGCGGCCAAGACGGTGGCCTTCGCGCTGACGTTCGCGCTGCCGCTCCTGCTGGTGCGCACGCTGAGCCAGACCGAGTTCGGACTGTACAAGCAGGTGTTCCTCCTCGTGGGCAGCGCGCTCGCGATCCTGCCGCTCGGCTTCGTGATGAGCGCCTTTTATTTCCTCCCCCGGCACCCGGACCACCGGCCGGGGATCGTCTGCAACATCTTGCTCTTTTATCTCGTCGTCGGTGGCGTGGCCGGTCTCGTGCTCGTCGGGCAGCCGCAGATTCTCGCGGCGCTGTTCCACGACCCCACGCTGGCCGCGCTGGCCCGGCCGATCGCGGTCCTCGTGTTCCTGATGATCGCCTTCTCGTTCACCGAGCTCATCGCCCTCGCCAATGGCGACGTCCGGGTGGCCACCGGGCTGATCGTCGTCTCGAACCTGACGAAGACGCTGCTGCTGGCGGGGGCCGCGCTCGTGTTCCGCTCGTTCGAGGCGATCGTCGCCGCCGCGATCGTCCAGGGCGTGCTCCAGGCCGCGCTGCTGGTGTGGTACCTCAACGGTCGCTTCCCGGGCTTCTGGCGCGGCCCGAACCGGTCGGTGATCCGGGCCCAGCTCGTGTACGCGCTGCCGCTGGGGACGGCCGCGGTGCTCCTGGTGGTCCAGAACGATCTGCACAGCTATTTCGTCGCGCACTATTTCGACGCCGCCACCTACGCCATCTACGCGGTCGGGTGTTTTCAGCTGCCGCTGCTGTCGATCCTGAGCGAATCCGTCGGGTCGGTGATGATCCCGGCGGTCAGCCGCCTCCAGCTGGAGAACCGGCCCGCGGAGATCGTGCAGCTCGGCGCCCGGCTGATGCGGGTGCTGGCCGCCATCCACTTTCCGCTGTTCGTGGTGTTGCTGATCGCGGGTCGCGACCTCATCACCGTGCTGTTCACCGTCCGGTACGCCGACAGCTGGCCGATCTTCGCCGTCAATCTCATGCTGATCCCCCTCGGCATCCTCACCAGCGTCTCCGATCCCGTGCTGCGCGCGTATCCGGTCTACATCCCGCGGCTGCTGCGCGTGCGCGTGGGCCTGCTCGGCGCGCTCCTGATCGGCGCCTGGCTGGCGACCTCGCATCGGCTGTTGCTGGGCGCCATCGTCGTCATGGTCGTGATCACGGCGGCCGACCGCGTGGTCCTGGCGGTCATCCTCGGTCGCGCGCTGCGCGTGTCCCGCCGCGATCTCCCGCTCCTGGCCGACGTCGGCAAGCTGGCGGGCGCCGCCGGGCTGGCCGGCCTCGTGGCCGCCGGCGCGCACGGGCTGGTGACGGGCGTCGCGCCGGTGGTCGTGCTGGCGACGACCACGGCCGTGTTCACGGCCACCTACCTGGTGCTGCTCGTCGTCCTCGGGGTGCCGACGGCGGACGAGCGGCGCCTCGCGCGCGAGTGGGCCGGTCGCCTCCTCCGGCGGGGGGGACCGCCGCCGAGTCCGATCGCGCTGCGCGGGGTCGGTGACGAGGCGGCCCCATGAGATCGGCCGTCGCGCAGAGGTCGCGGGCCGCCCGCGCGTCGGGGGACGATCGGCTGGTCGTCGAGCGGATCGGCGAGACGGCGGCGTTCGCCGGCATGCGGGAGGAGTGGAACGAGCTCCTCGAGGCCAGCACGTCCAACTGCCTCTTTCTCACCTGGGAGTGGCTCTTCACGTGGTGGCACCATCTGTCGTCGACGCGCACGCTGTCGCTGATCACCGTGCGGCGCGCGGGCCGGCTCATCGCGATCCTGCCGGTCGCCGTGCGCCCGCCGTCGGCCGGCCGACTGGTGCCGTGGCCGACGCTGGAATTTCTCGGCACCGGCGTCGCCGGCTCGGATTATCTCGACCTGATCGTCAGGCGCGGGCACGAGCGCGAGGCGCTGGTCGCCGTCGCCGATGCCGTGGCCACGGAGCGGCGGGTGACGTTGCTCACGCACGTGCCGGAGCACGGCAGCCACGCGGCCGGCCTGGCCGGCGCCCTCGAGCAGCGGCGATGGACGATGTGGCGGCGCCCCCTCAACGTGTGCCCGGTCATCCCGCTTCGGGGCCGCTCGTGGCGAGACTACCTGGAGTCGCTGGGCGCGGCGCATCGCTACAACTTTCAGCGCCGGCTCAAGAACCTGAACAAACAGTTCGAGGTCCGGTTCGAGGCATGCCGCTCGGAACGCGAGCGCCGGGAGGCCATGGACGTCCTGGTCGACCTGCACAACCGCCGCTGGCGCGAGCGCGGGGGCTCGGCGTCGTTTGCCACCGCCGAGCGCCGCGCATTTTACGACGACGTCAGCCGGCTCGCCCTCGAGCGCGGCTGGCTCCGGCTCTTCGTCCTGCGGCTCGACGGCCAGCCGGCCGCGGCGCTGCACGGCTATCGCTACGGCGACACCTTTTCCTTCTACCAGGCCGGCTTCGAACCCGACTTCGCCCGGTACAGCGTCGGCCTCGTCACCATGGGGCTCACGATCAAGTCCGCCATCGACGACGGAGCGGGGGAGTACGACCTCCTGCACGGTGACGAGGCCTACAAGTCCCTGTGGGCCCGCCAGACACGCGACCTGGTCCGGATCGAGCTGTTTCCGCCGTCCCTGCGGGGACGACTGTCCCGGCTGGCGCTGAGCGCGAGCCGGACGGGTCGGAGAGCCGCCCGGCGCATCCTCGGCGACGTCATCGCCGACCGGCTCTCGCGAGCCTGAGTGGTCGCTATCGTCATGCGAATCGCACGACACATCGTCTACTGGATCCTGGTCGTCAGCGGGCTGCCGTGGCTGGTCCGGCGCCTGAACCGGCGAAAGGTCCTCATCCTCGCGTACCACAGCGTCCACGCCGACCGCGCGGATCCGCTGCTGAACTTCGACGGCATGCACGTGCGGGCGCGACGGTTCGCCCGCCAGATGCGGTACGTGTCCCGGCACTACGACGTCGTCGATCTGGATTCGCTGCTCGACGGCCCCGCGCCGGGGTCGGGGCGACCGCGAGCCGTCATCACCTTCGACGACGGCTATCGAAACGTCGGGCGCGTGGCGTCCCCGATCCTGAGGCGAATCGGGCTCCCGGCGACGCTGTTCGTCCCGACCGACTTCATGCGGCACGGGCGCGGGCTGTGGTGGGACCGCCTGCGCGTGATGCTCGGCGCCACGCGGCAGTCGACGCTCCGTTTCTCCGCGGACGGCCGGGAGCACCGCCTGCCCATCCGGACCGTCACGGAACGGGGCGCCGCGCTCGAGCAGCTGACGCAGGCCTTGCGGCGGCTGGTGCCCCGGCAGCGTGAAGCGGTCCTCGCTGGACTCGCCACCAGCCTCGACGTGCCGACCGGCGACGGCGGCGCGCTCGGCACGGCGTTGACCGTCGACGAAGTGCGGGCGCTGGCGAAGGGCGGGATGAGGATCGGCAGCCACGGCGTGACGCACGACTCGTTCCTTCACCTCGAACCGGCGGTCCTCTCGTGGGAGCTCACGGAGTCGAGGCGCCGGCTCGAGTCGATCGTCGAAGGGCCGGTCGAATGGCTGGCCTATCCCTACGGCGACTTCTCCGACGAGGTCGCCGAGGCGGCGAAGCGGGCCGGGTATCGAGGCGCGGTGACGACGATCGAGAGCCTCACTGACGACCGCTGCCGCCCGCACGAGCTCACGCGCGTCGGCGTGCACGACGGCGTGACCTTCGCGCACTTCGTGTTCGCGACGTCCGGGCTGAGAGACCTCGTGCTGTCGGCGGCGGTCGCCGCCCGGCGTCTCTGGCATCGCCCGCGCAAGGAGCCGTCCCCGAACGCGGACCGGGCGGCGATTCGTACCGTCGCCGGCGGTGGCCGATGAAGCCGCGCATCGTCCTGGTCGCGCCCTCGCTCGATCGGCCCGGCGGGCAGGCGGTGCAGGCGCGCGCGCTCATGGACGGGCTGAGCGCGGACGGATATGCCGTGGGCGTCCTCCCGGCCGACCAACGCTTCCCGAGGGGACTCCGATCGGTCCGACGGTGCCCCTACGTGCGAACCGTTCTGAACGAGGTCCTGTACGTGGCGGCGCTCCGAGAGCTCTCGCGGGCGGACGTCGTCCACGTCTTCGCGGCCTCGTACTGGTCATTCCTGCTCGCGCCGGTGCCGGCCATGCTGGCCGCCCGCCGCCGGGGCAAGCGCGTCATCCTGCACTACCACAGTGGCGAGGCGGAGGATCACCTCGCCCGCTGGGGACGGCTCGTCCATCCGTGGCTGCGCCTCGCCCACGAGATCGTGGTGCCGTCCCCCTACCTTCGCGACGTGTTCGGTCGGTTCGGCTACACCGTGCGCGTGATTCCCAACGTGATCGACACCTCGGCGTTCCGGTATCGCGAGCGAATCCCGTTGCGGCCGCGGCTCCTCTCGAACCGCCATCTCGAGTCGCTCTACCGGGTGGACGACACCCTCGAGGCGTTCGCGCTCGTCCGCGCGGCCTACCCCGAGGCCACGCTCACCGTCGCCGGCGCCGGCCCGGAAGCGCCGCGCCTGCGACGGCGTGCCGCCGCGCTCGGCGGTGACGGAGTGCGGTTCGTCGGCCGCGTGAAGCCGAGCGAGATGCCGCGGCTGTATGACGAGGCCGACTTCTTCCTGAATGCCTCCGTGATCGACAACCAGCCGGTGTCCATTCTCGAGGCATTCGCGGCCGGCCTGCCGGTGGTGTCGACGCCGACCGGAGACATCGCCGGCATGCTGGGGTATGGCGAGCGCGGTTTCCTCATCCCGCCCGGGGATCCGCCGGCGCTGGCGAAGACCGTGGTGTCCCTCCTGGCGCAGCCTGACCGCGCCCTGCGGGCCGTCCGCCGGGCGCGCCGCGAGACCGGACGGTACACGTGGTCGCAGGTCCGCCACGAATGGGCCGACGTGTACGCCGGCGGCGGAACCGCGCGATGAAGCTCGGGTCGTCGTTCCGGCCGGGACGCGGCGCCCTGAAGCCGCTGCGGTGGGCGGCCCGGGCGCTGCGGAACGAGCTGCTCGGCTTCCGGTTCCACTATCCGCTCGAGACCGTCGCCGGCGCCGGCGGTCGTGACTCGCTCCACTACTACGTGTACAGCGATCGGTTGTTCTTCGACGCCATGGCGCTCGACGCGAGCGGCATTCCCGTCCTGCGCGCCCGGACGGTCGGCGAAGCGAGGAACCCCGCGTACGTCGCCTGGTACGGCCTCGTCATGTTGGAGCGCTGGCTCCGCGGCCTCGACGACACCGGAAACGTCGCGTTCGCTCGGCAGGTCGACTGGCTCGTGGAGCACGCGGTGCATCGCGACGACGGCGCCGCCGTGTGGCCCTACATGTTCGACTGGCGCGAAGGACGCTGCCAGCTCCGCGCGCCGTGGATCTGCGGGATGGCGCAGGGGCTCGCCATCAGCGCCCTGGTGCGCGCGTACCGGATGACGGGTCGCGAGCCGCTCCTCGATCTCTGCCGCGCGGCGGCGCACGTGTTCGAGAAGACGGTGGACGACGGCGGGGTGCGCACCCTCGAGCAGGGTCATGCCATCTACGAGGAATACCCGGGCTACCCGTTGGCGCGGGTGCTGGATGGGTTCCTCTTCATCCTCCTGGGCCTGCGGGATCTGGCGGTGGAGACCGGCGACGCGCGGATTCACGACCTGTTCAGCGATGGGGTGGCGGGCCTGCAGCAATCGCTGGACTTCTGGGACTACCGGGGCCGATGGAGCTGGTACGGCTCGCACGGCTACCTGTGCCCGCCTCAGTACAACACGCTGAACGCGGCGCTCCTCCGCGCGCTGAGCGATGTCACCGACGAGCCCGCGCTCCGGGAGCGCGCCGATCGCTGGCATCCGCGCCACCGCGGGCCGATGACCCGACTCGAGATCTTTCTCGTGTTCCTCGCCACCAAGAACCTGTCGCGTCTCCGGCACCGGACGTGGCGCCGCTGACGCTCGAGTGTTCCGTCCGGGGGCGTCACGCCCCGTCTACGTACTCACCACCAGCCGAGGGTCATATCGGATGACAACGAGAGTGTCGAGCCCGCGCGTGGCAGTGATCGGAGCCGGCTACTGGGGCAAGAATCTCGTCCGGAATTTCCACGACATCGGAGCGCTGGCCGCCGTCTGCGAGAGCGACGCCGCCGCCCACCGCTGGGTCGTGGCCGAATACCCGCAGTGCCGGATGGCGTCGTCCTTCGCCGAGATCCTGCGCGACGACACCGTCACGGCGGTCGCCATCGCCACGCCGGCCGAGATGCACGGCGAGATGGTGCGAGACGCGCTCCGAGCCGGCAAGGACGTCTTCGTGGAGAAGCCGCTGTGCCTGTCGGCATCGACCGGCGAGACGCTGGTGGCCCTCGCCCGCGAGCGGCAGCGCATCCTGATGGTCGGACACCTCCTCTGGTACCATCCCGCCGTCCTGAAGCTCAAGGAGCTGATCGACACCGGCGCCCTCGGCCGCATCCAGTACATCTACTCGAATCGCCTCAACATCGGGAAGATCCGCCACGAAGAGAACATCCTCTGGTCGTTCGCCCCCCATGATCTCTCGGTCATCCTCGGGCTGCTCGGCGAACAGCCGGAGTCCGTGGAGGCGCAGGGCGGCAACTATCTCCATCAGCGCATCGCGGACGTGACGGTGAGCCTGCTGTCCTTTCCGAGCGGGGTGAAGGCGCACCTGTTCGTCTCCTGGCTGCATCCGTTCAAGGAGCAGAAGCTGGTGGTCGTCGGCGACCGGAAGATGGCGGTGTTCGACGACGTCGAGAAGACCGACAAGCTGGTCCTCTATTCGCATTCCATCGCGTGGCGGAATCACGTGCCGGTGGCCCAGAAGGCCGACGGCCAGTCCGTACCCGTGGAGACGGCCGAGCCGCTCCGGCTCGAGTGCCAGCACTTCGTCGATTGCGTCGCCACCCGGCGCCGGCCGCGGACGGATGGCGACGAGGCGCTGCGGGTGCTGAGGGTGCTCGAGCGGTGTCAGGCGGCGCTCGAACGCGACGGGCGATCGCCGCGCAGCGTGCCGCCGCCGCCGCCATCGTACGTCGCCCACGAGTCGGCGTTCATCGACGAGGACGTCGAGATCGGCGCCGGCACCAGGATCTGGCACGTCTCGCACATCATGAGCGGCTCCCGGATCGGCAAGAACTGCCGCATCGGCCAGAACGTCGTGGTCGGCCCCCGGGCGACGATCGGGGACAACGTCAAGATCCAGAACAACGTGTCGGTCTACGAGGGCGTGACGCTGGAAGACCACGTGTTCTGCGGGCCCTCCATGGTCTTCACGAACGTCTTCAATCCCCGGAGTGAGGTCCCGCGCATGGACGAGCTGCGACCCACCCTGGTCCGGCGCGGGGCGAGCCTCGGCGCCAACTGCACGATCCTGTGCGGCACGACGATCGGGACGGGCGCGTTCGTGGGCGCCGGCACCGTCGTCCTCAAGGACGTCCCCGACTTCGCCCTGGTCGTGGGCAATCCGGGACGGATCGTGGGCTGGATGTGCACCTGCGGCCACCGCCTCGTCTTCGACGAGGCCAACGGACCGGGGCGGTGCGGCGCCTGCCAGCGCACGTACTGGAAGGCCGGCGAGAAGGTCTGGCAGGCCGATGGACAGGCGGTGACGGCATGAACGTCCCACTCCTGGATCTGAAGACCCAGTACACGGCCATGCGCGACGAGATCCGCGCGGCCATCGATCGCGTCTGCGACTCGCAACAGTTCATCCTCGGACCCGAAGTGGCGGCCCTGGAGACGGAGGTGGCCGCCTACTGTGAGACGACGCACGCGGTCGGACTCTCGTCGGGGACCGACGCGCTGCTGGTGGCGCTCATGGCCCTCGACGTGGGGGCGGGGGACGACGTG
>Ga0075426_10002253_pt1 | contig 13818 bp, 12 predicted proteins | sample SoiMethybrSBSTD5_FD_75304 | JGI IMG/M metagenome (GOLD analysis project Ga0075426, IMG submission 75304) | Bulk soil microbial communities from a Populus tree surrounding site in Tennessee, USA - Soil MetaG P. TD hybrid SBSTD5 | ecosystem: Environmental > Terrestrial > Soil > Tree plantation... | reverse complement strand
GAGTCGATCCCCCTCGACTACTACAGCCGGATTCCGCAGGGCACGACGCTGCCGGTCCTCGTCGTGGAGGGTGGCTGGCCGTCGGTCTCGGTGGGGAGTGTGGTGTCGTCACCGGCCGAGGAGGCCCGCTACATCCACTGGCAGGAGCGGTTGCTGGATAGCGCCCGGGCCAAGGGTGTGTTTCAACTGACGTTTTACGACCTCGACCTCAGTAACAACCCACCGCCGCCCGGCTCGATCTTGCCGCTATTCACGCATCTCGGGTTGGCCGACAGCGTGCTCCACGCGAAGCCCGCGCTGGCGGTGTGGGATAGCGTACTCAGCCGGCCGCGGCAGCTCCCGTGAGGTCACCGCACCGTCGCGGTGATATTCAGATTGAAATAGTAGAAGTCCAGAATCCCCAACACGCGGGCGGCGTGGGGAGCGAACGTCCGCACGAGGTCCGGTAGCGAAGTCCCGATTCCGAAATGGAGCTCGCGAACCGGGGTGACGCCGTCCGCTTCGCGACGCACGCTGTGACCGACGCCTAACGAGAGCGGCTGCTTTAGGCCCCACCGCAACGGTGGGCGATACGTGACCCACCAGATGTAATTGTCGGACTGGTGCTCGGTTTGTGCGAACACCCGTGCGTGAGCCCGGACTTTCATGCTAGTCCTGATTGTCCAATCAACGGGATGGCCGAGGGTCCAGAGACCCGCCCCGACGCCGGTATAGTCGAACACGAGATCTGAAATCCCCAGCCCCTGCGCCGGATTGAAGGCATCCATCACTTCCACCAGCGTCAACGCGAGGGCGCTTTCGGCCGCACCCACTGTCCGCGACCTCCCCGGCGGCATCCCGCCCCAACGCCATTGCCCGGCAAAGGTCCGGGTCAAGGTGTAGCCGAAGCACAGATGACTGGCCTCGTCGTTCTGACTCAGCGAGTCGCCGGTCCAGTCGTTCTTCACGTGAAAGCGTCCGCTGGAGCGGCCCCACGTCCGTTGCGCTTCGGCGAACACGAGCGCCCAGCCGGCCGCATGCAGACCGGCGACGATCCAGACGCGGGAGCTCCTGGGCTCTGAGGCTGGGGTTTGTCGGTAGGAGTATGACGGAAAGGCGGACGGCACTCGCTGGGCCACGCTAACCCGAACGGGAAGTGCGGCCACCAATCCAGCAATGACGACGGATCGTATGGACAGCGACAGCGGCAACCCGCGGGCAATCGAGACGGCTAGTTTAGGACTGCTGCGGCGTTCCCACAACCCTAGACGCTATGAAGCCTCACCGATGGGTCAACGCGACGACGGTGACCGCCGTCGCGAGCGTTGTGACCACCATGCCGACGATCCGCCATTTCGATTCCGCATCGCCCTTTCCGGGCACCTGAATGCGATCGCCGGCGCGGATGCCGAGCTCGTCCAACGTCGCGCCCCGCGCGATCGCCGACTGCAACCGGTTCCCGCTCCACAACGAGGAGTTGCCTCGCACGATGTCGAGCCGATCGACTCGGGCATCCTTGGTAGCGCCACCGGCGAGCATCAACGCGTCCGTCAGCACCAGGTCGATGGGAACGGCATAGAATCCCGGCCGCGTCACCTCGCCGACGACGGACACGCGGATCAGGGCGCGCGCTTGCACTACGGGATCGTTGAGGTAGCGGCCCAGCTCACGCGTCAAATGGGCCTCGAGGTCACCGCGCCGCACGTCGACCAGCGTGATTTCGCCGATGTTGGGAAGCCGCAGCGCGGGCCCCGCCACGACCGTGAAGGTGTCCGACAGGGCCGAGTCCCCCTCCACGTGGAGCAGGATACGATCCCCAACCTGGAATCCCGTCTCACGTGTTTGTGCCTCCGCCCGCACCATTCCCTGCAAGCCGGTGCCAAGCAGCAGCGCCGCGACGGTCAACGACCAATGAGAGTGCTTCATTCGACCGATACCTCGCTAGACGACCCGTGCGCCCGACGCATGGCGGTCGACTTCGTCCACCGCCTCGTAGCCGGGCAGATAGTAGGAGTAGTACGCGTAGTAGCCGTAGGCGGCACCGCGTGGCACGTCGTTCAACACGGCGCCCAGCAACCGGATCGGTAGACGGTCCAGCACCTCGAGTTTCGCCCCCGTGATGTCGCGGTGGCTGTGCCCGGTCCGCAACACGAGTAACAGGGCACCCGTCACGGTTCCCAGGATGAACGGATCGACTCCTGCGGTGAGGGGCGGGCTGTCGACGAGGATCACGTCATACTGGTCGCGCAACTCGGCGATGAGTTGAGTCATCGCGGACGAGCCCAGCACTTCCGGAGCGCGCCGCGTCCGCGTCCCACATCCGATGAACGCAAGCCGCGGGTACTCCGTGCGCTGCACGATTTCGTCGCGACCGGCCTCCTCGAGGAGGAAGTCGACCAGGCCCGGCTGCCGGTTGGCCTGGAACCGGCGGTGGAGCATGCCACGCCGCACATCGCCGTCCACCAGCAGCGTGCGGTGTCCTGCATCCGCGAACGTGAGCGCCAGATTCGCGGAGACGAACGACTTGCCGTCGCCCGGTCCGGGACTCGTGAGCGTGACGAGCACCGGCCCCGGACCGTACTCGTGCACGAGGCTGAGGCGCACGCCGCGCAGCGCCTCGACGACCTCCACCGGCTCCTTCGCTCGCAGATGCGGCACCGCGCCGATGATCGGCACGCCGAGGTCACGCGACACCTGCTCCGGGTAGCGCACCCTCGGATCCGCGCGGTCGAGCAGGATCGCGCCCAGCACACCCATTCCGAGGCCGGCCAGCAGTCCCATGAGCAGGAGGCGTGGCGCCGTGTTCTTGACGGGGCGCTGCGGCACGACGGCCGGATCGAGGATCCGGACATCAGGAACGGTGGCCTCAGCGGCGAGCCGGGCCTGGTCAAAGCGCTGTTGCAGCGCCGTGTAGGTCTGCTCCTTCAGCTGTGCGTTGCGACTTAACCGGACTTCTTCAATGTCCCGGGCGGGAATCTGTCGCAAATCGCGCGAGGCAGCATCCACCTGTCTCCCCAGCTCCGTTCCCCGGGTAGCCAGCTGCGCCGCAAGCGCCTGCGCCAACGTCGGAATCGTCCGCTGCTGGAGCTCGGCGATCTCTCGAACCAAACGCTGCAGCGGCGGATAGGCCTCGGAGTAGTGGTACCTGAGGGCGCGCAGTCGCGCCTGCTTGTCACTCAGCTCCTTAAGCGCATTCGACAACTCCGGTGCATGCTGCACGGACCCGATGACGGACAACGCCTCCGTCGGTAGCCCGTCTCCGCCGCCACCCTGGGCCAATAAGCGATCGATCGCATCACGGTCCCGGCGCAACTGGTCGCGCTCGACCGCCATGTCGAAAAAACTCACGCGAATCGGGTCGCGAGTCTCCGCAGTGCCTCTCCGGTCCGCCGGTTGATCGGAGGCCAGGGTAATGGTGCGCGTGCGAAATCGCTGCAGCGCCGTTTCCGCCGAGTCGAGATTCCGCTGCGCGGTCGTCAACTGGTCTTCGAGGATCTTGGTCAGCTCGGTGAGCTTTTCGCGCTTCAGCTGTGCGGCTACCTCCACGTAGCGCTGGGCCACGGCGTTCAGAATCCTGGAAATCAGAACCGGATTCGTCCCGCGCAGCTCCATCGCGAGGAAGTTGCCGTTCAAGTCCATCCGAACGTCCAGCTGCTCGCCGAGCCGCAGCGCGGCGTCGCGCGGCGGCACCACCGAGAACTCGACCGTGTGGCCGGGCGGCAACGTCTCCGGTGCGGGGACCCAGCGGAATCCCAACCGCCGTCCCACCGAGTCGCCGACCGTTCCGCGCTCCAGCTCCACGTCTTCGGCCGACGCCAGCCTGTATTCCCGGCCGTCGGCGCCGACGCTCAGCCGGTAGTTCCCCGGGCGGAAACTGTCACTCACGCGGAAGCCGTCGAGTGTCGGCCGGTCGCTCGGCCGTTTCACGTCAAGGTAGAGACTCAGGTCCCGCACAACCTGGTCCAACACGACGTACGACCGCAGCAATTCCAGCCAGGCATCGGCGTCGAGCAGCGCGCCCTGGCGAATCGGCCCTCGCGCATCGGAGCCGGCTTCGCCGCGTCGGTCGGGAACGTCGACCCAGACGTTGGCCTGCGCTCGATAGATCGGACGCAGCACCCGGGTCGCGGCGACGGCCCCACCCAATCCCAGCGTCACCATGAGGATGACGATCCATTTGAAGCGCAGCAGTGCGCTCGCGATGCGGCGCCAGTCAGGGCCGGCTTGTTCTTCGGGGAGAGTCGGAGTGGATGAGGAACGGGCTCGCCCCATCATGACCGGCGCGGGCTCGTCGCGAATCGCGGGAAGAGGCCTTGGATTCATCGACTGCTCACGAAGCAAGACCTATACCGCCCATGGCTTCATCGCGAGACCCGCGCGGCGTCGTGGCGCGCGTCCCACAAGCGCGGTGCACACGCCACATCGCAGCGAGACATCACATCGCAGACGGCACACGGCTTGCGAGGTAACGGGGCATGACACTTCCTCAGCGGCTCCCGTTCTCCTGGACCGCCGACCTCGGACCGCAGAGTCGCGACGCAGGCCGACGCATTCTCAACGTCGTGATTGCGACGCTGGCCTTGGTGCTCGCTCTGCCATTGATGGCTGCAATCGCCGCCCTGATCAAGCTGACGTCCCCTGGCCCCGTGCTGTTCACGCAGCGGCGGATCGGCGTCGATCGTCGCGCGATCGGCAACGCCGGAGGCAACTTCCGCCGCCATGCCGACTCCGGCGGCCGGACGTTCACCATGTACAAGTTTCGCACAATGTGCGTGAATGGCGCCGCAGCACACGAGGTCTGGGCGCAACGCGACGATCCGCGGGTGACCGCGGTAGGTCGCGTGCTGCGCAAGCTCCGGCTCGACGAGTTGCCGCAGTTCTGGAACGTCTTGGTGGGCGACATGAACGTCGTTGGGCCGCGCCCCGAGCAGCCGGGGATCTTTGCGTCGCTGCGCGAGCAGATAGAGGAATACCCGCGGCGCCAGCGCGTCTTGCCGGGGATCACCGGCTGGGCGCAGATCAACCGGGCGTACGACAGTAGCGTCGACGATGTGCGAGAGAAGCTCTCCTACGATCTGGAGTATATCCATCGCCGCTCGGCGCTCGAGGACTTGAAGATCATGCTGCTCACGCCTGCCGTGATGCTGGGCCGGCGCGGCGGCTGGTGACGCGTCGGGCCCTACCACTTCCCAACCTTCGACCTCACGAGGGCTGACCTCGGCGGGTCGGCTCCCACAGCGCTGTTCCCTGCCCCCGCAGCGCTCTGATCCAGGCCTGCAGCGCGGCGATGTTCCCACTCAGCGCGTAGGTTGGCACCGCGATCAGCCGCGGGACCGGTCGTCCCTCCGGCCACACCCAACCGATCGCCGTCACCAGCGCGACCACTCCGCCGAGCGCGAGCGTCGCGGCGGCCCACGAGCGCTCGGGCGCGAGCCACGCGAGCGCCCCTGCCACGGGAAGCGCCATCCACGGCACCAGCCAGCGACACAGCTTGTGGCTCCACAACATCCACGCGAACAGACCGTGACGCCTTGGGTTAAGCAGGCCGCGCTTGTGCCATAAGGTCCGGAGGCCGCGCGCCATCGTGCGGACTTTGCGACGGTACTCGTGCCGCAGAGAGCTGCTGCGGGGGACGTAACAAATCGCGGCCGGAACGGACACAGCGCGGTAACCCTGTTCCCGCGCCACCAGTGCCGCCCCGAAGTCGCGGCTCAGCCCGTCCGGCACGCTCTGCATATGTAGATCGCGACGAATCGCGTACAGACATCCTGACGCCCCGACGATGCCGGACAGGCTGGTCTCGAGATCCCGCACCCACAGTTCGTAGCCGACGTACGCTTGTTCTCCGGGATTCAGGCGGTCATCGACGTTAGAAACGCTCACATCGCGCCCGGAGGCAACACCGACCGACGGGTCGTCGAAGGCCGCGACGAGATGCTTCACAGCTCCCGCGTCGATCCGCACCGAAGCATCGGTGTTGACGATGATCTCCCCGGTCAAGCGGGACCTGGTCGCGTTTTCCGCCGCTGTCTTGCCGCGCCGCTGCGGAAGCCGCACGAGTTCGACGCCTCGAGACGCGAACTGTGTGACGATCTCGTCGGTGCCGTCCGTGGATGCGTCCGAAACCACCAGGATCTGCCGGCGCTCGGCGGGATACTCGATGGCGAGAATCCGTTCGAGCGTGCCGGCGATCGCTTGGACTTCGTTGTAGACGGGCAGCGCGACGCTGATGGTGGGCCACTCGGCCGCGGAGCGCTGGGGCCGGTGCGGCGGTGCCCTCCGAACCACGCGCAGGAGCTTGAGAATCGCCGGATAGCCCAGGTATGTGTAGGCACACAATCCAACTGCGGCGCCCAACAACACCAGCGGGAGTGTGGGAGTGAAGGGCATCGCTCGCTCAATGAACAAGTTCCATGCCCCGTTAACAGCGTATCGACGGTGCGGCGGCCTTGCCTGCCGTCGCGGTCGCGCAACAGGCAAGCGTCGCGGCGCTCCAACCCTTTGTGGACACAGGGTCTGTGGCGCCGACGCAACACAGCGGGGGGAGGTGAGTGCTGAAGTAGATCCAAAGATGAGTACTGAGGTCGATCCAACGAGGGAGTGAACTCTATTCCCAGCCAGCGTACTAATCGTTCATCGCCACCACACGGGATTCACATGCGCGGTGAGCTGCCGTGACGCCGCTGCGAGATCGCGATAACATGGCCCGATCCCTGCGTAAGGTGTCGGCGGGAGGAATGATCATGTCGACACCGCTAGCACCGAACAACGCCGCGCACAGCGCCGACGCGGGCAGCATCACCGCGATGCTGTCGATTAGTTCGAAGGCCAAAGCCGACATCCGCACCCTAGTCGTGGACGACGAGCACACCCTGCGCGAGACCTGCGGCAGCCTGCTCAGCGGTGAGGGGTATGACGTGACCACCTGCGGCCGCGGCCAGGAAGCGCTGGAGCTGCTCAAGCGCCGGCCCTTCGACATCGCCATGGTGGACCTGTACATGTCCCAGGTCGACGGCCTCACGCTGCTCCGCGCGGCGCTCGCCACGAACCCGGACACGATCGTGATCGTGATGACCGGCAACCCTAGCGTCGAGTCGAGCATCGAGGCGCTGCGTCAGGGTGCCTGGGATTACCTCCCGAAGCCTTTCTCGGCGCAGCATCTGCAAATCACGGTAGGACGAGCCGCCCACACGGTGCTGGTCGGCCAGGAGACCCGCCATCAACGGGAAGATCCCGAGCGGGCACAGCAAACGAGCGATGAGCCCACGCTGTTGGGGACTTCCGTTGCGTTCCGTAGGGTCATCGAGCTCGCCCGGCGCGTGGCGCCGACCGACGCCTCAGTGTTCATCACCGGCGAGAGCGGCTCGGGCAAGGAGCTCATCGCGCAATTCATCCACCAGCACAGCCGCCGTTCCAGCCGGCCCTTCGTTGCGGTCAACTGCGCCGCCCTTCCGGAGCCGCTGCTCGAATCCGAAATGTTTGGGCACCGCAAGGGCGCGTTCACCGGCGCCGTGCGTGACAAACCCGGTCTGCTCGAGACGGCCAACGGCGGGACGCTGCTCCTCGACGAGCTAGTCGAGATGTCCAAGCCGATTCAAGCGAAACTGCTGCGGGTCATCCAGGACGGCGTAGTGCGTCGGGTGGGCAGCGAAACGACGGATGCCGTGGTGAACGTCAGGTTCATCGCAGCCACCAACGGTGATCCGGAGGCCGCCGTGAAGGCTGGCACCATGCGGCAGGACCTCTATTACCGCCTGCGCGTGGTGCCGATTCACGTGCCGCCGCTCCGCGAACGGCCCGAAGACATCCCGCTCCTCGCCGAATACTTCCTGTCGACATACTGGGTGCGGCACCGCACGAAAGGCGATAAGGCCCCCAAACTATCCGACGGCGCGATCCGCACGCTGTGCAGCCACCCTTGGCACGGAAACGTCCGCGAACTGCAGAATGTGATCGAGCACGTGGCCGTCCTCACCGAGCCGGGCGCCGCCATCCGACCCGAGGACCTCCCGCTCACCGCCGAAGCAGGGTCGCCCGTCACCGCAAACCCGGCATCGCTCATCTCGACGATGCTCGAAGAGAGCTATCATGGAGCCCGCGAACAGGTGATCGCGCAGTTCGAGATGCAGTACCTGACGTGGTTACTCAGCCGGGCGGGCGGGAACCTGTCGAAGGCCGCCCGAATCGCCGGCGTCGACCGCACCACCCTGTATCGCCTAATGGAGCGGCACGGCCTGCAGCGCAGCCCCAACGCCGCGTGGGTGGTGGAGCGTGAGCCTGGCGACGAGACCGAAACGACGCCACAACCGCAACCGGCCGCCTGAGCCTGCCGGCCAGGCGGGGACGACGGTCAGTCGGGACGACGGTCAGTCGGTTAGTCGAGCGAGAGGATACGCTTCAGCGTACCGGCGATGATCGGCGGCCGGAGCCTTGATGCTCAGCAGCCTGTAGATCGCGTCGTACCGGCTGATCCAGGGCGGAACAGTGAACTGTGTCAGCAGTCGCGCCCGCGCGCGTTGCGCGCGAGCGCGCGCCGCGGCAGGATCGCGGTAGACCGCGCGAATCGCTGCGGCAAGCGCGACTGGGTCGGCGGGAGGCACGAGCACCGCTTCCGCCGACGAAACGACGTCCGGAACCCCGCCGACGCGGGTCGCCACAATCGGGACACCGGCGGCCATCGCCTCGAACACCACGATCGGCGTTCCCTCGGTGCGGGAGCTCAGGACAAAGACGTCGAAGGCCGCGAAGTGCCGCGCCGCGTCCGTCACGGCTCCGTGCCAGCGGATGAGCGAGTCGACACCGCCGCGCTGCGCCCGGGAGGCGAGCGAGTGCCGCCCCGGCCCATTCCCCACCACGGAGACGGTGATGGGCAGGTCGGTTAGGTACAACAGCGCATCGAGGAGCACGTCGGGACCTTTCTCGCCGCTCAAGCGCCCGACCCACCCGATGACGAATCCGTCTTCTCTCAAACCCAGGGCGCGCCGCGCGGACAGGCGATCGAGCGGTGGCGTAGTCTCCCGCCAAGCGTTCGGGACGCAGTGCACCCGGTGCGGGGGGACGCCATCGTGGACCAGCCGATCAACGAGCGGACGCGAGACCACGACCACCGCATCGAACTGCCGGTAGGCGCGTCGCTGCAGCCGCTCGTAGAATCGGTTTTTCCAGCCGCCCCCTGTGAAGCCGTGGACGGTGGTGACCGTCGGGATACCCAGCTGCCGTGCGGGGCCCGCGTCGAGCACGTCCGCGCGATAACCGTGCGTGTGGACGACGTCGGGTCGGAGGCGCCGACAAAGCTCATGAATCGTGGCGCGCTCGCGGCGGTACGCGCGCCCGGGGAGCAGCATCGGGTGGGGCGTGACTCCGCTCGATGCCAACGCCCCGATGATTGGATGATCGGCGGAGCCCGGATCCAGCACGACGGCGGCGTGGACGTCGTTGCCGGCGCGCGCCTGCCCCTGCGTGAGCAGGTGGACGACGCGTTCGACGCCGCCTACCTCCCCCGCCGCGACGACGTGGAGCAGAGACATGGGTGCCCGCAGGCGCCTCAAGATCCGCGCCACAATTCCTTCAGGCGCTCGAGTCCGCTCACGTACTGCAATGCCCCACGTAGGTTGTCTGGGTAGCCGAAGCGCGGCACGGCGAACCGGGCATCCGGCGCGCCCTTGAACGCACGCGCGTCGACATACGCGTGAGTGCTCCCCACCGCGCCGACGAAGCCGAGCTGCCGCAGTGTGGCGAGCTCGCGCGGGCCGTACTCATACGGCTGCCCGCTCGGGTAGCAGAAAATCGGGACCGGGGCGCGCGCCTCAGCCGCGAGCCGCTCCCACGACCCCGTGATCTCGCGCCGGCTTTGAAGGTCGGTGGTCTGGGCAAGCACGGGGTGGGTGACACTATGCGGACCGAAGGTCAGTCCACGTTCTTCGCACGCGCGTAGGTCCGCCCACGACATCGGCGCGTAACACGGGGGTGGTCGCTCGGGCAGGTCCACCTCGGCGGCGGCCGCAAGACGCAGGATAGCTCTCTCTTTCTCCTCCTCCGGCACGTGCTTACATCGCTCCGTGAAATCGAATTGCGCCCGGTCGTATCCCGCCCCGTCGTCCCGCAAGTACCGGAGCTGGGTACTGTCGAGCTCAATTTTCAGCGCCGGCCGCGCCGTGCGCCGCAGGATGTACTCAATGCGATCCCACCACAGCCAGAGCGGGCCGTCCAGGAATCCCGTCGTGACGAACACCGTCGCGGGACAGTCGAACTCCGCGAACACCTGACTGGCGATGCCCGCCTGGTCGGCATATCCGTCGTCCAGCGTGAATGCAACGGCGCGACTCACGCGCCGATCAGCCTCGGACAGCCAGTGGAACAGTTCCTCGAGCCCGACGAGCGCGTAGCGCTCCCGCCGGAGCAACGACAGGAAGCTCCGCAATGCTTGGGGATCGTGCCCTGGCGTTCCGCGGTCGGCGTCCTGCAGGCGGTGCAGCACGAAGATCGTAGCCCGGCCAAGCATGAAGCGGGCGAACAGGCGCGTTACCGCCGGCGCACTCAGCGCGCCGAGCAGCACCTGTTGCACGGGCCTCAGAAGTCTCACGTCACCGCCCTCCACCGGGCACGGAAGTTGCCCGCTCGGCAGCGTGAGCACACTCCGCATCGGTCTGCTCGTGGACCTCGCAGCTCGAAAGCTGGGCTCGCTCGAGATGTGGCTGCTCGGGCTCGCCACGGAGAGTCGTCGGCGCGGGCACGTCCTCGAGATCATCGGCCGAGAGCCACTGCACCCGGACATCGCGCGCAGGTTCAGCGACTGCGGCGTCCGGTGGGCGTCCCTGGAACAGCTGCGCAGACGCCCTCTGGAATCCGTCGTGCGGTTGGCCCGTCGCTTCGATGTGCTGCACTTGAACCTGTTCGCCCCTCGCAACCCTGTCTCGCTGATGGCGTACGCGGCATGGCCTGCCCGCGTCCTCTTCGTGGACCACTTTTCCGGGCCCGCTGACGACGGGAACGACGAGCGTGGAGCCGCACATACGCTCCTCGACCGGGCAACCCTGCTGCGGGTCTCTGGTCTTGCCGGAGTGTCCGATTACGTGCGCGATCGTAGCATACGGCGCTTCCGATTTCCCGCGGCGAGGGCTTGCACGATCTACAATGGGGTCGACGTGAACCGGTTCCGGCCGGATGGGGAGCTCCGCAGCCGCGCGCCGGATGTTCGCATAATCACCGTCGCCTATCTGATCCGTGAGAAGGGCGTTGAGTACCTTCTGCGTGCGTTCGCTCGCCTGGTGGCGCCCAACGTTCGGCTGCTGATTGTCGGAGATGGTCCCGACGAGCCGCGGCTTCGACAGTTGAGCGACAGCCTCGGCATTACGCCAAGAACCGAATTCCTCGGACTCCGTGACGACGTTCCAGATCTGCTGCGAGCAGCCCATGTATTTGTGCATCCGTGCCTTTGGCAGGAGGCCTGCGGACTCGCGGTGTTGGAAGCGATGGCAAGCGGCTGTGCCGTCGTCGCCTCGCGCATCGGTGCCCTGCCGGAGATCGTTACAGACGGTCAGGCTGGGTTGCTCGTCCCTCCCGGCGACACCACCGCGCTCGCGGCTGCGCTCGATCGCCTGCTCGACGACCCGGCCCTTCAAGCCCGGCTCGGCCACGCGGCGCGAGTTGCCGCGGTCGAGCGTTTCGGGCTGCAACAGTGTGTCGCGGCTCATCTCGATTGGTGTGAACGGAGTGTACGCGCGTCCTAGATGTTGCGAGGACGCAACACGATCAGCCTTCGAGGATGACCACGGCAGCTGCCACGCCCCCATCATGGGTGAGACTGAGATACCACCGCCGTACCCCGCGCTCGCTCACCCGCGCGGCGGCCGACCCGCCGAGCCGGAGTTCCGGGCGACCGCCGTCCCCCTCCACCACCTCCACCTCCCGCAGCAGCAACTCGAGGACCGACCGGGTCCCGAGGGCCTTCAGAAACGCCTCTTTGGCCGCGAAGCGTCCCGCCAGAGCCTGGATTCGGTCCGGCCGTGTAGCGCAGTCTGCGAGCTCGGCCGCGGTGTAGACGCGCTCCGCGAAACGCGCGCCGGTGTTGGCCAACGCTCGGTCCAAGCGCGCTGTCTCCACGACGTCGAGGCCAACCCCGAGGATCATTGAAACCTCGCCAGTGCAACGGTCATGCCCCGTACGCTGGGACTCACCACCAATGGGATGGTGTAGCGCGCGCGCAACAGCGGCGAAGCAATCTCGGCCGCTGCCTCGCGACGCAGCGCTTGGCACCAACCATGCAAGCCCCATCGGGATTGTGTGGAGCAAAGGAGACGGGGTGTCGGCGCCACTAACCGATACAAGACACAGACGTGGAGGCTCGCTGGTGAGGGGGATCCGGCCCTGTGAGAGGGCCGACCTGCCCGAAGTCGCGACCCTGTACGAGCACATCATGCGGTCGGGGACGCGTAATCCGCCGCTCGGATTGGTCGAGTACTTCGAGCGGACGTTCTTTGACTGCCCTTGGGCCGACCCTGAGATCCCGCCCCTCGTCTACAAGGACGGGGGTGGAAGAATTGTCGGTTTCCTCGGCTCGCACGTGCGGCGCCTACGGCTCCACGGTCATCCGATTCGTCTCGCCTGCGGCGGCCAACTCGTCGTCGAACCGGAGGCCCGCACGTCGGCGGTCGGAGCCTTTCTGTTTCTCGCCTACCTGGGGGGACCACAGGATGTCACGATCACCGACGGAGCCACCGAGAATCTTCGCCGGATGTGGGCGGCCTCGGGCGGGGAAACGGCTCCCTTGAAATCCATCGCCTGGACACGAACGCTGCGGCCCATACGGTACAGCGGCGACTACCTCCTGGAGAGGCTCAAGCGACCCGCGCTCGCGAAGCGATTGCGGCCGCTGTGGCGAACATTGGACCGGTTGATTCCCGGGCCCGTCAAGAACCGTCTGCGACCGACGGAGCCGCAAACGAGCGGCGAGTTGCTGACGTCTCAGGCGCTGCTCGAGCACGTGCCCAGTGTCAGGGAGACCCTCGGCTGCTATCCCGATTACGACGAGCCTTTCCTCAGCTGGCTCTTCCACGAAATGGCGGAGGTCAAAAGTCGAGGAACGCTGGTACGCTCGCTTGTGCGCAACAGCCGCGGACAGGTGATCGGGTGGTACGTCTACTACCTGAACGATGGTATTTCGCAGGTCATGCAGGTGGCCGCGAAGCGAGGTGCCACGGAGGACGTGCTCGACCACCTCCTCCACCACGCCTACATGAACGGATCGGCGGCTGTCCGAGGGCGGCTCGAGCCGCACCTGCTCGGGCCGCTCTCGGAACGGCGATGCATCTTCAGTTTCGACGGCTCGGCGTTGATCCATGCGCGGGCTCCGGCGACCCTTGGCGTGGTGTTGTCCAGTCAATGTCTGTTGACGCGCATGGATGGAGAAGCGTGGATGGGCCATCACACCGAGCCGTTCTCGTGACGGTCGCCGACGACATCCGCGAAAGACTTGTCCGCCTCTACTGCTCGCTGTCCCCCGGTGGGAGGCCACCGCCAGACGGCGAGCGGGGCGAGCTGGATTCTATGGCGTTCCTGGAGTTCATCATGCTGATCGAGCGTGAGTTCGCGATCATCGTCGAGGCGAGCGACCTCGACGAGGCGAATTTCGCAACCACCACGACGACGACCGCGTTCGTGCGACACAAGCTCAACGGGCGGGCTTCGTGAGCAGCGCGCTCATCGTCAACGGCGCGAGGGAGCCGTTCGCGCGCGTGCTGGAGCGGTCCGTCGCTCTCGCGGAGCGACTCACGCGGGAGACCGGACTGCGGCCACACGATCGTCTCGTCGTTGCGCTCGAGAACAGCAGCGCGCACATCG
>Ga0075426_10002250_pt1 | contig 13855 bp, 9 predicted proteins | sample SoiMethybrSBSTD5_FD_75304 | JGI IMG/M metagenome (GOLD analysis project Ga0075426, IMG submission 75304) | Bulk soil microbial communities from a Populus tree surrounding site in Tennessee, USA - Soil MetaG P. TD hybrid SBSTD5 | ecosystem: Environmental > Terrestrial > Soil > Tree plantation... | reverse complement strand
TGCGGCCGGTATTCCTGTGCGCCCTCCCGTTTGTCGCGGCTTGCATCTCGTTAGCTGCGGACTCCGCTCCGGCACCCGCGCAATCATGGTTCGATAAGCACCTCGAAACCAAAATCCAACTTGTTCAGGCGCAACTTCATTCGAATGATACGCGCTGTGCGATTATCGGCGTTGCGCTTCTCGATCAGATTTCGGATTTTCGCGATCAAGTAAGTAATCCCACTCGGATTGAACAACTTTTTCGTGAAATCGCCAGCGACCCACAGGCGCAGGTAGCAATTCGTGAAGAAGCCCAAGATCTCCAGGTTGTCCCGGGAAATAGTCCACGACGTCCACAAAGTCCACTCAGTCCACTGTGGACAAAGTGGACTGGGTCGACTGTGTGGACGCGTGTATCTGCACCTTCTGAGGCTCGTGCGAAAGCCTTACTTGAATCTGCCGCCAACGCAGATGAGCACGATCTTGAGCTTCTGAACGCAATTGGGGCGATTAAGCTTCATCACAATCGGCTGAGCTATGAGAGCGCAGAAAAGGCTGCGCAACGCAGCGGCTCTGCCGAAGCATGGTACCGAGCAGCACGCGCGACACAAGATGAAGACAAGCGGATTGAAGCAGAGCGTACGGCACTGGAATTCGACAAAAACTACATTCCTGCAATCGCCGATCTATCCAGCCAATATTCCGCTCGTGGTCAACTGACGGTTGCTCGAGTACTCCTGACCGAAGCACTCCAAAGCAGCACTGAGCCACTCATGGTTGCAGAACTTGCGCGGCTTGATATCAATCAGGGGCATGGTGCCGCCGCTCTTGAGGGGATGAAAGCACTCCGCGGGCAGTCGCTGTCTCGGGCTGCCGCGCAAATGCTTTCGGAAAATTACGCGCAGTTGGGATTCGCGAAAGAAGCTCGCGTCCTTGCCAGCCGTGGAGATCTCGGATCGAGAGGCGCAACATCCTTTGAACCAAAGCTTCACTTTTCTGCGCAAGCGACCAATGGTTCGGCCTCTTCCACCGAAACGGACGACGATGCTACTCAGAATGAAACTGAGATAGCCACGATTCCCGATTCGGAGTCTGAGCATCTGCGCCGCATCTTGCATCAAGGCAAGGACCAGCCCGCGGCGAGACCTGAGCGTTACTTCGTGGATGCTGCGAAGGTGATCGAGAACTGGCGCGCGCTATCGGCGTCGAAGCGCTCTGAATCGCGTGTTCTCGCCAGCGTGCGTATCGATCAAGTCCGGCGGGACTACCAAACGATCCAGCACACCCAATTGCTAATCGCCCTCTCATCGCAAACCGATGTCGAGAATTATCGCACAAGGGCGATTCAGTATTCGCCGCAGACGCAAGAACTCGACGTCATGCGTGCACGCGTCTATCACGCCAATGGCAGCACATCTGAGGCGGAGGACGAGGGCGACACCAGTGTAGGAGATGCCTCTGTTGCCGCCTACTACGATCTGCGTACCCGTCAACTGCGCTTTCGCGATCTCGGCGTGGGCGATGTAGTGGAACTCGAGTACACGCTGACTCCTGCATCGCGCGAGAACCCGTATGGGAACTATTTCGCGGAATTGGTGGCATTTGGTGGAGCTCTTCCCTGCAATCTGCAGCGGTATATCGTGCGCGCACCTGCGGAGCTGCATTTGAGCAGTGCGCAGCATCTGCTCGGAGCTCCGCAGATTCGCAAAGCTGCCAACGAAATCACTTACGTTTGGGAAAGGCGAGGAATCCCCGCTCTCGTCCGAGAGCCGCGATCGCCTTCCTGGAGCGAGCAAGGCGCCTACGTTCATGTTTCCAATTTCCAGAATTGGGAAGCATTAGGGGAGTGGTACGCGCAACTGGTGAAACCGCAGTTCGCGCTGAGCCCGGAATTGGAGAAGGTAGTTTCGGAACTAGTTGCGCGGCATCCCAATAAGCTCGACCGCGTTGCCGAGATCGACGATCTCGTGCTCAAGAACACACGTTACGTCGCACAAGAATTCGGCGTGTACGGATTCAAGCCGTACCCAGTGGCGCAGACCTATGCTCGCCGGTTTGGCGACTGCAAAGACAAAGCCAGCTTAATGGTGGCTCTGCTGCGCGCTGCCGGAATCGATGCTCAGATTGCGCTGGTGCGTACACAGAGATTGGGTGAAATCATGCCGCAGCCGGCGTCTGCAGCCGTTTTCGATCATGCGATCGTTTATGTTCCCGAATTCGACCTCTGGCTGGACGGCACTGCGGAGTTTGCGCAGCTACGCGAATTGCCGGTCGCAGATCAAGGCGCAATGGCGCTTACCGTCGATCTAGATGGACACGCTGTGCTGCGTCATACGCCGCGCTCTACCGCTGATGACAACTATTCGCGGCGAACAATTAACGCGCAACTCGATGCCGACGGCACCATTCACTTTTCAGGTGCGACCTACGTGCGCGGCGAAGATGCCCCCGAAGTTCGTCGCCAACTGGAAGTTCGCGAGGCGAAGCTCGGATACGTTCGCGATCACCTAGCGCAAGTTCTGCCTGCAGTTGAAATTCACAATGTAGAAGCTCCGATCGGCTCGAGTGAAGCAGTATCGCTCAGCTTCAGCGGAGATCTTTCCGTTTACCGCGGCCACCACTCCGCTTCCCTGCCGTCTTCGTGGATGGAACGCAAGTACGTAGCTGCACTGGCGCCGAGCATCACGCGAACTCAGGACCTGATTCTCGAAGCCCCCTGGACGACCGAAGAAGAGATTCACATTCAACTTCCGGTTGGCGCAAAGATCTCATCACTTCCAGCAGATCAGACGCTTTCGACCGAGTTCGGCAATGCTGAACTTCACTACCGTGTCGATGGACACGAGATTGTCATTCTCAGTACGGTGAAATTCCTGCAGACGCGAATCTCCGCATCGCGCTTCCCTGCTTTTCGTGCTTTTGCCGCCGACATGGAGAAGAGCTTTCACCGAAATATCGAAGTGGAGTTGCCGTGAGGCGAAGCCTGGTAATTCTGCTTCTCGCTTCCTGCGCGGCATGGGCCCAATCTTCGGACCAGGCTCGCACCTCGACCGATCTTCTGTTTGCTGGTTCCAATTCAGCAGCCGCACTTCAAGAAAGCAAATCAGAGCTACGCCGCAATGGCTCTGACGTAGCCGCTCTGTTCGCCGAGATGGAAGCTGCTCGTCTTCAGCTTCATACTGGCGAAGAGATGCAGAGTGCGCTTCTTCTGCTGGAGAAGGTTCACGTTGATGATCCGCGTACGCAACTTGCTGCCGGTCGGATCCAGGAACTCGCGGCCAACACGTCGGTCTTCCGCCGCGCCATTCCGCAACTTTGCGCTTTACTGCGCGAGAACAGCCGATATTCGCGCCAGATCACAAGCGCGCTGCTCACGGCTCATGCGGACGGCGTTGCGTTACCACGCGGCGCACGTTTACTGCGCCGGATTAACAAATGGCGGATTGCTGGACCGTTTGGGGAATTCTCAAATGTTGATTTCGATCGCTCCTGGCCTCCGGAACGCGATCAACTCGCGTCGCCTGCGTATGGGAAGCTGGTTCGCGAACAAGTTAGTTCGTCGTCCGGCGAATTGGAACTGCCGAATTATTTTCCTCAAAGTGGCATCTACTATGCGGAATCGACCTTCCGCACCGCGAACGAACAGAAGTACACGATCACAATCGAGGGCGACGGTACGTACGAGCTACAGCTCGACGGCAAGCGACTCCTCCTGCACGACAGCCGCTTTCAGAGTCAGACGAAAATCTCACAGATCGAAACATCCATTTCCGCCGGAACACACCGGATCCTTCTGAAGCTTCAGCCGGAGGCCTTCCCGATTCGGGTATGGCTCCAGCACGGGACAATAGCATCGCTGGAATCCGTCCGGCTTGGCAAAGCTGAGAGCTATGTCAAAGCCGCCAATGCTCTGCTCGATGGCGACCTCGGGTCGGCGCTTGCATTTGGAGACGATTCCAGCTCCATCGAACTGACCCTTCGAGCCGAGGCGCAGGCCCAGCTTCAGCAGTCAACCAAGGCACGCGACTCATTGCTGAAAGCTTCGGCAGTTGATTCAACCAATTCGCTTGCGAAGCTGCAAATCGCTCGCCAGGCGATTGCTGAAGAGCGCTTCGAAGAAGCGGCGAATTATCTCGCCAAGGTGCTGGATGTAGCTCCGAGCTATTGGCCGGCGCAAGAACTGAAGTACAAGATGGCAGTTCAGTTCGATTGGAAGCAGGAGCGATCTGCTGCTTTGAAGCAGCTTTTGCATTTGCATCCAGGCTGTTCACCATATTCGGAACTCGCGAAGCGGCATCGGTATGACAGCAACCTCGCGTTCTATGAATCCAAACTCGCCTTGTGTTCGCCGAGGCCAGGCGACTACTGGTCGGAATTGAGTGAGAGAGGGGATCACGGCCGCGCGCTCTTGAGTCTCGAAAGATATATCCAAGCTCACACCAATGACCGTCGCGCTCTGGAGATCGCGGTTCGAGAAGCTGTGTTGTCCGAGAATGAAGGCGCAGCCCGCAAATATGCTGCGGCTCTACGACGCGTAGCTCCAAATTGGGAACGAGCGGCCGGCATTGCAGAGAATCCCGATAGCATCTTAGATTCGCCTTCAGCTTATACCTTCGCAGAAGAGTTCTATCGCCCCTTTTCCCGGGAAGCGGCTCCGCTGCTAGTTCAGAACGTCGCCAACGCCGACAGTAAGGTACTGATCAACGATCGCGTGATCAAGCTGGAAAAATCAGGTTCGGCCTGGGTGTACCAGCACAATCTCGTGCAGGTCTTCGACAAAAAGGGCATCGATGCAGCCGGTGAGGTTGATATCCCGCGCGGAGCGGACCTGATTGAGCTGCGCACGATCAAGCGCGATGGCAGTTCCGTCCGGCCGGAACTCGCCGGCCGCAAGAGCACAGTTTCCATGCCTTCGCTAGCCCAAGGCGACGCGGTGGAACTGGCCTACGTACAGCATTTCCGCGCTGCTGATCTGCAAGCAACGCCCGAACTGCTTGACTTCTTTTTTGCATCAGCCGAGGCCCCAACTGACTCTTCGCGTCTGACAATCATCCGCGAGAGCTCGGACGAACCTCGTCTTTGGTTCTCGCGCGGCGTGGAGCAAATCGAATCGCGTGCGGAAGGCAATGAGCAGGTCAGCACCTGGGAAGCGAGAAACTTGCCGGCAGTTGTCGCCGAGCCGCATGCTCCTCAATTTGAGACTCGCGCACGAATGCTCTCGCTGAGATTGGATGCTTCTGGAGAGCCGGCGCTCGCGACCCGCTACCGCGATCAATTGATCGCTGCGACCCAGATCGATCCGGTAGTTGAACAAACGGCTGCTAACGTTCGCGCGACGAATCCACGTGACGCAATTGCGATGGCTTATCAGCTCGTTGAATCCTCAGTCGAGGAAGATGGCGAGAGCTGGGAGAACGGAAAGATTACGTCCGGTTCCGACAGCCTGGCGCAGGGTGAAGGAAATCGTGCGGCGACGCTGATTGCCCTTCTCTCCGCCATGGGCTTCGATGCCGATCTGGAGCTTGCGGCAGAACGCGGCCGAACCGGTGTTAATGACGATTGCCCCACATTCCGCTGCTACACCCATCCGTTGGTTCGCGTGATCCTGCCCAACGCCAAGCGGCCCATCATCCTCGATCCGCAGGCCAAAGGCATCGCGGCTGGAGCACTGTCGCCCGCAGTCGAAGGCGAAAACGCACTCGTGATTCGCAGATCGCGCGCGGGCGAAGCGGAGATCGCCACAGTGCCACAAGGCACCGACCAGAAGACGCGCGCAGTGGCCAATCTCGTTTTGGATGACGATGGCACGATTCGCGGCACGGTTCGCATCCACTTTGGCAGCTTCAGAGGCGCGCAAATGCGCGATACATTGCACGACCTGTCAGCTAAGGATCGCCAGAGCTATTTTGAGGAGATCGGCAGCCGAATTTTCCCGCGCGCCAGCAAGATATCCGTTTCGATTTTTCATGAGGACGAACCGGAAAAGCCGCTCGAAGTCGAATTCACGGTGGCAACTTCCGGCGCTTCTCGTTGGAACGGCTCGAGTCTCGATTTGGGACAACTGATTCCAGCGCTGGGACTGAGCCGCCTCTACGCCACTTTGCCTGTTCGCAATCAGGACCTCTGGCTTGAGACTCCGCTGATCGAGGAATCGGAGTTTACGGTCCACTTGCCTGCAGGAGTGGAAGTCTGGCACATGCCGGAGCCGTTCACGGTAAAGAGCAGCTTCGGCGAGTACCGAACCGATTTCAGGCTCGAAAATGGCGCGCTGAAAATCGTCCGCAGCTTCAGGATTCCTATGCAGCAGATTGCGGCCGCGCAATATCCAGAGTTTTCAAAGTTCGCTCTTCAAATCGACAGTGCCGAACGCGAACAGCTTCAGTTGCGCCGAGTGTCAGTGGCGCAGGAACGCTCATCATCGCTGCGTTCGCTTCGATAAAATGGGAATATGCCGCTTTCTGAGCAGGATGTAATCACGGCACTCAAGGACTGCTATGACCCGGAGATTCCGGTAAATATCGTCGACTTGGGGCTGATTTATGCAGTAGACATCCGCCCGCATAATGGATCGGGCTCTCGGCAAAACGTAGAAGTGCGGATGACGTTGACCGCTCCCGGATGCCCGGCACACGCCGAGATCAGTCAGCAGGTAAAGGATCGCATCGAGCAGCTGCCGGGAGTAGATTCGGCCTCAGTAAACTTAGTCTGGAATCCGCCGTGGACTCCAGAACGCCTCAGCCCGGCCGCACGCCAGAAGCTAGGAATCGAGTAGCTTGGTTGGCGCGGGACAGGAAAGATCAGTGGTCCTGTCCCCTGTAACCTGTCCCCTATTCCCTAATAAGGTTTGTTCTGGTACTCGCCGCTGATGCGCGTGCGCATCTGCTGCCAATTCTGCGCGTGTTCGCTGATGCGCTCTACCAGACTCTGAATGCCGTTCACGATGCGGTGTCCGCGATCGAGATACTCCGGTGCCTGGTTCCAGAACTGCTCGAATTTCTCTGGATGATCCGAGGCGAGAGCGGCAAGGCCGACTCCAGCACTGGCCATTCCTGCAGCTCGTTTGCCGCTGAGGAGGAAGTACGCGGCAGCGCCGAAAGCTCCGAACATCAAAACCTTTTTCCAATCCTGTGTCATGTAAGCTCCTGCAGCGGGACTCTGCCCGCCTGAATTTCACACTTCGGCCGGTAACCGGATACTTAGAACAACTAAACCTTAGTTCTCGTTGCCTTGCGAGCCGATGCTCTGAATCGCGGTTGACCCGCCCTGCATCAAGAACTTAGTCTCAGAGCATGGATTACAGCAAGATTATTACGATCGAGGAAGGAAAAATGGGAGGAAAGCCGTGCATCCGCGGCCTCCGCATTACCGTTTCCGACGTTCTCGATTACATGGCTTCAGGAATGTCCCATGAGGAGATTCTTGCTGACTTTCCGGATTTGACTGAGCAGGACCTGCGCGCTTGTCTGGCTTTTGCGGCTGACCGTGAAAGAAAGCTCGTATCGAGTGTGAAGTGAAGCTCCTGTTTGATCAAAATCTCTCTCACAAATTGGCCTTATCTCTACAGAGCGAATATCCCGGCTCAGTAGCTGACGCGCGACGTCGGTTTGTCGAGAGCTCCCGATTCTGCGGTATGGGATTTTGCGAGAAAAAGCGGTTCGTTCTGGTCTCGAAGGATTCTGATTTTCTTTATCGCAGTCTACTCCAAGCACCACCTCCAAAGGTGATATGGATGGCAGTTGGCAATTGCACCACTCAGACTATTCTTGATTTATTCCGGAGCAATGCGGCGAAAATTATGAAAAGGAGTTCGAGACAGATCCGGTAACGACATTGCTTGTCTTGCCAACAGCATAGAACTGGAATGGATCTCCAGCAGAAAATTCGCACCCTTCCTACCAGCCCTGGCGTGTACATGTACAAGAACGCCGAAGGGGAGGTCATCTATGTTGGGAAGGCCAAGAGCCTGCGGTCGCGCGTGCGCTCGTACCTGCTGGAAGCAGCCACGCAGAATGCCAAGACCGGCTCGCTCATGCGCGAGGCGGCCGATGTCGAGTACATCGTTGTCGAGAACGAGCGCGAGGCCTTAGCTCTCGAGAACAATCTGATCAAGCAGAAGAAGCCACGCTTCAACATTCTTCTTCGCGATGACAAGACATATCCTTACATCAAGCTGACGCTTGGGGACCGTTTTCCCAAGGTCTTCGTCACTCGCCGTTTGAAAAAAGATGGCAGCGAGTATTACGGACCATATTTCCCCGGGAACCTGGCACACCGAACTGTCGATCTGATTCACCGCAGCTTCTTGATTCCCTCGTGCAAGATCGATCTCACGCGCTACCATCCGCGCCCTTGTCTGCAGTACTACATCAAGCGTTGCCTCGGACCGTGTGTACGCGATCTCACCACGCCTGAGACCTACACCGAAGCCGTGCGCGATGTTCAACTATTCCTTGAAGGTCGTCAGGCCGATCTTGCGCGCTCGCTACGTGCCAGAATGGAGCGCGCTGCAGCGGAGGAACAGTACGAGTCGGCCGCAAAGTATCGTGACCTGATCAGCACCGTCGAGGATCTGATGGAGCGCCAGCGCATCGCCGCCGCCGAAGGCGATGACACCGACGTCTATGGCTTTCACTACGAGAACCAAATGCTGGCAGTGAACCTTTTTCATATGCGAGGCGGACGGATTCTCGATCGACGCGAACTCTTCTGGGAAGATCTGCCGGAATTTGAGCTCATGCCCCTGGGCGATGAGGAGAGTTCTGGAATCGCCCGTCCTGAAGGCGCACAGCCAGCAGTGGAGTTCGATCCAGGACACTTCTTTGCTGCACTGCTGAAGCAGGTTTACATCGACCAGCAATATGTCCCGCGTAACATCCTCGTGCCGGTGGACTTCGACGAGCGCAGCGCGTTGGAAGAGCTGCTGTCGGAGAAACGCGGATCCAAAGTCGAAATCCTCGTACCGCTGCGCGGGGAGAAGCGATCACTGATCGATCTCGCGGCCAAGAACGCGCACCACATCTACGACCAACGCTTCCGCGTGATGAAGCCCTCGGTCAAAGCCATTCAGGAAGCATTGCAGGACGCGCTCACCCTGCCCGATCTGCCACGCCGTATCGAGTGCTTCGACATCTCGCATATTCAGGGCGCCGAGACAGTCGCTTCGATGGTCGTGTGGGAAGACGGGCAGATGAAGAAGTCAGACTACCGCAAGTTCATCATTCGTACGGTAGAAGGCGTCGATGATTTTGCCTCGATGCGTGAAGTTGTGGCCCGACGCTACAAACGCGTGACGGGCGAGAAACAGAAGATGCCTAGTCTGGTCCTGATCGATGGCGGCATAGGCCAACTCCATGCAGCAGCGGAAGCACTGGAATCACTCGACATCACAAATCAGCCGCTTGCCTCCATCGCCAAGCGCGAGGAGATCATCTACGTTCACGGCCAGGAAGACGAACCTGTAATTCTCGATCGACACTCCCCTGTGCTGCACCTGGTGCAGATGATCCGTGACGAATCGCACCGCTTCGCCGTGACGTTTCATCGCAAGCGACGCGAAATTCGCGATCGCGCTTCAGAGCTGTTGGAGATACCCGGTATCGGCGCGCTAACCACGCGGCGGCTCGTTGAACATTTCGGCAGCGTGCGGGCTGTGAAGCAAGCTGAGCCTGCGGCGTTATCGGCGGTTGTGACGCCTGCGCAGGCTGCGGCTATCCTTGAGCACTTCCGCGGGGAGGCGAACACGAAGGTCACAAAGGACAACGGATGAGGTCACAGAGAATGTGGATGCGGCCATGCTTGGCCCTCCTTTTGCTTCTGCTTGCCGCAAACCTTTTCGCAGCCGATACCGTCCACGATATCGCCCATCGTGTCGACGCGCGATACAACCACCTCACCACGTTAAAGGCCAACTTCGAGGAGAGCTACGACGGAGCCGGAATTACGCGCAATGAGTCGGGCGAGCTGTGGTTGCAGAAGCCCGGCAAAATGCGTTGGCAATACGAGCAGCCCACCCAGAAGCTGTTTATTGTAGATGGCAAGAATGCGTATTTCTACGTGCCATCCGAACGGCAGGCGCGGAAGATGCCGGCGAAGAAGCTCGACGACTTCCGCTCGCCCATTCGTTACCTGCTGGGCAAAACCAAATTGCAGAGCGAGTTCAATAACCTGGCGATTTCAACCGAGCTGCCGAAACAAACGGGCGATGTGGTCTTGCAGGGAATCCCAAAAGGAATGGAAGATCGCGTTGAGCGCGTCCTGCTGGAGATCACGCCCGCGAATCAGATTGCCCGCATTCGAATCGAGGAAATCGATGGCTCAGTAACCGAATTCCTCTTTCAAGACATTCAGGAAAACGTCCCCGTCAAAGCTGAGTTGTTCCGTTTCTCGCCTCCGCCTGGAGTGGAGATTATCGAAGCCGAGAACGTGGAGCCGTAAAACGGAACCGCCGCCGGTAGGGCAGCCGCGTGTTTTGCGGCTGCGCTGCTCGAGAGATCGTGGCCCGATCTTCGGTGCCCGCATTCGCGGTCACCGAACCACCGGCGGTTCTGACAAACAAGGCCGGACATCGCTGCCCGGCCTTTGCCGAAAACCTGCTTCTTTACTGCTGATCCGAGCTGTTGTCTGGGTGAATTACCGTGCCATGGCGGTCCGTGCTCGCTGATGGCATTACCGAAATCGGATTCTGCAACTGGAAGCTCACGAGAGTTTCCGGGCGCAGATCCACGCGCTGTCCCTTGGTGATGGTGTTCGCGCCGGCTCCAGCACCTGCGCCTGCAACCGATCCGATCGCGGCGCCTTTACCGCCACCAAAAATGCCGCCAAGAATCGCGCCGACTGCAGCGCCGCCAGCGGTTTTCTCAACCGTGTTCTTACCGCGAGTCGCGGCTTTGCGCTCCCAGGTATTGGTCGCTACCTGGTAACTCTTGCCGTTGAAGCTGACCTTCTCGAGACCTAGCACAAGCGAGGCACCGCCGCTGTAGTGGGTTGCAGCGTGAGCCTCCATCACTCGTCCATCAACTTCCGCCCCTGCTGGAATCACCGTCTGATCATCGACCACAATATCCGAATTTAGAGTGCCGTGCCACGGATCGTTCTCGTGGCTGGTCTCAGAGCTTAGCGCTTCCACCGTACGAACTTGCAGCACCGTTCCCACCGGCACTGTCACCTTCTGCGGAGGTGGAGGCGGTGGCGGCGGAGTGTACGTGTTCGCCGTGGTCGGCGTTGAGTTCATATCGGAACTGTTGTTCGCTGTAGTTGTAGTACTCGTTCCCTGCGAATTCGTGTAAGAACTCGAGGAGGATGGCAGCGAGTGACGCGAACGATGCGCGGCGCTAGGACGACTCGATGATGCACGTCGAGTGGGCCGCTCATCCTCCTGCTGCTGCGGTTGCTCCTCCGGAGCAGGAGCTGCGTTTGCAGTCTGGACGTTAAGTTTGCTGATCACCTGCTTTACGCCGGGCGCCTGCTGCGCGTCATTCAATGCAGAAGTGACTTGGGCGTCGCTGTCTAGGGCGCCGCTTAGCGTGACCACACCTTTGTCAGCATTGATAGCGATTTGCTTTCCAGCGAGCTGGGGATCGGAACTGATCTTCGTTTGTACATCGCCGGCTACTTGCGCGTCCGTACGTTCTGGCTTCGAGCAGCCGCTTAGCGCTGCCAAGCCCAGCAGCAATGCGATGGTCAGGACTGCTCCTGCGGACTTTAATCTCATAACCTTCTCCTTACTTGCTTGTAAATCTCCCGTTGTATGCAGAACGGCTGCTCGCGATGCACTTGCATCAGCAGCCAAATTGTTGCGCAGCCAACTCGGCTCTTTGTGTTAGAACACACAACTTCTGTGTTCCCGGCCATTGAGGGATTCCCTCACCATTTTATAACCCGAACATTTCCGAGTTGTTGCTTATCTTCGCGTCTCAGGAAGTTCTCGGCGTGGGCTAAGGTTGCTTCCGAAAAGGTCTAAGGTGAGACTTTGAGGAGGACCGATTGCTCCTCGATCACCCAAGTCTTAGCAGCCCAGGTCTCGTCGGATTCCTTCGCGAAATCGGATGGGCTGAATTTTGAAAATTCGTTGCATTGCCTCCGGATCTGCTATCGAGCCCTCCTCCAACATGCGGAGTTGAACCGATGTTACTGGTGGTTTCATGGGCATCGACGAAAACACGGAGGCTGCCGTTTTCATGAGAGGCATAGGAAGATGTACGGGAACTTTCCGGAGCTGCAAGCAGTCAGACAGAATTGTGGTGACTTCATTCAGCGTGAGTTCCTCTCCGCCTACGACTTCGACGGTCTGGTTCGTAGCCGTCGGATTCGTAAGTGATTGAGCGAAACACTCCACTACATCACTCACGTGAATTGGACGAAAGCGATACTCGCCCGTACCCGGAACTGGATGGATAAACGGAACCGCTCGCATAATGCGGATCATCTGTTTAATGAACGCGCTCCCTGGACCGAAGATTAGTGATGGCCGCAGGATGACATGCTGGAGACCGCTGCTGCGGACCTCTTCTTCGGCGGCGAACTTGGTGGTGTGATAGATGGTTGCATTGTTGGCACGCGCACCCAGCGCAGACATCTGCACGAATCGCCTAAGATCGTTGTGGCGCGCCGCTTCAACCAAATTACGAGTGCCGATGTGGTGCACAGCCTCAAAAGTCCTTCTTCCCTGCTCATAAATGATCCCGACGAGGTTGATTACGGCATCGCAGCCGACCATCTCATGCGAAAGATCGGCCGACGCGAGGTCTCCTTCCACCTCCTCCAGCATTCCCGAACAAGAACTGAGACCACCTTTAGTACGTACCAGTGCTCGGACTTGGTGGCCGTCGCTCAACAGTCGGCGCAGCAGGTGAGAGCCGACAAATCCGGTGCTGCCGGTCAGGAAAATTTTCATGTTAGCCGTGGCTCGGCTGCAGCGAGGAACTGTACTCCAGAGAAACACAAGAGAGTTGTTGGCGCAATGGAGGGCTGCGGGATCTGCGGCCGCGTCGACGTGCAACCGCAGTTCTCAATAACCTGCAGCACTGCTTTGTACCTACACCTGAAATGCAAATCCCTACCCTTCAAAACGTTACGATAGAGGAATATTCGCGCTCTCGCCGCGCAACTCATTTCCATCCCATGTGTTTCTAGTATTAGAAAACCCCACTCGGGAGGCAGAGGGCTGCTCGGGATTTGTGCCGTATCGGGCGCTGCTGGTCCAGTGGAGGGAGGGTCAAATCAATGAAGTTCTTCAGGAAACACTTACTCTGGACACTGGCTTTGGCAGTCGCCGGAAGCACCGCCGGCGTGGTGCAGGCAAGCGCGCAAGATCGCGATCACGATCGCGACAATTACAAACATCACGACAAAGACTGGAAAAAGGATCGTGACCGGGATCATGACCGCGACCGGGACAGGGACCACGACCGCGATTGGCGCAACCGCAACAACGGTTACTACAACAACAACGGTTATTACAATAACGGGCGTTACAACAACGGCTCCTACGGCCCGTACCGCAACAACGGCGGATACTACGGCAACAATGGTGGCTATTACGGCAACAACGGCGGGTACTACGGCGGCTATAACGGACGCGGCATGGGTCAGGCTTCCCAGATCGGATATCAGGACGGCGTGCGCGACGGACAGAGTGACCGCGCGACCGGCCACAGCTATCGTCCTACTCAAGACGATAACTACAAGAACGCTTCCCGTGGATACAGCTCGATATATGGCGACAAGAACCAGTACAAGGGTCTTTATCGTCAGGGCTACCAGCAGGGATATCAGCAGGGCTATGGCGCCGGCAGCAATCGCGGTCGCGGTTGGGGTTGGTAGATCTAATTCGTGATCGAGCCAAGAGCAGGCGATTCAGTCGCCTGCTCTTTGTGTT
>Ga0075426_10002238_pt1 | contig 13883 bp, 8 predicted proteins | sample SoiMethybrSBSTD5_FD_75304 | JGI IMG/M metagenome (GOLD analysis project Ga0075426, IMG submission 75304) | Bulk soil microbial communities from a Populus tree surrounding site in Tennessee, USA - Soil MetaG P. TD hybrid SBSTD5 | ecosystem: Environmental > Terrestrial > Soil > Tree plantation... | reverse complement strand
TTTCGAGACTTTGGCTTCGCCTACCACCTGCAGCCATCGTCCATTCACCTCGAAGCGTTTGCCAACCGGGTTCTCGCCGTGCCAGTACTGCGTAACCATCGCTTCGTTCACGATCGCGACCGGAGGAGAGGTCTCGTTGTCGGCGCGTGTGAATTCGCGGCCGGAGATGAGAGGAATTCCCATAGTGGCAAAGTACGACGGGCCAACTTCGTTGTACGACGACATGGGCTGCTCGTTCGTCGCAGGTTCATATCCTTGGACGGCGATTGGAGCCTCCGAGTAGTCGCGATACCCGAGAGGCGTGACGCGGCCGTAGGCAGCCGATTCGATTCCCGGAATCGTCTGCACACGGTCCATAAGCGCATCTTGAAAGTTCTTCGCGCGTTGGCTGTCGTATCCAGCGGCCATCAGATTGACGGCTGTGCTCAGCACGCCGTCGGTGGAAAAGCCTGGGCTGCCGGTGCGAATCTTCTCAAGGCTCAGAAAGACGAGACCGGCGCCTACCAACAGCACGAAGCTGAGCGACACCTGTACCACCACCAGGGCTCCCCGCACGCGAGCTCTTCCATGAGTTCCAACCACGCTTCCCGATTCGGACTTCAGTGAGGAGGTCAGATCGACCTTGCTGCTTTCGATGACCGGCACCAGAGCGAACAATACCGTGGAGACAAGGCACACGCCCGCGCTTAGCATGAGTACCCGCGAGTCCATCTGGCCGGGCAAAAAGATTGGACCACTGCGGGGCGGTATCAGGACAACGAGGAGGTTGCGGCACCAGTATGCGAGGAGAACTCCGCCGGCTGTACCGATTATGGCGAGGATCAGCCCTTCTGTGAAAAGCTGTTGCAGCACGCGGGCGCGTGAGGCACCCAGTGCGATGCGGGCGGTAATCTCATGGCGTCGTGCGAAAAACCTGACTAAAAGTAAATTGCTGACATTTGCGCAGACGATCAAGAGCACAAACAGTCCAATACCCAACGCAATTTCCAAAGTGGGAAGCATGAAGGACGCGCCGTTGAAAGGAGCTTTCCATAACGGCAGCACTTTGATGCCCAGGCCGCGATTGGTCGCGGGATAGCTGTGTTCCAGCCGATGCGCCGAGCCGGAGATTTCGGCCTGGAGCTGCTCGACGGTCACGCCAGGCTTCATGCGCACGAATCCCTCGATCCAGCGTTCACCGCGATTTTCCATTTTGTAGCCGCCGGGCTCGAACCTCTCCTGCATGGAGATCGGAACCCAGAGTTTCCATGAGTATCCGATGAAAGTCCCGTAGAACCCTTTTGGAGCAACGCCGACGATAGTGTGCGGCAGGCCGTTGAGTACCTGCGTCTTTCCGACGATGCTGGGATCGCCGTGGAAGCGGTTTTGCCATAGCTCGTAGCTGATTACGGCGACTGGATGAGCGTTGCGTCCGTAATCTTCTTCAGGTTCGAAGCCGCGCCCGAGAATGGGACGAATACCCAACGCGTCAAAATAGTTCGATGAGACCAGGCTGCCTGCGCCGCTTTCGGCTCGGTCACCAATGCTAAGCGTGACGCCGACGATCTTTTCCGCAATTACTGCATCGCACAGCGTGCAGCTCCGCTGGAGATCCTGGAGGTCAGGCCAGGAGAGTCCGTTGTAACCGGCATCGCCGCGCCTGGTTGCGGCAAGCATGAGCAGGCGCTCCTGATGGGCGACGGCGGGATAGGGGTGAAGTAGGATGCCTTCAACCCAACTGAATACCGCTGCATTAGAACCGATTCCCAATATGAGACAAAAAATCGCCAGTGCCGAAAAGCCTGGATTGCGCAGCAGCATGCGCAGGCCAAAGTGGATATCCTGCAGCACGTTCTCGACAAAGCTCACGTGGCGCGCCACGCGGCATTCTTCCTTAACAGCTTCTAAATGTCCTAGTTCATGGAAGGCAGCTCGCCGGGCAGCATTGGGGCTCATTCCCTGCGAGACGTACTGATCGACCAGAGATTGAAAGTGGAACTGGATCTCCTCGTCGAGCTCTTGCTCCGCCTGTTCGCGACGGAACAACGAGCGCAGACGGAGCGGCAATTTGTAGCGCCAGCGCATGCTACCTTAGGTTGCCTCCAGCACCAGGTTGATCGCGCCTGAAAGGCGGTTCCACTGCGCCTGTTGCTGCCGCAGGTATTTGGCGCCATCGCGGGTGAGTGAGTAATACTTTGCGCGGCGGTTGTTCTCCGACTCTCCCCACCTCGCATGGATCCAGCCCTGTTGCTCGAGCCGATGTAGTGCGGGATACAGTGCGCCCTGTCCAACCTGTAGCACTTCGTTTGAGAGCTGCCGGATGCGTTGTGCGATTCCCCAGCCATGCATTGGCTGCAGCGCAATCGTCTTCAAAATCAGGACATCGAGCGTTCCCTGAACCAGGTCAGTTGGCTTTCCCATCGTGCTCCTGTCAACGAATGACAGCACGATAGCTTAGACTCTTGTCAATCGTCAAGGGGAAGCATACGCCCTGAGTCTTTCCTCGTTGCTCTTCAGATACTCGCGGCCGCCGTTATTCCGTCCTTAGCGCGCTCATTGGGGAAATCGAAGCTGCGCGCCCGGCGGGAATGATGGCCGCGAAGAAGGCACAGACGGCGAGTGCTCCCGCCGCCACGCTCAGTGCCATAAGATCCCAAAACGATATGCCATAGAGTTGCGCCGAAATTGATCGGCCGGCTACGATTGCCAGCGGGACTCCAAGAATCAATCCCAGACCAACACGACTGAAGGCTCCGCGCAACACCAGCTCGACCACATTCCTCCGATCTGCGCCGAGCGCCATGCGTACGCCAATCTCGTTGGTGCGCTGTGCGACCGTGTAAGCGGTCACTCCGTACAAACCGACGGCGGCGAGCACCAGAGCGACGATCCCGAACAATCCTGCAAGACCGGCGACAGCGCGCTCCTGTTCGAACGACATATCGACCTGCTGCTGCAAAGTTCTCACGCTCACGAGTGTCAAATTGGGATCGATATCTGAGAGCAGCCGCGTGAGCTGCGGCTCGAGCGCACCCGACGAGGCGTCGGTGACAAGCATGGCTGCATTCATGTTGTGCGATGCCGTTTCCAGCCCCTGCATCAAGTGATCGGGATAGTGAACGTACTGCGTCATCGGCACGTAGAACATCGGACGAGCGGGCCGATTCAGTCCCCATCCCGCAAACTTCGCGTCGTGCACAATGCCCACGATTCGATAAGTGGCGGCATTCTGCGGCACATCCATCCCGAAGTGATGATCGAGCGGTTCTTCACCACTCTTGAAGAAGCGCTTCACAAAGGCTTCGTTCACAACGGCGATGTTCTCGCTGGTTTCATTGTCGGCCTCGCTGAACATGCGGCCACGCACCAATCGCACGCCGAGGCTCTGCAGATAATTCGCGCTCACCCGATCCCACGATGCGCCGGCGTTCTCGTTGAATTTCGGAGCTTCGTGTCCTTCCACCATGACGAGCTCGCTCCAGTTGTTGGTGAGCGGGTTGTACATCGCGAGCCCTCCCCCGCGAACTCCGGGAGTACTAAGGAGGCGCTGTTCCATCTCGCGATAGAGTGCGGCGCGTTTCTCGGGCGTGTAGGTGGGCGGCAGCGAGTCCAGCGATACAAGAACGCGTCCAGGCACTTGATATCCAAAGTCCTGGTTTTCAAGTCTGTTGAGGCTGCGCGCCAGCATGGTGGCGCCGGCGACGAGCACAACCGAGAGCGTGGCCTGCAGGATCAGCAAAGCTTTCCGTGCAAACGACGAGTGGTCGCCGGTGCTGCGCGCCGATCCTCGCAGTGCGTCGGCCGGATTGGTCCGCGTGGCGAACCACGCTGGAGCCGCGCCGAAGATGATTCCCGTCAACAGCGCAACCAGAAAGGCGAAGCCGAGAACGATGAGAGACGGCGCCGTGCTAATCGGCAGAAAATGCGCACTATGAAAGGCCAGCGACAGCAGAAGCCGTGCTGCTCCCACCGACACCAGGAGTCCAATCACGCCTCCGGCCACCGCCAGCAGAATGCTTTCCGTAAGCGCCTGCGCAATGATCTGTCTGCGTGCAGCGCCAATCGCCAGGCGCACGGCGGTTTGCCCGCGACGCGCCACTGCCCGCGCCAACAGTAGATTGGCCACGTTCGCACACGCAATCAGCAGTACCACACCGCAAACCGCGAAGAGAATCTGCAGGCTGCGTCCGTACTCTTCCTTCATCTCGGCAACACCCGCTCCGGCGGGCACGACGTTGATCACCTGATTCGGAAGATGACGCTTGATCTCGGGCATCCAGTCCACCGGATATTGCGAGTCATTCAGCATCCATTGGCGCAGCATCCCAGTCAGACGAGGGCCCATGGACGCGACCGAAGCTCCCGGACGCACGCGTCCGATCACGCGCAGCCACGCCGAGAATGGCGAGTTCAGCAACCCGCCGTTGCCACTGATCATCGGCTCCTGCTGCAGCGGAAGCCAGATCTCGGGTGGATCGCTGCGCAGCGTTTCGCCAAAGAATCCCGGAGGCGCGATGCCAATCACGGTGAACGGATGTCCTTCGATCATGAGCGTTGAGCCGACTACCTGCGGGTCTGAACCATAGACCGTCTGCCATACGTGATGGCTGAGCACGGCAACCGGAGGAGATGACGGAGTGTCATCCGCGGGAGTAAACAAGCGCCCGCCCAGCGACTGAACTCCCAAAGTAGAAAAATAACTTCCGGTTACATACTCCGAGCGCAGAGGCCGCGCGGCGTTCTCAACGTGCTCGCGGCGAACCGCCATGCGTCCTCCGCCGGCCTGGAAAGCAGTGACCTCCTCGAACTCAGGCATAGCAGTGAGCATTTGCTTGTAGAACGAATACGGATAGAAGCCCCAGCGGTCCTGAGGACCTCCTTCGACACAGCAATCATCGCCCTCACCCACACGATAGAGGCGCGCCGGATCGGAGACCGGCAGCGAACGCAGCATCACCGCGTTTACCAGCGTGAAGATCGCCGTCGTGCCGCCGATCCCCAAAGCCAGCGTGAGCACAGCCGCCGAAGTGAAGACCGGCGATTGCCGGAATTGCCGCACTGTGTAGCGAAGATTCCCAAGCAGGTTAAGCATTGCGCCTCCGGAGACAAGTTAGACGGCTGCTGACAGGTTTCCGATAGCTGAATACTCACCACCGGCGCAGAGGTTACACAAGTTCCGGGTGATAACTCAGTCTGCTACCCAGTCCGCCTCAAGGATCTTGTGTTCTGCGTGGCTGCGTGGCTGCGTGGCTTCGTGGTTTTCGTTGCTTCTGTTGCTGATCATCCATCTCCCAGGACTTTGTCCTGGGCTCTCAAATACCGTGCCTCCGACAATATCTTCGTACCGTGCACGGAGAAAATCGACAACGGAGGCGAACTTTTTTATTACAGTTCCGCTAGCCGGAGGCAGCACGTGCATTCTTCCTCAAGTAAATTTCTTATCAACTTCAGATCGCATTACCTCGTCGCCTTATTGTTCCTTATCTCCGCGGTACCTCCCGCGTTCGCCGCGCCGGTTTCGAAAGAGCAGGTGAAGCAGTGGCGCAGGCAGATTCGCCAGGCGCTCTTCATTCCCGATCCACTGCCGGAACTCAAGCTGGAAACACACGGCAGTTTTTCGCCAGTACCAGGTGTCGTTGCCGAGCGCGTTAGCTACGGAACCGAATTCGGGATGAGGATTCCGGCAATCGTCTATCGACCGGAGTCGTCGAAAAAGAAAATGCCCGGCATTGTCGTCGTAGACGGCCATGGCGGTGACAAGACAGCCTGGTACTCGTATTACACCGGCGTGCTCTATGCGCAGGCGGGCACAGTGGTGGTCACTTATGACCCGATCGGCTCGGAAGAGCGGAACGACGACCACGAACCGCTGTCGATCGAACACGACAAGATCATCGACATTCCCACCCTGCCACAGCGCATGGGCGGGCTGATGATCACCGACGCCATGCAGGGCGTCTCGTACCTCCGCAGCCGCTCCGACGTGGACAGCCGCCGCATCGCTGTTCTGGGCTTTTCGATGGGCTCGTTTGTCAGCGCGCTCACCGGCGCGGTCGATGATCGCATACACGCACTGGTGCTCACCGGCGGCGGCGACCTCGATGGCCCGGGCGGCTACTGGGATTCGAGCTACAAGGTGATGTGCCAGAGCGGTCCTTACAAGGCGCTGAATTTTCTCGGTGACCGCGGCGCAGCCCTCTTCACGCTGAACGCGCGGCGCGGTCCCACGTTCATTGTGAACGGACTGGCCGACACCGTTGTCGATATTCCGCACCATGCACAGGAGTTCTTCCAGGATCTGCGCTCGCGAGTGGTGGCGATGAACGGCAGCGACAAAAATGTTTTCAAGACCGAATTCATTCCCGGAGCCGGTCATCGTCCCACATGGCTGGAGCGCGATACGGCGTTGTGGCTCGACCGCCAGCTATCATTCCCGAATTGGACCCATGCCGAAATTGAAAAGAAGCCGATCATCCTGATCCGCGATTGGGCAGAGAAGACCGGCGTCCGGCTGAGCAAGAGCGCCGCCGCGCTGCGCGACGATCACGAAGGAGGCCTGCCCGCCCTGCAGGCGAACGTGCCTGGTCTTCCGCCGGATCAGCTCGACGTGCTCTCGAATGAGGACTGGCAGAAGGTGAAAAAGGACTTTGTCTATTCCTCCTGGGTTGAGCACGCGACTTCGGCGGCGCGAGTGCAGGCGGAAGCGCGCTGAACATTCGCATTCGCAAAGATGCTCGCTCTGGGAAAACGGGAATAGACCGAACGTATTCTCATTATTCCCAATGTAGGAAAAGGTTGCGGCTGTCCCATGTTTTCCTTCCTTTTTTTTAGATTTATTCCGGCATTACCTGATTAAGTCCGTCGCGACCGCAATGAAGGCGAGGTATGACACCTTGCTTCCACATGTCGCACCGAGTAGAACAAAGGTGCGTACACGGTGCGTGCAAAGGCATGAAAGATTTCGCAATTCTGGACTTCACTGTTCGGCGAGCTCAGATCGAAGATGCGAGCGCCATCGCACGCGTGCAGGTGGCCAGTTGGAAGACGACTTATGCTGGGATTGTTCCCGCAGCGTACCTTGCTTCGTTAAACACAGAAGCGAGAACGGAAAGATGGCAAGAACAGTTTGACTCCGGGCTAACGCTAATCTTTGTTGCTGAGGACCGTGACGGCGTCTTCGGATTCGTCAGCGGCGGCAGACTACGCGAGCCCATCGATGACTATGAAGCGGAACTCTACGCAATTTATCTCCTTCAACACAAGCAAGGACGAGGCGCCGGTAAACGGCTGTTCGATACCCTGGTTGCGGGTTTGCGAGCCGCAGGATTTCGAAGTCTGCTGGTGTGGGTTTTGGAACAAAATCCGGCGGTCGATTTTTATGCGCACATTGGAGGATCTAGAGTGACGCAAAAGCCAATCGAAATCGGAGGCGCTCAACTCCGAGAAGTAGCCCTGGGGTGGTCGTTGGAGTCATAGAATCGGCCGGTGGTCCGTACTTTCCCATTATGGGTCTAAAGGCTTTATGCCAAGGAAACAAACGGAAACACGGGGACGGAAACGCCGGGCGACAGAGGGCCTGTCCCATCTCCCCAACAATGGCCGCCGCTGAAATCCCTTGCAAACGGCACGACGGTCAAAGATCGAGCTTTATCCACGCCGGCGCATGGTCACTTGCGTTTACTTCCCCGCGGACCCACCGCTCCACACCGCCGGCGACGAGCCGCTTCGAAATTTTTGGCGAGAGCAGGAAGTGATCGAGTCGCATGCCTTTGTCCTTCTGCCAGCGTTCAAACTTGTAATCCCAAAACGTCCAGAGTGGACCGCTTGGTTGCAAGCGACGCAGAGCATCTGTCCATCCTTGCGACAGGAGTCGCGCAAAAGCCTGGCGGCTCGCAGGCTGGATCAAGGCATTCTTATCGAGGGAGCGCGTCGGATAGATGTCTTGTGGCGTTGGCACCACGTTATAGTCCCCGGCCAATATCACAGGCACGCCCGCTTTCATCAGTCCGGCAGCATGGGTGATCAGACGTTCAAACCAGGCTAACTTGTAGTCGAACTTCGGACCGGGCTGAGGATTGCCATTCGGCAGATAGATGGAGGTGATCAAGACTCCATTCACGGCTGCCTCGATGTATCGCGCCTGGTGATCGTTAGGCCCGCCGGGCAAGGTCGAACGTGTCAACACAGGAATGCAATCTCGAGCAAGAATCGCCACCCCATTCCACGAGCGCTCTCCTCGCCAGACTGCTTCATAACCAAGAGCTCGCAATTTTTCCGCGGGAAAGGCGTCGTGCTCCGCCTTGAGCTCCTGCAGACAAACCACGTCCGGCTCCGCCTTCGACAACCACGTCGCAAGATTTTGAAACCGTTTATTGATGTCGTTGATGTTGAAAGTGGCGACTTTCACGTGCGATGTTGCGCAGACAAAGTGATCGTCGCGCGACCCTTTGTTTTATCACTTGGCGGGGGCTCCGCCCAGTTCCCATCTGATACAACGGAGAAATACCTGCTAGTCGAGAATAATACGGTGTATCAGAATGGGAACGAGGTGGGGCACGCGGCATCAAGGTTTTTTCATCGCTTCGTCTAAAACCAATCTTGCGCTATACTCCTGCCCCGCCGTGATTCGTTGCGGCGAGTCATTTTCCGCGCAGAGGTGTTCACGCATGAATAAATCGCGCTGTGGAAAAATGTTCGTTGCAGCTCTCGCGCTCGGGCTGACTTTCTTCAGCGTTCCCGTTGCGTCTCAACGGAAGACTGCGGCGCTTCGCGCAAACGATACCGAACTACTGATGCTCGGTACTGCGGGCGGTCCGACTTTGCGCATCGGAAAAGCCCGGGTTCCAGCTTGGCCGGCCGAGCCATGGCCTGACCAGTCCCTTTGTCGCCCACGAAATCGGTGGCGAGGGAGTTGTTTACCAGGACGACAAAATCCAGATCACGGCTGCGGAGAATTCGCATTGCGCGCTCATGCCCGCAGTTCCGCGCGCATTTCAAGTCATATTCGTATCGTATTCAGACTCCCCATGGTGTGGTGGTATTCACCGGAGACACCGGACCCAGTGATGCGGTTGTGAAACTTGCGATGGACGCCGACGTTCTCGTTGCCGAGGTGGAGGCGAGTTCGGACGAGCTACGCGGGTTCACTGACCAGATCGCTGCCCAGAACCACTGGCCGCCTGCCCGCAAGCAGGAGTTTGCTGCGCACATGGAGAAGGAACATCTCACCGTGGACAGCCTGGGAGAACTTGCCTCGAAAGCACAAGTACAATCGGTTCTCTTCTATCACTATGACCCGCAAAACAAAGCGGACCAACAGGCTCGCGTCGCCGACATGAAGAAGTATTTTCACGGACCGGTTCTGGCGCCGATGGATCTCGACCGGTTCTGTATGTCGAAAGACGAAGCGCAATCGCAGAAAGCTAAATTCGAATTGTGCGGGCAGAATACAGCGGATCAGGAGTAAGCGCCGAGTGTCCTGAAATCCCAATCAGAACTCGTAGTACCTCGGGCCTCTGAACGTTTCATGTCGCAGGATTTTACTTCTTCCGGTGTTCTTGGGCGGCGTCACTCTGCCCGTTCGGGCTGTTATGCTTCTGCACCATGGAACGACGCGCGCTGCTCAAGCTCTCTCCCCTTGCTCTTGCTGCCACCGTAGGTCATGTCTCACTCGGTGAGGCGCAGACCGAATCCCCTTCAGGCGCCGCTGCGATTTACAACGTCCGGACCTTCGGCGCCACGGGGGACGGCAAGACTGTCGATAGTCCGGCGATTAATAAGGCCATTGAGGCTGTCGGTGCTTCGGGCGGCGGCACGCTGGTTTTTCCTGCTGGCACGTACATGTGCTTCACCATTCGCCTCAAATCGCATGTCGATCTGTATTTGTCGCATGGCTGCACTATCCTCGCGGCCGATTCTCCCAAGCCTGGCGAGAGTTCGGGCTACAACGGAGGCGCCTACGACGCCGCCGAGCCGAACGATCCGTGGACTCCCTATCAGGACTTCGGTCACAACCATTGGCGCAACTCGCTGTTTCATGCGGAGAACGAGCACGATTTCGCCGTGTTCGGCCCCGGCCTCATTTTTGGCAAGGGGCTCTCTTTCGGATCGCGCGGGTCGCGCGGCGATTATCAGACTTTCGTCGCCGAGCAGCCCGGCGTGGGCAACAAGACCTTCGGCCTGAAGAACTGCCGTAACGTTCTACTCCGCGACTTCAGCGTGCTGAAGGGTGGCCACTTCGCGCTGCTCGCAACCGGCGTCGATAACCTCACGATCGATAACCTGCTGATCGATACCGATCGCGACGGCCTGGACATTGACTGCTGCCGCAATGTGCGCGTTTCGAACTGCACGGTCAACTCGCCCTGGGATGACGCGATTTGTCCGAAATCCAGCTACGCGCTTGGATATGCGCGTCCAACCGACAACGTGACGATTGCGAACAACTATGTAACGGGCGCGTACGAACTTGGCAGCGTGATCGCGGGCGCCTGGAAGAAATTTCCGGATGATGCGCACGTCTCGCGCAACGGACGCATCAAGTGCGGGACGGAATCGAACGGCGGCTTCCGCAACATTACCATTACGGGAAACGTGATCGAGGGCTGCAAGGGCATCTCGCTCGAAAGCTCCGACGGAGCATACCTCGAAGATTTTGCCATTACGGGAAACACGATGCGCGATATTGTGGACGCCCCGCTGTTTCTGCGGCTGAACCGGCGTAACCGCAACCCGAAGGAGACCATCCGCACCGGCACGCTCCGGCGCGTGTTGATTGCAAATCTCGTCAGCTACAATTCTGCCTCGTCAACTTCATCATTGTTTTCCGGCATTGCCTCCAATCTCATCGAGGACGTGAAGCTTTCGAATTGCTACTTCGATCATCAAGCACTGCCCAGCACGATGCGGGTGAACTGGGGCGAACAATCGAAGCCCATGCCGGACTGGCGTACCATCCATGTCCCCGAGCTCGAAGATGCGTACCCGGAATTGCTCCGTTTCGGTCCTACGCCCTCGAATGGCTTCTTTATCCGCCACCTGCGCAATCTGGAGATGTCGCATGTGGAGATTGCGCCGTCGGGTCCTGACCCGCGGCCGGCGTTCTGGCTTGAGGATGTTCACCGTGCCGATTTTTTCGCCATCACGGCTCCAAAGCAGGAGAACTTCTCGCTACATAACGTGTCCGATTTCCGTCTCCTCTGGTCGCGTGCGGCGAAAGACGCGAGTCTTGCGACCGCCACCGATCAGATTGTCTGACCGGTAGAAAAGGGGTCGGTGGCATCCTTACTTCCACGTAAATGAAATTGTGCGCTCCCTCGCCAAGTGCAGTTCGCGTCGTACTGTTTGATATCGGCGGTGTTCTCATTCCATCATCCGGTGTTCCCACGATGCTGGCCTGGATGCGCAACACTGTCTCCGCAGAAGGATTGTGGAGAATGTGGCTCAGTTCTCATTGCGTGAGGGCATTCGAGACGGGGCGGCTGTCTCCGGAAGAGTTCGCCGATCAGGTGATTGCCGACTTCCGCTTGCCGGTGCAGCGTGACGGATTTGTTGAAGAGATGAGTCGCTGGTCAATGACGCCATTTCCTGGTGCGATTGAGCTAATAGAGCAGATCCCGGCGCGATATGTGCGTGCTACGCTCTCCAACACGAATGTTATCCACTGGAAGTATCGGCAAGAGTGTAACCACCTACACGGATACACCCTTTGCGATTTCAGTTGAAACCACGCGTCAGATCGACGCGACGCATTCAACGGATGTCATTGCTCGCTACGATGGCACTGGACACGTTATTTCTCGGAGTACAGCGAACGGCGAATCAACTCCCTGGGATCGAGTTGATACCTGCTACGACGGTTCGGGCAGGGTCAAGTTCAGCTCTTATTCTTATCAACTCGCCAGCTCTACAACAGCCCCTAATTGTGCAGGGAGTGGCGATACCTCACTTTATGACGCTTTAGGCCGAATCAAGACCATTACCCACTCAGACGGCAGCGTGGTCTCGACTACCTATACGGGCCGTGCGACCGACGTTAAGGACGAGGGGAATGGCACCCGTTTAGTCGAGCGAATTTCGCAAGTGGATGGCCTCGGATTGCTGCGATATGTCTGCGAGATTACTGGGCAAAGTCAACAAGGTATCTCACCATCCCCGTGCACACCCCCGTCAACGGCGCTTGACATAGCGGGCACTGGCTTTTTGACGAGCTACTCTTACACTCCTCTTGGCGATCTGCAAGCGGTTTCGCAGGGCGCTCTGTCGCGCAGCTTTCAGTATGATTCCCTCTCACGGCTCACCCAATCCAATAATCCAGAATCCGGCGCAGTTAACTATTCTTACGATTCAGATTTAAACTGCACTGCCCAGACTTCGTATCCAGGCGAGTTAATCAGCAAACTCGATGCAAGAAATGTCCGTACTTGTTTCACGCGTGATTTATTGCACAGACTCACTGGAAAAACCTACATAACGAGCGGCACAACTGCGTCGAGCACTCCAAGCGTAACCTACAATTATGACGAGCCATCCCACTATGGACGGAACCTGTCATACACGGTCGGCAGGAAAACGTCCGAGAGCACGGCGTCTCCCAATCCTACGGGCGAAGTGTTCAGCTATGACGCGATGGGGCACGTCATCGATAATTCCCAATGCACGCCACAGAACTGCGGCAACAACACGGCGTTTGCTGTCACATATCCCAGTTACGATGACCTTGGAGATGTGCTTTCGGCTACCAACGGCGCTGGAGTTACGCTTGGTTATAGCTACAACGTAGCTGGTAGGCTATACAGCGTAACCAGCAGTTTGGCGGACGGCACTCATCCAGGAACGCTGCTCAACAGTGCGCATTACAACGCATTTGGCTCTCCGACTTCTCTGTCCATTGGCAGTTTGCCTTTGACTGACACCAGACTGTATTCGACGCAGCGTCCTGGTTGGGGAGGTTGGGTCTCGTCAATCAATGTTGGCGGTCCTTCTACCCAGTCTAGTGGCACGGTGACAATAAACGGGAGCGAGCAGTCTCACCAGACGGGCGCGCCTACTCCTGGAACCGCGACAATTAGCATTTTCGGTTCGGAACAGAGTGCTACGATCAATCAATGTCCTCCGGACGATTGCGAGAAAACCATTTACGACAGCGGTCAGGTATCAGTGACCATAAACGGCTTTACATCCTGGGGCGGTTTTGACTTTGGTGCTTCTGCTTCTGATGTAGCTTCAGGGTTGGCTGCTGGATTCAACACTTCCAATTCTCCTGTAACCGCTTCCGTGAATGGGAACGTTGTTACAGTGACAGCCAAAGCAACAGGCTCGGGAAGCAACTATTCGATTTTTTCAACCAGTTATTGGGATAACGCCGACTTTGCGACTCCGTCGTTTTCGCCTTCCAATCCTCCGGCACTGGCGGGTGGTAGTGACGGCAGCTACTCATATGACAGCGGTACGGTCAGACTTTTTGCTGATGGCGTGGAGAGTGACGCTTCGTATGGGCAAGGAAGCACAAACGCTACCGTTGCATCTGCACTCGCATCGGCAGTGAATGCGAACAATAGTTACGTATCCGCAAGTGTTTCAAATAATGTTGTGACGCTCACAAGTCGTAGCGGTGGGGCGTACACAAACTATTCATTGTCTGCATCCAGCAACGGCAGCTTCAATCCAGTGTCATTCACAACGTCAACTTCAGGCTCGAACATGTCCGGTGGCACAGGAGCAACCCTGTACACGCTCGGCATGAGCTACTTCAACAACGGCGACATACAGACCGCGAATGACTCCGTAAATGGAAATTGGAGCTATTCCTACGACGATTTCAACCGCTTGAACACTGCCGTTGCAAGCAACATCAACACTGGATGCATCGAGTCTTACGACCGTTACGGCAATCGCTGGAGTCA
>Ga0075426_10002237_pt1 | contig 13888 bp, 13 predicted proteins | sample SoiMethybrSBSTD5_FD_75304 | JGI IMG/M metagenome (GOLD analysis project Ga0075426, IMG submission 75304) | Bulk soil microbial communities from a Populus tree surrounding site in Tennessee, USA - Soil MetaG P. TD hybrid SBSTD5 | ecosystem: Environmental > Terrestrial > Soil > Tree plantation... | reverse complement strand
TCCGAGACGTGCCTGAGCTACATCGCCGGCATCATCAAGCACGCCAAGGCGATCAACGCCTTCACCAATCCGACGACGAACTCCTACAAGCGGCTGGTCCCCGGCTTCGAGGCGCCGGTGCTGCTCGCCTACTCGGCGCGCAACCGTTCGGCCTCGTGCCGCATCCCGTGGACCAGCAATCCGAAGGCCAAGCGCGTCGAGGTTCGTTTTCCCGATCCGCTCGCGAATCCCTATCTCGGCTTCGCCGCGATGCTCATGGCGGGCCTCGACGGCGTCAAGAACAAGCTCGATCCGGGCCCGGCGATGGACAAGGACCTCTACGATCTGCCGCCGGCCGAGCTCAAGCAGATCCCGACCGTGTGCGGATCGCTGCGCGAGGCGCTCGGCGAGCTCGACAAGGACCGCGCCTTCCTCAAGGCAGGCGGCGTGTTCGATGACGACTTCATCGACAGCTACATCGATCTGAAGATGTCGGAGGTCATCCGGTTCGAGCACACGCCGCACCCGGTCGAGTTCGACATGTACTATTCGGCTTGAGGACCGTTCCCTTCCTCCCAAGATCGCGGACACGCGATCTCACCTTCCGGGCGCCGTGACGGCGCCCGTTTTTTTTGCCGCTTCGTCGCGGGCTTCAGCGCACGTCCCGACGAAAGCCTGCCCCGGACTTGATCCGGGGTGACCGCCGGTTCGCCGATAAGGACATATGCTCTAGATGGCGCGGGCCGCGAGAGCGCTCAGGGCGACGATCGCGGCAGCGACCGTCGTGCCGAGGAGAAGGCGCATCGCGGCGACCATCCGCGCCGCCCGGGCGAGCGCCATCCGGCGCGCGCGGATCTCGGCCGTGACCAGCTCGTCGGAGGAGGAGTAGACGCAGGCGAGCGCGAGCCCCGCACGTTCTGCGCTCGCCTCGAGCGCGCCGAGTTCGGCCTGCATGCGGGCGAGGGATGAGCGACGCAACATAGGGACAGGTTAGCGCCGACCCGGTAAACAACCGGTTTGCAGCCGCGCCCGACCGAGGACCTACATCGCGCGAACGCGGACCACGAACTGGTCAATCTTGCCGTCCAGCACCGTGGCGTTTTGCGACAAGGCCTGCGCCCCTTTGAGCACCACCTCCGCCGACCGGCCCGTTTCGTCCGCCGCCCGGCTGACCCCATTGATGTTGCCGGATACTTCCCTGGTAGCGGCGGACTGCTGCTCGACCGCACTCGAGATCGACGTGCCGATCTCGCGGACGCGGCCGATGATTTGCGCGATCTCCCGGATCGCATGCGCCGTCGTCTGGCTGGATTCCTGAATGCCCTTGATCTGCAGCCCGATCTCTTCGGTCGCCTTCGCGGTCTGGCTGGCGAGCGACTTCACCTCGGACGCCACCACGGCAAAACCCTTGCCGGCCTCGCCGGCGCGCGCCGCTTCGATGGTCGCGTTGAGCGCCAAGAGATTGGTCTGGCTTGCGATGTCGGTGATCATCTGCGTCACCTCCCCGATCTTCTGAGCGGCGGCGACCAGCGCTGTGACCATCTGCTCGGATTTGCCGGCCTCGGTCACGGCGGTTCCGATGACCTCGGTGGATTCGGAAATCTGCCGCGAGATCTCGGTGACCGAGGCCGAGAGCTCTTCCGTCGCCGACGCGACGGTAGAAGATTGCTGGTTCGTCTGCGTAGCCGAGGAGGCGAGCGCCGTCGCGGTCCGCTGCATTTCCTCGGCCGAACTGGCGACCGACTGTACCATCCGCTTCACGCCGGCTTCGAACTCCTGCGCAAGCGCGAGGTTCTCGGCCTTGCGCCCCGAGAGGTCAGTCGCGAACTTCACGACCTTCCACGGACGGCCGTTCAAATCCATGATCGGGTTGTAGGATGCCTCGATCCAGACGTCCTTGCCGCCCTTGGCTATGCGCTTGAACTGCCCCGACTGATATTCGCCGCGCCCGAGCTTTTCCCAGAACTCCCGATATTCGGCGCTCTCCCGGGCGTCCGCCTCGACAAACATGCGGTGATGCTTGCCTTTGATCTCATCGAGCGTGTAGCCCATCACCTTGAGGAAGTTGTCGTTCGCGGTGATGATCGTGCCGTCCAGCTCGAACTCGATCACCGCCTGCGAGCGCCCGATCGCCTCCACCTTGCCGAGGAGATCCGCATATTCGGCCTTCTTCTTCGAGACGTCGGTCGCATATTTCACGACCTTGAAGGGCTTGCCGTGCCGATCGCGCAGCGGATTGTATGACGCTTCGATCCAGACCTCCTTGCCGCCCTTGCCGACCCGCTTGTACTGAGCCGCCTGGAATTCGCCGCGGTTCAGCTTGGCCCAGAATTCCCGATATGCGGCGCTCTCGCGATCGGCCGGCGCGACGAAGATGCTGTGATGGCGGCCCTTGATCTCGTCGAGGGTGTAGCCCATCGCCTTGAGGAAGTTTGCATTCGCCGTGATGATGGTGCCATCCATTTTGAACTCGATGATGGCCTGCGACCTGTCGAGCGCGTTGAAGCGTGCGGCGAGATCGTCGTCGAAGAGAGAGAAGTGCATTGCGCGTCGATTTTCCGGAATTGCGCGAGCGGGGGCTTGCCGCGGTGCCGGTTCGTCCTTCGACACCGCTCAAGGCGGGAGCAATCAGGTAACGACAGCTTGCTTAATGAAAGATTGAGGCCCAATTCTCCGGCCGCAAAACGCAATGACGGCCCCAAGCCTGCTCGATCTTGCGACTCTCATTCCGACTCGCGGGCTTGACCGGCCGATATCTGCGGCCGATCAGCCCAAGGAGCGCGCGAGCAGCAAACGCGTGAATATCCGCCCCGCGAGGCTTCCGCTTCCGAAACTCCGCGAGGATCTAGGCTGCCTCGCGGCGATCGGGGGTCCAGCGCGGCGCCCCGTCAGGAGGCGTCTCAGGAGGCACCGACTCGGTCTCCTCGCTGCTGAGCAACATGTCGAACTGCGGCGCCTCGGCCTCCACGCGGTTGCGTCCATTGGCCTTGGCGGCATAGAGCGCGATGTCGGCACGCTCCAGCAGCGCATCGATGTTGGCGGCGGTCTCGTGGGCGGCCACGCCCACGCTCACGGTCGCCCCGATGTAGTGGCCGGACACGGTGCGCGCGGCCTCTTCGAACTGCTTCCGCACGCGGTCGGCGACGATCACGCCTTCCTCCAGGGTGCCGGGCATGATGGCGGCGAACTCCTCGCCGCCGAGGCGGACGATGAAGTCGGTCAGGCGCAGGCTGCTGTTCGCGGTCGACGCGAAGAGCTTGAGCACGTCGTCGCCCACGGCATGGCCGAACCGGTCATTGATCGACTTGAAGTGGTCGAGGTCGAACACCAGCATCGCGACCGGCTTTCCTGCCTTGCGCGCGTACTTCTCGGCGAGATCACGCGCTGCCTCGACCAGCCCGCGCCGGTTGAACAGGCCGGTGAGCGGATCGGTCAAGGCCGCGTTCTTGTGCATGCGCAGGGTCCGTTCCTTCGCGAGGACCAACACGATGAAGGCCGTGCCGACGGCGTACATGAGCATCTCGAGGATGAGAACCGCGATCCAGCCAGTCGCCAGCGTGACGGTGCTGGTCTCGCCCGGCATGAGGCTGGCGATCGGAATCGGGAACAGGAAGACTGTTCCGTGCAGCGCGGGTACGACCAGCGCCGGCCAGCGGCCGACGAGGGACTTGCGCCGCTCGCGCCACAGCTCGGCAGCGGTAAGGAAGGTGTAGATCGCCACGATCACCGAGGCGAGCACGATGCGATGGGTGCTCATCTGCGTGAAGGTCGGCACCGTACAGGCGACGAGCCACGTCACCGCGCCCGCGCCCATGGCGGGCCACAGGATCCGGCGATTGTGGAAGAGCCGCGCCGCGTTCCAGATCATGCCGCAGGCCAGGAACAGGAGGGCGCTCGGCAGGCTCGCCGGCATGAATGGAATGTCGCGCGGATTGGCGATCCACAGACCGGCCGCCACGGCGCCGAGCAGATAGGCCGCGCCCCACCAGGCCAACGCCCCGATGCGGTCCTGTGTCCAGGCGTACAGGAGGAAGGCGCCGAGGAGCCCCGTCACGCAGGTCGTCGCCACGAACAGCGTAGTGACGTCCAGCGAGATCGTCGATGTGATGGCATGCTCGAACATGTTTGAGCTCCATAGGGCAACAGCGTGAGCTCAGGATGGCATGCCTACCTTTCATTCGACTTGCGGCAGGTCCGGTCTTTTGTCGCGAATAAGCTGCGAAAGCACGGTGAAAACTTTGAGAAAATTCCCGCAAAAACGCTAGCAAAACGCCAGCAATTCGGGAGCGTCCGGCCCCCTCCGAGGGGGGCCGTCGGGCATGAAAAAGGGGCGCCGGAGCGCCTCTTTCGATGCCAACCCTTGCGTCCCGGGCCGGGCGGCCGGCTTGGCGCCGCCTCAGCGCTTGGAGAACTGGAACGAGCGGCGGGCCTTTGCGCGGCCGTATTTCTTGCGCTCCACCACACGCGGATCGCGGGTCAGGAAGCCGCCGCGCTTGAGCACCCCGCGCAGATCGGGCTCGTATTGGGTCAGCGCCTTGGAGATGGCGTGGCGAACGGCCCCCGCCTGACCAGACAGGCCACCGCCCGATACGGTGCAGGTAATATCATACTGCCCATGTCGGTTGGAGGCGACCAGCGGCTGCTGGATCAGCATCCGCAGCACCGGACGCGCGAAATAGGTCTCGATCGCCCGCTCGTTGATCAGGAACTTGCCCGGCCCGGGCTTGATCCACACCCGCGCGACTGCGTCCTTGCGCTTGCCGGTCGCATACGCGCGGCCCTGCTTGTCGAGCTTCTGCACGTATTTCGGGGATTCCGGCGCCGCCGGCTTCAGCGTCGCCAACTGATCGAGCGATTGCATGGTCTCGGCCATGGTCACGCGCTCCTCTTGTTCTTGCGGTTCATCGCACCAACGTCGAGCTTCTCGGGGCTCTGCGCCGCGTGCGGATGGTCGGGGCCCTTGTAGACCCGCAGATTGCCCAGCTGGGTGCGGCCGAGCGGGCCGCGTGGCAGCATGCGTTCGACTGCCTTCTCGACGATGCGCTCAGGGAAGCGCCCTTCCATGATGGACCTGGCGCTGCGCTCCTTGATGCCGCCGACGAAGCCGGTGTGGTGGTGGTAGACCTTCTGCTCCAGCTTGCGGCCGGTCAGCACCACCTTCTCGGCATTCACCACGATGACATTGTCGCCGCAGTCCACGTGGGGCGTGTAGGTCGGCTTGTGCTTGCCGCGCAGCCGCATCGCGATGATCGTGGCGAGGCGTCCGACGACGAGGCCCTGGGCATCGATCATCACCCATTTCTTCTCGACGTCGGCCGGCTTGGCCGAATAGGTTTTCATGGGTCGCATCCGTCAAAAATCGCGGCGCCGCAACAGTGCAGCGCTCTTGGCCCGGCTTCTAGCCTGCGCGGGTACCCGGGTCAACGCTCAACGTCTTGCAAAACACACATAAAATCAATTACTTGCATTTTAGGTTCGATAATACCACGAAATAGTCATTTGTTCCGCGGTGGAATTGAATAGGTCGATGTCGCGTGCGCGACCGGGGCATCTTCGCCCTCGGAGGAGATGGCCACTGCGCCCACCGCCAATCGCCTACCGAGCTTCAGGAGCGCACAATCGGCGACCAGCGCGCCAGGGGCCGGTTTCCTCAGGAAATTGATGTTGAGGCTGGTGGTGACCGCCAGCGGCACCCAGCCGATGGCACCCAGGACCGCCACATACATCGTGACGTCCGCCAGCATCATCAGGGTCGGCCCGGAAACCGTGCCGCCCGGGCGGGTCGACCGCGCCGGGGGCGTGAGCCGCACCCGTGCGCGCCCATCACCGACCTCGAGAATCGTGAGCCCGCTCCCCGGAAAGAAGGCTTCCGGGAACTCGGCCGCGAGCCGCTCCTCGAGCTCACCCGCCGTCAGTGCCGCCGGCATGCCGCCTCCCCTGCCCGATGCTCGCGCATGATGAGCGTTCGGATACAATGGCCCCGCCTGTCCCGGAAGAGTAAGCGACACGATGGCTGCGCCGACATCCGCGCCCCCCTCCGCATCCCGCCCTGCCCCGCAAGGCGCGGCGCCGATCCTGCAGGAGTTGAGCGACGGCATCGCCGTCCTCACCCTCAACCGGGCGGAGCAGCGCAACACCTTGTCCGAGGCGATGCTGGCCGCGCTCGCCGAAGCCCTGGCCGCGATCGCGCAGGACGACAAGGTGCGGGCCGTCGTCATCGCGAGCAGCGGGCCGGTCTTCTGCGCCGGGCACGATCTCAAGGAGCTCATGGCCCACCGCAACGATCGCGACCGCGGCCGCACCTATTTCCAGCACATGATGGAGACGTGCAGCGCCGTGATGCAGTCGATCGTCCGGCTGCCGCAGCCGGTCATCGCCGCCGTGCAGGGAATCGCGACGGCAGCGGGCTGCCAGCTGGTCGCGAGTTGCGATCTTGCAGTGGCCTCCTCGCGCGCCGGATTCTGCACACCGGGCGTCGACATCGGCCTGTTCTGCTCGACACCGATGGTCGCGCTCACGCGCAATGTCGCGCGCAAGCATGCGATGGACATGCTGCTGACCGGCGAGACGATCTCCGCCGAGCACGCCGCCCGCATCGGGCTGGTCAACCGCGTTGTACCGGCCGGCGATGAGCGCGAGGAGGCGGTCAAGCTTGGGCGCCAGATCGCCGGCAAATCCGCCATGACCGTGCGCCTCGGCAAGGAGGCCTTCTATCGCCAGAGCGAAATGGGCCTGGCCGATGCGTACCGCTTCGCGTCGCAGGTGATGGTGGAGAACATGCTCCGGAATGACGCAGCCGAAGGTATCAGCGCCTTCCTGGAAAAGCGTCCGCCCCGATGGGAGGACCGCTGACGCGGCATCCAGGCGCTTACGAATCCTTCATCGCGATCAGCCCGCGGTGGAGTCTCATTTCGCTCGTCCATCTTCGGTGGAGGAACCTCAATTCCGCTTGCGCGCGACCGCGGTTGCGTCATGCTGCAAACGGCTGGCGTTGAGGGCGGTGGACCGCGTCGGGGGTCTTTGGACATCCACCGAGGGGAGAAGGCGATGTCGATCAAGTTGGTGGTCGCGACTGTATGTGCGCTCGGCGTACTGGGCTGGTCGGATGGCGTGCGCGCCGAGAGCCAGAACGACCGGGACGCCTGCATCGGTGACGTGCACGCTCACTGCGGGGAGTACATCCCGGACCGCGAAGCGATCATCCAGTGTCTCAAGCAGAAAGTGAAGCAGCTCAGCCCGGCCTGCCGCACCGTCATGACCCGGCCGTATCGGAAGGACGCCGCGCGCAACTGATCTGGGTACCCTTTTCATCGCACCGCCGGCCCCCTATTTTCGCTCAAGGGCTTTCCGGCGGTGCGATGACTCACGACGGCTACGACGACGGTTTTATCCGCGGCATTCTCAATACGGTGAAGACGATCGCCATGGTCGGCGTCTCCGCCAAGGAGAGCCGGCCAAGCTATTTTGCGTTCAAATATCTGCTCGAGCGCGGCTACCGCATGATCCCGGTCAATCCCGGGCTCGCCGGCGGCGAGCTGCTCGGGCAGAAGGTCTACGCCAAGCTCGCGGATATCCCCGAGCCGGTCGACATGGTCGACATCTTCCGCGCCTCGCCCTATGCGCTCGGCATCGTCGAGGAGGCGCTCAAGTTGCAGCCGCGCCCGCGCGTCGTCTGGATGCAGCTCGGCATCCGCAATGATGCCGCCGCCGCGCTCGCCGAGGCGAACGGCATCAAGGTGGTGATGAACCGCTGCCCGAAGATCGAGTATGGCCGCCTGTCGTCGGAGATTTCCTGGATGGGGGTCAACTCGCGCACGTTGACCTCGAAAAAGGCGCAGATCTCCGGCCGCGGCATCCAGCGCATGTCGCTCAACCGCACGACCACCGCCGGCGGCTCGACGCCCGCCGCCGAGCGCGCGTTTCGCACCGAGGAGCCCAGCCATTGATCGCCCGGCCGGGCTGCCCTCGCCTCGCCTCCAGCAATCGCATGACGGCCTGGACGCGATTTTGCGCCATTGACGCAGCGGCGCCTGCCGCCTTGACGCCCGGGCGGGGTCCGATAAACCCCTGATCCGCGGGTTTTCCGCCGCCGGCGCGGCTCTTCAGTCCACGGGGATTTTCAATGACCGAACGCAGTCCGGGCTTTTCGACGCTTGCCATTCACGCGGGCGCCCAGCCCGATCCGACCACCGGGGCGCGTGCGACGCCGATCTACCAGACCACGTCGTTCGTGTTCGAGGACGTGGATCACGCCGCCTCGCTGTTCGGCCTGCAGACCTTCGGCAATATCTATACGCGGATCGGCAACCCCACCAATGCAGTGCTCGAGGAGCGCGTCGCCGCTCTCGAGGGCGGCACCGCCGGCCTCGCGGTCGCCTCCGGCCATGCCGCGCAAGTGCTGGTGATGCACGTGCTGATGAAGCCGGGCGACGAGTTCGTCGCCGCGAAGAAGCTCTATGGCGGCTCGATCAACCAGTTCAATCACTCGTTCAAGAATTTCGGCTGGAACGTGGTCTGGGCCGATCCGGACGATATCGGCACCTTCGAGCGCGCTGTCAGCCCCAAGACCAAGGCGATCTTCGTCGAGTCGATCGCCAATCCGGGCGGCGTGATCACGGACCTCGAGGCGGTCGCGAACATCGCCCGCCGCGCCGGCGTCCCGCTGATCGTCGACAACACTCTGGCGACCCCGTATCTCTGCAAGCCGATCGACTACGGCGCCGACGTCGTCGTCCATTCGCTCACGAAATTCCTCGGCGGCCACGGAAATTCGATCGGCGGCCTGATCGTCGACGGCGGCACCTTCAACTGGTCGCGCGAGAACCGCTATCCGATGCTGTCCGAGCCGCGGCCCGAATACCACGGCATCGTGCTGCACGAGACATTCGGCAACTTCGCCTTTGCGATCGCCTGCCGGGTGCTGAGCCTGCGCGACATGGGGCCGGCGCTCTCGCCGTTCAACGCCTTCCTGTTCCTGACCGGCATCGAGACGCTGCCGCTGCGCATGCAGCGTCACTGCGACAACACGCTCGCGGTGGCGCAATGGCTCGCCAAGCACCCGAAGGTCGCCTGGGTGAGCTATCCGGGCCTGCCGGGCGACCGCTACTACAATCTCGCCAAGAAATACGCGCCCAAGGGCGCGGGCGCGGTGTTCACCTTCGGCCTCAAGGGCGGCTATGACGCGGGCGTGAAGCTCGTCTCGAACGTGAAGCTGTTCTCCCACCTCGCCAATATCGGCGACACCCGCTCGCTGATCATCCATCCGGCCTCGACCACCCACCGCCAGCTCTCGGATGCCCAGAAGGTGCAGGCCGGCGCCGGACCCGACGTGGTGCGGCTCTCGATCGGGCTGGAGGATCAGGCCGACATCATCGCCGATCTGGAGCAGGCGCTCGCCGAGGCCTGAGCGGCGGCATAGACCCGCGCGGCGTTCAGGGTCGCGAGCGTGAGCACCGCGAGCGCCATCGCCTGATGCGCGAGCGAGAGCGCGAGCGGCGCTTGCGCGAGCAACGTCCAGATTCCGAGCGCGGCCTGCAGCGTCACCGCGAGTGCGAGCGCGACCGCGCCGGTCGCGACCGCGCGCACCCTCAGCGCGTCGGCCGCATGCAGGAGCGCCACGACGAAGACCGTGTAGGCGACCATGCGGTGATCGAACTGCACCGTCAGTGTGTTCTCGAAGAAGTTCCGCCATAGCGGGGAATCGAAGAACAGTCGGTCCGCCGTGGGCACGAAGCCGCCGTCGATCGCCGGCCAGGTGTTGTAGACGAGGCCCGCGCGCAGTCCCGCGACCAGCGCGCCGAGATAGATCTGCCCGAGCACCAGGGCGAGCAGCCCGAATGCACCGAGGCGCAGGCGGCCCGGAATGGGATCGCGGACGGCAGGGCGGTCGCGCAGCTGCTCCGCCGTCCAGACGATCGCGGCGTAGATCAGACAGGCCAGCGTGAGGTGAAACGCCAGGCGATATTGCGATACCTCGGTGCGCCCCGCGAGACCGGACGCCACCATCCACCAGCCGACTCCGCCTTGCACGGCGCCGAGGCCGAAAATGACCCACAGCGGGCGCCGCAGCGCGGGCTCGATCGCGCCTCGCCACAGGAACCAGAGGAACGGCAGCAGGAAGGCAGCGCCGATCAGCCGTCCCAGCAGCCGATGCGCCCATTCCCACCAGAAGATGGTCTTGAACTCCGCGAGCATCATGCCGCGGTTGACGAGCTTGTACTGCGGGATGGCCTTGTACTTGTCGAACTCGGCTTGCCAGGCGGCGTCCGAGAGCGGCGGAATGGCGCCGCTGACCGGCTGCCACTCGGTGATGGAGAGGCCCGATTCAGTCAGCCGGGTCGCGCCGCCAACCAGCACCATGGCGACGATCAGAGCCGCGACCGCAAGCAGCCACAGCCGAACGGCGTGGCGGCGGGTGGCGTAATTGGAGGTGGGTTCTCGCATGGCGTCCGGCTGTCCGCCCATATATCGAGCCCGCGCCACGCCCGCAACGCGCGCCGCCGGCGAAGCTGCTGGAACTCATGATGGCCGATTGATAGAAGCCCGTCCATGTCGATCCGCATTCGCAAGCTCATCGGCGCGGTCGCGCTCCTCACATTGGTAATCGTGTGGGCGCTGCTAGCGATGGCGATCGCGCAACCTGTCCTGGCTACCGCGAACGGCGTCGTCGCGGCACTCTATTACGTGATCGCCGGGCTCGGATGGGTCCTGCCCGCCATGCCGCTCGTCAAATGGATGTCGCGCCCAGAGCCCGAGGCCGAATAGCGAATACCGGATGGCCGTGACGGCCGGCCGTCGCCCGCTCTCCAGTCCCTCCTCATGGCGACCGTTAACCGCGAATGCATTGGCGGGCCCGGCGCGCTCATGGCGAACGCTTTATTGATTTATTTTTGCGAACCTCGGCGAAACCGATGTTAAGGATCCGGTGACCAATGCGGTCAGTCCATGTCGCTCCGCGTCCGGCGGACGAACCACGCGCGGTCGCGTGGCCGGTCAGCGACCGCCTCGCGAAGGCGCGCATCGACATATGCGAAGACTTTGCGACCGCCGTGCCCGCCTGGGACCGGTTGATCGAGCTCGGCGCGATCGTCGGACCGTTCGGCGGCCGCGACTGGATCGAGCTGTGGCACCGCCACATCGGGGCTCCGGCGGGCTTTCGGCCCCTGATCGCCATCGCCCGCGACGAGCAGGACGAGCCCCTGTTCCTGCTGCCGTTCACCTCTCGCCCCGGCGGCCGTCTCACGATCGCGCGCTATTTCGGTGGCCGCCACGCCCAGCTCAACATGGGGCTGTGGCGTCGCGACGTCGCGGCGACGGTGACCGTCGATGATCTCAACGCCGTCCTCGCGGCCATCGCGCAGCGCGCCGGAATCGATCTCTTTCTCCTGCTCGGCCAGCCCGCGCTCTGGGACGGCCGCCCGAACCCGATGGCGCAGCTTCCCCATCAGGCCTCGCCCGACGACGTGTTTCGCCTCGACATCGACGGCGCTCCCGGCGAGCAGCTGATCAAGACCAAGCTCAACCCCGCCTTGCGCGGCACGCTCAAGAGCAAGGAGAAGAAGCTCGCGCAGCTCGCCGGGTATCGCTATTTCCGTGCCGCGAGCGCTCCCGAGGCCGAGCGCGTGCTCGCCGCCTTCCTGACCCAGAAGGCCGCCCACCTCGAGGCGCAGGGCGTGCGCAACGCCTTTGCCGAGCCGGGCGCGCACGCATTCCTCCGCGCGGCCTGCGTCGATGCCCTCGCCTCCGGCGAACCCGTCATCGAGCTGCATGCGATCGAAGGCGGCGGCGAAGTCCTGGCGGTTTTGGGCGGCACCGCGACCCCGCAGCGTTTCTCGTCGATGTTCAATTCCTACACCCTGACCGAGCACGCGCGCTGGAGCCCCGGCCTCATCCTGATCTCGCACATCATCCGCGACTGCGCGGACCGCGGCATCGCGAGCTACGATCTCGGCGCGGGCTATGCACAATACAAGCGGTTCTTCTGCAAGACGGTCGATCCGCTGTTCGACACCGTGCTCGCCTTCTCGGGTCGCGGGCGCATCGCCGCTGCCGCGTTGCGCATCGGGCTCGCGTGCAAGCGCCGGATCAAATCGACCGGCCTCGTGTGGGCGATCGTGTGCAGGCTGCGGCGGCTCGCTTCCTAGCGCATGTCCCGGCGTACCATGCCGCGGACTTGATCCGGGGCCCCCACCGATTCGACGGCAATGACAGGCGCCAAGCGCTCACGCCGCCGCCGGCGTGGCGCTGGCCGTTGCCTCGATCAGCACGATCTCGCCAAATCCTGACGCCGCAAGCCGCTCGCGCGCCGTCGCGGTCGCCGGCGCCGCTTCGTCCCCGACGACCAGAACTGCGTGCCGAACGATGCGCGAGAGCCGCTCTGAGGCGGCCTCGGGCGCCGCGCCGGCATCGATGACGACATGCTCGTAATTGCGCGCCAGCGCCTCCATCATCGTGCCGACCCGCTCCGATGCGACGATCGCCGTGACATCGGCGTCACCGATCTGGCCGGCGCCGACCAGATGGATGCGGGAAAGCTTGTCGCGGGTGATCGCATCCGCGAATGACGCGGTGCCGCGCACCACCTCGGCGACCCCTGGCGCATGCGGTTCGGCGGACATCGCGGCAAGACCGGGCGCTTCGAGCGCGAGGTCGATCAGGACCACGCGCGCACCTCGGCCGAGCGCACGCGCCAGCGTGGCGGCCGTGAGGGTGGTGCCGGTATGCCGCGACACGCCGAACACGGCGACGCGCCGGCCGCCCTCCCCGGCCGCGCGCAGGCTCTGCGCAAGATCCTCGATGGCGCTGAACGGAACACCGAGCGACCGAGCGTTGGCGGCGCTCGGCCGCGCATCGGCAAGCCCCCATGCGGGCGCCGGCGAGGTCGCCCGCATGGGCAAAGCTGCCGCCGCGGATGAATGGCGCATCAGCTCGCCGGTCGTCACGAAGCCCGCACAGACGACCATCGTGGCAAGCATCGCCACCAGGATGGTCGGCAGCTTCTTGGGAAAATACGGCGTGTTGCTGACCATCGCCCGCGAGATGATGCGCGCATCGGGCGGCGCGCTGCCGATGCTCTCACGCGCCGTCGCCTCGCGATATTTGGCGAGATAGGATTCGAGCAGGTCGCGCTGTGCCTTCGCCTCGCGATCGAGCGCGCGCAGCTGCACGTCCTGCTCGTTGGTGACCGCCGCCTGGCGTTTCATCTGGTCGAGATTGGCGCCGAGCGCCTCGACCCGGGCGCCCGCGATCTTGGCATCGTTCTCGAGCGAGCGGACGACCTTTTCGGCTTCGGTCCTGATCTGCGCGTCGAGGTCCGCGATCTGTGCCTTGAGCTCCTTGATGCGCGGGTGTCCGTCGAGGAGGGTCGACGACTGCTCCGCGAGCTGCGCGCGCAACGTCACGCGCTGCTCCGACAGCCGGCGGATGAGCTCGGAATTGACGACGTCGAATGCCTCGACCGGATCGCCCCGCCGCAGCATCTCGCGGATCAGCCGGGCGCGCGTTTCGGCATCGGCCTTCTGGGCGCGCGCCAGACCGAGCTGCGAGTTGAACTCGCCGAGCTGCTGGTTCGAGAGCGTCGTGTTGTTGGTGCCGACGAACAGATTGGCCTTGCCGCGGAACTCCTCCGCCTTCGCCTCGGATTCCGCAACGCGCTTTCGCAGCTTCTCGATCTCGCTCGCCAGCCACTGCCCGGCCGCCTTGGTCTGGTCCTGCTTCGCCGACTGCTCGAACGCCAGATATCCCTCCGCTACCGCATTGGCGATGCGCGCCGCGAGCTTGGGATCGGACGAGCCGAACTCGATCGTGAGGACGCGCGAGCGCTCGAGCGGAAATGCCGCGAGCCGCGCATTGTACGCCTCGAGCACCCGCTCCTCGGCGCTCATGCGAAGCGGATCGCGCGCGATCCCGG
>Ga0075426_10002235_pt1 | contig 13900 bp, 11 predicted proteins | sample SoiMethybrSBSTD5_FD_75304 | JGI IMG/M metagenome (GOLD analysis project Ga0075426, IMG submission 75304) | Bulk soil microbial communities from a Populus tree surrounding site in Tennessee, USA - Soil MetaG P. TD hybrid SBSTD5 | ecosystem: Environmental > Terrestrial > Soil > Tree plantation... | reverse complement strand
GGCGCGCCGCGCTCGCTCGACCATCAGTTAGGCCAGTTGTGGGACCTCGTCGCGGCCCGCGATGAGCGCGCGATCGTGCGCAAGCTGCAGGAATTGGTGCCGGAGTTTTCGCCGCAGGCGGCGCTCATCGCGCGCCTCCGGGAGCGGGCTGCGGCGCCGGAACCGCGTCACTTCACCAAAGGAGCCTGACGATTCGCTCCGCGCTCGTCGTCGCCGCCGGCGCGCTGCTCGCTGCCGCCGGAAGCGCGCGTGTGGCCGCCGCGCAGCATCCGTTAGTCACTCTGCCGTTGGACGATCCCGCATACGCGCAGCTCGATGGGCTGGTGCAGCTGGGCTGTGGCGCCGCGCGCGTATCGGCCTTCCGGCCGTTCATGGTGAAGGACGTCCGCGCGGCCCTGCGGAGCGCGAAATCCGAATCGATGTGCGGCGGCCGGGTGCTCGACGCGCTCGCGTCGCGATTCCTCGCCGACAGCGTGGCTGCCGATTCGGCGGCCGATGCCAAGACCAACCGCATCCGGTTCGGCGCGCTCGCCTCGCTGCAGGCGACCGGTCTCGACAACGGCGAGATGTATCCGTTGTGGGACGACATTCGCCCAACGGGGGAGGGCACACCGCCCGCCGTCGGGACGGCGCGGCTCCGGCTGTCGTTCGACGGTGGGCCGAACGTCGTGCTGGTGAGCGAAGCCTACGGCGAGACGCAGAGCCGCAACGACCCGACGGTGCGCGCGAATCAGTTCCGCCACACGTCGGGCGTGATCGACTTCAGCGACGCGTACGCGTCCGGCAAGCTAGGGCCGGTCGTGTTGTCCGTCGGGCGCGGCCGCGAGGCATGGATCGGCGACGGCACCGAGTCGCTGGTGCTGTCGGCCAACGGGCCGGCGCTGGACAAGATCACGCTGACGGCGCAGTGGGCGAAGTTCGAGTTCAAGGCGCTCGTCGCATCGCTCAACGATGTAATTCTCACGCCGGCGACCGACAGTCTGCCGGACAGCGTGGGCACGCAGCGATATCACCGGATGATGGTCGCGCATGCGCTCACGTGGCGGCCGTCGCACAAGGTGGAGCTCACGTTAGGCGAGACGGCGCTCATTCCGCGGCAGGGCGGCGGCATCGCGCTCAACTTCGTGAATCCGCTGATGGTATTTCAGGTCACGCAGAACGACAAATCCGGCGACATCAGCCAGGCCGGCAACGTGAACCTCACGGCGTTCGGGTCCGTGCGGGCCAACGTCGATCGATTCTCGCTGCAAGGCGATCTGCTCATCGATGACATCCAGATCGACTCGCAGGATCGCAAGACCTTCCCCGATCTCTTCGGCTGGAACGTGCGCGGCACGTATGCGCTGTCGCTGCCGGTCCCGACCAATATCGGGCTGCAGTATCGGCGCGTGAGCGCGTTCACGTATCTCGAATCGTTCTACACCGCGACGTGGCAGCAGTACGACCAACCGGTGGGTTCCGAGTTAGGCCCCGACGCCGACATGGCGCGCGCGTTCGCGGATGTGTGGCCGACCGGGAAGTTTCACGTGTCCGCCGGGATCTCTAAATGGCGGCGCGGCGACCAGCGGATCAACCAGCGCCCGCCGCCTGCGCGGTTCGGTCACGCTGGCGCTCCCTTTCCATTCGCGAGCGGCGACACGCCCGACGTGCAGAGCGCGTGGATGGGAGACGCGAGCGTGCAGTGGCTCGATCCGATCATCCCGCTCACCCTCGTGATCCAGGGCGCGCGCGTGACGAACGTGAACAACGTCGCGACGCCGGCCGGCACCTACGGGCGCGTGCAGCTCGTGGCGACCTACCGTTTCCGGTATCCCTGAGGCCGCGATGCAGCCGGCTCGTCCAGCGAGCGGCGGCGGCACGATCGGCGTGCCGTGGTACCTGCCGGTGGTGCTGCTGGCATCGCTGTGCGTGATCGCGGGCGTGATGTGGGACATCTCGTGGCACAGCACGATCGGCCGCGACACGTTCTGGACGCCGGCCCACATGGCGATCTACCTGGGCGGCGTGCTCGCCGGGATCGCCTGCGGGTGGCTCGTGCTCACGACGAGTTTCGGCTCGACCGCGGCGCACGGCGAGACCGTGCGCTTCTGGCGCGTGTTCCATGCTCCGTTAGGCGCGTGGGTGTGCATCTGGGGCACGTTCGCCATGCTCACGTCGGCGCCGTTCGACAACTGGTGGCACAACGCCTACGGCCTCGACGTCGAGATCCTGAGCCCGCCGCACACGGTGTTGGCGCTCGGCATCGCCGCCATCCAGTTAGGCGCACTGCTCATGACGCTGTCGCTGCAGAACCGTGACGGCGCAAGAGACGCCCCGCGCTACCGCGTGCTCTATGCCGTGGCCGCGGGCCTGCTCTTCCTGAACGCGACCATCATGACCACCGAGTACCATCGGCGCGTGTTGATGCATGCGCCGGTGTTCTATGAAGTGGCGTGCCTGGTGTTCCCGTTCTACCTCGTCACACTCGCACGCGGGTCGCGCCTCCGCTGGCCGACCACCGCGGTGACGGCCGTGTACACGGTGGTCATGCTGGCCATGATCTGGATCCTTCCGCTGTTTCCCGCCACGCCGCGGTTAGGCCCGATCTACCAGACCGTGACCCACATGGTCCCGCCGGACTTTCCGCTGCTGCTGCTCGCACCGGCGGTGGCGCTCGATCTCATCTTCCAGCGCGCGCCGGAGGCATTCCGCGGGTGGCGCCTCGCGGCCGTGCTCGGCGCCGCCTTCCTCGTGGTGTTCTTCACGACGCAGTGGATGTTCGGCTACTTCTACAACTCGCCGGCGTCGGAGAACTGGATCTTCGCGTCGAACAACTACTACTACGCGTTGCCGAAAACCGCCTACGCCTACCGGCATCTCTTCCCGCCCGTGCGGACGGGCGAGCTGGCGCGCGGCCTATTGATCGCGATGGTGCTGGCGGTGCTGTCGTCGCGGTTGGGCCTCGTGTGCGGCGACTGGCTGCGCCGGGTCAGGCGATGACCACCGCCGGCCCCCGCCCGCGTCCGCTGCCTAACGGATTGGCCGCGCTCATCGTGCTCGCCGTGCTGGTCGTCGCCGGCGTCGCGCACGTCGGAAGCCCGGACGTGTACTACCGGGGCGCCGCGGGACCGTACCAGATCGGCGTCGTCGTACGCCCGCCGGGCGTTGTGCCGGCCCAGGTGGACGTGGTCGTCCAGGTTTTCCGGGGCGAGGCAAGCAGCGTGACGGTACGACCCGTGTACTGGGAGACCGGCACGAGCGGTGCGCCGCCGGCCGACGCCGCCCAACCGGTGCCCGGTGCACCCGGTACGTACGAAAGCCGCTTGTGGCTCATGACCACCGGGTCGTACAGCGTCGACGTGACGATCACGGGGCGCGCCGGCACGGGTTCCGTCAACGTACCGATCGTCTCGGCGGCCACGCGCGAGTTGCCGATGTCGCCTGCGTTAGGCGCAGGCCTGCTGCTCCTCGGCGCCTTCCTCGTTTTCGGGTTGTTGTCGATCGTCGGCGCCGCTTCGCGCGAGGCTACGCTCGACCCGGGCCGTCCCGTGGACGAGATCCGGCTCAGGCGGTCGCGCGTTGCGACCGCCGCGGCGGCAGCCTTCTTCGCGCTCGCGCTGCTGGGCGGAAATGCGTGGTGGAACGCATCGGCGCGCGCGTACCGGAGCATCATCTACGTACCGCTCTCGACCCGGGCGGCGATCGCCGACTCCGCCGGCGTGCGCGTGCTGCACCTGGCGATCACCGACAGCCGCTGGTTGGGCCGCGAGCAAACGCCGCTCGTCCCCGATCACGGCAAGCTCGTCCACCTGTTTCTCGTGCGTGGACCGAGCATGGACGTGTTCGCGCACCTGCACCCGGTCACGCGCGACTCGAACGCGTTTCACGTCGCGGTGCCGCCGCTTCCGCCCGGAACGTACCGCGTTTACGCGGACATCGTGCACCGCAGCGGATTGGCGGAGACGCTGGTGGATACGGTCACCATGCCTGCTGGCCGTGCCCCGGCTTCGTTTGCGCCCACCGATTCCGACGATTCGTGGATATCGATGGCTGCGCCGAGCCCGGACGGCGCGCATGCCACCCTTTCCGACGGGTCGATCATGACGTGGGATCGCGGTGACACGTCGATCGTCGCCAACCAGATCGCGCCGCTCCACTTCACCGTGCGAGCCCACGACGGGAGCGCGGTCGTGCTCCACCCGTACATGGGCATGGCTGCCCACGCGATGATCACGCGCGATGACGGCAACGTGTTCGTGCATCTCCACCCGATGGGCACCATCGCCATGGCCGCGCAAACGCTCTTCGACCAGCAGCAGGCCGGAGACACGTCCCACGCAGCCGATAGAGGCGCGATGACCATGCCCAACGCTGCGCTGCCGGACACAGTCAGCTTCCCGTACGCGTTCCCGAAACCGGGCCGCTATCGGATGTGGGTCCAGGTGCGACACGACGGCCGCGTCCTAACCGGAACGTTCGACGCCAACGTGCGGTAGCTCGAACGATTCCGCACCGGCGCGACGGCCTTCTCGGCGCAGAACGATCCGTTCCTGTCCGCGGTGTCCTCCTTTTGTCCGCCCTTTCGCATTGCCCGGCTCCATGAAGCCCGATAAGTTCAAGGGCTGGCGCCATATCGGCCAACAACCGAACTCAACAATATCACATCGTGCGGATCACAGTCGTCGGGACGGGCTATGTCGGTCTCGTTGTAGGCGCGTGTCTGGCGGAAACTGGAAGCGATGTTACGTGCGCCGACATCGATGAACGCAAGATCAAGGGCCTGAAGCAGAACGTACTGCCGATCTACGAGCCCGGGCTCGAGGATCTGGTCGAACGGAACCAACAACAGAAACGACTCACCTTCACCACTGACGTCGGCGCCGCAGTCAAGAACGCCGAGGTCGTGTTCATCGCCGTCGGCACACCGCCCGATGAAGACGGGTCGGCGGACCTGCGCCACGTGTTGAGTGTCGCCGACGTCATCGGCCGCAACATGTCGCGCGAGATGGTGATCATCACCAAGTCCACGGTCCCGGTGGGAACCGCGCGAAAAGTAGCCGACGCCGTTGCCAAGAACGCCAAGTTCCCGTTCCACATGTGCAGCAACCCCGAGTTCCTCAAGGAAGGTGCGGCCGTCGAAGATTTCATGCGCCCTGATCGCGTTGTCCTCGGCGTGGACAGCGACTACGCCCGATCGGTGATGGCTGAGCTCTATGCGCCGTTCGTGCGCACCGGCAAGCCCATCCTGTTCATGGACATTCCGTCCGCCGAGCTCACCAAGTACGCGGCGAACGGCATGTTGGCCACGCGCATCTCGTTCATGAACGAGATCGCGAATCTGTGCGAGAAGGTCGGCGCGAACGTGGACAATGTGCGCAAGGGAATCGGCAGCGACGTGCGCATCGGGCCGTCATTTCTTTTCCCGGGTCCCGGTTACGGCGGGTCGTGCTTTCCCAAGGACGTGAAGGCCCTGCTGCGCACCGCGAACGAGAACAAGGCGTCGCTCAACGTGCTCGATGCGGTGGAGCGGGCCAACGAACGGCAGAAGCACCGGCTGTTCGACAAGCTCGCGTCGGTGATGCCGGATGGTTTGCGCGGCCGCAAGATCGCGGTGTGGGGCCTGGCGTTCAAACCGCAGACCGACGACATGCGCGAGTCGCCCGCGCTCACGCTCATCGAGTCGCTGCTCGAGGCCGGCGCCAGCGTCGTGGCGCACGACCCGGTGGCGATGCCGGAGGCGAAGCGCCGGTTAGGCGACCGGATCGGCTACACGGAGTCGAACTACGACGCCCTCGACGGGGCCGACGCCCTCGTGGTCGTCACCGACTGGAATCAGTTCCGCCACCCGGACTTCGAGCGCATCAAGACATCGCTCGCCCGCCCGATCGTGATCGATGGCCGGAACCTCTATCACCCCGAGAAAATGGCGGCGTTAGGCTTCACGTACCGATCCATCGGTCGCGGGCGCGAATGAGGGTGCTCATTACCGGGGCCGCGGGCTTCCTCGGCTCCCACTTGTGCGATCGGTTTCTCGCCGACGGCCACCAGGTGGTGGGCCTCGACAACTTCATCACCGGCCACGCCGACAACATCGCGCACCTCACCGGCCAGCCCAAGTTCGAGTTCGTCCGGCACAACATCTCGACGTACACGTACGTGGCCGGCCCGATCGACGGCGTGCTGCACTTCGCGTCGCCGGCCAGCCCGATCGACTACCTCGAGCACCCGATTCCGACGCTCAAGGTCGGTGCGTTAGGCACCCACAACGCGCTCGGCCTCGCGCTCGCCAAGCGGGCGCGGTTCTTCCTCGCCTCGACCTCGGAAGTCTACGGCGATCCGCTGGTCCACCCGCAGCCCGAATCGTACTGGGGCAACGTCAACCCCGTCGGACCGCGCGGCGTGTACGACGAGGCCAAGCGCTTCGCCGAAGCCATGACGATGGCGTATCACCGCTACCACAAGCTCGACACGCGCGTGGTCCGCATCTTCAACACCTACGGCCCGCGCATGCGCCCCCGCGACGGCCGCGTCGTGTCCAACTTCATCGTGCAGGCATTGGCCGGCGAGCCGGTCACGATCTACGGCGACGGATCGCAAACCCGCAGCTTCTGCTACGTGTCCGACGAAGTGGAAGGCATCTATCGGCTGTTCATGAGCGGCGAGAGCGATCCCGTGAACATCGGCAACCCGGTCGAGTACACTGTGCGGCAGTTGGCCGAGGTGGTGCTCGAGCTGACCGGTGCGCGCGTGCCGATCGAAATGAAGCCGCTGCCGGTGGACGATCCCAAGGTTCGCCAGCCGGACATCACCCGGGCGCGCACCATCTTGGGATGGGAGCCGACGGTCCAGCTGCGGGATGGCGTGGCCCGCACGATCGAGTACTTCCGCTCGCTCGGCGCCGAACGGTTAGGCGCGCGTGGCTGAGCGGGTGCTGCTCACCGGCGCGGCGGGCTTCATCGGTTCGCACGTCGCCGATGCCTTGCTGGCGCGCGGCGATCGCGTGTTAGGCGTCGACAACTTCGACGACTTCTACGACCCGGCGGTGAAGCGGGCCAACATCGCCGGCGCGTGGCGGTCGGCGGCGTTCACCATGGTCGATGCCGACGTGCGCGATGCCGCGGCCATGACGCGCGCGATTGCCGCGATCACGCCGGATGTGATCGTTCACCTGGCTGCTCGCGCGGGCGTCCGGCCATCGATTGCCGCGCCCGCGGTGTATGCCGACGTCAACGTGCGCGGAACGGCGGTGCTCCTCGAGGCTGCACGCGCCGCCGGCATCCCGCGCGTGGTGGTTGCATCGAGCTCGTCCGTCTACGGCAACGCCAGCCGAGTCCCATTCTCCGAATCCGATGCCGCGATCCAACCCGTGAGCCCATACGCGGCGACCAAGCGCGCGGCCGAGCTGCTGTGCGAAACATTCGCCGAGCTCGAGCCGCGGCTCCGCATCGTGTCGCTCAGGTTCTTCACGGTGTACGGTCCGCGCCAACGCCCCGACCTCGCCATACACAAGTTCGCTTCACTCATTTCGAGCGGTCGTCCGATTCCAGTGTACGGCGACGGCTCATCCTCGCGCGACTATACGTATGTCACGGATACGGTGCAGGGCGTGCTTGCCGCGATCGATCGCACGCGGCGGAGCGACGTCCGACACGAGCTGTACAACCTGGGCGAATCACAGACCACGACGCTCACACAACTCATCGCGCTTCTCGAGGACGCGCTCGGGCGGACGGCCACGATCGAGCGTTTGCCGCCGCAGCCGGGTGATGTTCGCTGTACGTTTGCCGATATTTCGCGCGCACGGGCCACGCTCGGCTATGCGCCTACGGTGCCGATTCAGGATGGCATCCCTCGCTTCGTCGCATGGTTTCGCGACCCCGCAGGCCGCGGCGCAGCCGCGGCGCGGTGAACCGTCTCCTCGAATCCGGGTATCACCGCCGTCATGTTTGTGAACGCGCTACGCCGTATGCTTCCACTGCTTGCTCTCACGGGACTCGCCGCCTGTCACCGGCACCCGTTCATCCCCGCGAGCTTCCCGTCGAAGGAAGCTCTTTTCCAGGCATCGCTTCAGCAGCTCAAACTGCGGCACTGGGGCAATGCGGAGAACGGTTTCGAGAAGCTGACTACTGATCTGCCGGCGCGCGATCCGCTCCTGCCCGCGGCATACTACTATCTGGGCGAAGCGCACAGCGGCCAGAAGGAATACATTCTCGCGGCCCAGGCGTACTCGCGCGTGCCGGAAAGCTTCCCCGAAGACACGCTTGCGGGCCCGGCCACGTTCATGACGGGCATCTCGTACGCGAAGCTCTGGCGCAAGCCGTCGCTCGACCCCGACTACGGCCAGACCGCGATCAGCACCCTCCAGAGCTTCATCGCCGCGTATCCCGATTCGCCGCTCAAGCCGCGCGCCCAACGGGAGATCGACCGCCTAACGGAGTGGCTGGCGATCAAGAACTACGACACCGGCATGTTCTACTACCGCCGGAAGGCGTACGACCCGGCGATCATCTACTTCAACGACGTCGAGCGGCTGTACCCGACCACGCAGCACGCCAAGCTGGCGCTGATCCAGCTCGTCAAGTCGTACCAGCAAATCAAGTATCCGGAAGAAATCGCGCAGACGTGCGCCACGCTCTACCAGAAGTATCCCGGCGACGCCGAGGTGAAGAAGACGTGCGGACCGCCTCCCGCACCCGCGACGGCGACGCCGAAACCCTGACGCCGATGCGGCTGGGGCTCTTCGGCGGGACGTTCGATCCGCCCCACGTTGGGCATCTCCTTGCCGCGAGCGATGCGTACGAAGCGCTCCACCTCGACCGGGTCCTGTTCATTCCCGCTGCGAGTCAGCCGTTCAAGCAAGGGGCGGTCGCGGCATCCACTTCCGATCGGTTGGCGATGCTGCGCCTCCTCGTCGGCGAGGACACGCGGTTCGAGGTCGATCCGATCGAAATCGACCGAGGCGGGTTATCTTACACGGTTGACACTTTGGATGCGTATGCGGCCCGTGATCCGGCGTCGGAGCGATTCCTGTTGATCGGCGAAGACCTTGCCGAGCAGATCGCGACGTGGCGCCAGGCGGATCGCATCGCGGGATTGGCGCAAGTGGTGGTGCTCGCGCGCGGTCTCGACGCCGACCTCTCGAGCGGACACGAGGACCGACCGGCCATGCCGCTTATACGCATTGCGACGCGTCGCGTGGATGTATCGTCGAGCCAGATCCGCGCGCGTGTGCGGGCCGGGTTGTCGCTGCGAGGATTCGTGACTGAAGCAGTCGCCGACTACATTCGAGCGGCGGCGCTGTACCGATAGGGGAATACCCACATGTTGAAGCCATTGCTCACCGCCGTGTTCGGCACGCGTCACGAACGCGAGATGAAGCGCGTTCAGCCGATCGTGGACGAGATCAACGCGGAGTACGAGCGCCTCCAGAGCGTGTCCGACGAGGAGCTGCGCGGACAGACGGCCAAGCTGCGCGGCATTATCCACGATCGGTCGGCGGAGCTCGAGGCGAAAGTGTCCGAGCTCAAGGAGCGCAAGAAGCTCACGCCGGATGCAGAAGAGCGCACGCAGATCGACGAAGAGCTGAACGGCCCCGACGGCCGCGGCGGCGTCGAGGGCGAGCTGCACGAAGCGCTCAACGAAGTGCTCGATGAGATTCTGCCCGAGGCCTTCGCCACCGTGCGCGAGGCCGCGCGTCGTCTGTTAGGCACGACGGTGATGGTCACCGGCCACGAGATGACGTGGGACATGGTGCACTACGACGTGCAGCTGATTGGCGGCGTCGAGCTGCACCTGGGCAAGATTGCCGAAATGGCCACCGGCGAAGGCAAGACGCTCGTTGCCACGCTGCCGCTCTACCTCAATGCGCTTGCGGGACGCGGCGCGCATCTGGTCACCGTCAACTCGTACCTGGCCCGCCGCGATGCGCAGTGGATGGGGCACGTGTACTCGTACCTCGGCATGTCGGTCGGTTGCATCGACGACACCGAGCCCAACACGCCCGAGCGGCGCGCCGCGTACCTGTGCGACATCACGTACGGCACCAACAACGAGTTCGGCTTCGATTATCTGCGCGACAACATGGTGCACTCGCTCGACCAGCGGGTGCAGCGGCCGCACTGGTACGCGATCGTCGACGAAGTGGACTCGGTGCTCATCGACGAGGCGCGCACGCCGCTCATCATCTCGGGCCCGGTGGGCAACGAGAGCGACGCGGCCTACTTCGAGCACAATGCGGCCGTCGCGCGGCTCGTGCGCGTGCAGACGGAGGACGCCAACCGCCTCGTCGGCGAAGCGGAGCAGGCCCTCGCGGCGGGCGACCGCCAGACGGCGGGCATGCGGATGTACCAGGCTCAGTTAGGCGCACCGAAGAACAAGCGCCTGCTCAAGCTGCTCGCCGAGGGCGCCGGCAACAAACAGCTCGTGCAGAAGATGGAGCTGGACCACATCGCCGACAAACGGCAAGCGGCCAGCCGCCAGCAATTCGGCGACATCGAAGAGCGCTTGCTCTACGTGCTGGACGAGAAGAACCACACCGTGCACTTGACCGATCGCGGCGTGGATTACCTCTCGCCCGATGACCACAACGCGTTCATCCTCCCCGACATCTCGGAGGCGGTGAACCACATCGACCACGATCCGGACCTCACGCCGCAGCAGAAGCTCGAGGCCCGCGCCGAGCTCGATCGCGAGTACGCGCTCAAGAGCGAGAAGCTCAACATCATCCATCAGCTGTTGCGTGCGCACGCCTTGTACGAGAAGGATGTGAATTACGTCGTCCAGGATGGCCAGGTATTGATCGTCGACGAGTTCACGGGCCGCACGATGCCGGGCCGCCGGTGGTCGGAAGGCTTGCACCAGGCCGTCGAAGCCAAGGAAGGCGTGCAGGTGAAGGGCGAGACGCAAACGCTCGCCACGATCACGATTCAGAACTACTTCCGCATGTACGAGAAGCTGGCGGGCATGACGGGCACCGCGGAAACCGAAGAGACGGAGTTCCACGAGATCTACAAGTTAGGCGTGTCGGTGGTCCCGACGAACAAGCCGGTGATTCGCGAGGACCGCCACGATCTCATCTACAAGACGCGCCGCGAGAAATACAACGCGATACTCCAGGAAACGGAGCGGCTGCACAACCTCGGCATCCCGGTCCTGATCGGGACGGTGAACGTCGACGTGTCGGAAACCCTCTCGCGCATGTTCCAGCGCGCGGGACTCCGGCACAACGTGCTCAACGCGAAGTACCACCAGCGCGAAGCGGAGATCGTCGCCAACGCTGGCCAGCCCGGCGCGATCACCATCGCGACGAACATGGCCGGTCGCGGAACCGACATCAAACTCGGCCCGGGGGTCACCGCGTCGCACCAGTCGACGATCAAGGACGCCGACGGCAAGGACGTCGAGATCGAAGAGCCGGGCGGCCTGCACATCATCGGATCCGAGCGACACGAGTCGCGGCGCATCGACCGGCAGCTGCGCGGGCGCGCGGGCCGCCAGGGCGATCCGGGCGCGTCGCAATTCTTCCTCTCGCTCGAGGACGACCTGATGCGCTTGTTCGGTTCCGAGCGCATCGCCAAGTTGATGGACCGGTTAGGCGCGCAGGAAGGCGAGGTGCTCTCGCACTCGCTCATCACGCGCTCCATCGAGCAGGCCCAGAAACGCGTCGAGATGAACCACTTCCAGTCGCGCAAACGACTGCTCGATTTCGACGACGTGATGAACCAGCAGCGCGAGGTGATCTACTCGCTGCGGTCGTTCGCGCTCGAAGGCGGAGAAGAGCTCAAGGGCGAAGCGCTCAAGATGGTCGATCGTGCGTTGGACCATCGCGTGGAAACCAACCTGGCGTCGGTCGAGAACCCGGAGGATTGGGACTTCCAGCTGCTGCGCCAGGAGCTGCTCATGCACTATCTGCTCACCGTCCCGCAGTTCGAGGACGGGGCGGAGGGCCGCCCGGACACCATCCCCGATGCCCAACAGGACGCGCGCGCCGCGGGTCACGCGGCGTTCGATGCGAAATTCAAGAGCCTGAACGAATTCGGCATGCAGCTGCTGTCGTACGTGATGCTCAACGTGCTCGATGAAAAGTGGAAGGACCATCTGTACGATCTGGATCAGCTGCGGGCGGCCATCCAGTACCGCGGCTGGGGCCAGACCGATCCGCTCATCGAGTATAAGAAGGAAGCGTACAACATGTTCGTCGACCTGATGAACGACGTGTACAACACCTTCACCGAGCGGTTCCTGCGCGCCCAACTGGTGTTCGCGCCGCCCGAGACGGCCGCGGCGCCGCCGGCTCGGCCTAACGGAAGCGGGCCGCAGGACGGATCGACGCCCGGCCGCGGAGCCGCGCGGCGCTACAATGCGTTAGGCATCCTCGAGGACGTGCCGGCTGAGGAGCCGGAGCCGGCGAAGGCGGCCCAACCCGCGCCCGCGGCGGCAGGCGCATCCGCGCCCCCGCAGCCGCCGCGCAAAGCCCCCACGGTTGTCGGCGCAGGCCGCGCCCGCACGCTGGGCGATACCAGCAAGCCGGCCAACGTCGATTGGTCCAAAGTACGGCGCAATGACCCGTGCCCCTGCGGATCGGGTCTCAAGTACAAGAAGTGCCACGGAGCGAACGCGTGAACGCCATCGCCGGCGCGGCGATGTGCGTTCGCTCCTGAGCGATCTGCGTAGCCGTCCGAACGGGTTGTTCATTCCGGCACGGCGACAACCATCCGCAATCGTTGGCTCCGCCTCGCCATGTTCCGGTGCGGGCCCAACGCACCGCCCGGCTCACATTGCCCGACCTCATCCCACCCCGTGTGGAGGTCGTGCATGTCCGAACAGCCTGGCCCGACAACCAGCAAAACGTTAAGTATTAGAGAGCTGCCGCGCACGGAACGGCCGCGTGAGCGGCTCAAGCAGCACGGCGCGGGCGCACTGAGTGTGAGCGAATTGCTCGCGATCGTGCTCGGCACGGGTGCCGGCGGGCGATCGACACTGGCGCTCGCGCAGGACATTCTGACTCAGGTAGATGGTTCGCTCCGACGGATCGCAGCGCAGCCGGTCGCCACGTTGACGTCCGGGCGCGGCATGGGTCCTGCCCGCGCAATCACCATTCACGCTGCGCTGGAGTTGGGACGTCGCATGGCCGAGGAAGCGCGTGACGAGAGCGTTCCGATGCGCTCGCCGCGAGATGTATTCGGTGCATTCGCCGGCCGACTCCAGGATCTGCCTGTCGAAGAATTCCACGTGGCCGTGCTCGATGCGCAGCATCGCCTCGAGCGCGACATCACCGTGACACGCGGGATTTTGAATTCGTCGCTCGTACATCCGCGTGAAGTGTTTCGAGAAGCCATCGCCGAACGCGCGGCGGCCATCATACTGGTGCACAACCACCCGAGCGGCGACCCCTCGCCCTCGGTCGACGACCGGGTGGTGACGGAGCAGCTCGTGTCGGCAGGACGGTTGTTAGACATTCCGGTTCACGACCACGTCATCATCGGTCGCGGACGCTACGTGAGCTTCGCGGAGACAGGATTGTTGTGACCGCTACCGCACTCAAAGCCGCTATTCCCGGCTGGGATCTGGCCGACGACCCGGCACTCGAGCGTCTCGATACCGAGCTGCTCACGCGCGCCTATCAGTTCGGCCGCCGTGCGCACGAGGGACAGAAGCGCTCCTCGGGCGACGACTACGTCTCGCACTGCGTCGCGGTCGCCAAGATCCTGGCGGAATTGCACCTGGACTCGATCACGGTCGCGAGCGGACTGATTCACGATGTCGTCGAAGACACCTCGGTCACGGTCGACGACGTCGAGCGCGAATTCGGCACCGAGATGGCGCAGATCGTCGATGGCGTCACGAAGATCGGCAACATCTCGTTTCGCTCGACGCAAGAGCGGCAGGTCGAGAACTACCGCAAGCTGCTGCTCTCGATCGC
>Ga0075426_10002234_pt1 | contig 13902 bp, 14 predicted proteins | sample SoiMethybrSBSTD5_FD_75304 | JGI IMG/M metagenome (GOLD analysis project Ga0075426, IMG submission 75304) | Bulk soil microbial communities from a Populus tree surrounding site in Tennessee, USA - Soil MetaG P. TD hybrid SBSTD5 | ecosystem: Environmental > Terrestrial > Soil > Tree plantation... | reverse complement strand
ACTCGTTCCTCGACGCCTTCATGGCCGGCGGCTGGCTCGGCGGATTCACCTTCCTGGCTCTCGTCCTGGTGACGCTCGCGATCGGCTTTCGCCACGTGTTCGCGCCCACGCCGTGGCAGCCCCTCGCGATCGCGGTCTACGCCGCCTTCGTCGGCGAGGTCGGCGAGAGCTACGTCATCGACGTGGAGCACTGGCGGCACTACTACCTGATCATGGGCCTGGTCTGGGGCATGGCCGTCGCCGGACGCGCGGCCCGCGTCGAACCCGTGGGCGGCGTGAGAGGCCGAGGCCGGAACGCGCCTGAACCGAGCGTCCCTCAGCCTCGTGCAGGATCCGGGCCGCCGTTTGCCTTCGTAGGCGCCGCGGTTGCCTCTTCGGGGCACGCTGACTATAGTCCGCCCGCTCGGAGCGTAGCGCAGCCCGGTTAGCGCACCAGTCTGGGGGACTGGGGGTCGCGAGTTCAAATCTCGCCGCTCCGACCACTCCTCATCGGGTCGGTTGGGTCGAGCAGTCGGGATTGACCTCCGGGGTGTGGCACGTCCCGGGCCCGCCGCGGTAGCAGTCGCACTCACGCTGATCGAGCTGGATCTGGTCGCCGGCCAGATTGCATATGCTCATGAGCGCATCGGGCTCCTTGCTGTGCCACAAGCCGGTCAGATGCCCGAATTCATGGGCCCACACGATGTGAGGAAAGTTCGCGTCGCGGCGAAACCTTTTCGGATCGACAACGATGATCGACCGGAAGTGATGCGGCCACGAGCAGCCCCAGAATCCGGCTGTCGTACCCTTGCAAAAACCGATCTCTTCGACGACCTTGACGTCAGTCGGCTCCTTGTGAACGGCCTCGATGTCCTCCCTCTTCTTGATGACCGATGGCGTGCTGGCCGACGCGAATTCGTGGACCTGCCCCTTCAGTTCGAACCCCACGTTGCATGCGACATGGCCTGCCGTGTTGCGAAACCCGTTCTTCTTTTGCAGCAGGCTAGAAGCCATGGCGAGGATCGTCTTAACATCGTCGTCGTCGAGGGTGACAGCGTGATGATGGCTCACCGACAGCGGGAATACCTTCTGCGCCCTCGCAGGCTGAACCGCGATCAGCAAGCACAGGCACAGCATTCCAATGATGCCGCGCATCAAAACCTCCCGCCGGTCGTTGGACTGCGGTCAGCTTAGAACGTCAGGATGCTAAGCCGGTGGATGGCGCGTTTGCGGCCGATCGCCGGCCGCCAAGCACTATTCCGCTTCCGACTTTTTCTTCAACCGGTTGAACGTGGGAAGGAGCTTCTCCCTCGCCGCCTTGCTGATCTTTGGCTGTCCCTTGACAGAGACAATCCTGTGAAGCTCCGGATGCGCTTTGAGATGCTTCACGGCCTGCTTTTTCAGGGTCTCGCGGTGTTCGGGCTTGAGCGATTTGACCTGGACTTCAGTAAATATTCCAATCTTTTTCCCCATGGGAGGAATCTCCTTGCAATCGGGACTGAGAACTCGATGACACCACGCTAGGCACGCAGATACGCACTCGAACGCTTCTCATTGCCGGAAATTCGGATCGTCGATATCGGGCGCCCCGGGTGCTTCGCCATCTGCTCTAAGACGCGCCGGAAAGCCCGAAGGAGACGATCGATCGTGCTGGAGCTGAAGAGGTGTGGTTTGTAAACGCAGGTCCCCCCAAGGCCGTCGCTGTTTTCGCTCAACATCAAAATAACATCGAAAGTTGTAATCGTCACCAGCGGCATGAGCATGTCCGGATTGGCCTCCTCGAAGGCGAGCTTCCGGGCGCCGGCCGCGATCGGGCGCAGGGAGGCATTCTGCAATAAGATCATTATCTTAGGAATCACGCCAGCAGACGCATCTTCGCGCTGAAGAGTATCGGCGAGCTCTTCGAATGGAAGGTCCTGGCGGGCAAAGGCGGCGAGCGCGGCCGCACGTGCGCGCCGTATCACCTCCCGGCTGCTCGGATCGCCGGCTAGGTCGGTGCGCAGAATGACCGTGTTGGCGAGCGGGCCGATCAGGCCCTCTGTCCCCGGGCGGTTTCGATTGGCGACATTCGTGGCGACCAGCACATCGTCCTGCTGCACGGCGCGGTGCAGCAGCACGTTCAACGCCGCGACAAGCCCCATGAACAAGGTCCCGCCTTCCTCATGACTCAAGCCTCGGGCGGCCTCGACGAGATCTGCCGGCAAGGCCCAGGAGCGCCGCGCCGTGCGGAAATCGTCCAGCGGCTTCTTTCGCCTCGGCTTGGCAAGCCGCATGACCGGCGCATCGCGCAGACGCTCGCGCCAGTACGCAAGCTGCGCCGCGATGTCCGGAGATGATCGCCACTGTCGCTGCCAACGTGCGAAGTCGCCGTATTGGATTGGGAGTGGAGCGAGAGACGGCGCCTCACCGGACGCCAACGCGTCATACACTGTAGCGAGCTCATCGACGAGCACGCCGAAGGACCAGCCGTCAGCAATAACCTGATGCGTGTTGAAAAGCAGGATGGAGTGCCGCCGGTCAAGACGGATGAGGCGAGCGCGCAGCAGCGGCGCTTCCTCGAGGTCGAAGGCATGCAGCGCCTCTTCCTCCACAAGCCCGCGTGCGATTTTCTCCCTCCTGGCCGCCGGCAATTCATGCAGATCGTCGAACCGCAATGGGACGGTGACCTGCGGGGCCACAATCTGCATGAGACGGCCTTCCACAGCCCGAAAGGCCGTGCGCAGGATCTCATGCCGGCGCACCACTTCGTTCAGGCTCTGCTCCAGCAGGCCCCGATCGAATGGGGGTCTCAGCCGCAGCGCGTGGAGGACGTTGAAGAACGGCGCGCCCGGGAGCATCTCCTGCAACTCCCACACGCGCTCCTGTGCGAATGAGGCCTCGATGTCGACCGCACGCGGTGCCAGCTCGATCGGCGAGGACGATGACTCGGCGCGTGCCTGCCGCCGCATGTCGATGTGATGCGCCATCTCCGCAACCGTCGGCGCCTCGAAGGCCGCGGAGACTTCGATGTCGAGATGCAGGCGTTTATGGATTTCAGTGAGAAGATGCGCGGCGAGAAGCGAATCGCCGCCCATTGCAAAGAAATCATCATGGATTCCGACGCGCTCGACCTGAAGGACGTGCGCGTAGCATTCGGCGAGTCGCGCCTCGAGCGATGTTCGCGCGGCGACGAAACGTTCCGGCCTCGCCGCACCCGCGGCAAGCTTGGCCGCCAGCCCGACGCGCTGCACCTTTCCGGTCGGGCTTTTTGGCAGGCTGTCCAGCAGCAGCACCTGGCGCGGGACCTTGAAATCGGCGATGCGGCCGGTGACGAAGCGGCGGATGTCCATCGGCGTCGCCTTGGCGTCCGGCCGCAAGACGATCGCCGCAGCCACATCCTCGCCCAGGGTGGCGTGCGCAACCGCGAAGGTCACCGCCTCCGCCACCGCGGGATGCTCGAGCAGTGCCTCATCAACCTCCCGCGGCGCCACCTTCTCGCCACCCCGGTTGATGATCTCCTGCCGGCGGCCGGCGAGAAACAAATATCCGTCATCGTCGAAAAAACCCTGGTCTCCCGTCTTGAACCAGGGGCCCGCAAACGCGGCCTGTGTCGCCGCCGGGTCGCCGTCGTAACCGGCCATGACGCTTGGACCGCGGACAACGATTTGTCCCGTTTCGCCCCGGGCCAGAAGCGCCCCTGCCTCATCCATGATCGCAACATCCAATCCCACCGGAATGCCAACCGACCCCGGCTTGCGCTGGCGCGGCGGCAGGGGGTTGCAGGCGATGGGCGACGAGGCGGTCTCGGTCATCCCGTAAAACTCGATGACGCATGTCTCAAAGGTCCGTTCCAGTTCGGCGAGCACCGGAGGCGGCAGCGGAGCCGACGCGGAGCGGACAAGACGCAAACGGCAGGCTGACGCTGGCGCGCGATGATGCCGGGCCTGAGCGAGAATGGCCTGGTGCATGGTCGGGACGGCCGAGTACCAGGTCGGGCGGAACTCGGACAGCCAGGCAAAGAAGCGGTTGACGTCACATCCGGGCGTGCAGACGACACTGCCCCCGGCCGTGAGAGAGGCCAGCAGTGTGGCAAAGAGACCATGGCCATGAAAGAACGGCAGCACATTCAGGCATCGATCAGCCCCGCTCAACGCCAATGCGGTCGCCGAGCTCCAGGCGGATGAACAGATGTTCGCATGGGTCAGGGGCACGATCTTGGGCCGCGAGGTTGTCCCAGACGTGAGCAGCAGCAACGCGACCTTGTCGGCGACCGCCGGTGTCGCGGGTGGGCCGGTCGCATCTTGGCCGGCGAAGGTGAACAGGCCGGCTTCTGCATCGAGCATGGGTGAGAGCTCGAGAAAGGGAATTCCGTGCGCACGCGCCACTTGCCGCGCCGCCGAGTCGAGCCCGGCCTGCGCGATCACCGCGCGCGGCCGCAGATCAGCGAAATACCTGTCCAGCTCGTCGGCCGCGTATCCCGGGTTCACCGAGGCACATGTCGCGAACACCGCGACCGAGAGAATCGCCACCGCGACCTCAGGACCGTTCGGAAGCATTACCACGACGCGGTCATCGGGGCCTATGCCGGCCGCCCGTAGCGCGCGCCCGATGTCCTCGACATGCCTGTGCAGGCGCGCATAGGTGAGCGGAGGCCGTCCGGGGGCGAGGATAGCGGGGGCGTCTTGAGTTTCATGCGCATGATGGCGAAGCAGCTCGGAGAGGCAGGAAAACGCGTTGAGGGCGTTTGCGCGTCGTACCGACATGATTCTCAACCTGCGTTGATCATGCCGGCGGTGCGGCCGCCGGATCGGCTTCGCCCTGCTTGAGCCAGAACGGCATCTCCATCTCGCGATACATGCTCCTGGCGATGGAGAGATTCTCCTCCGCCTGCTCGCTCTTTCCGGCACGGACGTACAGTCTGCCGAGTCCAAGGTGGCAATGAGCAATGAGCGGACGCATTCCGTGCTGCTGGGCGAGGCCCAGCGCTTCCCGATAATGCGCGGCGCCGCTTTCGCCATCGCCGTCGAAACGATCGGGGTGGCTCGCGATGTCGCCGAGCAGATGCAGTGCGTGGGCCGAAAATCCGGGCTGCCGTTGCGATGTCTCGATCGAGCGATGGGCCAGCACCCGTGCCTCGTCCAGTCGGTCAAGCAGCAGACAGGCGCGCCCCAGCGCACCATAGGCCCACCCGCGATGGCCGACGATCTCCCTCGCCGCCTGGCGGTTGAGCAGCTCCTCGCCCTCGCTCACCCGGTTCAGCGCCTCGCTCCGCTCACCGATATGCGCCAGAACGGACGCAGACGAAGCGACCGCCCAGGGAAGATGGATCGCGAGATTCCCGGTTCGAAGCAGAGCGATCCAATTCTCCACCAGCAAGCGGGCCTTTGCCCAGTCGCCCTTGAGGAGGTAGAGCATGCTTTCAGCGAAGTGCACCCAGCCGATGGTGAACGCATGCTGGGTTGGCTCGGCAATCCGGATGGCCTCTGCGGCGTGCCCCATCGCTTCGCTGAACCGGCCGACCTCGGCGAGGCTCAAGATCAGCCAAGCGCGATCGAATATCGACGGCGGCACGGCCATCCCGAAATACTCGCTAGCCCATTCGGAGGGGAGAGCGGCAAGATTCTCCGACGCCAGCCCGATTACCCGTCCGTAGTCGCCGCGATAGTAGTGGGCCTGCTCGAGATAGCTTTTCGCCAGAATGCCGAGCGTCCGGTCATCCAGTCGGCGCGCAATCTCGAGCGCTCGGTTCCCGCTCGCGAGGGCTTCGTCGAGCTCGTTGAGCGTCGCCTGCACCGTGGTCATGAATGCGCAGACGCGGCCGAGCCTCCGGTCATCGCTCAGGCGTTCGGCGAGCGCCTGCGACTCGCGGAGATGCTCGAGCATGTGACGGCCTTCGCCAAGCTGACGCAGCACCGGGCGCAGCTCGAGGCGAAGCTCGAAACTCTGCTCCAGGTTCGCCTGGCTTTCCGGCAAGTTCTGCAGGACCGCCAGTGCTTTCTCGAATCCGGCACGCGCATCGGCAAGCGCCGATCGCGCGGCCGCCTTTGCCCCGGCCTGGCGAAGGTAGTGAACCGCCTTCTCCTGCAGCTCGCCGCCGGCCGCGTGGTGAGCCAGCCGGTCGATCTGCTCGCCCAGTCTGTCCGCGTAAAGCTTCTCTATGGCCTCCACGACGCGAGAGTGGGTATCGCGGCGACGATCGCGAAGCAGCCCGCGGTACGTGACGTCGTGGGTGAACGCGTGCTTGAAGGAATATTGCAGGTCCGGGAACAGTTGCGTCGCATACAGGAACTCAGCCCCCTGCAGGTTGTCGAGATGCGCGCGAAGCTCGTCTTCCGGCAGTCCGCATATCTCCTGCAGCAGGATGAACGGAACATGGTGTCCAATGACGGCCGCTTCCTGCAACAGATGCTTCTCTGAGGCCGGGAGCGCGTCGATGCGCGCGGCGAGCACCGCCTGGACCGTCGGCGGAACATCGACGCTGGAAAACGGCCTCGCCAGGCGATAATTGCCGCGGGCGCCGCCAAGCACGCCCGTGTCCGCCAGCGCCCGCACGATCTCTTCGGCAAAGAATGGATTGCCGCTGGCGCGCTCCTCGAGGAAACCTCTGACGACCGCAAGGCCCGGGTCGGGGCCGAGCAGGGCGTGTAGGAGCTGCGAAAGGTCTTCTGCTCCGAACGGCTCGAGACGGAGCTGGCAATGGTTTGCGCGGCCGATCCAGTCGTCCCGATACTCCGGCCGGTAACTCACAAGAAGAAGCAGACGGGAGTGCGTCGCGCTGGCGGCCAGCTCGTTCAGCAGGCCGATGCTGAGCGAATCGTTCCAGTGAAGGTCCTCGAACACGACGACGACGGGCTGTACCTCGATCTCGTGAAGCAACAGACGGATGACCGCGTCGTAGGTGGCCTGCCTATGCTGCAACGGATCGAGCGCGTGAAACGGATGCTCTTCGTCCAGAGCGTCGAGAAGGTCGAGCAACGGCGGAATGATGTCGAGCAGCGCGTTGTTGAGGGCTAGGATCTTGCCCGCCACCTTCTCATGGATCGAACGGGTGCTGTCGCGGACCTTGACCTGAAAATAGTTCCTGAGCAGCTCGATCACCGGCAGGTAGGGCGTGGCATGACCATAGGACACGGAGTTCGAGACCAAGATGAGCCAGTCCGCCGTGCGAGGCGAATTGACGAACTCGTGCACCAGCCGTGACTTTCCCACCCCAGCCTCACCGACGAGGGCCACGATCTGACCACGCTGCTGGCCGGCAAGTTGTAGCGCACGCCCAAGCTGATCCAGCTCGGCATCCCGGCCGACGAAGCGCGTGAGACCACGCCCGCCGGCAGCCTGCAGGCGAGTTCGCGCCGCTCCAGCGCCCGTGACCTCGTAGATCTGCACAAGATCGACCAGCCCCTTCACCGGCACCGGACCAAGCGGCCGCATGCTGATGTAGCCTTCTGCCAATTGGAGAGTGTTGGCGGTCGTCAGGACGGAGCCGGGCTTCGCCATCTGCTCCATCCGCGCGGCCAAGTGCACGGTCTGTCCGACGACGGTGTAGTCCATCCGCAGATCATTGCCGATCGCGGAGATCACAATCTCTCCCGAGTTCAGCCCGACGCGGATCGTGACAGGGACACCATGCGTGCGCTGAATCTCGTCCCCATATCGGGTGACCGTCTCCTGCATACGCAAGGCCGCGTAGCAGGCGCGGATCGCGTGATCCTCATGGGCGAGCGGCGCGCCAAACAGCGCCATGATCCCGTCGCCCATCACCTTGTTGACCGTACCTTCATACCGATGGACGGCCTCGATCATACGCTCGAGCACTGGGTCGATGAGCTTCTGAGCGTCTTCGGGATCGAGATCGGCAAGCAGCTCCATTGACCCCTTTACGTCGGCGAACAGTACCGTGACCTGCTTTCGCTCGCCTTCGAGGCCCGCTCGCGCCGTGAGGATCTTTTCGGCGAGATGTTGGGGCGTGTAGCTCTTCGGCGAGACGAACCGGTGATCGTCGGCCATCGGACCCAGGGCATTGCCGCAGTTCGGACAGAACTTGGCGGCGGGTGAGACCGGGTTTCCACAATTGCCGCAGGTGCGCGCCAGCGGGGCGGCGCACTCCTCGCAGAACTTCGCTTTCGGGGTGTTCTCGTGATGGCACTTCGGGCACTTCATCGCAATTTACCGAAGTAAGACGAGCCGGCCGCACTACAAACTAGCTTGGACCATGACCAACAACAAGCTGGGCCCGCAGCCCCCCATGTGAGCTAATTCATACCCACCCTCCGCCAACCACCCTTAAATGCGGAACAACGAAAACAGGCGAGGGGTCGATGACATTCCGTTTGACCGGGTCCGAACCGATCGCGAAGGCCGCCGATCGCGGACCCGCCACGCCCGCTGAGCTGGACGCAGCGCTGCTCCGCGAGGTCGCCAACGGCAACCAGCTCGCCATGCGGTCGCTCTTCCTGCGACATCGCATCCGCGTCTACCGCTTCATCCGGCGCACGGTCTCCGATCCCACCCTCGCCGAGGATCTGGTGAGCGAGGTCTTCCTTGCGGCCTGGCAGCAGGCCGGCCGCTTCAAGGGCCACTCCCTGGTCTCGACCTGGCTGTTGTCGATCGCGCGGCACAAGGCGTTCACGGCCATCAAGCGCCCCCGGTTCGAGCAGCTCGACGGTGAGGCTGCAGCGGCGATCCCCGATCCGGCGCTCGATCCCGAAGCCGAGATCCGTGAAAGGGACAGGGGGACGATCCTGCGCCGCTGCCTGAGTGCGCTGTCGCCGGATCACGGCGAAATGATCGATCTCGTCTACTACCAGCAGAAATCGATCAACGAGATCGCCGAGATCCTCGAGATCCCCTCCAACACGGTCAAGACACGCATGTTCTACGCACGCAGGCGGCTCGCCACCCTGCTCGAGCAAGCGGGATTCGAGCATCGCGCGCACGACGGCTGAGCCGCCCGCGCCCGACCACCCAGTTCATATCAGGCGGAGTACCAAGCGATGAACCAGCCCAGCCTCTCCCGCAGCAAAACCGACGAACCCGATCATGTGCAGGCGTGCGACGTCATGGCGATGATCGCCATGCTCGACTGGCTGATCAGCCGCATCGGCCCGATCGACGCGATGTCGGCCACCTGCCTCGTCATGGCGCGCGAATCCCTTGCAACCTTCGCGCCCCATCCACCCAGACCGCAATGAGCGTTCCTCCCAAGCGCCGCCGTTCCCTTGGCGGCGCCACCTTGAAGGCCGGCAACGCCGGCCTCTTTTTGATCACTGCGCCTTTGCGCGGACAGCGCAAAAAATCCCATCCGCTTGTGATGGTCTTCACCGGCGTTTTCTCAAATGGCGCGTAGACAAGACTTCAGGGGCGTCCACTCACACGGAGATGAAGCATGAAGACCCTTGCCACGCTCCTGGCCGTCGCGACGTTCGCGGCCTCGCCGGCCTTCGCCCAGAGCCCGAAGATGCAGGACCAGATCATCGTCGGCGACAAGTATGTCGGCCAGGACCCCGATCCGGCTGTCCGCTCGCAGATGCTGCGCGACTACGACACGCATGCTGGCGGCGGCGCCCAGTGACCCGACCACAGCGTCGCGGCCCGGCCCCGGGTGGAAGCCCGGGGTCTTTTTGTGCGTCGACCGGCGATCACGACCAGTCCGGGTCCGCCATCTGCTCGAGGAGGGCTCGATTCCGGACCGTAATGAAATTGTCCTGCATCGAGACGATGCCGCGCCGCTGCCATTCGCTCAGGCACTTGTTGACGCTCTCGCGGGAGGCCCCGACCATATTGCCCAGCTCGCGCTGGCTGAGCGCAACCTTGCCGGACGTATCTCCCGCCTGCCCTTCCAGCACCCGCAGCAGCGCCTTGGCGAGCCGCAACGGCACTTCGAGCAGCGCCATCTCGGCAAGATGCTCGTCGGTGCGCCGCAGGCGCTCGCACAGCACTTCGACGAGCTTCGGCCAGGCCTTCGCATGGCGCTCGAAGAACGCCAGGACATCGCGCCGATCGAGCACTGCGACGCTGCAGGGGACCATCGCTCGCGCATCGGCGGTACGTCCCTTGCCGTCCAGGAGAGCGATTTCGCCGAACACTTCGCCGGGGTGCAGGATAGCGAGCACCACCTCCTTACCTTCCGGCGAAGGTACGCTGATCCGGACCGTCCCCTCCAGGATAGCCATCATGCTGTCCCCCGGAGCGCCGATCAGGAAGATGGTGTCGCCAACTCCGAACTTGCGCACATGAGCACGGGCGACCAGCTGACTGCGCTCGTCGGGCGCCAGCCCGCGAAAGAGCGAGCACTCCGCAAGCAACCGGCGGGCATCGTCCGTTGCGCTTCGCGTCTGCATCGCCATGGTGGCGTGACCTCTCCCTGGCCCGGCCGATTGTAGCGCCGGTCACTGTCGGCGGTAAACAAAGCACGAGATTGGTTAAACGAAGCCAGCGTCAAACAGCCGCGCAGCGGGTGTTCTTCAACACTTGGAGCACGGCCGCTGCGCGTCGAACAAGCCTCCCTCCGAAGTCACGCCCTACTAGCACCAGCCCACCGGCAGGACGATGTCGGCTTTATCCGACCGGCTGTGACCTACGTCATAATTACGATGGACGCAGTGCGGTAACGAGACTGTGTTCGCAATCACGACAGTCTGATCTTGGATGGAGGTCAACATGACACGTGACGAACGCGGTGTTGTGCCTTTGAAGCCCTCGGCAGGGCCGCAGGATTCCGGTCAGGAAATCTTCCGGCTCGCAATGAGCTGCATGACCGGCGCACCGGTCGATCTGATCGCCGCGCACAAGTGGTTCAACGTCGCGGCCATGCTGGGCAACAGCGACGCCAACCGGCTGCGACGCGAGATTGCCGCCGAAATGTCCAAGGCGGAAATCACGGAAGCTCAGCGCGCCGCGCGAGCTTGGATCACCCGGCATTGAGCGCGATTGATCGCGATCGCATGGAGCCCGGGCAGATGACACGCATCGCACCGGCTGATCGCAGTTCTGCGGAAACCCTGGCGGCTCCGCGCAGCCGAGAGCCGTTGGCCGGCGCGCGCGCTTTGCTCGAACGCTGCTGCCTGTTTCGCCGGCTCTGCCCGATCGAGCGCGACGCGTTGTTCGCGCGCGCGCGCGTGCAGAAATATCCGGCTCAGGCGACCATCTTCCTCATGGGCTCGCCGGGCGAAAGCATGCTGGCGGTGCTGAGCGGCAGCATTCGCATCAGCGTGCCGTCGCCGAACGGCAAGGAAGTCATTCTCGCCATCCTGGGACCCGGCGAAATCTGCGGTGAGATCGCGCTGCTGGACGGAAAGGAGCGCACCGCCGACGCCCGCGCGGCGACGGACTGCAGCGTCGTCGTGCTCGAACGGCGCGACGTCCTCTCCTTCCTGGCCCAGTATCCCAATGCGTGGTCGGGACTGGTCGAGGTTCTGTGCGAACGTCTGCGCATCGCCGACCAGCAGATGGCCGAATTTGCCCTGCTGCCCGTCGCGGTGCGGCTGGCCCGGGCCCTGCTCCGGCTGGCGGTGGCGGACGAGTCTGGGGCGAATGGCGCGGCTCTGCCGCGGGTCCATCTCACCCAGCGCGAGCTCGGCAACATCATCGGGGCGACACGCGAGAGCGTGAACAAGTACCTCGGCGCCTGGCAACGCAAGGGCCACATCCGGATTGGCGACCGCCTCATCGTGATCACGAACCGCGCGGCAGTGGAAAGCCTGCTCGAGCCCCACAGCTAAGCGGCCGAACCGGGCAGCCCCCCATTTTATTGTTCGCTACCCCGACCGCCGCCCAGGCGGTCCCTCCCCCTGTGAATTACCTCACAGCCTGTTGAGAGTGTCTGTGAAACACTCGCGTTGAGGGTGTATGGTGCCTCTGCGTACCGGTGATGTCGGAGAACCTGAGTGGTCGCCGGGCCACCCTTCACTCTCGCACGGGGAGCGGCGCTTCCGCCGAAGGATTCGGGTGACTGAGATTTCCGTTCGCTTTTGGGGGGTACGCGGGAGCGTGCCCTGTCCCGGCCGCGAGACCGTACGCTACGGAGGCAACACCGCCTGCGTCGAGGTCCGCTGCGGCGATCGCCTCGTCATCTTCGACGCCGGGACGGGCTTGCGGGCCCTGGGACACGCACTCGCGGCGGGACCGCCCGGACTTGCAGCGGACATCTTCATCAGCCACTGCCACATCGATCACATTGGCGGGCTTCCGTTCTTCGAGCCGTGCTACATGCCCGCCAACCAGATTCGCATCTGGGCCGGGAGCCTCCTGTCGGAGCAACGACTCGCCGACGTGGCCCGCATCCTCATGTCCGCTCCCCTCTTCCCGAGCGGCGAGGGAGTGTTCAAGGCGAAGATCACATTTTGTGATTTCCAGTCCGGCGATGTGCTGAAGCCGTACCCCGACCTCACCCTGCGAACCGTTCCCCTCGCCCACCCCGGAGGCGCGACCGGCTACCGATTGGAGTACCGCAGCCGTTCAGTCGCCTATGTGACCGACACCGAGCACTCGCCGGGCCGCCTCGACCCCGCAGTGCTGGCCCTGGCCGAGGCCGCGGACCTCCTGATCTACGATTGCAACTACACCGACGAGGAGTTTGCCGGTCATGTCGGACGCGGCCACTCGACCTGGCAGGAGGGCGTCCGCATTGCCGAGGCCGCGCGGGCGCAGCGGCTCGCCATTTTCCATCACGACCCGAACCATGATGATGAGTTTCTCGACGGCGTCAAAGCGCGCGCCACGCAATGCCATCCAGGCGCAATCGTCGCGGCCGAAGGCCTGATCGTGTCGCTTTAAGGCGCCCCACGCGCGCGACGACGCGTAGGTCCGATATCGCGATGGAAGCCTTCCTCAGTGGAAGCTGCCGACCTTGATCCCGGGCAGCGGTCCGGAATAGCGCATCATGTCGCCCGGCAAGATAGACGGGACGGCTGCCGCAGTCGCGGCCTGATTGCGGGTGTCCACTGGCAAACCTCTGCCTGCCGCAATGACGAGCGCTGCAATCACCAGGATGAGGGCGATCTTTGCAAATCTGAACATTTCGGCTGTTTCCTGTGGTGCTGGGTTGCCCGTTACCCGCGCGCGGCAAGGCTTTCGCGTGACCGCGCCGGATACGGACCGGACCGTGGGCGAGAGCGCATCCGCCGGACGCGCCGGCAGTTCGCTCGCGGCCCTCGGAGCGGTGTTCGCGGGTCAGCGGCGTTCGCAATCCGACGCACAAACGTCGAAAACGCAACGCTGGTCGTATTCGACCCGAGAGCAAGTCGGACGAAACACCGTTTGGTCGATCCATACTGGCCCCAAACGGTCGGCGACGGTGTCAGATCGCGCATGCGCCGGAACCACTGCGGTCTTCACGAGCAGGGCGGCCAGCAACAGCGCGATGAGGGACAAGACGCTCGAGTTGATCATCGACGCCTCCTGCACTTCGCGGTCGGCCCGACTTCCGGCCTGCGTCACTCGTACGCCTGCCATGCGTCAGGCGAGATGAAATACGTCACATCTGGCGGCCGAAATTTTGCGGTCCCTGTGCTCGGCGTTTGTGTGATCACAATGAGGGCTGCTCCCAATGTCGTGCGCGGTGGCTGCGAAGGCGCGACACGCGGGCTAACCGCCGACGTCCGAGCCCATGTCGACGCCCCATTTACAAACGCGGCCTTTCGCGTCCCAAATAGATGCGAAGAACCGGAGGAGCCTCCATGCTTCCTCGCCGCCAACTCCTTCTCGCCGCTGCCGCGTATTCATTCCCGCTGCCCCGCGCATGGGCCGAGACATATCCGTCGCGACCGGTCCGGATCGTCGTCGGATCCCCTCCGGGCGGCACGTACGACATCGTGGCGCGGCTGATCGCCCAATGGCTCTCCGCGCGTCTCGGACAGCAGTTCATGGTCGAGAACCGCCCCGGCGCCGGCACCGACATCGCGAGCGATGTCGTCGCGCATGCGCCTCCCGACGGATATACGCTGC
>Ga0075426_10002231_pt1 | contig 13903 bp, 12 predicted proteins | sample SoiMethybrSBSTD5_FD_75304 | JGI IMG/M metagenome (GOLD analysis project Ga0075426, IMG submission 75304) | Bulk soil microbial communities from a Populus tree surrounding site in Tennessee, USA - Soil MetaG P. TD hybrid SBSTD5 | ecosystem: Environmental > Terrestrial > Soil > Tree plantation... | reverse complement strand
AAAATCTGAAAACGCGCCGAAGCGCGAGACCCCGACGGCCTTGCCTTTTAGTGCGGCGATGCCGGTAATCGGCGGAGTCGTGAAAAATGAGGTTTGCCCGGTGTCATATTGACAACCCACCATCGTCAGGTCGGCGCCGGCGAGATTCGCGTCGACCACTGCGCCCGCAGCCGAATAGACGATATCGACATCGCCGCCGAGGAGCGCTTGGACGGCTCTGGTGCTCGAGCCAATGTAAAGCAGGTCCATATCGGCGCCATATTTCTGATACAGGCCCGCTTCTTTTCCGAGCCAAAGGACCGTGAAGGTGCCCGCGAAGGCCGTGTAGGCGACGCGAAGCTTCTGCGCGCGAGCGCCGCCTGCGTCGGCTAACATGAAAGCCATGAGCATGACCACGCCGAGGAAAAGCCGGCGCTTCTTGTGTTGCGTCATCGAGACACCTGCCGCGGTTTCGAACGGTCTCCGGTAGATCACGATCACGAGGAGACTGTCAAGTTTTTTGCCGTTGCCAACAACCCGGTGCGGCGCGTTAAAAAAATAGCGCGATCACCGCCGAATGCCGTGGCTATTTTCACCTTGACGGTGAGCGCGCTTCTAATTATGGTGTCGAAGCTTTTCCCATGCTTCGTCGGCGCATTGCCGGCCAAAGACGGAGATCGAGACATGCGCGCCCGGCGCAAAATTCTGAGGCTTGTGTTGGCGATTTTCACTGCGCTCGCTTTGACTGCGCCGCGTGTATGGGCCCAGGATAAAGTGAAATTCCCGGTCGGCGTGGGCACCAAAACTGTCGGCACCAACATGTTCTGGCTGGCGGAGCTTGCGCGGCGGGGCTGGGAATATTACACGGCCAATCGTATCTGGCACCCCAACGCGGAAATCAATCTTGAAGGCTTGAAGTTCACGATGCAGGTTTACGCGGAGCAGATCAACGGGCCGCTTCCCGATCCGCTGAAATATATCGATCCAAGTTATCTGCAACAGGCGATTCGCGAATTGGGCGGGCGATAAGTCGCGAAGGAGAAAAAAGCATGTCGCACCATACTCATTGCGGCGCGCTCGCGGCGCTAGTTTTGATGTTTGTTTTGAGCCCTCACGCCGAAGGCGAAAGAATTCGCACCTCGGTCCCCGGTCTGAATTTAAATTACTTGTCGATTTTTTCAGCGGACGCGAAAGGTTTTTTCAAGGACGAAGGATTGGAAAACGAGACGATCGTCATCGGCGGACCCGCCGGCATCGCGGCGTTGATCAGCGGCGATGTCGATTACAGCGGCGCGGGCGGCAGCGGGCTCAGAGCGGCGGTGAAAGGCGCGCCGCTCAAAGCGATCATGTATCAAACCGAGCGGCCGACCTGGTATTTGATCGTGCACCCGGCGATCGTCCAGGTCGCCGACCTGCGCGGAAAAAAAATCGGCGTTGCGCTGCTCGGCGACAGCGAAGACCGCTTTACGACGCTGTTCGTCGAGCGCGCCGGCTTGTCGGCAAAGGACGTCACGAAAATCACCCTTGGCACCAGCCCTAGCGACAAGATCCTCGGCATCAAGAGCGGCGCCGTCGCCGCGGTGGTGCTCGACCCCGCCGGCGCCGTGGCGGCGGAAAAAGAGGGCCTGCGAAATCTGGCTTACCTCGGCGATATTTTTCCCCTGCCATTTCAAGGCTACGTGACGACGGACAAGAAGATCGCGGAAAATTCCGCGCAGCTCAAGCGTTGGATGCGCGCCGTAATCCGCGGTTTGATGTTTTTGCGCGAGCGGCCCGACGAGGCCGCCGATGTGGCGATCAAAAGACTCCAGCTCAGAAACGTCACTAAAGCCATGCTGACAGATGCGATCAAGGGCTATGCCCGCGCTTTGCCGCCGGGCGTTCCGGGTCTGCCGTCGGCGGAAGGAATCAAAAATATTCTCGAATACGAAATCCGCCTGCCGCTCAAGATGGACGCGCCGGTCGCCGCGGAAAAATTCTTGGACCTGCGCTGGGTCGGTGAAGTGAAGAAGGAGATCGAACAAAAAGGCCGCTAGCGCAGTGCGGCCGAGGCGTAACCAGATGAGACAATTTAACCGCACAGAACGCAAAGGGCGCGAAGTAGAGAATCAAAGAAATCGGCATGACTCGCGCAAAGGCGCGAAGGGCGGGAAGTGAAGACGTTTTGTCATTTCGACCGAAGGGAGAAATCTTTCTTGGATCCCTCGCGTTCGCTCGGGACGACGGGTGTCTCTGCTAGTTTGGGATCTCCGTGTTTTGGCGCGAGGATAATTTGAACCGCTACTAAATCAAGACGGATACGCTGCCCGAAAATTTGCCTAAGCTGTGAAAACTTTGACTTCAGACTAGTATAAATTACATCGGAGACTTGGACTTGTCGCAAAATGTTTGCGATGCTTCCAACGAAAGGAATTAAGATGAGCCCATCCTCAACGATCGATCTCCAATCCATGCGCGTCGATCTGGTCGGTAGTCTACTGAGACCTCAGTCGGTCAAGGACGCTTTCGCGAGTTGTGGCGAGGGAAAGGCGAGCGAAGCCGATCTAAAACAAACTCAAGACGAGGCAATTCGCGCTGTCGTAGCGCAGCAGGTCGCGCATGGCCTGCCGATCGTCGTCGACGGCGAATTTCGCCGGACAAGCTTCATGGAAAGTTTCGCCGTTGTCGCCGGGGTCGAGGAATGGCAGGCGGGCGTAAAGAGCTATCACGAAATGCTCAAGCGCAGCGAGAGCGGCGATGTCAGCACGCACAAAGGGCAGGATCCGATCCTGCTCAATCGCAAGCGCGTGACCGGGCGACTAAGGTTGCTACGCAATGCATTGCTCGACGACTATCGATTTGCTCGGGATCTGACCGATCGTCCGGTCAAAGTCACTTTGATCGGACCGGACCGGATTCAACAGTGTTATGACGCCGAGGCCTCGCGTTCGGTGTACCCAGGCACGGCCGAGTTTTTGCGTGACGTGGTCGCCGTCGAACGCGAGATGATCGGGCAGCTCGCAAGCGACGGTTGCCGATACGTCGGTATCGATGCACCGGGCTATACGGCGTACATCGATGCGGATTCGCTGGCGGCGATGCGCGCGCGCGGCGAAGAGCCGATGGCGATCATGGAGCGCTCGATCCAAGCCGACAATGAAGTGATCGCCGATTGTCCCGGCGTGACGTTCGGGATTCACATCTGCCGCGGCAATCGTCAGAGCATGTGGCATCGTGAAGGCCACTACGATGCGATCGCCGAAAAGCTTTTCAACGGACTCCAGCACCACCGGCTACTTTTAGAATACGACACGGAGCGCGCCGGCGGTTTTGAGCCGCTGCGGTTCGTGCCGAAAGGGAAAATGGTCGTGCTCGGTTTGATCACGACCAAAGTCGGTCGGATCGAGACCGTCGACGAGTTGCGGCGCCGCATCGACGACGCGGCGCGTTATTTGCCGATCGAACAGTTGGCGCTCAGCCCGCAATGCGGCTTCGCTTCGAGTCTGCGCGGTAATTTACTGACTGAAGAGGAGCAGTTCCGCAAGTTGGACGTGATGCTCGAAACGGCGAAAAGGGTTTGGGGACAATGAGGCTGCGGCAACGGCTCGGCGCGCTGGGTCCGGCAGATTCTCCGCAGCCTCGGAGAGTGGTGAGAGTCTTTATCGACCGGAGCGCCAGCGATCGTCGGACTCGCGCATCGACCACATGGTTCTTTGCGAGGCGCAAAAGCGCCGATCGGCGTCGACCGGTTGGCGCGAGCCGTCGAGATCGACTTGCACGTTTAAACAGTGCTCGCGCCCGCGCAGGCGAAAGCCATCGTTGGCCGGGATCTCGATGGCATTCACGCCGGGACGAAGACGGTAATTGCGCATTGTGCCAGTGACGTTGCCGCCTTCGCGGATGACGATATCGGTTTCACATTCGCGCTGCCCGTCGAAACGAATGCGCACCTTCCAGACGCGGATGCGCTGGCCTTCGACCACCGGGTCGGGCGACATATCGAGATCTTCGATATGCAACCGGTCGCCGCGGCGGCAGGCATCGCCGCGCTTGCCTTCAGCCGCAAAAGCCGCCGGCGCTGCGCTCAAAAACAGATTGCTCAATATTCCCGTCAATAAAACCGCTTTGATCCAATTCATCGACGCCTCCTGAGCGAGATGTTCTGTCTTAGACGTTTGAAATTATCTCTCGCTACACAGAATTGGCGCAAGCGGTGTGAAAAATGGTTTCCCGTCAGTTGCCCAGACTTGCCATCAAGCGGCCGAATCCCTTTACATGTTCCTTGATGTCGATCAGTTTCATGGCGTACCAGCTACACGCCAAGCTGCTCGTGACTACCGGTTTGCCGATTTCGTCTTCGAGCAATTGAACGTCGGTGATCGTCGGCCAGCGCGGACAGGCGATAAAGACGCCGTCCGCGTCGCGCCCTTTGGCGTAAAGACGTTTGGCTATTTTATAGGAAGCGTGAACCGGTAAATCCGTGAGCTCAGCGTTTTTGCGCACGCCGTAGCCGGCGATCTGTAAGACTTCGAAACCGGACGCTTCAAGGTGGCGCTTCAAGCGCTGGTTCAGCTCGTCAGGGTAAGGCGTGCCAACGACCAGCTTTTTGCAGTTCATCGCCTTCAAAGCTTCGACTTCCGCCGTCAATCCCGCGGCCACCGGGATGCCGAATTTATCGCTTAGTTTTTGCCCAAGCTCGCGGTCGGCGCCAAAGGGCAAGCGCGTAAAGAGCGGCGAGCCGCTGAAGATAATCGAATCGCAGTTGTTTTCGACCAGATCTTGCGCCGCCTCTTCGATTCGATGGAGCTGCTTTTCAAAATCGTCGTCGACCAACTGGCGCACGGTGCCCGTGGTATTGAGCATCATGAAGCCTTCGGGAAACATGCGGTAAAACTCGTAAACCAAAGTATCGCCGCGCGAGGGGGCGACATGACCGATGCGCGCGCGCCAACCGTACATAATTTATTCCTCCTGGTTTGTATTTTTAACGCGTTCAAAACGTTCAAGCCGTTCAATACGTTCAAAACGTTTCATCGGAACGTGGCTGACATTTTACGGTGGCGCGATTTCTGGTTTACGGCCAGCCGTAGAGTTTTGCCGGGTTGTCGACGAGAATCCGGTTGCGTATGGACCCGTCGGGCGCGGCGCCTAAAAGGAAATCGAGCAGATCGCCGTCGCTGGGCATGGGTACGGTGATGCCCGCATGAGGCCAGTTGCTGCCCCAGACTACGCGATCCGGCGCAGCATCAATAATTTCACGGACTACGCCGATCATGTCGGCGTAATCCGGCGGCCCGGCTTCAGACAATTGATAAAAACTGTAAAGGTTGATCCAGGCATGCTCTTCATTTCTAAAAATAGCGAGCAGCGCGCCAAATTCGCGATCATTCTTATTCTGATGCGGCTCAGCGTGCGCGACGTGATCGAAAACATAGGGCACCTTGAGCGAATGCAAGTAGGGCACGGCGCCGATCACTTCCGCCATCGATTGGGACATGAACTCGACGTGCCAGCCAAAATCCGCGGTGCGCGCGATCATTCGCTGGGTATCGTCGAATGACAGGCCGCCTTTGCCATTCGCTTTGACGCGAAAACCAGTGAAGCCACCTTCTTTCAGCTTCGATAACTCGGCGTCGGTGATTGCCGGATCGAGCAGCGCGAGGCCTCTGAAATGTCCTTTCATGCGTTGCAATGCGTCGAGCGTAATCCGGTTGTCGGTGCCGTTGGCGCTGCCGGTGACGATGACGGCGCGTGTCAAACCGAGCGCGCGGTGAACTTTTAAATAGTCGTCCAGCGTTGAGCGCGGATCGGGTGTATAGTTTCGGTTGAGGCTCAACGGATAAATTTCGCTCGGGCCGTAAACATGAAGATGCGTGTCGCAAGCGCCAGGGGACGCAACGAGCACGGGTTTTCTCGTATCCGAATTGGGTCGTTTAACCGGGCGCATCATGAGTGCTTAATCTAGTCCAAGAGCGGCCAAAATATCCAGCGTCGATGAAAAAATGGCCTGACGCGCGGCCAGCGCGCGCTGATTGACACCGGCGCGGGATATCAACTAAAACGAGAGACGGCGCGAAGGAGGATTATTTTATGAATACGGATGCAAATACTCGGGTGATCGATGCCGATGCCCACGTCGTCGAGTGCGCGCATACTTGGGATTTCATGGACCCGTCGGATCGTCAGTATCGTCCCATCCCGCTCGAGACCCGCGAAGAAGCGGGCGTTCGGCTGCAGTTCTGGGTGATCGACGGCAAGGTGAGAGGATTTCGCTTTCCCGCCTTCTCCGCGGAGGAATTGGCAAGGCGCTCGCAGCAGGTCGGCCGTAAATTTGCCGATGAGCAGGAGGCGCGCGAACTGGGCAACGTCGATTTACGGATCGAACACATGGATAAGATCGGTGTCGATGTGCAAGTGCTGCACAACACCATGTTTATCGAATCGGCGACCGATCGCGCCGCGGTGGAAGTCGCGCTGTGCAAGAGCTGGAACCGCTGGCTCGCCGACATCTGGAAGCAGGGAAAAGGACGGCTGCGTTGGTCGTGCATGGCGCCGACGCTGAGCATGACCGATGCTCTCGATCAGATTCGCTGGTCCAAGGAGAACGGCGCCTGCGCGGTCTTGATGCGGCCCATCGAAGGCCAGCGGTTGCTTGCCGATCCATACTTTTATCCGATTTATGACGAAGCGCAGAAACTGGATCTCGCCATCGCCATTCACATTGCCAACGGCAATCCCTGGCTGACCGACCTGTATAACCATCCGGTGCGCATCGCGTCGACCTTTCACCGCTTTCGCATTCCTACCGTCGGCGCGTTCAACGACATCATCATGAGCGAGATCCACGATGTTTTTCCCAAGCTCCGTTTTGGCTTCATCGAAGCGAGCGCACAATGGCTGCCTTGGGTGATGCACGAAGCGAGAAACCGCTTCAAAACTCTCGGGAGAAATTGGCCAGAAAACGCTATCCGCGAGTTCGGCATGTACGTCACCTGTGAAAACTCCGACGACGTGTCATATATCGTCCACGAAGCCGGCGAGGACTGTCTGGTGATCGGCACCGACTATGGTCACACGGATACTTCCAGCGACGTCGACGCGATCAAAGTGTTCAGGGATCGAGCCGACCTTTCTCCCGACGTCAAACAAAAGATCTTGAGCGATAACGCGCGCGCCCTTTACGCGCTATAGAAAATACCACTCGGAATTAGTTGAAGCGGCGGCCGCATGCGGTTCTACATCAACGTCCTCGCCACTTACTTTCCCGATATCGATCCGCCCTATGACGTCTATTACGAGCAAATTCTCGAGCAGGTAGAACTGGCTGAAGAGTTGGGCTGGGAATGTTTCCTGTTCAATGAACACCATTTTCTCGGCTACGGCGGGCCGGTGGCCAATCCCGCGGTGCTGCTCGCGGCTGCCGCCGCGCGCACTTCGAAAATTCATCTCGGTCCCTGCATTGCGATCTTGCCGTTGCGCCATCCCCTGCACAGCGCCGAGGACTACGCGATGGTCGACGCTATTTCCGGCGGTAGGCTTGAGTTCGGCATTGGCTCCGGCAATACCGAGATGGACTACAAGGTGTTCGGGGTCACGAGGGAGAACGATCGGCAACGCTTGCACGAAGCGTTGGAGATAGTTCTTAAAGCATGGGGCCAGGATCGTGCGAGTTATAAGGGTGAATTTTGGCGTTTCGATGAGCTCACGCTTTATCCGCGACCAATGCAGCAGCCTCATCCGCCGATTTGGGTCGCCGGTACTTCCGCGGAAGGTTTAGGCTGGGCCGGGCGCCGAGGTTATCACATCATGACCGTCGGCCATCCGCATCCGCCGGAAAAAGTCCGCCCCGGCGTCGAGGCATGGAAGCAAGGCCTGATCGAAGCCGGCTTCGATCCAAACAGCAAGCATTGCCAATTTCACGTGCGCACTCATGTGCGCGAGGATTCGCAGCAGGCCAGGTCGACCGGTATGGCGGCGGTCAAACGCTACGACGAGATTTCCCGCATCGGGCGACGGTCGCTTACGGCGGCGCCCGCCGAATACGATTGGGAGATGATGCTTGCTACCGGGCGGAATAACTACGGCAATCCGGAGCAGTGCATTCGGAATATCCGCAACGCGATGAAGAATTACTATTTCGATACCCTGACGACCACTTTTAACTTCGGCGCTATCCCGCACGCCGAGATCACGAAGTCCATGCGTTTGTTCGCCAGAGAAGTCATGCCGGCGTTTCGCTAGACAGTCAAAAGAGTTTCCCAATACGATAAGATTTGAAAGAAATTTTTCAGCTACCCTGAGGCCACGACACCGAATCATCGTTCGCGATCGGCTCGACAAATCCCAGACGCTGGATTCAAAGTTACTTCAGGATTTCCTTCATCCGGCTCACCAGCGCAGGCTCCAACTTGAACAGTTCCTTGACTTGCTTCTCGATCTCCGCGCCGCCGATCGGGTCGAGATCGAGCTTCGCTTTTTGCGTGTCAGCCAAAAACTCCGGGTCTTTCATCGTGTCCATGAAAGCCTTGCGCAGCAAATTCACGCGCTCCTTCGGCGTGGCGGGTGGTAACACGTAAAAGCGATTGAGCACGCCGTTGACGCGCGCCGAAGTGAGAATCATTTTTTTGGCGTCTTCGGTTTTTGCCAGATCGACCGCCCAGGGAACGTTGGGAACTTCGGGATGGGGCTTCAGGTTTCCTTGAACCAACAGCACAACCTCGCCTTTGTCCATTTCGGCGCGCCAGGTCGCTTTAAACGATTCCCAAGAATTGCACGCGCCTTGCACTTCGCCGGCGTTGAACGCGAGGCGCACCGGGCCGGTGCCCTTGTAACCCGATACCAATTGGAGCGGCAGACCGAGCGTCGCTTTCAAGACTTTGGGAATATCGTCGGTGCCGCCGCCCGGCGCAACGCCGCCGATCTTGATTATCGTACCCGAAGCCTTCCACTGCTCGATGCTGGTGATTCCCGTGGATTTCGCCACGCCGATCATGAAGTTGTCGGTCGCCGGCACGCCGAGAAATTCAAACTTCGGCGCGTCGAATTCAACGCCCGGCAATCCCAGCATTTGCTGAAAAGACAGTCCGCCGACAAAATTGCCGATAGTCAGGCCGTCCGGCTTGGCGGCTTTATACACATAATTCGCCGCGAGCAGGCTCGCTGCGCCAGGCATGTTGTCGACGATCGTGGTGGGATTGCCGGGAATATGCTTGCCGATGTGCCGGGCAATCACGCGCGAATAAGTGTCAAAGCCGCCACCCGGCGCCAGCCCGACAACGAGCCGGATGGTTTTTCCTTTGTAAAAATTTTCCTGGGCGAAGGCCGACGCTGACGGCGCAGCGCTCATGAATACAAGACCCAGCATCAACAACCAACGGCGGCTGATCGGACACATAAGTCTCCTCCTCGGCGAAAAAAATGAGCGACGAGTCTTTACAGCGTCAATAGCCAGTCTTTGCTCGCGGTGCAGGATTAAAGCAAGTTTCATCGCGGCAAACAACAAAAAACTTGGCTCGCGAATTTCCTCTGGTCGGCCAACGCCGGTCGAGAGAATCCCCTGTCGACGATGAGATGGCGGGAAATTAGAGGGGCACTATGGCTGTCATAGAAGGTTTCTATTTGACGGCAGCGTCGGCCTTAAATTAAAATGGCGCGCTATGCAAGGTCGACTTGGCGGATTTCGGTTGATGCAAACGCTTACAAAATTTATCGAGCGCCGATCGCAAAAAACCCTGGTTGCCTACGCCATTTCTTTAACGATCCTTCTGGGCATTTTCGACTTCAAGACAGGAACCGAGATTCATTTTTTGCTCCTTTACTTGGTGCCGATCTTCATCGGTAGCTGGTTCGTTTCTAGAGAAGCCGGATTCTATTTGGCTGTTTTCGGTTCGTTGGTCTGGTTCGCCGTCGATGCGCTCAGCGGCCGTTCCTACTCCTCAGTTTGGATCGCCTACTGGAATCTGGTGATGCGCACGAGCGTGTTCGTTCTGTTTGCGATCACGCAAGGGCAATTGCGCGCTAAGCTCAACGAGCTGTCGAAGCTGGCGAGCCACGACTTTCTTACCGGCCTGCCCAACGGTCATGCCTTTTATCAATTGACCGCGAAAGAGATGGATCGCGCCTTCGGCTTGGAACCCATGACCCTAGCCTGTGTCGATATCAGCGGCTTCAAGTGGATCAATCATCGATTCGGCTACCCTATGGGCGATCAGATGATATGCGCGATTGCGCATACTATAAAACAACATGTGCCGCGGTCCGAGTTAGTGGGGCGCATGGGCGGCACGTCCTTCGCCATTTTATTGCCGAACGTCGCCTCGGACGCGGCCAATCTGATTCTTCAGCGACTTCAAAGCGCTTTAAACGACGAGCGGCGCAAATTTTCTCAGCCCTTGACCTTTTTTATCAGCGCGATCGCCTGCACCAAAGCGCCGCGAACTCTCGCCGAGCTCATGCAAGAGGCAGATGCGCAAATGACCCGTATGAGAGGCGGCAAAAGAGATTCACTGCAGATCGCCAAGGTCGATGATCTGCCGGCATTGAACTAACTCGCGCCGGCGTTTTTTCACACTTTCATAAGTCACCCTCCATTAATCGGCATCGTAAAGTCTTCTCTCAGACTTTTTTCGGCCGCTCGGCGCCGGATGCTTCGCTTTCGGCGTTGCGCATGGGATAATCGACACATCCGCAACGCAGGCCATTACGGTTATGCCGCGCTCGATTCGCTTTATGCATCGGCCACTTTTTGTCGGATCGCCGCTTTGGCGCTCCTTGCGCCACCGCAATTATCGGCTCTATCTTGCCGGGCAATTGGTCTCGGTGTGCGGCACCTGGATGCAGCAGGTGGCGCAAAGCTGGCTCATCTATCGCCTCACGGGCTCGGCCACATTGCTCGGAGTCGTTGGTTTCGCCACGCAGATTCCGGTGTTCGGACTGGGCGCCATCGGCGGTGTCGTCAGCGACCGCTACTCCTCGCACCGTGTCGCGGTCTGGACGCAAAGCGCCGCGCTCGTGCAAGCGATCATCTTGTCGGCGCTCACGCTTTTGGGGTGGGTTCAGCCAGTTCACATCATTGTTCTGGGCCTGATCTTGGGCACCGTAAATGCCTTCGACATGCCGGCGCGCCAGGCGTTGGTGCATAAACTTATTGCCGCCGAGGATTTGCCGAATGCGGTGGCGCTAAACTCGTCGATGATCAATGCCGCGCGCATTATCGGCCCGGGCGTGGCCGGCATCGTTGTCGCCAAGCTCGGCGAGGGCGCGTGTTTTTTGATCAACGCGATCAGTTATCTGGCTGTCATCGTCGCGCTGCTGGCCATGAAACTACCGCGCCAAAGCAAGAGCGCGACGAAACATCTGTCGCTTGCCCGCTCGCTCACCGCGGGGATTCGCTATACGTTTGCGACAGCGCCGATTCGTGATGTGTTGTTACTGCTCGGCGTCGTCGGGGTCATGGGCATGCCTTACATCACGCTGATGCCGGTTTTTGCCGCGGATGTCCATAAAAGCGGCGCGGATGCTCTCGGCTTGATGATGGGCGCAGTCGGCTTGGGCGCGCTGATCGGCGCGCTTTCGCTGGCGTGGCGCAAGTCCGTTATCGGACTTGGCCGAGTGATTGCGGTCGCGACTCTGGGGTTCGGCGTGGCCTTGATCGCTTTTACTTTGGCAAAACCGTTTTGGCTGTCGCTTTTGCTTCTTGCCGGCGTCGGGATGGGCTGGATGGTGTTGATCGCGGCCAGCAATACCGCGTTGCAAACCCTCGCCGACGATGCCATGCGCGGTCGAGTGATGAGTCTTTTTTCGATGATGCTGGTCGGCATGGCGCCTTTCGGCAGCTTGTTGGCGGGTTGGTTCGCCGATCGCGTCGGCGCGCCTTTGGTTGTCGCGGTGGGCGGCATCGGCTGCGCGTTGGCCGGTTTACTTTTTCTCACGCAATTGCCGCGCATACGCGAAGCCGCGCGCCCGATCCTGGTCGCGCGCGGCATCATCATCGAGCCAACGCCGGCGGGCGAAACCGTGGGTGTCGATCCGACTTGAAATCAGTTTGAGCTAGGCCGCGTCTCGCGAATATTTCAATTGTCTGCGGATTCTAACGCGCCGAAATGTATTTAGTCCGCCTAGCGGTAAAGTCCGTTGATGAAGCCGTTTTTGTCCAATTCCTGCAAGATTGTGTCGTCGTAAAATCTTTTCGGATCCTGGCCTTTGGCTTTCGGATTGACTTGCGCCAGCTCGGTGACGACGGAACGAAAGGCTTTCGCGGTCGGGTAGGGACGCGACTTTAAGTATTTGCCGACGGCAAACTCGTAAGTCTCGTCGAGCAATTCGCGGTCCTTGGTGCGCAGGTACTTTCCCATCACTTCCAGCGCGAAGGATTTGTCTTTTTTCGCCCGCGCGATTGCTTCTAGAAATGCCTTTAAAAAATTCGTCGCGATCTCGCGGCGCTGCTGCATGAAGCTGCGCCGCAGCGTAATTCCGTTAGCGGCATAAGGCGTGCCGAGCGAGGCGATGTCCAACATCTCGCGAAAGCCTTCGCGGCGCGCCTGAATGATCGTCGGGTAGGAAAGGATCGCGGCCTGAATACGACCGCCGCGCAGCGCCGCCACCGCCGACGACACGGCGCCGACTTGTACCAAGGAGACATCCTTGATCGGTTCCAGCCCATAATGTTGGATCGCGATGCGCGCTGCCGTATCGACCGATGTGCCGAAGCGGCTGATGCCGACGGATTTGCCCTTGAGATCTTCCGGTTTCTGAATCGTCGGACCGACGACCAGGCTAGTTAATAAACGATCGTTGATCAACGCCATGCTTAATACGTCGGCGCCGCCGATGGCGGCGCTCGCGGTCGTGCTGCCGGCGATGGCGAGAAACTCAATTTCGCCGGCGATCATTGCCGCCATCCCCTCCGTGCCGCTCGGGAAGGCGATGAGATCGATGTCGAGCCAATACTTCTTGAACAAGCCGGCTTCGCGCGCCGCCCAGAGCGGCGTGATATTACCGGAAAGCGAAGCGTAACCGGCTCTCAACCTGCGCCCTTCTTGCGCGGAAACCGCGGTGGTAGACAGCGCCAGCACGCCAAGAAAAACAATCGCGAAAATTCGTTGCGTCATTGTGTGCCAATTCTTAACGGTAGAGCGCATCGATAAAGCCGCTGCTTTGCAGCTCGCGCACGAAACGGTCGTCGAAGAATCTTTTCGGGTCCTGGCCCTTCGCCTTGGGATTTCTCAGTTCGAGCTCTTCGAGCACCGGCCGGATCGCTTCGACGGTCGGTAGAGGCACTTTGAGCAGATATTTGTTGGCATAGATATCGTACGCTTCGGCAAGCTGCTCGTTATCATTCGTGCGCAGGAACTTGCTCATCACGCCGATCGTAAACGGCCGGTCGCGCTTCATGCGCGCGATTGCCTCTACCTGCGCGGTCATGTATTTGCGAACCAGTTCCGGTTCTTTGCGAATGACCTCGCCGCGCGTCGCGATACCGGTGGATGCATAGGGCATGTTCAAAGAGGCGATGTCGAGCAGCTCGCGAAAGCCGAGCTTTTTGGCCTGTCCGATCGCGGGATAGGAAAGGATGCCGCCCTGCACGCGGCCACCGGCCATCGCCGGCACGATCGATTCCATGCCGCCGATTTGAATGATCGATACGTCTTTTTCCGGCACGAGCCCGAAATGGCGCAGCGCAATGCGCGCGCCTGTGTCGATGGTGGTGCCGAAACGGGTGATGCCGATCGACTTGCCGCGCAGTTGCTCGGACTTTTCAATCTCGGGACGAACCATCAGGTTTTGCACTAACGTGCCGATCGTGGTGCCGATCACCACGACGTCGGCGCCGCCGACCGCGGCGCTCACCGTGGTCGCGCCGGCGATTTGCAAGAAGGTAATTTCTCCGGCGATCAGCGCGCTCATGCCCTCCACACCGCTCGGCGTCGCGATGACTTCGACTTCC
>Ga0075426_10002230_pt1 | contig 13906 bp, 6 predicted proteins | sample SoiMethybrSBSTD5_FD_75304 | JGI IMG/M metagenome (GOLD analysis project Ga0075426, IMG submission 75304) | Bulk soil microbial communities from a Populus tree surrounding site in Tennessee, USA - Soil MetaG P. TD hybrid SBSTD5 | ecosystem: Environmental > Terrestrial > Soil > Tree plantation... | reverse complement strand
GTGGGCCATCTGGAGAGCAAACGGTCTTGGTTACCTGCTCAACCAGCAGAGTAAGTTTCACACCTTCAAAGAGTTTTGGCCCATCTTCATCATTTCCCTCACCGGGATGATCGGCTTCTGGGCCACGTTGTCGCTCAACATGCCTGACTTCACGCGCTTCGGTAAAAGCCAACGCGACCAGGTCGTCGGACAAGTCGTCGCGCTGCCGACAACGATGACGGTGTTTGCGGCGATGGGCGTGATGATCACGTCGGCGGCCGTTGTCATTTATCCGCACATGAAACCGGAAGAGCTGTGGGATCCGATGAAACTCGTCGGTCAGTTTCAAAGCGTTGCGGTAATTGCGATCTCGATGTTCACCGTCGTGGTCGCCACGCTCGCAGTGAACATCGCCGCGAATGTTGTCTCACCCGCAAACGATTTCGCCAACGCGTTTCCCAAATGGATCTCGTTTCGCACTGGCGGCTTGATCACCGGCATCATTGGCATACTGATGCAACCCTGGCGTCTGCTCGCGGATCCTTCGGGCTACATTTTCGCCTGGCTCGTCGGCTACTCAGGCGGCTTGGGTTCGATCGCCGGAGTGTTGATTGCCGATTACTGGCTGGTGCGCAAGAAGCGCCTGGAGCTCGGCGACCTCTATCGCAGCGAAGGTGCTTACACCTACAAAGGCGGCTGGAATTGGCGCGCAATCGTCGCGACTCTCATTGGCTGCACTCTCGCGTGGATCGGCCTGGTCGTGCCCGCGCTTGCGCCACTCTACGCCTACGCCTGGTTTGTCGGATTCGGCGCAGCGGCGATTGCGCATCTACTGCTGATGAAGATATAAACAACTCATCTTTGACCTGAACGAGGACTCGCTCATGCCACGCACCGTTAAATGCGGACTGATTCAATGTACTAACGCAGCGCCAACAGATGCGCCGATCGAAGAGATCAAACGACTGAACATCGAAAAGCACCTTCGCTATCTCGAAGACGCGGCGAAACAGGACGTGCAGATCATCTGCATGCAGGAGGTGTTCACTACGCCTTACTTCTGTGCCGAGCAACAGACGCGCTGGTATGAGGCAGTCGAACGCATTCCCGATGGTCCAACCGTGCGGTTGATGCAGGAAGTCGCGAAAGAACACGGCATGGTGATCATCGTGCCGATCTATGAAGAGGAGATCACCGGCGTTTACTACAACACCGCCGCGGTGATCGATGCCGACGGTAAGTACCTCGGCAAGTATCGGAAGAACCACATTCCGCACGTCAATCCCGGCTTTTGGGAAAAGTTTTACTTCCGGCCCGGCAATCTCGGCTATCCTTGTTTCGACACTGCGTTCGCGCGCGTCGGCGTGTACATCTGTTACGACCGGCACTTTCCGGAAGGCGCGCGCGCACTCGGCTTGAACGGCGCGGAGATCGTATTCAACCCATCGGCAACGGTCGCCGGCTTGTCGGAATATCTCTGGCGTCTCGAACAACCAGCGCACGCGGTGGCAAATGGTTATTTCATCGGCGCGATCAATCGCGTGGGTCACGAGCAGCCGTGGGACATCGGCGAGTTTTACGGGCAGAGCTACTTCTGCGATCCGCGGGGACAGTTTGTCGCCCAGGCGCCGCGCGATAAAGATGCGCTCGTGGTGGCGGATCTCGATCTCGATAAGATCCGCGAAGTGCGAAACACGTGGCAGTTTTTCCGAGATCGACGACCTGATACGTACGGCGCATTAGTAGCGGATTAAAGGCTTTGCCGATTGCCGATTGAAAAGCGGCTGTGAACTTTGGGTTTAAATCGGAAATCGGCAATCGGCAATCGGCAATAATTTAAGGAGTTACTCATGGACCTCTCCATCACTGTTAACGGCATGAAGTTCCCCAATCCGTTTGTGCTGGGTTCGGGTCCGCCGGGAACGAACGCGCGCGTGCTCGCGAAGTCGTTCGACGCCGGTTGGGGCGGCGCGGTCGCGAAGACGGTCAGCCTCGAGTCGGCGAAAGTCGTCAACGTCGTGCCGCGTTACGGCAAACTGCGGTCGCGCAGAACGGGCGAAGTGATCGGCTTTGAGAACATCGAGTTGATCTCGGATCGTCCGATTGACGTTTGGCTCGACGAGTTTCGCCAGGTCAAAAAAGAGTATCCGAACCACATGCTGATCGCGTCGATCATGGAGGAGTACGAGAAGAGCCGTTGGCAGGAACTGACGCGCATGGTCCAGGACACCGGCGTCGATGGTTTCGAGCTTAACTTCTCATGCCCGCACGGAATGACCGAACGCAAGATGGGTTCGGAGATGGGTGAGCATCCGGACCTCACTGAAGAAGTGACGAGTTGGGTGACGGAGGTCGCGAAGGTTCCGGTCTGGGCCAAAATGACGCCCAACATCACAAACATTCGCGAACCTGCGCTCGCGGCGGTGGCGGGCGGTGCGGTTGGTATTTCCGCCATCAATACGATTCTCTCAGTGATTGGCGTTGACCTCGACACGTTGCGGCCGATGCCGACAGTTGAAGGTCACTGCGTTCCGGGTGGTTATTCAGCACAAGCCGTGCGGCCGATCGCCTTGCGCATGGTGAGTCAGCTCGCGCTTGGGCTGCCGGAAGGTGTCAGCATCAGCGGTATTGGCGGCATTGAAAACTCTCACGACTCGCTGGAGTTCATGTTGCTGGGCGCATCGACCGTGCAGATCTGCACCGGCGTGATGTTGCAGGGTGTGAAGATGATCGACGAGTTGATTGAAGGCGTGGAGAAATTCATGACCGACAAAGGCTTCGAGTCGGTTCAGGAGATTGTCGGCAAGAGCCTGCCTTACTTCTCGACGCACATGGATCTGGTGCAGAAGATGAAAACTGCGAAGCGCTCGAAAGCAGGCGAGGCGAGCCGCGACAACGAGTGGGCGCAAAAAGATATTACGGAGAAGACCGCGGAACTAACTTCGAACTAGCCGTGTTTGTCGGTGGCCTTAATTAAACTCTGCAACAACGGGAGCGTGATCCGAGGGGCGCTCCCATTTTCTTGGCTCGATGTCGATCCACGTGCGCACACTGCGCGGCACGAGCGGATCCGTGATCCATACGTGATCGATCCTCAATCCCATGTTTCTGCGAAACGCGCCGGCACGATAATCCCACCACGTAAACTGCCCGCCCATTTCCGTGTGTAAACGAAACGCGTCGGCGAAGCCCCACTGCTTAATGTCCTGCAACGTGGCGCGCTCCTGTTCGCTAAACATGATTCTTCCGGTCCAGAGCCGCGGGTCGTGAACGTCGCGCTCTTCCGGCGCCACGTTGAAGTCGCCACATAACAACACGGGCGTTGTCTTGTCGTATTGCGCGTCGAAGAACTCGCGCAATCGTCGCATCCAGCCGAGCTTAAATTCGTACTTCTCCGAACCAACCATCTGTCCGTTGGGAATGTAAACGTTGACGATATGGACGCCGTTGAAGTGGGTCGTGATCAGACGTGATTGTGCTTCGCCGTCGTCTCCGGGAAAACCGCGATGACTCGTCTCACACGCTCCGCGTGTGAGGATAGCGACGCCGTTGTACGACTGCTGGCCAAACAGATGGCAGTGATAGCCGCGCTCCTGAAATACATCGACGGGAACTTTATCGTCGGTGCATTTTGTTTCCTGCATGCAGAGCACGTCTGGTTTGGCGGCGTCGAGCCAACGCACTACGTTCGGCATGCGCGCGAGGATTGAGTTGACGTTCCAGGTTGCGATTAACATTGGCCACAGATAAACACGGACTCACACTGACAAGAGGAGGCCGGCGATTAACGCGCCTCGCGTAGCAATGTCGTTGGCATCGATATGTTCGTGAACGGCGTGCGCGCCGTCGCCGCTGACACCAAGGCCGTCGAGCACGGGAATCCCCAAGGCGGCGATAAAGTTTCCGTCAGACGCACCACCGACCTGCGCTTCACCGAGTTGAAAACCGACATAAGAGGCAACGGTCCGCGCCTTCTCAAACAGCTCCACCACGGCCGTGGTTCGCTCCAACGGCGGACGGTTGATACCTCCAGAAACAAACACCTTCGTGCGTTCATCGACCGGCTGCAAGCTCGTAAGAATGCGATCGATCTCCTCCGCTTCGGCTTCCGTCGTAAAGCGCACATCGATTTCAGCTTCAGCTTGAGCGGCGACGACGTTCGAGCGCGTGCCGCCATGGACCACACCAACGTTCACCGTGATGCCCGAACCGGAAAGATTAAGCGCGTGCAGCCGTTCGGTCTGGCGCGCGAGCTCGAGAATCGCACTCGCGCCTTTCTGCGGTTCGAGTCCCGCGTGTGCCGCTTTGCCTTCAACCTTGATCGCGTAGATCCCAGTGCCCTTTCGTCCGGTCTTGACGCGGCCCCCGGAGGCCGGGGGTTCCAGCACAAACGCGTAACGAGTATTCCGTTCGCGCGCGACGCGCTCGATCAAGGGCCAACCGGACATGCTCCCAACTTCTTCATCACACGTTAGCACGATCGTCACCCCGAGCCGCGGCTTCAGATTCAAGTCCGACAACGTGCGCAGGATCTCGATCGCCAGCACACAGTTGGCCTTCATGTCGAAGATGCCGGGCCCATAAATCTTGTCGTGTTCGCGGCGCCACGGACGTTCGGCGAGCGAGCCAACGGAGTGCACCGTGTCCGTGTGACCAACAATCAAAACCTGGGCAGCGTCAGTCTGCTCTTGAAAAGCCTTGATGACGAGATGTTGACCAAAGCCGGACGCGTCGACGCGCTCAACTTCAGCAACACACGCCAATTCGCGCGCGGCGTTCTCCAGCAGATCGACCATTAAACGACTGCCATTCTCATCACCCGAAGGCGACTCGATCTCGACAAGCGCACGCATGAACGACTCGATCTCGTGCTGTCGCGCTTGCAATCGTTCGAGAATCTGCTGCGCCACAGGCGCTTCAATAAGCTGCGAAATAAGTTGACCGGTCATAGATTGATTGTTTGTTTGCGCACCGTCAGAGCGTCGATGCGGGGCAGGTTCAAATTGAAGCCGACGCCGGGCCCGTCTGGTGCAGTGATCGTTCCCTTTGCACTCACCGTCACCGGCGGCTCGATGATGTCTTCTTCCCAATAACGCGCGCTGGCCGAGACGTCGCCGGGCAAACTGAAACCGGCAAGTGTCGACATCGCGATGTTGTGCGCTCGTCCGACGCCCGATTCCAACATGCCACCACACCAAACCGGAATGTCGCTCTCGCGCGCCACTCGTTCGACCCGCATCGCTTCGCTGTGACCGCCGACGCGTCCGAGTTTCACGTTGATGATCTTGCACGAGCCGAGCGCGATCGCGTGTTGCGCATCTTCGGCTTTACGAATCGATTCATCCAAGCAAACCGGAGTCTTAATCTGCTGTTGCAGTTTAGCGTGATCGAAGATGTCGTCGTGGGACAGCGGCTGCTCGAGCATCATCAAGTTGAAACGATCCAGCTCCGTAAACAGCGGCACGTCGGTGAGCGAGTACGCGGAGTTCGCGTCGCCCATCAAACGTATGTCGGGAAACTCCTTACGCACGCGTTCGACGATCTTCAAGTCCCAACCCGGTTTGATCTTGATCTTGATGCGTTGGTAACCAGCGTCGACCTCTTTGCGAATTTTCTCAAGCAGGATCTCGGGCGAGTCTTGAATTCCGATCGAGACGCCAGCGGCGATCTCGCGGCGCGTGCCGCCGAGATGTTTCCACAACGGCACGCCAAGCTTCTTCGCTTCGAGGTCCCAGCAGGCCGTCTCGATAGTCGCTTTGGCCATGCGATGACCGCGCACCGGTTTCATCAACGCAAATACACCGGCAGCGTTGTCAACCTGTTTACCCAACACCATTGGACCCAGAAACTCGCGGAGCGTGTCCCAGCCACTGTCGGTCCATTCATCGCTGTAGAACGGGCCCTCGCCGGCCGTAAACTCGCCCCAACCTTCAGCGCCATCCGCATCACGAACGCGAGCAAGCACAATGCGCCGTTCAGTGGTGCGGCCGAAACTTGTTTCGAAGAAATGAATCAGTGGCAGGCGGATCTCGCGCAGTGCGATCGACTCAATAATCAAGGGCGAAGTTGTTCCTCCGTGCAGGCATTATGCCTGTCCGGAAGGCAGTTGTCAGCTTGATGATGAATGTGATGTTAACGTTTGGAGAAATCTTCAACGCGTGAGAGTTCGGAGAGGTTTTGCGGCTTGACCCACCCCTTCAGAACTGATAAAAGGCACGCACCAATTTGTAACCGACCGGCCTCACGTTATCCCCGGTATTCCTCGCAAACACCGTTAAGTGCGGAGTAGGTAAATTTTATTCAAAGGAAGATTCTATGCGTCTGATCAGCACCCTTCACTCTACACGGCGAACTCGTGCATTGGTCGCGTCTGCGTTCGTTGTCATCGCCGTTTTTGCATTCATGTTGTTCCTGAATTTCTCGTCTCGAGTTCAGGCGGTATCGACGAACGTAGTCATCAGTGAGTTTCGCGTGCGCGGGCCTAATGGCGCCGCGGACGAGTTTGTTGAGCTTTACAATCTTTCGGGAGCTCCGGTCGCGATCGGCGGCTGGAAGATCAGAGGTTCAAATAACGCGGCCGGTGTTTCCGATCGCGCAACAATCACCGCCGGTACGGTCCTTCAACCCGGTTGCCATTACCTGTTGACCAACTCGTCCTTGAGTGGTGGTCCGTACAGTGGCGCCGTTCCCGGCGATCAAACGTTCACTACCGGAATCACCGACGACGGTGGCATCGCGGTAACGCTGGCTGATAACACGATCGTCGATGCGGTTGGTATGAGCACCGGCTCCGCTTTCAAAGAAGGCACGGTGTTAGCCAGTCTCGGCACCAGCAATCTGAATCGGAGTTATGAGCGTAACCCCGGTGGCGCATCCGGCAGCACGACAGACACCGACAACAACGCCACTGATTTCCAGCTCATTACGCCAAGCGATCCACAAAGCTCGGCCGGCTGTGCTGCACCTACTCCAACTCCCACTCCGACGCCAACACCAACTCCTACGCCAACGCCGACTCCCACTCCGACACCGACGCCAACTCCCGCCGTCGCTGGTTCAGTGGTCCTTAGTCAGGTCTACGGCGGCGGCGGTAACGCTGGTTCAACTCTGAAGAACGATTTCATCGAGATCATCAATCACACCGGTGCGCCGATTAATCTGAACGGCTGGTCCGTGCAATACGCATCGGCGGCGCTGGCGAATTGGCAAGTCACGGCACTCACCAACTTTACTCTTCAGCCGGGACAGTATTACCTGATCAAAGAAGCGGCCGGCGCCGGCGGCACCGTTGATTTACCAGCGGCTGACCAAACGGGAACGATCGCGATGGGAGCGACATCCGGCAAAGTCGCCCTGGTGAGTAACACCACCGCCTTAGTCGGCAACTGTCCGGCCGGCTCCGGTATCGTCGACTTCATCGGTTACGACGGCGCGAACTGCTTCGAAGGCGCCGGTACTGCTCCCACGCTTACCAATCCAACCGCGGCGCTGAGAAAGAACGACGGCTGTCTCGATACAGACAACAACAGCAACGACTTCGTCCAGGGAACACCCAATCCGCGAAACAGTTCGTCGCCGACTAATAATTGCGCCGTCTTGTCGGGCATTGGATCGGCAAATCCGCTCGGCGTCCAACCGGGAGATAGTTCGACGCTGACTGTAACCGTCTTCCCAGCGAGCGATCCGACGAGTACGGGCATAACGGTTTCGGCTGATCTGTCAGCAATCGGCGGATCGGCGGCGCAAGCTTTCGCAAGCGGACCAGGCAACACGTTCACTTTCGTCGCGACAGTTGCAGTGGGCACAACTCCGGGACAGAAGTTGCTGCCGGTGACTATCAACGATGCTCAAGCTCGTACCGCGAGCACGACGATCGCACTGCTCGTGCAACAACCGCACGTCGTGATCAGTCAACTCTACGGCGGCGGTGGTAATACCAACGCAACTTACTTGAACGACTTCGTCGAACTCTACAATCCCAGTGGTCTGACGTTCGATTTAAGCGGGTGGTCGTTGCAATACACGTCGGCTACCGGTGACGGTTGGGAATTCACGCGCCAACCACTCGGTGGAACCATCGCTCCGGGCCAGTACTACCTCATCTCGCTCGCTTCGGGCGGCGGTGCCGGCTTGCCGCTTCCGGCCGCGAACATCAACGGCGATATCAACATGAGCGCCACGACCGGCAAGGTCGCGCTCGTTAATAACTTCGATCCGCTCGTGGGCAATTGCCCGCTCGGCGATCCGCACATCGTCGACTTCCTCGGCTATGGCGCCACCGCGGACTGTTCCGAAACCGCAAGGGCGACTGCGCCCAGCGCCACGACCGCGATCTTTCGCGCCAACAACGGCGCTACCGACTCGGACAACAATCAAGCCGATTTCGCCGCGGCTACACCAAACCCGCGACGCACGGCGCCGATTGTGGAGATTGGCCCGGCAGTGTTCGGTACCGATCCGCGGAACAATGGTATCAACGCTCCGCGCGACTCAAGTATCACAATTAACTTTACCGAGGCCGTCGATGTAGTCGGTAACTGGTTCAATATCAGTTGCGCAACGACCGGGCTGCACAACGACGCGACAGTTGCGGGCGGCGGGAAGGTCTACGTCATCACGCCAAACGTCAACTTCCTTGCGGCGGAACAGTGCACCTTCACGATCTTCAAAGATCAAGTCCACGACACGGACACGGACGACAGTGGTCCAAACACCGATACGCTCAGCGCGGACTTCGTCGCTACGTTCACCGTCTCAACCGGAACTGCTCCGCCGTATCCGCCGAGTGTTCATACGACGTTCGGCAACCCGAGCAACGCAGTTGCCGATCCGAACCAGCCAAACAACTATCTGATGGAGAAGCCCGAGTTCACGGTCTCCTACAACAGAGATCTGGGCAGACCGAATTGGGTAAGCTGGCACCTGAGCGACGAGTGGATTGGCAATCTCGCACGTGTCGATACTTTCCGGCCCGACCCCGCGGTGTTGCCAACCTGGTATCGCGTGCAGGCCACTGATTTCTCGAACAGTGGTTTCGATCGCGGTCACATGACACCAAACGCCGATCGCGACAAAGAAACGTCGATCCCGATCAATCAGGCGACGTTCCTGATGTCGAACATGGTAGCCCAGGCCCCGGATAACAATCAGGGACCATGGGCGGCGCTCGAAAACTTCCTCCGCACGCTGTTGCCGGCAAACGAGCTTTACATCGTTTCCGGACCAGCGGGCGTTGGTGGCACGGGCAGTAATGGTTTCGCCAACACGGTCGCTAACGGTCACGTGACGGTTCCGTCGTCTACCTGGAAGGTCGTACTCGTCATTCCTAAAGGCGACAACGATCTCTCGCGCGTAACAGCGGCGACGAGAACGATTGCCGTCAACATGCCGAACGCGCAGGGCATCAGAAACGATCCGTGGCAAAACTATCTGACCACTGTCGATGCGGTCGAAGCCCTGACGGGTTACGACTTCTTTGCCAACCTTCCCGATGCGGTCGAAAACTCGATCGAAGCCGGCACGAATGGCAACAATCCTCCGGGCACTGAAGGTCAGGCCGTAACGACCGCGGAGGACACGTCGAAGTCGGTCACGTTAACCGCTGTCAGCCCGAATCCTTCGGCTTCGTTCACGTTCACAATTGTTACGCCGCCGGTACACGGACAGTTAACCGGCTCCGGCGCCAATCGTTCGTATCAACCGGATCCGGACTTCAACGGCAGCGACAGCTTCACGTTCAAGGCCAATGACGGCGCAGCCGACTCGAACGTCTCGACTGTCAATATCAGTGTCACTGACGTGAACGATACGCCGGCGGCGACTGACGACTCGGCATCGACTGATGAAGACACACCACTGCAAATCTCAGCTCCGACTCTGTCCGGCAACGACAGTGCTGGTCCGGCGAATGAGAACGTGCAGGTATTGACCGTGACGAGCGTCTCGGCAACTGCCGATACGCATGGAGCGGTGTCGCTCTCGAGCGGCACGGTTTCTTACTCACCGGAGGCGAACTACAACGGTCCGGCGAGCTTCACGTATCAAGTCTGCGATAACGGCACGACAAACGGCGCGGCTGATCCGCAATGTACGACGGGAACAGTCAACGTCACCGTCAATGCCGTGAACGATGCGCCAACGCTCAACGCAATTGCCGGTCAAACCGTCTATATCGGCAACATTCTGACCGTAACCGCGGTGGGTTCGGACATCGATGTTCCGGCGCAAGCGCTGAGTTACAGTCTGGTTGGAGTTGTGCCGAGCGGTGCGACGATCAATCCGACTTCAGGCGTCTTCACGTGGACACCGACAGCCGCACAGGGTGGCCAGATCTACACGATCACGGTGCGGATCACTGACGACGGAACTCCGGCGTTGTATGCGGAACAGCAGTTCACAGTTGGCGTGGCCTACACATGGTCCAACCTGTTGGCGCCAGTGCAAGCAGGTGGAACTTACAAAGCGGGTAAGACGATTCCGATCAAGTTCCAACTGACGGGCGCAAGTGCCGGCGTCACTAACGCGGTGATCCGGTTGCTGATCTACAAAGTGAGCAACAACGTGGTCGGTGATCCGGTAGACGTTGAGTCGAACTCGGCGGCAACGTCAGGAAACTTGTTCCGCTTTGCCGATGGCCAGTACGTTTTCAATCTAGATACTTCGGCAATGGGACCAGGCACGTATCAACTGCAAGTCGACATGGGCGACGGTGTCGTGCGCGCGGTGAACATCTCACTCAGGTAATTAACAGAGTAGACAGGGATGTCAGAATTAACAGGAGTTTATCCTGTTAGTTCTGCACATCCTGTCGAAAACCCTCCTCACAGTTGACCGATTCCCACTGTCGATGTGACCGACCGTTAATCACGTTGACCTGAATCCTGTCATCCGCAAAATAAAGGCTTTTTTGCTTATTGACCCGCCCTCGGATGAACTGGTAAAAGCATGAATTAGCCCTTGCCGGTCCAATCTTGTCCCACCGGTATACCTCTTCAAAAGTACGGTAAACGTCACGATTGTTTGGGAGGATACCCACATGTTTGCGCGCAAGTCCCGGCTTCCGCTTCGTCGCACACGCCAACCCAAAACGAATAGACCAGCGCTCATGAGAACGTGGCGCGTGTTGGCAACTATTATCTTTGTCGCACTCGTTTCAGTCTACGTTGCGTTTGCCGCAATCTCGCTCTCAACGTCTACCGCTTACACGCAGAACTTCGACAGCCTCGGCGTTCCGATCTCGAGTCCGACGCCGTCGAGTCTTCCTGTTGACTTTCGCGTCGAAACGATCTCCGCGCCGCGCACGCTCGGTTCATTCGGTTCCGGTAACGTGGAAACATTGCGCGTCGGTGGCGCAAACCTGTCGACTACGGCGGCGAACGGAAGTTACAACTTCGGCGCCGGCACTTCCACCTTAGGTAACTCCGATCGCGCACCGGGTTTTCTCGCCTCAGGCACCGCCACGATGAGCGGCAACCTTTACGCGCAGATGCTTAACAACACCGGCGGCGCGTTAACTGGCTTACAGATCTCTTACGCCGTCGAAAAATATCGCAACGGATCAAACCCAGCCGGCTTTCGCATTCAACTATTCTATTCATTAAACGGCACCACCTGGACCAACGCCGGATCAGATTTCCTGACGACCTTTGCAGCCGACGCCGACAACAGCGGTTTTGCGAACGCACCGGGTGCGACCGTCCCCGTCTCGAACAAAACACTGAACGTTTCAGTGGCGAACGGCGCGAATGTTTACCTCGCGTGGAACTATTCAGTTATTTCCGGCAGCACGACGACCAATGCGCAGGCGCTGGCAATCGATAACGTTTCGATCCTGGCCATCGGCGCCGTTGCTCCGACAAATCCCTCAGGTACAGGCAACGCAAACCCGAACTCCGTCCTGCCGGGCGCAACGTCAACGTTGACCGTCACAGTCACACCCGGAGCGAATCCGGCCAGCAGTGGTTTGGCTGTTACTGCGGACCTGTCAGCGATCGGCGGTTCGTCTACTCAGCAATTCTTTGACGACGGCGTGAGTGGCGGCGACGCCACAGCGGGCGACAACGTCTTCACCTACACCGCGACCGTTTCGTCGCTCACGACGGCCGGCGCGAAGTCGCTTCCCTTCACCATCAGCGACGCGCAGTCGCGCAGCGGCAGCGGGTCGATCACTTTGACGATCCAGCAGCCACCGCCTCCGGTGGACCATCTCGTCATCAGTCAACTCTACGGCGGTGGCGGAAACACCGGCGCTACGTTCACCAACGACTACGTGGAGATCTATAACCCCACCGGCATTTCGTTTAATCTCGCGGGCTGGTCGTTGCAGTATGCGTCCGCTGCCGGTACCAGTTGGACCAACAAACAGCCACTCGGCGGCACGATCGCTCCGGGTGAATACTTCCTCGTCTCGCTTGCTTCCGGAGGCGCAACCGGCTCAGCGTTGCCAGTCGCGCCAAATATCTCAGGCGACATCAACATGAGTGCTACGACGGGCAAGATTGCGCTCGTCAGTAATTCGATCTCGTTGAGCGGCAGTTGTCCGAATGGCGTCGATCCCGACATCGTCGACTTCGTCGGTTACGGTTCTTCGGCGAGTTGTTTCGAAGGCGCGGCGCGCACAGCGGCGCCGAGCAATACCAGCGCGCTGTTCAGAAAGAGCAACGGCACGCAGGACACGAACCAAAACGGCGACGACTTCCAAACGGCCACGCCGAACCCGCGTCGCACCGCGCCCATCGTCGAGCTTGGTCCATGGGTCGCGAGCACCGATCCGATCTCCGACGGTTTCAACGTGCCCTACGACGACACGATCTCCGTCGATTTCAGCGAACCCGTCGACGTTGTAGGCTCGTGGTTTGACATCACCTGCGCCAATACCGGCGCGCACAACAGCGTGACCGTCGCGAGCTATAACGGCGCCAGGGGTTATCACATCACGCCAAACAGCGGCTTCCAGTTTGGCGAACAGTGTACGGTCACGATCCTGCACGCGAACGTTCACGATCAGGATCTCGACGATAGCGCACCAAACACCGACACTCTCTTTGCCGACTACTCATGGACCTTCACCGTCGTTGCGGCCGGCGCGCCAGCGCCTTACCCGCCGAACGTGCACCTTATGTTTGGCAATCCCTCGAATGCCGTGGCCGACATCTCACAACCCGACAATTACCTGATGGAGAAGCCTTCGTTCGCCCTCTCTTACAACCGCGACAAGGGCACGCCGAATTGGGTGAGTTGGCACTTGGAAACTACGTGGACCGGCAGTCTGCCGCGCACCGACACGTTCCGCGCAGACCCGACCGTTTCGCCTGATTGGTACCGCGTGCAATCGACCGACTACTTCGCCTCCGGCTTCGATCGCGGTCACATGACGCCGAACGCTGACCGCGATAACGCGGCATCGATACCGCTCAATCAGGAAACGTTCCTGATGTCGAACATGGTGCCGCAAGCACCGAACAACAATCAGGGACCGTGGGCCGACTTCGAAAGCTTCCTGCGTACGCTCCTCGCAACCAACGAGGTTTACGTTGTCGCGGGTCCGGCGGGTGTTGGCGGTTCGGGCGACAATGGTGCGGCTAACACGATAGCCGGCGGCCACGTGACAGTTCCGGCTTATACCTGGAAGGTCGCGCTGGTGTTGCCTGTTGGCGATAACGACGTCTCACGCGTGACGGCGGCGACCAGAACCATCGCCGTCATCATGCCCAACCAGAACAGCATCAACAGCGATTGGCACACCTATCTCACCTCGGTCGATGCAGTCGAAGCGCTCACCGGCTACGACTTCTTCGCCAACGTTCCCGACGCTGTTGAGAGTTCGATCGAAGCGGGTGTTGATGGCAACAACCCGCCGGGAACGGAGAATCAGTCAGTCATAACTGACGAAGACTTAGCGGTGGGGATCACGTTAAATGCGGTGAGT
>Ga0075426_10002228_pt1 | contig 13919 bp, 15 predicted proteins | sample SoiMethybrSBSTD5_FD_75304 | JGI IMG/M metagenome (GOLD analysis project Ga0075426, IMG submission 75304) | Bulk soil microbial communities from a Populus tree surrounding site in Tennessee, USA - Soil MetaG P. TD hybrid SBSTD5 | ecosystem: Environmental > Terrestrial > Soil > Tree plantation... | reverse complement strand
TGACGCAAGAAGCGATTCCCGTCGCCGCCGGAAGTATGGTTTCCGGCCGCATGCGGCTGAATCACGAGCCAAGTGTTTTACCAGAGGAGGTTAGAACAATGTGTGATTATTCATTGGCCGGAATTCCCAGCCGGCTGGCAGTCGAGGGTGAGCAACTGGTGGTTCACCGGTTTTCCACGGGTTCCCTGGGCCTGGCATCCCCGTGCCCATCTCAATCGCGGTGGTGGTCCGCCAAACAAACGCCCGCCGTCTGCATACCACCTGGGGCCCGGTTACTGTTACGAGATATCCCAGAGAGCCTGCAGCTGCAGTTTGGCGTCGGAGGCAGCGAAGAAGTGGCGTTCGTGCAACTGAGCGCCACACCATACCAGTTTCGCGATGCGGTCCGTTTTGACAACGGCCGAGAGATTCTTTTGCAGCAACTCCAGCGTGGCCAGCAGGTCGAGGTGCTGTCGCTCTCCTCAGATGATTTCGAGCACGAAGGACACCGCAGGCTTGAGGAAGAATATCAGGGCGTTTTCCTGGGATGAGGCTGACCCGCGACACGGTGGCATTGCGCTGGCGCGTGCGGGCGCCTGGATTACCGCCGGTGTGTTTTGGAGCGCGGCTGGATGTTATGCATTTGTAGACGGTCCAGTTTCTCGTCGCCAGCGCGATGAAAACGAAGTAGGCGAGAACCAGGTGCCCCGCGGACGCAAGCTTCGGCGAACCGTGAGGCAAGGAGGCTTCGTGGCCGAAAAAAGAGAACACCGACGTCACCTCAGGTATCGATTCTGCTGTTTCATAAATCGTACCGGTCGAGCGCGCGATATCTTCCTGCCTGTTCCCCACTACAGAACTCACCGCTGATCTCGCGGAGCTTGGGCAACAGGATCACGAACTGACGAACGAAGATCTGCTTGCGTTTGCGACTGCTCGTGCTGATGCAGAAGCCCACAAGGCGGAGGTGAGGCGCAGGGCTAACCTGCGCCGTCGATTACCTTCTCGGCCCAACTCGTGAGATGCTCAGCCCGGGCCAAGATCCGAGGAGCGGGCACGCGAGTACGTGGCCCGTAAGACCGCGCGAAAGGCCTCTGAGGAGGAGTGAAAGTTTTTGTCGCTTTGTATTCTCTGTGATGCGGAAACGACGGAAGTAACCATAGCCCTTGGCAGCACACTGGTAGTTTGTCCGAACTGTCAGGAGTACAGCCTCGTGGAGGGGCTTACTGCTGAGCTCGCGAAACAATCGCCAGAATTCCGACGCGATCTTGCGAGAGCGGTGCGGTGGCACTTCTATATGAGAGAGCCGGGAGAACCATCGATCACGCTCCGGGATCTTAACGCCGCCCAGTTACTCGTTGCGCGCCTGGAAGAATTCGACGGGACACGAGACGACGTCGGCGCTGATGCCCTTGTTAACGCTGGCTCTTTCGAGAATCCGTGGCACGAACCGGTCATCAAGGTAGGCCGCGCCGTCGGCCTGCCATTCGGTGAAGCGCTTCTGTTTGCCAAGGAACTACTCGTAGTCCGCAAAATCGTTGAGATCGTTCCTGCATACATAGGCCTGGAGTCTCCAGGTGAAAAGTCTTTTGGAAAGCCAAAACAGTGGGTGCGTTGCAAAAAGCAGGACAGCGCAGAATCAGAAGGAAGCGGATAAAGAAAAGCCCGGCACTCAGGCCGGGCCACGGTGGGGAAAGAAGAAATGAAAGAAAACCAATTTCTCTGGCTTCAAGGTAACGATGGGGCGTTCCAGCTTGTGAACGTGGACCACATCGTTACGGTTGATTTCGAATCCGGCGTTCTCAGGATGCGACTATCTGATAGCAATGCCGTGAACGTAAGCGGACCTGCTCGGCTGGATCTTCTGGAGCTATTCGCAAAACACAGCGTCTTGGCGAATGGAGAGGCATCGCCGGAGCTTGCCCGTGCTGTTTCAAGAGCAGCGCAAGACATCAAGTCCGGATCATGACGTTTTTGTTTGACTGCATATTGACGCGTATCGTCCTGGACCTGATCCATCACTCCGCAGGCTCCATTCGTTCAAAGAGCCACTGGCGAACGTCGGACCAGATCCGTTGCAGCGTGCGCAGCTTCATACCCAGCGCGTCCGCGGCCTCTTCGTCGGTGAGTCCTAGGAAATACTTCATTTCGACCACCTGGCACCACTCCGCTCGACGGATGGCGCCCACGGCCCCGGCCGCATGTAAATACCCATGGCGTCTCTACCTTCATAGCCACCTTGGGCTCCGGTGTAATCGGCGAGATCTTTTCCGTAAAGGGAGAATTCTCAAGAGAGCCCCGACAAGTGTTCCATTGCCACCTTAATGCCCGCATTATCTAATCATGTATTTTTATTCAACAATCACCTATGGGCCCTCGTACCTAAGCGTCGTAAACTACGTAATCAGTACCCATGCGGATCAACTTGTTCGGCAACCTGCGGATCAGCTTCGCGGGACGCCCGGTCACGGCTGTTAGCACGAACCGTCTCCAGTCCCTGATCGCATACTTGATCCTTCATGGCGATGCGCCCCAACCGCGGGAGCGATTGGCGTTTTTGCTGTGGCCGGCCTCCAGCGAATCGCAGGCACGGACGAATCTGCGGCAACTTCTGCATCATCTGAAGCGAGCTTTGCCGGCCGAAGGCACCTGGCTGGAGACTACTCATTTCGCGGTTCGATGGCGGCAAGACGCTACGTGTTCGATCGATGTCGTTGACTTCCAGGCGGCCATTGCCGATGCTGCTTCCGCGCGAACGGAGAATGATCGAGCGCGGGAGATCCAATCCCTCACAACCGCGGCGCAAGTCTACGAAGACGACCTTCTGCCTGGCCTCTACGACGATTGGCTCACGCCACTGCGCGAAGAGTACCGGAAGCGGATTTCCGAGGTGTTGCAGCGACTCGCCACGTTGTTCGAAGAGCAAAAGGAATACACAGAGGCAATCCCGTGCGCCGAGCGGCTTGTCGCACTCGATCCGCTGAGCGAGTCACACCATCAACTCCTGATCCGGCTGCATGCCGCCAATCACGACCGATCGAGCGCGCTGCGCGCGTACCACCAGTGCATGCGCATTTTGCGACGCGAAATGGGTGTGGAGCCGGGTCCGGCGACGCTCGAGTTGTTTGAACGAATTCTGAAGGCCGAGCCCGGGACTTCCGGTGATCTGACATCCGGATCTACGTGGGCGAAGCCGGTCTCGCATCTGCAGAAAGTGCGAGCACTGATCGGCCGCACGATGGAATGGCTTCAATTGACGTCGGCGTGGCGGTCAGCGGTAGAGGAAGGTCCGCGAGTGGCCGTGATCTCGGGTGAGCCGGGGATCGGTAAGACGAGACTCGCGGACGAGTTATATCAAGCCTGTGTGCGCCAGGGACATGCGGCCGCACGCAGCCGCTGTTATGCCGGACAGGGGCAAGTGGCCTATGCGCCCGTGGCGGAGTGGCTGCGTTCCGATGCGGTTCGCGCGGGCTGGAGCAGCCTCAAGCCCCAGCAGGTCGCGGAACTGGCGCGCCTGGCGCCGGAGATCCGTGAGCAGTTTCCCGATCTCGAACTGCTCCGGTCCGGACCTAGCCCGCTCGCCGAAAACTGGCAGCGGCTCCATTTCTATGAATCGCTGAGCGCGGCTTTCGGCAACAGCCGCAAGCCGCTTCTGCTGTATCTGGATGACATGCAATGGTGCGATCCTGATTCGTTCGAGTGGCTCAACGCCCTGTTGACCTCGCCGGCCGCGACGGGTGTTCTTGTGCTGGGGACGGTGCGGGCGGAAGAGACCGGCCGCGAACATCCGTTCACCGGGTTTCTGGCGGGGTTGCGGCAATCGGGGATGGTGCTGGAAATTCCACTGAAGCCTTTGGATGCGGAGGAGACGGCCGAACTAGCGCGCCTCGAATCCGTGAAACCGCTAGAAAGCGGGAATTTGGGAGAGATCTTCCAGGCCACTCGAGGCAATCCGCTTTTTGTGGTGGAGAGCGTCCGCGCTGGACTCCAGAGCACGCGCGTGCATGCCGTAATCGCATCGCGCCTGGCACAGCTGACGGCACCCTCTTACGAACTGGCTGGCCTGGCGAGCGTGGTCGGGAGGCCGTTCTCCTTCGAATTGCTGGAGAAGGCTACGGATTGGGACGAAGCCAGCGTTTCCCAGGCACTCGACGAACTGTGGCGGCGGCGCATCATCGAAAGCCGCGGGGCTTCCGAATACGATTTCACACACGACCGCCTGCGCGAAGTCGCCTGCGCGGAACTGACTCTGGTGCGCCGGCGTTACCTGCACCGGCGCGTGGCGCGGGCAATGACCGAAGTGTATGCGGCCGACATCGAAAGCTGGAACGGGCAGATTGCCTCGCACTTTGAACAGGCCGGAATGGCGGAAGAGGCGATTGAACACTACTCGCAGGCGGCTGCTTATGCGCGGCAGCGATATGCGGACACTGAGGCGGCGGACCTGCTGAGGCGCGCCTTGGCACTATGCCGCGGATTTTCCGAGTCTGACCGGAGGCTGAAACAGGAGCTGGATCTGCTGGTCACGCTGGGTCGGGCGCTGGTGACGACCGAAGGCTACTCCGCGGCGGAAGTAGGCGAGACGTACGATTGGGCGCTGGATCTTTCGAGACGGCTCGACAATCGCAATATTTTCGTGATTCTCAGCGGCGCCTGGGTCTTTCACACCGTGCGGGGCGATTTGGAAAAAGCGCGGCAGTTCAGCCTCGAATTTCTCAGACTGGCGGAACAGGAGCCGACTCCTGGGCTGATGCTGGCGGGGAACTTCCTGCTGGGCAGTTGCCTGTTTCATTTGGGCCACCTGGAAGCATCGCTTGAGCATATGACCGCGGCGATCGGCAAACACGGCGGCCCCGCGGAATCCGTCCTGGCGATGTTCGCCGGGCCAGACCTAGGCGTTTTTTGCCGCTCTTACCTGGCCCATCTGGCGTGGCATCGCGAAGACGGGGAGCACGCGGATGGTCACGCCGCGGAAGCGATCGCGGCGGCGAACCGGATGCGTCACCCGTTCAGCCAGGCGATCGCGCTCGACTACGCTGCGATGCTGCATGCCTTCCGCGGTGAGAGTCGCGCAGCGCTCGAACGAGGGCAGGAAGCCGTGGAACTGTGCAGCCGGCATGGTTTTGCCTACTACCTTGCCATGGCGAATGTCCTCACAGGTTGGGCGAGAGCTGCGGAAAGCGATGTGGCTGCGGGCCTGGCACAACTTCGCGAGGGTCTGGAGGCGTTGCGAGCCTTGCGCGCCGAAATACGCCTGCCATACTACTGTGCGCTGCTGGCGGAGACGTTCGGGCGCGCCGGACTGGTTGGCGAGGCCCTGGCAAGTCTCTCAACCGGCTTTGGATTTGCGAGCAAGAACGGCGAGGAATGGCCGGTTGCGGAGCTGCATCGAGTGCAAGGCAATCTGCTGGCAGCTGAAGGAAAGGCCGAACCGGCGCGCGCGAGCTATCGGCGGGGTATCGAGGCCGCGCGGCGGTCGGGTTCGCTCGCGTTCGAGCGAAAATTGTTAACTCTAGCTGGCGGAACGGCCGCATCCGCCTCCACAGAACGCTCCTAGAACGCCACCTCAGGCAAAGTAGACCTATCTGGCGCTGAAAATGAATTCCGCGCCCTTAGGGGAGGAGAGGGATGTCCTTACAGCAAGCGATTACCGACTTCCGAGGCCAGTTCCGCGCGGGGCAGCGCTCGAACCGGGGGGCGCGGGGTATGAAGAGGCGCGGAAAGTCTATGACGCGATGATCGATCGCAAGCCGAGGCTGATCGTCAAGTGCACCGACGTCGGCGATGTGATGGCCGCCGTGCGAATGGCGAAAACCAACGCTTTGCGGTTTCCATCCGTGGCGGCGGGCACAACGCGGCCGGTGTGGGCGTCTGCGATGACGGCCTAGTGATCGATCTGGCGCCGATCAAGTACGTGAGGGTGGATCCTTCAACGCGCACTGTCCTGGTGGGCGCGGGTTGCAAGTGGAGCGACGTGGACCATGCGACGCACGCATTCGGCCTAGAAGATCTGACGTAACTAAGGAGATGTAATGAACCTAACGCAATCAACGGCTATCCAATTGGAGCGCTATCAAGACCTTCATCTGTCTGTGGACTTCGAGCGTGAAACGGCGCTGCTCGATGGCACGCGGATGAAGCTCACGTACAAAGCATTCGCACTGCTCGCACTTCTGGTGCGTCATCCTGGTCAGCTTATCCCGCGCGACACCCTGCTGCTGCTCGTTTGGGGCTACGGCGCCGATATTCGCACGCGCACCCTGGACGTCCACATCCGTCACCTGCGTAAGAGCCTTGGCAGCTACGGCGACGCATACATCGAAACCGTCTTCGGCGTGGGGTACCGGTTGCAGCCGTGCCGCGCGCAGTCGGAGCTCGAAACGCCGGACACGTCACCTGCGCTGGCATTGGGCGCAACCGCCACCGCCAGCCAGGCCGAACCGGCGCACGCGAGCTACCGCCGTGGTATCGAGGCCGCGCGGCGGTCCAGTTCGCTGGCATTCGAGCAAAGATTGTTAATTCTAGCCGGCGGAACGGCCACAACCGCTTCCGCAGAACGCTCCTAGAACGCCTTCTCAGCCAAAGTGGACATATCCGGCGCGGAAATGAACTCTGCGTCCTCAGAGGAGGGTGGCAATGTCTTTAAAGGAAGCAATCACCGAATTTCGCAGTCAGTTCCGGGGCGCAGTCATCGAACCCCAAGATGCGGCGTATGACGAGGCGAGGAAAGTCTATAACCGGATGATCGATCGCCGGCCAAGGCTGATCGCCCAGTGTACCGATGTCGCCGATGTGATCGCCGCCGTGCGGATGGCGAAGACCAACGGCCTGCGGGTTTCGATCCGTGGCGGCGGGCACAATGCGGCGGGTCTGGGCGTCTGCGATGACGGCCTGGTGATCGATCTGGCGCCGATCAAGTACGTGAGAGTGGATCCTGCCTCGCGCACTGTGCTGGTGGGCGCGGGCTGCAAGTGGGCCGATGTGGATCATGCCACCCATGCCTTCGGACTGGCAGTGCCCTCCGGCATCATCTCGAGCACGGGCGTTGCCGGGCTAACGTTGGGCGGAGGAATGGGCCACCTGACCCGGAAGTACGGGCTGACGATCGACAACCTGCTCTCGGTCGATATGGTGCTGGCAGACGGTAGTTTTGTGGTCGCGAGCGCCGAGGAGAACGCCGATTTGTTCTGGGCGGTGCGCGGCGGCGGGGGGAACTTTGGCGTTGTGACCTCATTCCTATTTGAGGCGCACCCGGTCAGCACGGTTTGCGCCGGCCCGATGCTCTGGAATCTGGACGATACGGCGGATGTGATGAAGTGGTACCGGGAGTTCATCACGCAGGCGCCCGAAGAAATGAACGGCTTCTTCGCAATGATGACCGTACCTCCGGGACCGCCATTCCCCGAGGAGTTACACCTGCGCAAGATGTGCGCGATTGTGTGGTGCTATCAAGGCTCGATGGAGCAGGCGAATACGATTCTGGAACCGATTCGCAGCTACCGCCCGCCAGCGTTCGAGTTTTTTGTGCCGATGCCGTATCCCATGCTTCAGGGAATGTTCGATGGGATTTACCCGACGGGTCTGCAGTGGTATTGGAAGGCCGATTTCTTCAAGGAGCTCAGCGACGCGGCAATTGAGAAGCACATCGAACACGGGTCGCTCCTGCCAACCTGGCAGTCGGCCATGCACCTGTATCCGGTGAATGGAAAGGTGAATCGAGTGGGCGAAGACGACACCGCGTTCAGCCATCGCGATTCCGTATGGAGCGAGGTGATCGTGGGGGTGGATCCCGATCCAGCGAACGGACAGAGAATCACCGAATGGGCCAAGCGATATTACGATGCATTGCATCCGTTCGGCACCGGCGGTGCTTATCTGAATTTCATGATGGAAGAAGGCGAGGACAGGATTCGGGCCACGTACCGGGGAAATTACGCTCGGCTGGTGGCGGTCAAAGAGAAGTACGATCCCGAAAACTTCTTCCGCGTGAATCAGAATATCCGGCCGGCGGCATAGTCGGTCGATTTCCTGCACTTTCAATCGTCATGGGAGCAGGATGCGTGAGCCGCATTCGGAGGGATTAAATCTGATGAATATCACGGTGATCTCGGAGGACTCTTTTGAGGCCGGTTGGGTCGGACGCGCGAAGGCAATGGGTGGTTGTGCGTCTTTTGAACTAGTTAAGGCTTTCGGGGACCGCATCTATTCCATCGCGAGACATATCACGCAAAATGATGATGCTGCTGAGAATGTCCTGATCGAGACGTTTCTGGAGGTTTGCTCAGACTTGGATGGATGCCAGGAGGACGAAAAGGTTTGGCTTCGGTCGTGACGATTGCGGTAAGAGGGGCTTTCTCGAAGCTTCACAACCGAGGTGAAAGCCGTCAGGTCCTCGGCCGTGTCGCCGATTCCTTTGAGGACCTGGTGGTTTGTGAGTTTTCCGTTTGGCGAGACAACTATCACCAGCGCTATTCCCGGGAACGGACGACCCGCGTACTGGAGCACGGCCTTCGAAGTTTGGATCCAATGTGTCGAACGGTCTTCGTGCTCCGGGATATCGAGGAATTCTCAGTCGAGCACATCGCAAAGATCGTAAATTGTTCCGTCGCAGCGGTTAAGGTCTGTCTGCGCAGGGCCCGCCTCCACCTTCGCGAGATGTTGACGCGGCAGAGGAGGCAGCAGTCGTGAACGCCGATATTCAAATCCAGGCGATCGGCCCACCGCAGCGGGATCTGCTGATCACAATGTATGACGGGTTCGACCCACTCGGCGCTGCGCTTGGTCTGCCGCCTCCGACGGCGGAGGCCCGCCACGAGTGGATCGGGAGTGCGCTGGGCCAGATAGTGAATGTGGCGGCGTACTCGCCGGCCGGAGAGGTCGTGGGACATTGCTTCCTGGCTGCGGACAAGCCAGGCTCCGCGGAGATTGCGGTCTTCGTGCGGCAGGAATCTCGCAGGAAACGCATCGGAGCGGCCCTTCTAAAGAAGGCGCTGGAGCTGGGATGGGCGGCGGAGATGGGGCGTGTGTGGGCCGTGACCGCTGGCGACAACAGAGCCGCTCTGAGCCTGCTAATGAGCTGTGGCTTCCGCCCGACGCAGTCCGCTTCTGCTGAGGCCGAGTTGGACATCGATTTGGCCGTCCCGTGGGCTACTCGCGAGATGCTGCGGCCGCTTCGGGATCTCTCGTTCGGCGGGCATGGGGAGAATGGCCCGGGGTGCACGATTGGGCCGGATTTACCCGAAGAACTCTGGTCTTCAGTGGCAAGAAGCCGTTGGGAATCAGCCCTGATGAACAGCCCCGCTGGGGTTAGAAACCAAATCGGATCAACTAACTGACAAGGAGGAATTGTGAGAATGGTGTCTACGAGTGATGTTCTGGATCATCATCTGAAGTCCTTTGCTGAGTATGACCTCGACGGCATACTTGCTGATTACTCATCTGATGCAGTGTTGTTTGTGCCTACCGGACCGTTAAAAGGTCCAGACGCGATCAAGCCCCTCTTTCAGGCCCTCGTTTCGGAGTTTGCAAAGCCGGGTTCCTCGTTTACGATGCAGCAGCGATGTATTGAGGGTGATCACGCCTATATTTTCTGGACCGCCGAAACAGCGGACAATTCGTACGAATTCGCTACCGACACATTTGTTGTGCGGAACGGGAAAATAGTAGCCCAATCCTTCGCTGCAAAGGTCCAACCGAAACGCTGAACAGCCGGTCCGGCGGACCTCGCGCTGCATTGCTGCTGGATTACGCACGGTCCGGAAGTTGAAATGGCGAGTCCGATTCGATAAGTCCTGATAAACGCTAGGACTTTGTCAGCCGACGATCCCGTCGTTGAGGAGTGAACGGTCCGCACTGCGGCGTACGGAGGACAATGGCAATGATTGCGCCGGAGGCCGGCTGCTAAACGCCAGTTGGTGTCAGCTTCTGATGACCCGATATCCGGGAGAAAGCCGGCATTTTTTCGATTCGAGTTCAACTGCTGAGCCTTTTCCGCTCAGTTTTACGCGCATATAGATGGGGAGGAGAAACAGCAATGATACGCATCGAAGGAATCCCGGTAGTCGCCGCCCGTTTAGATGCTCGGAAAGCGAAATCTACCCAGGCTCGTAATAAGCGTCGCGGGACATCGAAGATGGACGGCGGCAAAGCGCCGCTCGCGATCCACTCCGCGCTCAACAGCAAAATGAAGGTTGCCTGAAGCACCGAGCGGGCCTGAAAACCGGAGTGGCACCCGCGCTACGCCGCATGGACCAGTGCGAACGTGCTGCGCCGTCAACCGCCCGGTAAGTATACTTCTGTTAATGCAACCCGACCAAGAGGTTATAAGCGTATGGCGTGATTCCGCGCCGTTCTGGGAGAAGCACCGCGAAATCATCCGGCAGATGTTTGCGCCGGTCACTCAAGCTCTTGTCGAGGATGGGCTGATTGGCAGTCGACACGCAGTTCTGGATATTGCTACGGGTCCCGGAGAGCCGGCCTTGAGCGTAGCTGCCTTGGTCGGACCCGAAGGCAAGGTCTTTGGGATCGATCCGGTTCCGGAGATGGTGGCAGCGGCTCGCCGAGCGACAGACCATCTTAGGTTCAGGAATACACAATTTGACGTCGCCTTTGCAGACCATCTGCCATTCCCAGCCGATACCTTCGATGCCGTGGTCAGCCGCTTCGGTGTGATGTTCTTTCCATCTCCTGTTGACGCAGTTCGCGAGATGTTGAGAGTTCTCAAGCCAGGACGGAAACTGGCCTTGGCGGTCTGGCATTTCGCTGAAAGAAATCCTTTTCACTACGCGCTCTGGCGGGTCATCGAACGGTATGTCGATTCGCCACCGCCTGCGCCGGATGCTCGGGACGCATTCCGCTTTGCCAGCCCCGGCAAATTACGGGACGTTCTTGCGGAGGCCGGCGCGATGGCTCCATCCGAGCGCCTGCTGCAATTCACAATACAAGCGCCGATTTCAGTTGAAGACTTTTGGACACTGCGATGCGGGATGTCTGAGAAGCTTCGTGAAAAGATCGCCTTGCTGTCAGGGGAGCAGTTGACTGAAGTGAAGTGTCAGGCGCTCGAAGCTCTTCGTGGGTACTCCACAAAACGCGGGATGAGATTCTCGGCTGAGGTTCTTATCGTCAGTGGCACCAAGAACCGTCCGACATAGTTGAATCACTAGGGGAAAGCGATGGTCTTGGAAGCGGATCGAGCGATTGTGTCCAGTAGGTCGTCTACTCGGAAAACGACCCGTGCAGGTCGCCTCTTCTCGACAACGGCTCCGAATACCTTCCGACAATGTGCGACATCGTCGCCCTATTTGGCTGAAGAAACCTGCCAACGACAAGACGCGTCGAAGGTCGATATGGTTCTACGAAGAACCTCCGTGCCCCCAAGAAATTGCTCACGAGAGTTCGTGTTCTCTTGGATTCCGATATTAGCCGCAGTATTCCTTTGCTCGGTAGCCTTCGGACAGAAGCCAGAGTTTGACTTCTTCCCGGAGTTTCGGAACGTCTTTACGGTCAAGGTGCGGGCCGATAATCCCTCGGTTACGAATGACGAGATCCTTGAGAGATACGCCTCGGCACTCAAGGCTGAAGGAGTCACCGATAGCGAAATCGCCCGCAGAACTAAGCTCATTGCCACTGAGCGCCCCGCATTGGAAAGCGATTACTGGAATCGGTACTATAGCGATCCACAGTCAAACTTCAACCGAGCCCCGAACGCCTTCCTCATGGAAATGGTCAGCGGGCGCATTCCAGGAACCGCCCTTGACTATGCAATGGGATCGGGTCGAAACTCCATCTACCTGGTGCAGCAGGGCTGGAAGGTCTGGGGCTTTGATCCAGCCGACGCTGCGGTTGCCCTGGCCCAGAAGAGGGCCAAGGAGCTCGGACTGACCTTGAACACGGCGGCTGCTCGGGATAGCGAATATGAGTTCGGCAAAGAGCGTTTTGACCTGATCCTCTTCAGTTGGGCGATGCCCTTCGTCCCAGTTCAGCGGGTTGTCGATGCGCTCAAACCCGGCGGTATGGTGGTGATGGAAGCCGCAGTCGACTACGTGGGCCGCAATGGGATGCTAAAAATGTTCGACGCGCTGAAGATCGTACGTTATGAAATTGTCCGGACGAAGGCAGACTTTTACGAACGTCAGGAGATTGAGGTCCTGCGTTTGGTGGCGATAAAACCGTAACAGCGCCGGTGTGTAGTTTGTCGCGCTGTCTTCGACTTATTCGCAATCCATCGATTCGCCTGCTGCCATTGCCCCTCAACTCGCGAGTAACGCCGAAGGGTGGAGTTTCCATCATCCTGATCCGTTAATCGACGAGTGGGAGGCGGCGGGCCGGCGATAGCGTTAGGGCTTATGCACCATCACCTCGACGCCTCGCGCTGCGAATTCCGCTTCCATGTCACCGGCCAGAAATCGCTGCGCTTCCTCGTTCCCCTTCAGTCTTGCATCCATGTGGCAAAGCGCCAGGCCGCGCACAAATAAGTGCGCCTGTTCGCCGGTACAGAGCTCCGCGATCGGCCGCATTTCCTTCTGAATCCAGCTCAATTCCTCCGGGAACTGCGTGTTGCGCACCATCTCGTGCATTTCCTCGACGTTGTCCATGAAGTGCATGTGGTCGGCCCGGCGCAAAATGACGATTTGTTTAGTGGCCGGAGTCCTCTCGAAGATTTCGTACATCCCGGCCAGTGGAAGGCAGACATCACTCTCCGCAACCAGGTACAGCGTCGGAACATCGCGCCCCCAAGCGAACGAAAGTGTGACGGGAAGAATTCCCCGTCTTGGTTTGGAAGCTCCACCCGGCGCGAGCGCCACCACGGCGCGGAGGCGCGGCTCGACATCCAGCGCGGCCAGTGCCGTCCAACCTCCGAAGCTGTGCCCCACGATTCCAATTCGAGTGGGATCAAGCTTAATATCCGGGCTTCCGCTTGCGTCGTGGAGCAGATGGTTGAGGAGGAAGCGTACATCGGGCACACGGTTGGCAATCACAGCTTCGAGTCGTGCGGACTTCTGCTCGTCGGTCTCACCCTCACCGCGTGCCAGTTCCGCAGCGATCACCTCGGAGTGATCCAATCCAGCGACGATATATCCATGGCTTGATAAGTGAGTACAAAGAAATGTGGCCGCCCGCCGGTTCCCGCCGCTGTGATGCGAGAAGATGACCAGCGGGTAGGTTCCGGGTTCAGCCGCGGCGTCGCGCACAGCCATTTGATGCCGCGGCGTCGCGCCCGGAGTCACTTGGAAGATATCCTGGGTTTCTGGCGCCAGGTCCTGGCTCGTGTGTTGCGCGGCCGCCGGATACCAGATTTCACCAGGGAACGGACGGTTTCTTGCCGTATCCAGTGCTTCAAACGTACGCACGCCAACCGGAAAACGGCCCCGCACGAAAGGATCGTACCGAACCACCTGGGATGCGATTGCGCCAGCCATCGGGAATACTCTCAATATACGCGTCTGTACCATGGAGTTGGCGTCGCGCGCCGGCAAAATAGATTCCGTTAATGACGCTTAACGCCGCGAATGCGTCCTCGATCTGTGCTCCCCCGCGTGCTGCCGGCCGGTGAAGAACAATGCCATCTTTTGCCTTTGCCTGGTCGACACGATGCCGCTGGTGAACACGCCCGTGCGCTCGTCCGACGGTTCGCGCTCGAGCCTCAGCACTTTCATGCTGGTATCGTCGTTGTGCAGTATTTCGCCTTGCGCCGCTTGCCGGATCAACTCCTCATGCGCCGGCTGGATCACTTCCGCCGTTTCCTCGACGATCTCCCATTGCGTCGAGGCCGCCAGCGGAATGCCCAGACTGCTTTCCAGCTTCTCCAGACGGTGAAACGGAACTCCGCTGCTGTACTTGAGCAGCGCAATCATGGCGGCCGAGGTCTCGTCGTATTTTTCTACGCCCACGGTGTCGGGCGCTTCGGCCGTGAATACTTCCCCGCAGAGATTACATCTCAG
>Ga0075426_10002223_pt1 | contig 13937 bp, 14 predicted proteins | sample SoiMethybrSBSTD5_FD_75304 | JGI IMG/M metagenome (GOLD analysis project Ga0075426, IMG submission 75304) | Bulk soil microbial communities from a Populus tree surrounding site in Tennessee, USA - Soil MetaG P. TD hybrid SBSTD5 | ecosystem: Environmental > Terrestrial > Soil > Tree plantation... | reverse complement strand
CAGGCCGCACCCCATGCCAATGACCGTTCACCCGCCCGCCGGCTCCGAATCGGATACGTTTCGCCCGACTTCCGCAGCCAGTCGGTCGGATTCTTCGTCGAGCCGCTGCTCGGCCGTCACGACCGTGCACAATTTGAGCTGACCTGTTACGCCAACGTCGTCAAGCCGGACGCAATGACCGAGCGGCTCAAGGGCCACGTCGAGCGATGGCGCGACGTGAGAACACTGTCCGATGCTCAGTTGGCCGAGATGGTGCGCACCGACGCCATCGACATCCTGGTCGATCTCTCCGGACACACAGGCCACCACCGTTTGCAAGCGTTTGCGCGCAAGCCTGCGCCGGTGCAGGCGACCTGGCTCGGCTATCTTAATACCACCGGCCTCGACACCATGGACTGGCGTGTTACCGATGCCCACGCCTGTCCGCCAGGAAACCTCGATCGCCTGCACACGGAAGCGCTGCTGCGGCTGCCCGACAGCCAGTGGTGCTACCAGCCGCCGGCCCAAGCGCCCGACGTAGCGCCGCCGCCGATCCTCGCAAGCGGCACGTGCACCTTCGCTGCGTTCTCAACGGCGGCGAAAATAAACCACCAGGTCATCAACCTTTGGGAGCGCGTACTCGACGAGGTGCCGGGCTCGCGGCTCTTGATCGCGCTGAGCGGTGTTGCGTCCGTGCCGAGCGAATTCCGTCGGCGCTGCGCGCGAATCGCCGCAGCGAAAATCCTGCCGGCGAGAGGCTTCGACGATTACCTGGCGTTGCATGCTCGGGCCGACGTGATGCTCGATACCTTTCCTTATACCGGCGGCACGACGAGCTGCCACGCGCTGTGGATGGGCGTGCCGATGGTCTCGCTTCTCGGCGATACCGCGACGTCGCGTGGCGGCGCGAGCTTGCTGCACGCGCTTGACTTGGCCGAATTGCTCGCGCCAACGCCGGCCGACTATGTCGCCATCGCCGCGCGGCTCGCCGGCGATCCGGACGGGCTGCGCTCGCTGCGCCTTACGCTGCGCGAGCGAATGCGCTCCTCGCCAATTACCGATGCGCCGCGCTTCACTCGACACCTCGAGAATGCCTATCGCAGCATGTGGCGACGCTGGTGCCATGATTGAAATCGTCGCGGCAACGCGCGCCGAGGAACCGGACTTCTGGGCGAACAGCGCATTGGGTATCTCGCTGCGGCGCTTGGCACATGACAGGCGGCTCGTGCCGCACGTCTCGTTCGCCAATCGCGCCGGCTTGCCGGCAATCTTCAACGCGCGCATTTCGGCGCCGCAAGGCGAGGAGGTGCTGGTCTTCGTGCACGACGACGTCTGGATCGATGATTATTTTCTGGTGGATCGCATCCTGGCGGGACTGCAGTCCTACGACGTCATCGGCGTTGCCGGAAACCGCCGCCGCCTGCCCCGCCAGCCGGCGTGGGCCTTCGTCGACGAAAACTTCACCTGGGACGACCGTGTCCACCTGAGCGGCGCGGTGGCGCATGGCAATTTTCCGTTCGGCAACGTCGTCAGCTACGGCGCCGTCCCGGCGGAGTGCGAGCTGCTCGACGGCGTGTTTCTCGCCGCGCGCAGGTCGATACTGCGCGCCATGGAGGTCGCCTTCGATCCCCGATTCGACTTTGATTTGTATGATCTCGACTTTTGCCGCACGGCACGCGAGCGCGGGCTGCGGCTCGGCACCTGGCCGATCTGCCTGACGCATCAGAGCATCGGAGCGAACGATCGCGCCAGATGGTCGGCGAATTACCAGCGCTATATTGAGAAATGGGGAAATTGAAGCTCTACCTGCGCACCTTCGGCTGCCAGATGAACGAGTACGACTCGGAGAAGATCGCCGACGTGCTGCGCGCATCGCAGGGCGCGGAGCGGACCGAGCGTCCCGAGGAGGCCGACCTCATTGTCTTCAACACCTGCTCGGTGCGCGAGAAGGCGCAGGAGAAGGTATTCGCCGATCTTGGCCGCGTGCGGCATCTGAAGCGCGCTAATCCGCGACTCATGATCGCCGTGGGTGGCTGCGTCGCGAGCCAGGAAGGCGCGGCGATCGTGCAGCGCGCGCCGTTCGTCGACGTCGTGTTCGGACCGCAGACGCTGCATCGGCTGCCCGAGCTGCTCGAGCGTCGGCGCGCAAGCGGCGAGCCGCAGGTCGACATCAGCTTTCCGCTGATCGAGAAGTTCGACAGCCTGCCGCCGCCGCGCACCGATGGCGCGCGCGCCTACGTTTCCATCATGGAGGGCTGCAGCAAGTACTGCAGCTTCTGCGTCGTGCCGTACACGCGCGGCGAGGAGGTATCGCGCCCGTTCGCCGACGTGGTTGCCGAAATCGCGGCGCTCGCGCGCCAGGGCGTGAAGGAAGTGACGCTCCTCGGCCAGAACGTGAACGCTTGGCGCGGCAGCATCGATGGCAACGCCGGCGACTTCGCCGAGCTGCTGGCATTCTGTTGCGAGATCGACGGCATCGAGCGCCTCCGCTATACGACCTCGCATCCGCGCGAGTTCACGGAGCGCCTGATCGCCGCGCACGCGGCACTCGCGAAGCTTGCCCCGCATGTGCACCTGCCCGTGCAGTCGGGCTCGGATCGCATCCTTGCCGCCATGAAGCGCGGCTATACCGCGCTCGAATACCGCTCGACCATCAGGCGGCTGCGTCGCGCGCGTCCGGACATCAGCGTCACTTCCGACTTCATCGTCGGCTTCCCTGGTGAAACCGAGGCGGACTTCCAGGCGACGCTCAAGCTTGCGCGCGAGCTAGAGCTCGACGAAGCGTACTGCTTCATCTATAGCCCGCGGCCCGGCACGCCGGCAGCGGAGTTGGCAGACGGCGTGCCGCAGCCGGAAAAGCTGGAGCGACTGCAGCGGCTTCAGGCGCAAATCCAGGCGCAGGCAGACGCGTTTGCCGACCGGATGGTGGGCACGGTGCAGCGCGTATTGGTCGAAGGCACTTCGAAGAAGCGAGCTGACGAACTCGCCGCGCGCACGGGCAGCAATCGCGTCGTCAATTTCCGCGGCGATGGGCAACTGATCGGCCGGTTCGTCGACGTGCGCGTCACCGAGCGCGCGGCACACTCCTTGCGCGGCGAACGGGTGGAATGAGCACCAAGCCCGTCGAGGTGCGCCTCGACCCGGTCGATAACCAGCGCCTCGCGCGCCTGTGCGGCGCGCTCGACGAGAACCTGCGCCAGATCGAGTCGGCGCTCGACGTGAGGATCGCACGGCGCGGCGCCAAGTTCACGGTGCGCGGCGAGCAGGCCGAGCGCGCGGCGCAGGCGCTCGCGCACTTCTACGACCGCGCTTCGAGCGAGCTCACGCTCGACGACGTGCAGCTCGGCCTTACCGAGCTCTTGCAGGGCAGCCGCGCCGCTCCGCCGGAAGGGCCGCAGCTTCTCACGCGGCGTACCGACCTCCATGGCCGCACGCCGCACCAGGTGCAGTACATCGAAAACATCCTGGCGCACGATCTCACCTTCGGCATCGGCCCCGCGGGCACCGGCAAGACCTACCTCGCCGTCGCGTGCGCAGTGGATGCACTGGAGCGCGACAAGGTAAAGCGCATCGTGCTCGCGCGGCCCGCCGTCGAGGCGGGCGAGCGCCTGGGCTTCCTGCCGGGCGATCTCGCGCAGAAGGTCGATCCGTACCTGCGGCCGCTGTACGACGCGCTCTTCGATCTCATGGGATTCGAAAAGACCGGCAAGCTGCTCGAGCGCGGCACTATCGAGCTCGCGCCGCTCGCGTACATGCGCGGGCGCACGCTCAACCATGCCTTCATTATTCTCGACGAGGCGCAGAACACGACGCCGGAGCAGATGAAGATGTTCCTCACGCGCATCGGCTTCGGCGCCAAGGCGGTGGTGAACGGCGACATTACGCAGATCGACCTGGCGCGCGGCCAGAAGAGCGGGCTGATCGAAGCGCGCCGCATCCTGGCCGAGGTGCGCGGCATTGCCTTCACCGAGTTCACCGCGCAGGATGTGGTGCGCCACCCGCTGGTAGCGCGCATCATCGATGCGTACGACGCGGCGACGCCCCCCGAATAGCATCGTCGTGCAGTACGCGCTGGCGCGCCGTGGCGTGCCCGCGCCCGCGGCGCTTGCGCGCTGGGCGCGCGCCGCGCGTCCGACCGGCTGCGTGACGCTGCGCGTGGTCGGCGCGCGCGAAGGCCGCGCGCTCAACCGGCGCTACCGCCGGCGCGACTACGCGACCAATGTCCTCAGTTTCGCCGACGGCCGGCACGGCGACATCGTGCTCTGCCACCCGGTGATCGTGCGGGAAGCGCGCACGCAAGGAAAGAGCGTGCGCGCGCACTACGCGCATCTCGTGGTGCACGGCGTGCTGCATGTGCGCGGCTACGATCACGATGACAAAGCAAGCGCGCGCCGCATGGAAGCGCGCGAGATCCGCGTGCTGCGCCGGCTCGGTTTCGCCGATCCCTACACGGTAGAATGAAGCGGCCGGCATGAACGATCCCGCGCGTCCCAGCCTGCTCGAGCGCTTGTCGGCGCTGCTCATGCGCGAGCCGAGCGACCGCGAGCAGCTCGTCGAGCTGCTGCGCTCGGCGTACTCGCGCAACCTGCTCGATGCCGACGCGCTTTCCATCATCGAGGGCGCGCTCAACGTCTCCGAGATGCAGGTGCGCGACATCATGATTCCGCGCGCCCAGGTGGACTTCATCGACATCAACGAGCCGGTGGAGACCTTCATCCCGCGCATCATCGCCACGGCGCATTCGCGCTTTCCGGTGATCGACCAGAACAAGGACGACGTGATCGGCGTCCTGCTCGCGAAGGATCTCTTGCGGCACTACGCCGGCGAAGAGGAATTCGCCGTGCGCGAGATGCTGCGCCCGGCGGTGTTCGTGCCGGAGGCGAAGCGCCTCAACGTGCTCTTGCGCGAATTCCGTGCGAGCCGCAACCACATGGCGATCGTGGTCGACGAATATGGCGGGGTCTCCGGCCTCGTCACGATCGAGGACGTGCTCGAGCAGATCGTCGGCGACATCGAGGACGAGTACGACTTCGATGAGGCCTCGGACAACATCATTCCGGAGCCCGGCGGGCGCTTTCGCGTCAAGGCGCAGACCCAGATCGCGGACTTCAACGCGGCTTTCGGCACCAGCTTCTCCGACGAATCCGCGGACACGGTGGCGGGCGTGGTCATCGCCCATCTCGGGCGGCTGCCGAAGCGCGGCGAGTCGATCGTGATCGGCGGCCTGCGTTTTCAAGTGCTGCGCGCCGACAGCCGGCGCGTCTACACCGTCCTCGTCGACAAGCCGAAGGGCGATAAATAGGGACAGTCCCTGTTTACTTCGGCGCATTGGTTCTCGGCGCCGCGACCGTTGCTGCGTTCGCGCCGCTTGGCTGGTATCCGCTCGCCCTCGTTACGCTCGCATGGCTCGCGCACGCCTGGCGCGCCGCCTTGCCGCGGCGCTGCTTCTGGATTGGCTTCGCCCTCGGCTGCGGGCTCTTTGGCGCCGGCGTGTCGTGGGTTTACGTGAGCCTGCACGAGTTTGGCGGCATGCCCGCGCCACTCGCCGGTTTCGCCACGCTGGTGTTCTGCGCCTTCCTCGCGCTTTTTCCGGCGGCCGCCGGCTGGCTGCAGGCCCGCATTCCGGCGGGCGACGCGGCGCGTGCCTGCCTGCTCATTCCGGCGGCATGGACACTCTTCGAATGGGTGCGCTCGTGGATCTTCACCGGCTTCCCATGGCTCTCGCTCGGCTACGCGGCCGTTGGCTGGCCGCTCCAGGGTTATGCACCCATCGGCGGCGTCTTCGCGCTCTCCTTCCTCACTTTCGCGCTCGCGGGCCTCTTGTCGCTCCTCGCGGCGCGGCTTCCCGGCGCGCGCTATTGGCTCGCGGCACTGATCGCCATCCCGATCGGCGGCGAACTGCTGCGACACGTGGAATGGAGCTCGCCCTTCGGCGCGCCGCTCAGCGTCGCGCTCCTGCAGGGAAATATCGAGCAGTCGCTCAAGTTCGATCCCGCGCGCTACGCGCGCACGCTGGACACCTACGCACGGCTGGCCGAGGCGACCCAGGCGCGCCTCATCGTCTTTCCCGAAACGGCAGTGCCACGCTTTCTCGACACAGTCGAGCGCAACTACTTGCGCCGGCTCGACGCCGTAGCGCAGCGTAACGGCGGCGATCTCCTCCTCGGCGTGCCCACGCGCAAGAGCGCCGAGGAGTTTTTCAACAGCGTCATCACCCTTGGCGTCTCGCCCATCCAGGTCTATCACAAGGTGCATCTCGTGCCCTTCGGCGAATTCGTGCCGCCGGGATTCGGCTGGGCGCTGCAGGTCGTCAATATTCCGATGTCCGACTTCTCGCGCGGCGCGCCCGGCCAGCGGCCGCTCGCCGTAGCGGGCGAGCACATCGCGGTCAACGTCTGCTACGAGGACGCGTTCGGCGCCGAGATCGCCGCCGACGTGCCCGAGGCGACGCTGCTCGTCAACATGTCCAACGTCGCCTGGTTCGGCGACTCGCTCGCACCGGCGCAGCATCTGCAGATCGCGCAGCTGCGCGCGATCGAAACGGGGCGCATGCATCTCACCGCGACCAATACCGGCATCACGGCGGCTATCGACCGCGACGGCGTCGTGCGTGCGCGCTTGCCGCAATTCGCCGAAGGCCGGCTCGAGACGACCGCTCAGGGATATACGGGCGCAACGCCGTACGTGCTGGTTCGCGACTGGCCAATCGTCCTCGTAGCGCTGGCACTGCTCGTCGGCGCGGCGCTCATCGCTCGGCGCAAAGTCAGCCGGTAAAATCCGCGGGCTTCATGCTGAGCTTTCAACAACTCATTCTGCGGCTGAACGATTACTGGGATCGCCAAGGCTGCGTGCTGCTGCAGCCCTACGATATGGAGATGGGCGCCGGCACGTTTCACACCGCGACCTTCCTGCGCGCGATCGGGCCGGAGCCCTGGCGCGCGGCGTACGTGCAGCCCTCGCGCCGGCCGAAGGACGGCCGCTACGGCGAGAACCCAAATCGCCTGCAGCACTACTACCAGTACCAAGTGGTGCTCAAGCCCTCGCCCGACGATATTCAGGAGCGTTACCTGCAGTCGCTGGTCGCCCTTGGCATTGATACGCGCGAGCACGACATCCGCTTCGTGGAGGACGACTGGGAATCGCCGACGCTTGGCGCTTGGGGACTCGGCTGGGAAGTGTGGCTCGACGGCATGGAGATCACGCAATTCACCTATTTCCAGGAAGTGGGCAGCCTCGTGTGCAAGCCGGTCCTCGGGGAAATTACCTATGGGCTCGAGCGCCTCGCGATGTACCTGCAGGGCAAGGAGAGCGTGTTCGATCTTGTCTGGGTCGATGGTATGCGCTATGGCGACGTCTACCATCAGAACGAGGTGGAGCAGTCGCGCTACAACTTCGAGCTCGCGAATACCGAGATGCTGTTCCGCCACTTCGCAGAGTTCGAGTCGGAGGCAAAACGCCTGATCGGCGCGCAGTGCGTGCTGCCGGCGTACGAGATGGTGTTGCGCTGCTCGCACACCTTCAACCTTCTCGATGCGCGCGGCGCGATCTCGGTCACCGAGCGTGCCGCCTACATCGACCGTGTGCGCGCGCTCGCCCGTGGGGTGGCGAAGGCGTACTACGAGTCGCGCGAGCGGCTCGGCTTCCCGCTCGCCTCATGAGCGCGACGCTGCTCGTAGAGCTCCTCACGGAGGAGCTGCCGCCCAAGTCGCTGCGAGCGCTCTCCGAAGCATTCGCCGAGCGCACGCTCGCGCTGCTCGCGAAAAGCGGGCTCGCCGACGCCCAGGCGCCGCTCACGGTCTATGCAACGCCACGGCGGCTCGCCTTTTCGATCGCCAATGTCGCTGCCAGCGCGCCCGGGCGCGAAAGCGAAGTCACCGGTCCGTCGGCGAATGCGCCGGCGCCGGCGATCGCGGGCTTCGCGCGCAAGCACGGCCTCGCCCCGGAGCAACTCGGTCGCCGTGACACGCCGAAGGGCCCCGTAGTCGTCGCGCGCGTAAAGACGAAAGGCGCAGAGCTCGACCAGGCGCTGGCCGCGATGCTCGAGGAGGCGCTAAAAGCTCTGCCGATCGCGAAGCTTATGCGCTGGGGGAGCGGCGAGGCGCAGTTCGTGCGGCCGGTGCACGGGCTCATGATGCTGCATGGCGAGCGTGTCGTGCCCGGCAGCGTGCTCGGCGTTGCCGCCGGTCGCGATACGAGCGGTCACCGCTTTCTTGCCCCTGGCACGCTGAGCCTGCGCTCGGCGAACGACTATGAGAGCCGGCTGCGCGACGAGGGCAGCGTTATCGCGAGCTTCGCTGCGAGGCGCGCCGAGATCGACCGGCAGCTTAAAGCGGCCGCGGTACGAGAGAAGGCGAGCCTCGGCGGCTATGACGATCTGCTGGACGAGGTCACGGCGCTCGTCGAATTTCCGCAGGTGTACGCGGGCGGCTTCGATCGCGCCTTCCTCGAAGTGCCGTCGGAGTGCCTGATCCTCACCATGCGGCAGAACCAGAAATACTTTCCGCTGTTCGACGGCGAGGGGCATCTGCTCGCGCGCTTTCTCATCGTGTCGAACATGCAGACAGCGGATCCGAAGCACATCATCGCCGGCAACGAGCGCGTGGTGCGGCCGCGCCTGGAAGATGCACGGTTCTTCTACAACCAGGACCGAAAGCAGCGACTCGAGGCGCGCGTGCCGCAGCTCGCGGCCGTCGTGTACCACCGCCAGCTCGGCAGCATGCTCGACCGCGTCGAGCGCATCCGCGCGCTCGCCGCGCGCATTGCCGAGCGCCTCGGTGTGGACGCTGCGCTTACCGACCGGGCGGCGAGCCTCGCCAAGGCGGATCTCCTTACGGGCATGGTGGGCGAGTTCCCCGAGCTGCAGGGAGTGATGGGCCGCTACTACGCGCGCCACGACGGCGAGCCGGCCGCGGTGGCCGACGCGATCGCCGAGCATTACCTGCCGCGCTTTGCCGGCGACCGGCTGCCCGAGCAGGAGATCGGCGCCGCCGTGGCGCTCGCCGACAAGCTCGAGGCGCTCGCCGGACTTTTCGGCATCGGCCAGACGCCCACCGGCGAGCGCGATCCGTTTGGCCTGCGCCGCGCCGCCCTTGGCGTGATTCGCATCCTCGTCGAGCGAAAGCTGCCGCTCTCGCTCGGCGAATTGCTGGAGGCAGCGTTCGCCGGCAAGCCGGGCCCGGCTCGCGCGGAGCTGCAGGCGTTCGTCTACGAGCGCGCGCGCGGCTATTTCCGCGAGCGCGGGTACTCGGCGAACGAAGTCGAGGCGGTGCTGTGCCTCGCGCCCGCGCGGCTCGACCTTGTGCCTAAGCAGCTCGAAGCGGTACGTGCGTTCGCTGCGCTGCCGGAAGCCGAGAGCCTCGCCGCCGCGAACAAGCGCATCGGCAATATCCTGAAACAGGCGGGCGCCGTGCCGCAGGGCTTTGACGACGCGCTCATGCATCTGGCGGAGGAAAAAAACCTCGCCAGCACCTTCCGCCGCCTCGAGCCGCAGGTCGACCGCGCCTTTGGCGCGCTCGACTACACCGGAGCGCTCAAGGCGCTCGCCACGCTGAAAGCGCCCGTCGACGCATTCTTCGACAAGGTCATGGTGATGGACAAGGATCCGCGGGTGCGCGCCAATCGCATCGGCTTTCTCGGTAAGCTCCACGGCACGATGAACCGCATCGCCGATCTCTCGAAGCTCGCGACATGAAGCTCGTCATCCTCGATCGCGACGGCACGATCAACCACGACAGCGAGCATTTCATCAAGTCGGTCGAGGAATGGCGGCCGATCCGTGGCGCAATGGAGGCGATCGCGCGGCTCACGCAGGCGGGCTATCGCATCGTGGTGGCGACCAACCAGTCGGGCATTGCGCGTGGCCTCCTGACGACGCGCACGCTCTTCGACATCCACGACGCGCTGCAGCGCGCCGCCGCGCAGGCCGGTGGACGCATCGACGCGTTCTTCTTTTGCCCGCACGCCGCCGATTCGGCCTGCCCGTGCCGCAAGCCCCAGCCGGGCATGCTGCTCGAGGTAGCGCGGCGCTTCAATATCGCGCTCGCTGACACTTATATGGTGGGCGACTCGCTGCGCGACGTGCAAGCGGCCTCGGCCGCCGGCGCGCGCCCGGTGCTCGTGTTGAGCGGCAAGGGACACAAGACGCAAACCGAAGGCAATCTGCCGCCCGGCACGCAGGTGTTCCCGGACCTCGCCGCCTTCGCCGAGCATCTTGCTCCATGACGTGGATCCGCTCGAGCCTCTTTGCGCTCGCGCAGATGATCGTCACTCCCGCCTATGCGCTCCTTGCGCTCGCGACGTTCCCGCTGCCGCGGCTCACCCGCTACCGCATCATCTCGGGCTGGTCGCGGCTCATGGTCTGGCTCGCGCGCGCGATCCTCGGCATCCGCTGGCGAGTGGAGGGCTGCGAACACCTGCCGGCGCGCCCGGCGGTCATCCTCGCGAAGCACCAGTCGGCGTGGGAGACGATGGCGTTTCAGCTCATCTTTCCGCCGCAGGTGCACGTGCTCAAGCGCGAGCTGCTCTGGATACCCTTCTTCGGCTGGGGACTCGCGCTGATGAGCCCGATCGCCATCGACCGCTCGCGCGGCGTGGCCGCGATGCGCGAAATCGCGCGGCGCGGCCGGGAGCGGCTGGCACAGGGATTCTGGGTAGTGGTGTTTCCGGAAGGAACCCGGGTGCCGCCCGGCGAGCGGCGGCCCTATCAATTGGGCGGCGCGTGGCTCGCGGCCGCCGCCGGCGCGCCGGTGGTGCCGGTTGCGCACAACGCCGGCCTTTACTGGCCGCGCAACGCTTTCATCAAGCGCCCGGGAACCGTCACCGTGCGCATCGGCCCCGCGATCGACGCGGCGAACCGTGATCCGAAGACGGTGAACCAACTGGCAGAGGAATGGATCGAGGCACAACAGAAGGCACTTTGCTGATCGAGCTCGGCGGCCAGCTGCTCGAGTACCGCTTCGCGCGGCGCCGCCGGCGCACGCTCAGCATCATGATCGACGCGGGCGGCTTGCGCGTCTCCGCGCCGTTGCGCGCGCCGTGGCGCGAGATCGAGGCGTTCTTGCGCGACAAAGAGCGCTGGATACTGAAAAAGCTCGACGCCTGGGCGCGCGTGCCGCGCGCGCCCGTCCTGCACGGGGTGAGCGGCGAGACGCTGCCGCTCTTCGGCACGCCGACGCTGCTGGAAGTTCGGCCCGGCCGGCGCCATGTCGAGCGGCGCGACTGCTGCATCGTCGTGCAGGCGCGCACACGGCCGCTCGAAGTGCTGGTCGCCTGGCTCAAACGCCAGGCGCTCGAGGCGCTCGCGCCGCGCGCAGGGCATTACGCAAGCGAGCTGGGCCTGCCGGCGCCGCGCGTGGCGATTTCCAATGCGCGTACGCAATGGGGCGTGTGCACCGAGGGCGGCGCGATACGCCTCTCCTGGCGCCTGGTACATGTCGAGCCGCGACTTGCCGATTACGTCGTCGCGCACGAAGTGGCGCACCTCGTAGAGATGAACCATTCACGCCGCTTCTGGGCGCTGCTCGCGCGCCTCTATCCGGGCTTTCGCGAAGCGCGCGAGCGCCTGGAGCTGAGCGCGGCCACCCTTCCCGTCATGAAAGGCACTCGATGAGAATCCTGCACACCATGCTGCGCGTCGGAGACATGGAGCGCTCGGTGAAGTTCTACACCGATGTCCTGGGCATGAAGCTCCTGCGCACCACCGATCGGCCGGAGCAGAAGTATTCGCTCGCCTTCGTCGGCTATGACGACGAGAAGCGCACGGCCGTGCTCGAGCTCACGTACAACTACGGCGTCGAGCGTTACGAGCTCGGCACCGCGTTCGGCCACGTCGCGATCGGCGTTGCCGATGTCGCCGCCGCGTGCGAGCGCGTGCGCAAAGCGGGCGGACGCGTCACGCGCGAACCGGGGCCGGTCAAGGGCGGCAGCTCGGTGATCGCGTTCGTAGAAGACCCGGACGGCTATAAGCTCGAATTCATCGAGACGAAGTAAGCGCGCTGATGCGCGCGTAGTCTTCCGGCGAGAGGTTTTCCGGCCGCAGCCGCGCATCGATACCAGCGGCAGCGAGATCAACGCCCGGCAGCGCATTGCGCAATTGCTTGCGTCGCGCCGAAAAGGCTCGGCGTAGTACGTCGTCGTCGATCGCGAGCATCTGTACGAGCGGCACCATTCGCACCACCGCCGATTCGACCTTGGGCGACGGACGGAAGGCGCCCTTCGCCACCGTAAAGAGCTTCTCCATGGCGAAGCGCGCCTGCAAGGCGACGGACAGACGGCCGTAGGCCGCCGTGCCCGGCTGGGCGACCATGCGTTCGACGACCTCGAGCTGCAGCATGAAATGCATGTCGCGTACCCGGCTCGCATATTTGGCCAAGTGGAAAAGCAGCGGCGTGGAGATGTTGTACGGCAGATTGCCGACGAGCCGCATGCCGGCGGCAAAGCGCGCGTAGTCGAAGTCGAGCGCATCGGCCTCGTGCACCGTCAGGCCAGGCAGCTCGCGAAGCCGCGCTGCCAGATCTCGATCGACCTCTATTGCCTGCAGCGCGTGCGCTCGTTCGAGTAGCGGCCGGGTAAGCGCCCCTTCCCCCGGGCCGATCTCGACCAGCACCTCGCCCGGACGAGGCGCAATCGCGTCGACGATGCGCGCGAGGACGCGCGGATCGTGCAGGAAGTGCTGGCCAAATCGCCGCCGCGCTACGTGCGGCTTCTTATCGGCGGGCCGATGCGAGCTCGATCGCAAGCTGCAGCGCTTCCTCGAGGCTGCCGGCATCGGCGCGGCCGGTGCCGGCGAGCTCGAGCGCGGTGCCGTGATCGACGGAGGTGCGGATGAACGGCAGCCCGAGCGTGATGTTCACCCCGCGCCCGAAGGAGGCGTATTTCAGCACCGGCAAGCCTTGATCGTGATACATGGCGAGCACCGCATCGGCGTGCTTCAGCCGCTCCGGGACGAACAACGTGTCCGCCGGCAGCGGCCCGCTCGCGTCGATGCCTGCGTTGCGCGCAGCGGCGATCGCGGGCGCGATGACGTCGATGTCCTCGCGGCCGAGATGGCCGGATTCGCCGCTATGCGGGTTGAGCCCCGCAACGAGGATGCGCGGTCGCGCGATGTGAAAGCGCCGGCGCAGGTCGCCGTCGAGCACGCGCAGCGTGTTCGCGAGCGATTCGCGGCTGATGGCGCCGGGCACCGCAGCAAGCGCGAGGTGCGTCGTCGCGAGCGCGACGCGCAAGCCGCCGCCCACGAGCATCATGACGACATGCTCGGCCCCGGCGCGCTCGGCGAGGTATTCGGTGTGCCCGGTGAATGCGATGCCCGCATCGTTGATCACGCTCTTTTGTACGGGCGCCGTAACCATGGCGGCGAACTCGCCCTGCATGCAGCCGTGGATGGCGCGCTCGAGCACTGCGAGGACGTAACGGGCGTTCGCGCTGTCCAGCTTGCCTGGCACTGCCGGGCGCGCGAGCGGCACGTGCTCGATGCGCGGCGCGCCGCCGAGGAGCGAGCGATCGCCGATAAGCACGAGCTCGGCGCCGCGCACCGCGCGCGCTGCGCGCACGCACAGCTCCGGACCGATGCCGGCGGGCTCGCCGGAAGTAAGCGCGATGACCGGCTTAGCGCTCGTCAAGCCGCAGCTCGACGTAAGTCTGGTCGCGCAGCTGCCGCAGCCATTCCTGGTAGGCCTCGTCGGCCTTGCGCTCGCGCAGCGCCGCGCGTGCCTGCAGCCGCCGGCGTTCGGGGGACATGTCGCTCGTGCGCCGCTCGAGCACCTGGATCAGGTGGTAGCCAAAGGGCGTGCGCACCGGCTGGCTCACTTCGCCCACTTTCAGCCGCTCGTAGGCCTGCTCGAATTCCGGCACCGTATCGCCAGGAAACACCCAATCGAGCTCGCCACCGCGCGCGGCGGTGCCGTCGTCGGAGTTGGCCCGCGCAAGCTCGCCGAAATCCGCGCCGCCGGACACGATGC
>Ga0075426_10002222_pt1 | contig 13941 bp, 9 predicted proteins | sample SoiMethybrSBSTD5_FD_75304 | JGI IMG/M metagenome (GOLD analysis project Ga0075426, IMG submission 75304) | Bulk soil microbial communities from a Populus tree surrounding site in Tennessee, USA - Soil MetaG P. TD hybrid SBSTD5 | ecosystem: Environmental > Terrestrial > Soil > Tree plantation... | reverse complement strand
GTCACGCGTACCAGACCCATGAGTCCTCAGAAGTCGGAAAGAACGCGGCGCAACACCACGCCGCGCCGATCGAGAATGTATGTGTAGCCGCGACGCGACGCGAGCGCCGTCGCGAAGCCCATCTCGTGGGCGAGGCCCAGCGTGCGCATGGGCGTGGTACTGAGGTCGACCACGTACACGCCTTCCGGGCCGGCGGCAACGAAGAGCCGGTTTTTGTCGATCGAGACGTCGTATGCAAAATGGGCGGTGGTCCACGTCGCGACGGGCCGCGGCGACGTGGGATCCGTGACGTCGAACAGCTGGACGCCCCGCTCGCCTAACGCAACAGCGATCGTGTCGCCGGCCTGCGCCAGGCGAAGGCCCACGGCGCCGAGCGGTGCCTCGCCGACGCGCACGAGTGAATCGCTCGACGTGCGGAGCGCAATAAGGTTGCGGTCGGTCGTGGCCCACAGCAGGCCGTGATCCGGATCCAGCAGCAAGGCGTGCACCGGCGACGCCATCGTCATGCCCGGCCACGTCCGCGCCGTGTCATCCGACAACGGGGCGATCTCGATGCGGTCGTTGACGGCGACGAACATATGCTTCTGGCCGCCGGCGATTGCCGAGACGTCACCCGATCGAACGAGGGCACCCGGCCCGATGTCGGGCGGAAACATATAGAGGCCAGCGGGGGAGCCGATCGCCAGCCACCCGGAGGGCGGTGCCAGGGCTACCGCCATGATACTGTTGAGTCCGCGAGCACGTAGAACGGCGGCTTCCATCGCACCTGTCAACGGCAGCACCTCGACGCCGGCGCTCCCACCAACGGCCACGAGCGAGTCATCCGCGGACAGCGCAACGGGCTCGCCCTCGAGATGGGCGTCGACGCTCGTTAGGTGGAGCGGTACCACGCCGCGGTATCGGGAATTGTACGTGCGGTCGGCCTCGTGGCCGAACGCGAAGCCGATGCCGGCGCCCACAAGGGTCGATCCGACGATGACGCTGGCGCTATTGCCGCCACTGCCATGACGGATACCGAGGCCGATCGCTCCTCCGAGGATGGCACCCAGGATCGTGTAGATCTTCGTCCTCGATGACCGAGGGGCGACGGTCGGCTCGGTCGCCTGGGCGGCGGCCGCCGCGGTCAGGCCCGGTGCCGAGTTGACGGCCATCGCCGCGACAACCGAGCAGGCGATGATCCGACGGCGAAGGGTTGCCGCGCGCCATGAAACCTTGGCGCCATGCTCATCAGATACGGACCATCCCATGACAGTTGCGCAGGATGCGGCCATGCGAGAACCCCGGTAGGCGGACCTATCGCGAGGGAACGGACAAGACGTGTCAGAGCGCTGCGCTCTCTGGCAGAAGCGCCGAGCTCGGCATACTTTACCAGTCCTTGACGCAATCCGGAAACTATCTGTATACTCTGGCCGCGTCTATTCGCTCCATAGAACCCTCGAGTCGCTGACGGTGGCTGCCTCTGAGCGCGCGCTCGATCGCGCCTTCCACTCTCCCGCCTGTGCATTCACGCGGTGCACGGGCATCGCGTTTCCCCTTAGCTCCGATGGTTTCGGTGCGTTAGCACCACTTGTGTTTTGTCACTCGTCACCGCGGAGGTGAACCAAACAGGAACTCGAAAATTGTCAGTGCGCCGCTATGCAATCTGGCAGAGCGGCGGCAGTTCCCATGTTCTCGTCGACTCACCTTTTGGAAGAGGTGGCAAGGAGGAAGAATGGGACGTTTCGTTCGTGGAGCCATGGCGATCGTCGCTGCAACGGCGCTGCTTCCCGCTTGGGCAGCGGCGCAGCAAGGAGCGACGATCAGTGGCCGAGTCGTGAGCGAGGCAGGTGCGCCGCTCAGCTCAGCCAGTGTGTTCATCGAAAACATGAATATCGGCAGTCTGACGGATGCCGATGGTAAGTACACGTTCCAGGTTCCCGCGGCCCGGGTCCAAGGGCAGCAGGTCACGCTCACGGCGCGCTTGATCGGTTTCCGGGCGCAGTCGGTGCAAGTGACGCTCAGCGCGGGCAACATCACGCAGAACTTCAGCCTTGCGGCCAACCCGCTGCGTTTAGGCGAGGTGGTCGTCACGGGCGAAGGAACGAGCACAACGCGCGAGCGGCTCGGATCGGTCGTCAACTCGGTTGACACGACGCTGATCGCGAAGTCCAACGAGACCAACGTGGTCTCGGCGCTCGCGGGCAAGGCGCCTAACGTCGAAGTCGTATCGGCTTCCGGCGATCCGGGCTCGTCGGCGTACATCCGGATCCGTGGCCCCAAGACGATCAGCGGCGATGGACAGCCGCTCTTCATCGTCGACGGCATTCCGATCGACAACTCGACGATCATGACCGAGGCGGGTGAAGGCGGCGCCACAGCGCAGAACCGCGCCTCTGACATCAACCCTGACGACATCGCGTCCATCGACGTCCTCAAGGGCGCAGCGGCGTCGGCGATCTACGGTGCACGCGCGGGCGCGGGCGTCATCATCATCACGACAAAGCGCGGCCAGTCGGGCGCGACCCGGTATTCGCTGCGGAGCTCGTACTCCTTCGACGACGTCACGCAGGGGCCACCGCTCCAAACGGACTTCGGTCACGGGTCGGCTGGATTGACGCCCTCGTGCGACGCGACCCAAGCGCCGCTCACTGACTGTCATGCGACCAGTAGTTCGTGGGGGCCCAAGCTTGCCGCAGGCACGCCGACCTTTGCTCACTTCAACGACCTGTTCGTCACCGGTCACAACTGGAACAGCACGCTGGACATCTCGGGCGGCAACGATAAGACGCTCTATTTCGTCTCGGGCAGCCTCGACAACAATCACGGTGACATCACGGGCCCGAATGACTGGTACAGGAGGAACACCGTTCGCGTGAACGCCTCCCACCAGGTCTTCGACAACCTCAAGGTGGGCATCACCGCGCAGTATGCGGACGTTAGGGCGAAGTACGTGCAGCAAGGTTCGAACATCGACGGCTTGCTTCTTGGCTCGCTGCGCACGCCGCCCGAGTTCAACAACCTGCCATTCCTTGATCCGCTTACGGGTCTGCAGCGCTCCTACCGCTTCCCGTGGCCGTCGGCGAACTCGCAGTTCGACACCCGAGGCTACGACAACCCGATGTTCGACATTTACGAGCAAACCAACAACGGGTCGGTTCAGCGCACGCTGGGCAGCGCGAACGTCGAGTGGGATGCGTTCGATTGGCTCAAGGTGAAGGAAGTGTTCGGTGCCGACTATTACACGGACCAGCGTCTTGACGCTCTACCGTGGACGTCGTCGGGTGAGCCGACGGGTCAGGTGATCGAGGGCGATTTCAAGAACTACGTCATCGACCACAACCTCACCGCCACCGTGACGCACACGTTCTCGCCAAACGCGAGCGCAAACCTCACGGTTGGTCAGAATCTGAACAGCACGACGTTCAGGCAACTGAAAGTCACCGGCGTTTCGCTGATCGCGCAGCAGCCGTTCACGCTTGGGAATGCGACTACGTGGACGCCGAACGACTTCCAGAGCTACGTGCACGCCGAGCGATATTTCGGCTCGGCCAACGTGTATCTGTTCAACCAGCTGAACGTCGAGGCCTCGGTCACCAACGACGGCTTCTCGTCGTTCGGCACGAGCTCGCAACGTCACTGGTTCCCGAGCGGCAACATCGCCTGGAATTTCATCCAGAATTCCGGCTCCAACACTGGGGCCCTGACGTACGGCAAGTTGCGCTTTGCCTATGGTGAAGCAGGCATCCAACCGCCGGTCTACAGCACGCTGCAAACGTACGTTGGAGGGTTCGCAGTCGGTACGGGCGGCTGGGGCGACGCGCTTCTTCTCAATCAGGCGGGTCTTGGTGGTCAGATTCAGGGCGGTCAGAAAGCGCAGCCCAACCTGGGTCCGGAGCGCACCAAGGAGTTCGAGACCGGCGTCGACCTCGGCTTGCTGAACAACCATGCCGACGCGTCGATCACGGGATACCTGGATCGCACGGAGGGCGCGATCTTCGCGCTCCCGGTTCCGAACTCGACCGGCTTCAGCTCGATTACGTCGAACGCCGGCGTCATTCGAAATCGCGGCATCGAGACGGCGTTCAATTTCCGCCCGATCATGCGCACGGACCTCACGTGGGAAGTCGGGGTCAATTGGTCCAAGAATGAAAACCGTGTTGTGAACTTGTCGGGTCAGCAGTTCACGGATTTGGCCACGCAAGGCGGGTTCACCGGTTCCGTTCCGACAGCCTGGTACGGCTCGAGCGTCGGCGTGCTCCGCGGCAACGACTTTGCTCGCTGCGGCCGCGGTTTGAACGTCGACGGCGTGGACATCGATGCGGCGTGCGGCAGCGCACCTAAGGGCGCACTGTACATCGGGCCCGACGGCTTCCCCGTGCTCGATCCAACGCAGCGCGTCATCTCCGACGGCAATCCGAAGTGGTTAGGCAGCGTCCATACGTCGGTCACCTTCAGGAAGTTGACGTTATCGGGCTTGTTGGATATCCGGCACGGTGGCCAGACGTGGGACGGCACGCGCGGCGCGCTGTACAACTTCGGCGTGCACAAGGACACCGATATCCGCGGCAACAGCTTTGTCTTCGGAAAGACGTGGTTGCCCGGACCAGTCGGCGGACCTGGCGCAGGTATGTCGGTGGTGCTGGATCAGGACTGGTTCCAGAATCTCGGTTCTGGTTTCGGCCCGGTCGCGACGCAGTTCGTGGAGGACGCGAGCTACGTCAAGCTCCGTGAAATCGGCGTTGCCTATTCGCTGGATCAGCCCTTTATCAGGGCTTGGGGGTTCAGCACGATCGACCTCCGTCTTTCGGCGCGCAACCTCCACACGTGGACGAATTATCGCGGTATCGATCCCGAGGCCAACCTGGCCGGGGCAAGCTCGCTCATCCAGGGCGTTGATTACTTCAACAACCCACAGACGCGTTCGTTCGTGTTGTCGCTGGGCTTGAACCGCTGACCTTGCAACGAGAGAGACCAATCGTATGCAGAGATATTTGAAGATCGCGGTGGCCTCGCTCCTGCCAGTCGCGCTGCTGGGTGGTTGCAGCGACTGGCTGAACGGAACGGGTCTCACCACAAACCCGAACAGCCCGACGCAAACGGGCGCGAATCAGTTGTTCGTCGGCGTGACCGTTACGCAGACGACAGTTCAGACAGGCGATTTTGCGCGCCTGTTCAGTATGTGGGTGCAGTCTATGGCCGGAACCGATCGCCAGTACATCCCTCTCGCGAACTACGTTTTCGACGAGGATGCATTCTCGAGCGATTGGACCAACATCTACACCGGTGGCGGGCTGATCGACGAGCGCGCCATTCAGGCGCAAAAGGCGGCGGTTGGCGATTCTATGTACGTAGGTATTGCGAAAGTGATGGAAGCCTTGACTATGGGCACAGCCGCCGACGTGTGGGGAGATATTCCGTACCGCGAGGCCGTGAGTAGCGTGTTGCAGCCGCACCTTGATCCGCAGCAGCAGGTCTACGCGGACATCCAGGCGCAGCTCGACACGGCGGTAGTCGACCTACAATGTGCGGGCCCAACGTGCGCAGGGCCTGGACCGAACGACTTGTGGTATGGAGGCGACACGGTAACGGTTCAGAGGGCGAAGTGGCTTGCGTTAGCACACACGCTGAAAGCTCGATACTTCATGCACGTAACGCCGCAGGACCCAAGCGGCTATGCGTCAGCGCTGGTGGAGGCTCAACAGGGCATTTCCAGTCCTGACAACAACTTTGTTTCGTATCAGAGCACCAACCCGAACGAGTGGAATCTCTGGTACCAATTCATCGTGATTCAGCGCTCGGGTTACATTGGCGCGGGAGCGAGACTGGTGAACATGCTGGACTCGACGAGCGATCCGCGCCTTTCACAGTACTACAGCAAGAACAGCGTTGGTGCTTACGCCGGTGCTCCGCCGACCGGAGGCAGCGGGGACTACTCGAACTTGAGCGCGACGCGTCTTGCCCAGGATTTTCACCAGCCGATCGTGACGTACGCAGAGAACGAGTTGATTATCGCGGAAGCTGCGCTACACGCCGGCGATCAGGGAACTGCGCTGGCCGCGTTCAACGCGGAACGTGCGTCTCAGGGAGTTCCTCCCCACGTAGGGCTCCTCACTCTCGCAGATGTGATCACCGAGAAGTACATCGCGGACTTCCAGGAAATCGAAGTTTGGAACGACTGGAAGCGGACTTGCTTGCCCACGCTCGTTGCGGCGAATGCGAGCGGGATTCCGGGGAGAGTGCTCTACCCGCTCTCGGCGGAGCGCAACTCGAACCCCAACATTCCATCTCCGGATCAGCAGCCAGTCCGGAACTGGAATCAGCCTAACGCTTGTCCGACCAACCTGCCGGGCTAGTTCGGCCGCTGAGCTTGGCGTAACAAAGTTGTCTAGTGGTACGGGTCGGCCCGACTTCCCCAATGGGAAGCCGGGCCGATCGCTTCACAACGTGTTAGGATTGAGAAGTAGCCAGCTTGCTGCCTTGACCTAGCGTCTTGAGCCGCGCCAACATACGTGTTACAGTTTTTGGCACCGGGGGATATGCTTATGCGAATTGCGCCGTTTGCCATGCTGTTGCTCTGCGCCTGCTATGTGACAACTCCCGTTCCCTCGGCGCCCGCGCCTGCGCCGGGCACGAAGCTCCACGTTCAGCTCACCGACGCGGGCTCCGCGACGTTGGCGCAGTACTTGGGTCCCAACGTGAACTATGTGGACGGTCGCCTGCTTGGTCAGAGCGACACGAGCATGTCGCTGTCGGTGTCCGGTCTGACGTTCCGGTCAGGCGAAGAGCAGTACTGGAAGGGAGAGAACGTCTCGCTACCGCACAGTGCGATTGCGACCATTCAGCAGAAAAAGGTCTCCTGGTGGCGCAGTGGTTTGTTGGCAGGTGGAATCATTGCCGGCCTCACCTCGATCGGTCTCGTCGCCGGGAGTTCAAGCGGTGGGCCGAGGAAGATCGTTACTCCACCGCCGCAATGATTCGAGTGCAGAACCGGTGGGCGCTCAGTAGATCGCGATGGTCGACCTGTTGAGGTCGGTCTCGAGCGTCCACCGAACTTCGGTGCCTGGTTTGAGCACGATGACTTCCGTGCGGATCGTGTAAGGCGTCCCTATGGCGTGAGCGATGAGTTGCACCTCACCGAGATCGCTCAGCAGGTACTTGGGAAATACAATCTCCGTTACCGCGCTCGCGTTGACGCTGCCGAGATGCGACTCAATGCCGCGATGCAGCACCTGAATGTCCACGTTCTGCCAATTACGATTGTCGACGCGTAGGGTCGCAGATCCGCTGGCAACCGATTCGTTGGGCGCGTGATGGTGCCAGCATGCGCTAGAGGCGATGACGACGACGGCGATCACGATGAGCCGCATGCGAAGGAGCATGGCCTCCGACCTCCCCCGATAGACGCCTGTTCGTCCCGAATCAGAGATTCTAATCACGCTGACCGATGGAGCGGAGTCAAGATTATCCAGCCACATCCGAGTCGCCTATCTCGTTGCTTCGCACGAGGGATCAGTCTTTTACCTCGGCGATGCTTAATGAGTCATAGACCGATAAGCGTCCACACCATACGTCTCCCTGGAGGATGCATGCGCGCGTTGCGATCCAGCGTAGCGCTCTCGTTCTTGGCCCTCGGAGCGGCGTTGATCGCGGTGCCGATGACGTCGGCACAGGACTCGTCGGCTACGACGTCGACAGAACCACCACAAAACGATCTTTATCCCGCTACGCTGGATTACGGCACCGGGCTCATCGATGACCCGGTCGCGTGGGTCTCGCCCACGTCCGGCGATGTCTGGGTGCAGACGTCCGGCAAGCACATCCCGTACAACTTGGTCACGCAGGAAGCGCTCAACACCTCGGCCCAGTGGAACACGAATCTCTCCCTCGATTCGCACTGGGGCGGACGATACGAGGTGGGATTTTCGCTGTATAGCCAGAATCCCGAGTGGGGCTTCTTCGGCCAGGCGCTGGTCCTCAAGGAACAGCAAGGCAAGTCATGGCCGGCCATCGCGGTCGGGTTCCGCAATCTGGGACCATACCCACACGAAGACCGCATGCTGATCGGGCACGACGTGAAGATCGACTCGACCGGCAACGGTGCCGACATCACGTCGTCGTTCGCGCACCACTTCCACTCGACGCCGACGCTGTATGGCGTCGCGACCAAGTCGTTCGCGGTCGGGCGGTCGAGCGATGCGAGCCTAACGGTAGGTTACGGCGACGGCATCTTCTCAGACGACGGCGATTTGGGCCGGAATTACAACGACAAGGGCACCATCGCCAAAGGCCTCTTTCTCGGCGGACGGTACGCGATCCATCCCTCATCCGACTCGCGCTTCGATTTCATCGCCGAGAACAACGGCTGGGACTGGAACGCCGGCGTCGTGGCCACCTGGCGCGGACTGTCGTTGGGCATCTATGGTACGGAGCTCGAGGAGGGAGCGAAGTCGCCCACCAAGGGCACGCTCTACAACGTCTACAATTACAGCAAGGTCAACCTCAGCCTCGGCTACAGCGGCAACCTGCACGACATCGCGCAAGGTGTGGTGCTGCGGTCGCGCGTCGCCGAATTGCAGCGCGAAGAGACGCGGCTACACCTCGAGCTCGCGAAGCGGGAAGAACGCATCACCGCGCTCGATGACCAACTGCGTAAGGCACAGGCCGGCGAGCTGGCGGAGGTGGCCAAGCGGCGCCAGCAGCTCGAGAGCGAGATCCAGGCCGAGCGCGACGCGATCCAGAAAGCGGAAGACCGGCTCAAGGCCCTGCAGCAGGGGCAGCAGAAGCCGCCCGACAAGCCGCAGGCGCCGCCCACCAAGCCCGATTCCACGCCGCCCGCGCGCTAACGGAGACTTCGACCTCATGACCATGACGCGATGCTGCTCCGCGCTGGCCGCGCTCCTCGCACTGATCCCGGCCCGTGCGCATGCCCAACAGATGTCGTACCCGCAGACCCTCTACTGGGGCTCGGGGTTGGTCGACATTCCCGTCGCCTGGGTATCGCCCCTGTCGGGCGACTTCTCGCTCGCGCTGTCGGGCAAGACCGTGAAGGGCTCCGAGCTCTCGTCCGGCCTCGGCGTCGGAAAGGGCATCAATTCGAACTTTGCGGTGTACACCTCCATCCTGGGTCGGGCGGAGCTTGGTCTGTCGGTGTTCTCCGACGCACCCGAGTGGGGCTTCTTCGGTCGCGGCTTGCTGCTCAACGAGGAAGATTTCCGCAGCAAGTCGGGAGTGGCGGGATGGATTCCGAGTCTGGCCGTCGGGATCGAGAACGTGGGTCCCTACTCGCACATCGACCGCTTTGGGTTAGGCTACTTCCTTACGCCGCCCACGAACTCGAATCCCAATCGCAACCACCAGCCGGATTCACTACACACCAATTTCTCCACGGCCGAGACCGTGTACGGCGTGGCCACGAAGTCGTTCTCGCTGCAGGAGCTGGACCGGAACTGGCCTAACGTTGGCCTGAGCTTCAGCGTCGGCTACGGCAACGGCTTGTACAAGGATGACGGCGGGTTAGGCGCCGCGTATTCGCACCACGCGACCGGCGGGGTGTTCGGCGGCGTGAAGTTGGACGTCTATCCATCGCAGCATAGCGTCGTGTCGTTCATGTTCGAGAACAACGCGTGGGACTACAACCTCGGCGCGGTGCTCAACTGGCGCGGGCTGCAGGCCGGACTCTATTGGACCGAAATCGGCGCCGGCGGGGTGTCCGATACGGCGCACACGCCGTACAACTACGACAAGTTCGCGTTCTCGCTCGGGTGGCAGAGCAACGTGTTCGGATTGCTCCGGGGACACGTGTTGCAGGATCGGGTCGCGCAGCTCGAGGCGGAGCAGAAATCGCTGCTCGCGGAAATCGATGCGCGGCAGAAGCGTGTCCAATCATTGGAGCTCGAGATCGACCGGTATCACGCGCAGAATCTGCTCGATGTGGAGCAGCGACGGGCGCAGGCGGAGCAAGAGCTCAACTCCGAACGCGAGGCGCTCAAGCGCCTCGAGGAGCGTCTCCGCAAGCTGGAGCAGAATACGCCGCCGCAGGACAAGCCGCCCCAGCAGTGAGTGGCATCAACTACGCGGAACAATGCCCATGAGTAAACGGCACAGCTCTCTCGTCCTGGCGGTCGCGTTGGCGCTGGCGCCGGCGGCCCTCCAGGCGCAAGCCGATTCGAGCGGCCGCAGCGCGGACTCGGCGGCGCAGGCCGTGTACGAGTCGCAACGGTCGGCGCTCATCAAGCAGTTGCAGGCGACGCAGGACCAACTGAGCCAACTGCGCGGCCAACGCGTGGCGCTCGAGGCGGAGATCGACAACGCCATGGCGCAGACCACGGCGCGGCGCGCCAATGATCTGCTCATGAGCACCGAGCAGAACGCGCTGGTCGAGTTGGACAAGACCCTCTCCGGCGCGCAGGACAACATGCAGGCGCAGCGCGACCGGATGAGCGCGTTAGGCGACGCGGTGAAGCGCCGCTCGGGCGCGGTCCTGGTGGTGCTGCTGCGCGCCGACTCGTCGCAGTCGTCGCCGACGGCGGTCGAGATGTCGTTGGATGGCGGGCCGCCCGACACGCGGACCTACTCCGCGATCGCGACGCAGGCGCTCTCGCAGGGCGCCGTGGATGAACTCTTCCGCTCGGCCGTCTTGCCGGTGGCGCATACCGTCGATGTGAAAGTGACGGTGAATGGACAGCCGGTCACGTCGCGGGCGAACGTGAGCGCCCAAGTGAACGTCGTGACGTATCTGCAGTTCACCGTGCGCAACGGCCAGGTGGTTCCGAACACCTGGACGAGCCAAGGAACGACTCCATTCTGAGCTGGCCGATTCCGTGATGATGGTTCGCACGCTCGCCGTGGCATCCGCGCTCGCGTTCGTCGTGGGCGGGGGGCGGCGCGTTGCCGCCCAACGGACGGCCGGTGACACCACGGCGCGCGCGTCCGCCGCCGGCGACAGCGCCGTGCGCGCCGATACCGGCGCGCCCGTGCTGTCGCCGGCGGCGGACCAAGCACGCGGCGTAGACGCCGAAATGCGCGCGGCGCTCTTCGAGCTCGCGTCCGACCGTCCGCTCGCGGCGCTCGCGCGGCTGGACTGGCTGCGTACGTCGGCCGACTCGACGCGCCCCGATCTCGTGTTCCTCATCGCCGAGTCGTACTACCGGTTAGGCATGGGCGCGCCGTTCCGGTCGGAGGCGGCACGGCTGGCGGCGGTCCCTGGCGGTATCAAGTACCAGAGTACGATCAATGCGCAGCTCATGCTCGAGGCGTTCCGCCGCGGCGACGACGCGGCGGTGCGCGCGCTGGCATCGTCATCGCCGGGCGGAGACAAAGGATTGGCGTCGCTCGTGTCGGGATTGTCGGCGTATCGGACGGGCGATTGGTCAACGGCGCACAGCGCGTTCGCCGCCGCGCGCGCGGCCGGCGGCGTGTACGCCCCGTATGCGCAATACATGGATGCGCTGTCGGCCATGGGCGGCGACACGACGCGCGTCGCGGCGGCGCTCGATGCGCTGCGACCGCTGACCAGCGTCGCCACGGGCCCGTTCGGCGATCAGGTTCGCCTCACGGCCGCCGAGCTCGCGTTCCAGGAGGGGCAATACGAGGCGGCGGCGGGATTCGCCGCGGGTGTCGCGGCCACGAGCAGCGTGGGCGCGCAGGCCCTGCTCACGCGCGCGTGGTCGCTCTACCGCGCGGGGCAGGCCGATTCCGCGCGCACGGCATTCACGGCGTTCGCCAACGCGTATCCGAATCTGCCCGACCGCGATCAGGCGCGGATCATGTTGGGCCAGGTGATGCTCGATGCCGGCCATACCGAAGACGCGGAGCACTACTTCGACGCGATGGCCGACTCGGTGGGCAACGAGCTCGCCGTCATGCAAGGGCGATCCTCGGCCGCGTTAGGCGCGGCCGCGAAGGTGTTGGTGCAGGCGCGCGCCGCCGGTCTCATGTTCCTCGATGACCCACGGATCGGGAAGACGCTTGCCTTGGCCGACGACGCCGACGCGGACGCGGCGACGATGCTCGCCACCTTCCAGGGCGCCGACGTGCCGCCGGCCGCGACGGCGCCGGAAGTCGTTTCCGTCGCCCAGGTCGAGGCCCGGCTGGATTCGCTGGCGCCATCGTTAGGCGCGGACTTCCCGCGGCGGCTGGTGTACGCCCCGGCGTCGTCTCCGGCGGCGCTCGCGTCGTACGCCGACCGCGCCCAGGCACTGTCCAGCGCCGACGCCGCGGTGACTCTCGCGCGGTTCCGCCTGCAGGAACAGCTCGATGTGCAGGTGATGCGCATCGCGGCCCTCGAGGATCTGCAGCACCTCACCGCCGCGACGCGCGCCAACCTGGCGACCGAGGAACAGCAGCTCGCGTCGCTGCAGGATTCGATCGCGCGCGTCGGCACGTCGCTCGACAAGTCGCGAACCCGCGTGCACGAGATGCTCGCCTCGCAGGTCGCGGCGACGCAGACCGCCGCCGCCGAAAACGTCCGCATGGTGGACAGCCTCCGCGCAGCGTTAGGCCCGACCGCGACGCCGGCCGATCAGCACGTGCTCGACGTGGAGGCCAAGACGGCCTCGATTTACCGGGCCATGGCGGACAGCGTGGCCCGTCAGATCGATGCGATCGTCGCACGGCAGCCGGTGTTCGCGTTGCACGACTCGATCATGGCTCGCCTCGCCCGCGCCCGCGCGCTGCACGACACCACAGTCCACGTGCTCGCCACCGACGACTCCGTCGTGGCGCGCGAGCTGGCGTCGCTCCGCGGCGTCGAGAGCGATCAGGTCCACGCGATGCGCGCGGCCTTGGCGACGGCGGAGGCCGCGCGCGCAGCGGCCGAAACGCAGATGATCGCCCTCGTCGATGGCGAGTTGCGTGCACGCGCCGCATCCCAACTCGCATCGCTCGAGCACGACAAGGAAGCGGCCGACTACGGATCGGCGAGCGCCTCGTTCTTCCGCGCGATGGAGCTTGGCGGCGCCGCCGGGACACCGGCAGCGCCGGCGGCGCCGTCGAGCTCCGCGACCCACTCGCCACGGTAGCCGCGATGCGACTGTCTACCGTGCTCGTCGTCGCGCTGCCGGCCGCGCTCCTGGGGTCGACGGCTGCGCGTGCGCAGACGCCGACGCCGGCCGCCGCGGTGGCCTCGGCGCCGGCGCCGGCGTCGAATCCGGCCGCCGAAGACTCGGTGCGCCGCGTGGCGATCGACAAGCTCACGTCGTTCATCTCACGGTATCCGAACAGCACGCTTCGGCCTAACGCACTGTTCCAGTTGGCCGAGCTCCTCGTGCGCCGCGCCGACGACGCGTTCGCGGCGGCACAGCGCGCGGGCAGCAACGACCTCACGCAGCCCGATTACGCGGCGGCGGTGGCGCGGTACGAGGAACTGGTTCGCAAATATCCGAATTTCGTCAACGGCGACGCGGCGGCGTACACGTTAGGCACGCTCTACGCCGCCGACGCGCGCTACGCGGACGCGGCCAAGATGTTCGAGGCCGTGGCGGCCAGGCCGCAGTCGTCGTACCGCGCCGAGGCGTATTTCCGGTTAGGCGACGCGAGGTTCGAGCAGGCGTCGGCGCTGCGCGGCGCGCCACGCCGCGCCATGTTCGTGCAGGCCGCCGACGCGTACCAGAACGCAACCAGGTCGGCGTCGCCCGAAGGCGACATCTATTTTCTGGCGCTCTACAAACTGGGCTGGGCCTACTACAATCAGGCCACGCAGCCCAACCAGCCGGAATACGGCCAGGCCGTCGAGGTGTTCGGCCGGCTCGTCGCCGAATACGACAAGCTGACGCCCGAGCGCCAGGCTCGGTTAGGCCTGCGCCGCGAAGCCATCGAGTACATGGCCGTCGCGTTCACGCAGACCGGCGGCGCCGAAGCGGCCAACGCGTACTTCTCGTCGCATGCCGACGCCGCGAGCTTCGAGCTGCCGGTGCTGCGCCGCGTCGCCGCGAGCCTGCGCGACCAGGGCGACTTCCCGCGAGC
>Ga0075426_10002221_pt1 | contig 13945 bp, 14 predicted proteins | sample SoiMethybrSBSTD5_FD_75304 | JGI IMG/M metagenome (GOLD analysis project Ga0075426, IMG submission 75304) | Bulk soil microbial communities from a Populus tree surrounding site in Tennessee, USA - Soil MetaG P. TD hybrid SBSTD5 | ecosystem: Environmental > Terrestrial > Soil > Tree plantation... | reverse complement strand
GCGCACGGTGCCGATCACGCGCCAGCCCTGCGCCGCGTACTGGCGCGCGAGCTCGAGGCCAAGGCCGCGTCCCGCGCCGGTGATGAGGATCGTGCTCAAGAGAGCACCAGCGCGATCGCGAAGCCGTCGTAGCCCTTGATGCCGACGGTCTGGATGGCGGTCGCCGCGACGCGCGGCTCGGCGGCGATGAGCTCCATCAGGCGCCGCACGCCCTGCACTGACGCATCGCGCGAGCGCGCATCGATCACCGCGCCTTCGCGCACGACGTTGTCGACCACGATCAGGCTGCCCGGGCGGGACAGCTTGAGCGCCCAGCGGAAGTACTCGGCGTTGTTCTGCTTGTCGGCGTCGATGAAGCTGAGATCGAACGGTGCCTGCAATCCGGGCAGCGCATCCAGCGCCTGCCCGACGCGGATCTCGACCACCTCGGCGAGGCCGGCGCGCGCGATGTTCTTGCGCGCCACGGCGGCGTGCTTCTCGAGCGCCTCGAGCGTCACGAGTCGCCCGCCCGCCGCGAGCCCGCGCGCGAGCCAGATGGCGCTGTAGCCGGCGAGCGTGCCGATCTCGAGAATACGCCTGGCGTCGAGCATGCGCGCAAGGAGCCAGAGGAGTTTGCCGTGCGCGGGCGACACGCTGATCGCCGGCAGGCCCGCGGCGTCGCTCGCTGCGAGCGCGGCCTCGAGCGCGTCATCGGCCCGCACCAGCGTTTCGCCGATGTAGCGGTCAACCTCTTCCCAGCGCTTCATTCAGAGCGCAGCGATCACCGCCTGCGTCACGTCGCGCGTGTGCGCGCTGCCGCCGAGGTCCGGCGTGAAGATCTTCTGCGCGGTCACGCGCTCGATGGCCTTCATGATGCGCGCGGCGGCCGCCGGCTCCCCCAGGTGCTCGAGCATCAGCGACGCGGTCCAGAACGTCGCGATCGGGTTGGCGACGCCTTTGCCGGTGATGTCGAACGCCGAGCCATGGATCGGCTCGAACATCGACGGGAAGCGCCGCTCGGGGTTGAGATTCGCGGTGGGCGCAATGCCGAGCGAGCCCGAGAGCGCCGCGGCCAAGTCCGACAGGATGTCCGCGTGCAGATTGGACGCGACGACGGTATCTATCGCCTGCGGATTGAGCACCATGCGCGTCGTCATCGCGTCGACCAGCACGCGATCGGTTTTGACGTCCGGGAAATCCTTCGCCACCGCATAGAAGAGCTCATCCCAGAGCACCATGCCGTGGCGCTGCGCGTTGGACTTGGTGACGAGCGTGAGGTGGTTGCGCGGGCGCTTGCGAGCGAGCTCGAAGGCGAAGCGGTGGATGCGCTCGACGCCGCTGCGCGTGAAGGTCGACACCTCCATGGCGACTTCGTTGGCGAGGCCGCGATGCACACGCCCGCCGGCGCCGGAGTATTCGCCCTCGGTGTTCTCGCGCACGATCACCCAGTCGATGCGCTCGGCGCCTTTCAGCGGCGAGCTCACCCCCGGCAGGAGACGAGCGGGACGCACGTTGGCGTACTGGTCGAAGCCCTGGCAGATGGGAAGGCGCAAGCCCCAGAGCGAGAGATGGTCGGGAACGTCCGGTGCGCCGACGGCGCCGAAGAAGATCGCGTCGAACGCCTTTAGCCGGTCGAGGCCGCCCTGCGGGATGTAGCGCCCCGTCTGCTGGTAGCGCTTGGAGCTCCAGTCGAACGGCTCGAATTCCAGCCGGAAGCCGTCGGCCGCGCGCTGCAGGACGTCGATGCCTGCGGGAATCACCTCATTGCCGATGCCGTCGCCGGGAATCGCGGCGATGCGGTACGTGTTCACGCAGGCACTTTGGATTGCGCGCGCACGGCGTCGGCCACGGCTGCGCCGACGTCGGCGGTGCTGCTCTTTCCTTTCATGTCCGGCGTATGCGGCCCGTCGATGATGACCTGCTCGATCGCGCGCACGATGTCTGCGGCGGCGGCGCGGTGGCCGAGGTGCTCGAGCATGAGCGCGCCCGACCAGATGGTGGCGAGCGGATTGGCGATGCGGCGGCCCGCGATGTCGGGCGCCGAGCCGTGCACCGGCTCGAAGATCGAAGGCGCCGTGCGCTCCGGATTGATGTTCCCCGAGGCCGCGATGCCGATCGTGCCGGCGGTCGCGGGGCCGAGGTCGGAGACGATGTCACCGAAGAGGTTGGAGGCGACGATCACGTCGAAGCGATCGGGGTTCAGCACCATCTGGATGGTGAGGCCGTCGACGTGGTACTGGTCGGTGCGCACATCGGGATAGTTCTTCGCCATGAGCGCGAAGCGCTCGTCCCAGTACGGCATGGTGATCGAGATGCCGTTCGATTTCGTCGCCGAGGTGAGGTGCTTCTTCCGGGTGCGGGCGAGTTCGAAGGCGTACTTCATGATGCGATCGGTCCCCTTGCGCGAGAAGGTGGCGAGCTGCGTGACTACCTCGCGCTCGGTGCCCTCGTACATGCGGCCACCGACGTTGCCGTACTCGCCTTCGGTGTTCTCGCGGATGACGATGTAGTCGATGTCGCCCGGCTTGCGGCCGGCGAGCGGGCAGGGCATGCCCTGGAAGAGCCGCACCGGACGCAGGTTCACGTAGAGATCGAACCAGCGCCGGAAATTGATGAGCAGGCCCCAGACGGCGATGTGGTCGGGCACGATTGCCGGGTTGCCCACCGCGCCGAAGAACACCGCGTCGAACTTGCGCAGGATCTCGGGCGCATCGTCGGGGCACATGCGCCCGTGGCCCTTGTACCAGTCGCAGCTCCACGGGAATTCCTGCCACGCGAACTTGATGCCGTGGCGCGCGCCCACCGCCTCGAGCACGCGCACGCCTTCGGGAATCACTTCGCGACCGATGCCGTCGCCGGGGATGACTGCGATGCGATGTTCCTTCATGGCGGCCAGTATATAGAATCGGCTATGAAATTCGTGGCGTTCGAGACCTCGGGCGATTGGTGCTCGGTCGCGCTCTACGACGATGGCGAGATCGCCGCGCTCGAGCGGCGCGCCGGCAACCGGCACTCGGAGCTCGCGCTGCCGATGTTCGAGCGGCTGCTCGCGGGCGCCGGCCTCACGCCGGCCGCGCTCGACGCAGTGGCATTCGGCGCGGGACCCGGCTCGTTTACGGGCCTGCGCATTGCATGCGGGCTTGCGCAGGGTCTTGCGGTCGCGCGCGGCCTGCCCGTGATCGGCGTGTCGTCATTCGAGGCGCTCGCGCAGGAATCGGGCGCGGGCCGCGTGGTTACCTGCATCGATGCGCGGATGCGCGAAGTGTATTATGCGGCGCTCGAAAATGACGGCACAGGCTGGCGGGAAGTCATCGGCGCGCGCTGTATCGCGCCGCAGGCCGCGCCGCGGCCGCCCGGCGATGACTGGATCGGCGCGGGCAATGGCTTCTCCGTCTACGGAAACCTGGGATTGAAACGCGTGCTAACGGAAGTGCACCCGAGCGCCGCCGCGATCGCGGAGCTCGCCGCGCCGCGCCTTGCCGCGGGCAAGGGCGTCGATGCGGCGTTGGCGGCGCCGGTGTATGTGCGCGACAAGGTCGCCTACACCCGAGAGGAGCTGGCAAGCCGATGAGCGCAGTCCTCAAGGACCATGCCGAGCTCGGGCCGATGCGCGAGGAAGACCTGCCGCAGGTGCTGGCGATCGAGAATGCCATCTATACGCATCCGTGGACGCGCGGCAACTTCGCCGATTCTCTGCGCGCCGGCTACGACTGCTGCACCTGGCGGCTGAACGCAGAGCTGATCGGCTACTTCGTGCTCATGGCGGCGGCCGGCGAGGCGCATCTTCTTAATCTCTCGATCGCCGAGTCGCACCAGCGACGCGGGCATGGCACGACACTGCTGCATGAAGCGGCGAACCTGGCGCGCGCACGCGGCGCGAAGAATATCTTCCTGGAAGTGCGGCCGAGCAACCGAGCCGCGCAAGGGCTCTATGGGCGCTTCGGCTTCCGCAAGGTCGCCGTGCGGCGCGGCTATTACCCCGCGCACAGCGGCCGCGAGGACGCGCTCGTCTATTCGCTTGCCTTGTGAGCCGCAGGAGCGAACTCCTCGCGGAGATGGGCCTTGCGCCGATTTGGCGCTTGCGCAATCGCGCGCCGGAACCCCCGCGCGCGCAGGGCGGCTGGATCGAGCTCAAGCAGGCCGTGCCGGCCTGCACCGCCTGCAGCTTGCACAAGTCGCGCACGCAGACGGTGTTCGGCGTCGGCGACGAAAACGCCGACTGGATGCTGATCGGTGAAGCGCCCGGCGCCGAGGAGGACCGGCTCGGCGACCCCTTCGTCGGCCAGGCGGGAAAGCTGCTCGACAACATGCTCGCCGCGATCGGCTTGAAGCGCACCGAGAACGTCTACATCGCCAATGTGCTCAAGTGCCGGCCGCCCGGAAACCGCAATCCGGAACCGGAGGAAGTGGCGAAGTGCACGCCTTTTCTCAAGCAGCAGATCGCCCTCGTGCGTCCCAAGCTGATCCTCGCCATGGGGCGCTTCGCGGCGCAGACGCTGCTTGCGAGCGATGCCAGCATCGCGAGCCTGCGCGGCCGCGTGTACCGCTACGAAGGCGTGCCGCTCATCGTCACCTACCACCCGGCCTATCTGCTGCGCAACCTTCCGGACAAGGCCAAGGCCTGGGCGGATCTCGTCTTCGCGCAGAAGACGATGACAACGCTCTAGATCATTCGCGCGCCGGACGCGGGTCTTCCGCGCGCGCGAAGGCGAGCAGGCGGTCGATTTCCTCGGCGTGCACCCGGCGGTTGCGCGAGAACCAGATCTGCACGAGCGCCATCATGCCGGCGACGAACACGCCGAACACCACGATCACCACGTAGATCGAGTGGCCCACGTTCAGCAGCAGCGAGTAGAGCGCGATCATGACCAGGATCGAGGCGTTCTCGTTGAAGTTCTGCACGGCAATGGAGCGCCCGGCACCGACGAGGTGATGGCCCCGGTGCTGCAGCAGCGCGTTCATCGGCACGACGAAGAAGCCCGCCATCGCGCCGATCACGATCATCACGCCGACCGCGAGCCAGACCTGGTTCACGAAGACCATCACGACGACGAAAAGGCCCATCGCGATGCCGAGCGGAATGACGCGCACCGAGCGCTCGAGCGACACCCAGGCGGAGGCGAGCACCGCGCCGATCGCGATGCCGACCGCGGCAACGCCTTGCAGGATGGCGGCCTTCGAGAGGTCGAAGTTGAGCGCGGAGCGCGCCCACTCGATGACGATGAACTGCAGCGTGGCGCCCGCGCCCCAGAAGAGCGTGGTGACGGCGAGGGAGATCTGGCCCAGGCGATCCTTCCAGAGGTATGCGACGCAGTGCGCGAAGTCGCCGAGCGTGGTGAGCGGATCGGCCGGCAGGTGCTTGAGCGTCACGCCAGTGCGCGGCACCTCGAGGTTGAAGACTGCCGCGATGGCGTAGATGACGACGATCACGGCGATGGCCGCTTCGCCCGGGGTGTCGATGCCGGTGTCGATGAACGGGAAGTCGAGGTGCAGCAGCACGCCCGAAACCTTGGTATGCAGGAGCACGCCGCCGAGCATCGTGCCGAGGATGATCGACGCCACCGTCAGGCCCTCGATCCAGCCATTGGCGAGCACGAGCTGCCGGTGCGGCAGGTACTCCGTGAGGATGCCGTATTTGGCCGGCGAATACGCCGCGGCGCCGAGGCCCACCACGGCATAGGCGGCGAGCGGATCGATGCCCCAGAGCATGAGCACGCAGCCGAAGACCTTCACGCCGTTCGCGATGAACATCACCTGGCCCTTCGGCAGGCGGTCGGCGAAGGCGCCGACGTAGGGCGCGAGCAGCACGTAGGAGATGACGAAGAAAAACTTGAGATACGGCGTGAGCCAGGAAGGCGCGTCCGCCTGCATGAGGAGCGCGATGGCGGCGACGAGCAGCGCGTTGTCGGCGAGCGAGGAGAAGAACTGCGCCGCCATGATGATGTAAAAACCGCGGTTCACGTGCCTTTCATCGCGCCGGCGACTCGCATCCTTCGAGAGCGGGCGTTTATAGCACAATAGGGAAAATGCCACGGCCGATCCGCGCCACGATTTCGGCGGGCGCTCTTGCGCACAACCTGCGCATTGCGCGCGCGCACGCCGCGCGCGCGAAGTTGTGGGCGGTGATCAAGGCGAATGCATACGGCCACGGCCTCGAGCGCGCCGCGCGTGCGCTGCACGCGGCCGACGGCTTCGCCGTTCTCGACTTCGCGGAAGCGGCGCGGCTGCGCGCTGCAGGCGTGAAGAAGCCGATCCTTATGCTCGAAGGTGTATTCACCGCGGAGGACGTGGCCCTCGTTCAGGAACATGCGCTCACGCCGGTCATTCACAGCGCCGTGCAGCTGCAGCTGCTGCGCGAGCTGAGTGGTGCAATCGACGTGTATCTGAAAGCCAATAGCGGCATGAACCGCCTCGGCTTTGCCGCCGAGTCGTTCGCCGCGGCGTACCGCGCGCTGCGCGAGCATCCGCATGTGAAGACGATCACCCTCATGACGCATTTCGCCGATGCCGATGGTGCATCCGGGGTGTCGGGGCAGCTCGAGCGCTTCGGCGAAATGACAAAATCTTTCGCCGGGCCGCGCTCGCTCGCGAACTCGGCGGCGCTCATCCGCTTTCCCGAAACGCGCGCCGACTGGGTGCGGCCGGGCATCATCCTCTACGGCTGCTCGCCGTTTGCCGATCAGAGCGCGCAAGCGCTCGAGCTCAAGCCCGTCATGACGCTTCGCTCGGAGATCATTGCGACGCAGCATCTGCGGCGCGGCGAGCGCATCGGCTACGGCTTGGTCTTCGAGGCGGAGCGCGAGCTCGACGTCGGCGTGGTCGCCTGCGGCTACGCCGACGGCTATCCGCGCCACGCGAGCGCCGGAACGCCGGTGCTCGTCAACGGCAAGCGCACGCGGATCGTTGGTCGCGTATCGATGGACATGATCACGATCGACCTGACCGCTATCGCGCACGCCGGCGTCGGTGCGCCGGTGACACTCTGGGGTGAAGGCCTCTCGGCCGATGAGGTGGCGAGCGCGGCAGGTACGCTCAGCTACGAGCTTCTGTGCGCGCTCGCGCCACGTGTGCCGGTTGAGGAGGTGGCGTAGTGGCGCGCGCGAAAAGCGCCTACGTCTGTGGCGAGTGCGGCGCTTCGGCGCTGCAGTGGTTCGGCACATGCCCGTCGTGCGGCGCGGCCGGCACGCTGTCCGAAACCGCGGTCGAGAAAGCAAGCGGGCATCGCTACGCCACGGACGCGGCGAAGGCGATCGCGCTGGAGGCGGTACAGGCGAGCGAGCTCGAGCGCATCTCGAGCGGCCTCGCCGAGCTCGACCGCGCGCTCGGCGGCGGGCTCGTCGCCGGCCAGGTCGCGCTGCTCGGCGGCGATCCGGGCATCGGCAAGTCGACGCTGCTCCTGCAGGCACTGCATGCGCTCTCCGCCGAGCTGCCCGCGCTTTACGTGAGCGGCGAGGAATCGGCGGAGCAGGTCGCGCTGCGCGCCCGGCGCCTCGCGCTGCAATCGGCCGGGCTGCGCTTTCTCGCGGAGACGCAGCTCGAACGCATCGTCGCGGCGCTCGAATCGGCGAAGCCGCGCGTCGCCGTCATCGATTCCATCCAGACGCTGTGGTCGGAAACGCTGCAGTCCGCGCCCGGCTCGGTCGCGCAGGTGCGCGAGTGCGCGGCGCAACTCACCCGCCATGCGAAGCGCTCGGGCACCGCGTTGCTCTTCATCGGCCACGTGACGAAGGAAGGCGCGATCGCCGGCCCGCGGGTGCTGGAGCACATCGTCGACACGGTGCTCTACTTCGAGGGCGACACGCATTCCTCGTTCCGCCTCGTGCGCGCGGTGAAGAACCGCTTCGGCGCGGTGAATGAGCTCGGCGTGTTCGCGATGACCGAGAAAGGCCTGCGCGGCGTCAATAACCCCTCCGCGCTTTTTCTCTCCACGCACGGCAAGCCGATTGCCGGCTCGTGCGTGCTCGCGACCATCGAGGGCACGCGGCCGCTGCTCGTCGAGCTGCAGGCGCTCGTCGACGCCGCGCATGCGCCGAACCCGCGGCGCCTGTCGGTGGGCCTCGAGCAGAACCGGCTCGCGATGCTGCTCGCCGTGCTGCATCGTCACGCCGGCATCGCCACGTGGGAGCAGGACGTCTTCGTCAACGCCGTGGGAGGGGTGCGCATCGCCGAGCCGGCGGCCGATCTCGCGGTATCGCTCGCCGTCGTTTCCTCGCTCAGCGATCGGCCGATCCCGGAGAAAGTCGCGGTCTTCGGCGAGATCGGCCTTGCCGGCGAAGTGCGCCCTGCGCCGCGCGGCCAGGAGCGGCTGCGCGAGGCCGCGAAGCTCGGCTTCGCGAAAATGATCATCCCGCGCGCGAATCAGCCGAAGACGAAGATTTCCGGCGTCGAAATACTTGCCGTGGAGCGCGTCGATGAGGCGGTTCAGCTACTGCGCAACCTCTGAATTTCCCGGGCAGCTCGCACGCCGCTGCGCACTGCCGCCTCCAGCGTCGGTGGATATTCGGGGTCGGTGTAATCGCCGGCGAATGAGATCCCGGGCAGCGATCGCATCGCCGGCTTCATCCCCGGCGAGCAGGTGATCGTGGCGCGCTTCTCGGCGATGACGCGCGACCACTGCGGTTTGCCGATCGCCGGCAAGAAAGCGCCGAGCTCGCGATGGCAGCGCTCGGCGAGCTCGTCGAGCGGCATCTGCTGATGGTCGCCTTGCGCGCTGATTACGCACGCGAGCCGCCCTCGCTCGCCCAGCAGCGCGCCGCGGTCGAACACCCACTGCACCAGGCCCTCAGCGAGGCCGAGCATCGCAAACGGAAGGCGCACGTCATCGGCGTATTGCAGGTAGCACGTGTAGATCGGCTGATAGGAAAACTCCGGTGCGTCGGCCAGCAGCGTCTTCAGCTGGTGCGGCCCCACGGCGATGATCACGTGAGCGAACTCCTGCCGCAGCGGGCCGAGGTCCCGCACCGGTGATTGCAGACGGATCTCTCCGCCGCGTGCGCGCACATAGTCCGCGGCCGGCTCCGGAAAGAGCCGCGAGAGATCGCGCCGCGGCAGGAGGAGATCGCTCGCAGCGGCCGCGCCGCCGAGCGTGTCGCGCAGCACGGCGAGGAAAACATTGGCCGAAGCAAGCTCGGGCGGCGTGTTGAGCGCCGAGACGCAGAGCGGCCGCCACAGGTAATGCGCGAGCGCGCCGTTCTGCCGATGGCGCGCGAGGAGCTCGCTCACCGGAATATCGCTTGCGAGGCGAAAGCGCGCGCCCCGCAGCGCTGCCATGAAGCGCGCGGCGCGCAGCCGCTCGGCGAGCGATATGCCGCGCGCCGCAAGCAGGCCGCCGACGAGCCCGAAGGGTCCGGCCAGCCGCCGAAAGTCGAAGCGGGCTGGATAGTGGATTTCGAGCGGCATGCGCAGCAGCGCATCGTCCGCCACGCCGACCGCGCGCATCAGCCGATAGAGCTCGGTGTACGCGCCGATCAGGACGTGCTGGCCGTTGTCGAGCTCGTGCCCCTGCGAGTTGATGCGGCGCGCGCGGCCACCGGGCAGGGCGAGCGCCTCGAATACGGTAACGGGTACGCGCTGCTCGGCGAGCGTCACGGCGGCCGCCATGCCGGCGTAGCCGCCGCCGACGACGGCTATGCGCTGACCCAGGTGCGCCACGCGATCCAGAACTTGCGCAGCGGCGTGAGCGACGTGCGCTGCGTGAGCACGTGGAAACCCTCGCGCTGGATCTCCTCCAGTAGGGTGCGGTAGATCGCCGCCATGATGAGACCCGGGCGCTGCGCGCGCCGGTCCGCCGCCGGCAGCGCCGACAGCGCACTTTCGTAATAGCCGCGCGCGCGCTCGGCTTCGAATTCCATCAGCGTACGAAAGGCCGCGGATTCGTTCGCATGGAGGATATCCGCGGCGGGGACACCAAATCGCTGCAGGTCCTCCACCGGCAGGTAGACGCGGTTCTTGCGCGCGTCCTCGCCGACATCACGGATGATGTTGGTGAGCTGAAAGGCGATGCCTAGGTTTCTCGCGTATTCGAGCGTGCGCTCGTCGCGATAGCCGAAGATGCCGGCGGCGAGCAAGCCCACCACGCTCGCGACGCGATAGCAGTACGCCTCGAGCCCGGCCCAGTCGAGATAGCGCGTCTGGCGCAGATCCATCTCCATGCCGTCGATGATCTCGTTCAGGCGCTCGGCGCTGAGGCCGAATTTGTCGCGATAGGGCTCGAGCGCCCGCATGACGGGATGCTGCGCTCGGCCGGCGAAGAGATTCGCGACCTCGGTGCGCCACCAGGCGAGCTTCGCGGCGGCCACCTGAGGATCCATGCCTTCGTCGACCACATCGTCGACTTCGCGGCAGAAGGCGTACAGGGCAGTGATGGCGCGGCGGCGCTCGGCCGGCAGGAAGAGAAACGAGTAGTAAAAACTGGAGCCGCTCGAGGCCGCTTTCTGCTGGCAGTACGCCTCCGGCGTCATACCGCGCGAGCGAGGAGTAGCGGCCAGTCGAAGGCACGCAGCACCGGCCGGCGGCGGAAGACGTCATAGCGGGCGCCCTCGATCTTCTCGAGGATGCGCAGCCCGCCCTGGAGGGTCGCGCGGATCTCGAGCCCGATGCGCCCGGGCAGCGAGCGCGCGAGCGGCTGCCCGCAAAGGATCATGGCGCGCGCGCGCTCGACCTGGAAAGCGAGCAGGGCGCGCCATGCCGCATCGCAGCGCTGCTCGGCGATGTGACGCTCGCTCACGCCGTGGCGTGCCATTTCGTCCTGCGGCAGGTAGATGCGGCCCTTCGCGAAATCGATCTCGACGTCCTGCCAGAAGTTGATGAGCTGCAGCGCGGTGCACACTGCGTCCGAGCCGGCGAGGTCGTGCTCAGACGTTCGTTTGAAAAGATGCAGCAGAAGCCGCCCGACCGGATTCGCCGAGTGGCGACAGTAATCCGTGAGCTCGCCGAAATTGGCGTAGCGCTTTTTGGTCACGTCCTGCGCAAACGCGCTGATCAGCTCGCCAAAGAGACCGAGCGGCAGGGTGTGCTCGCGCACGATTCTCGCTAGGTCGCGAAAGAGGCCCTCCCCGGGTGTTTCGCCCCGCGCGATGCGATCGAGTTCGCTCCGGTAGACGCTTAACCTGGCGAGCCGTACATCGTCGGGTTGCGCGCCTTCGTCGGCAATATCATCGGCGCTGCGCGCGAAGCGGTAGATGATCTCGACGGGCCGCCGCAGGTGCCGCGGCAGGAGAAGCGATGCGACCGGGAAGTTTTCGTAGTGGCCGACCGACATTTGTGCAGGAAGCCCGCAACGCCAGTGAAGGTATAATACGTTGTTTTTTTCAGGCTTTTCAGCTCTCCGGACGGCGGCGAGGGTGGCGGAATTGGTAGACGCACCAGCCTTAGGAGCTGGCGCCGCGAGGCGTGTGGGTTCGAGTCCCTCCCTTCGCACCAGAAGACGGAAGCCCGCAAAGGCACACCAATAAAGGATGGCAAACGTGGAAACTCTCGGGACGCTCGAGCGGCGCGTGTCGATGACGCTGCCGGCCGACGATATCGAGCGCCAGATCGACGCGCGCCTGAAGCAGCTCGCGCGCAACATCAAGATGCCCGGCTTCCGTCCGGGCAAGGTGCCGCTCAAGCTCGTCGCACAGACCTACGGCCCGCAGGTGCGCTCGGAAGTGCTGAGCGACGCGGTACAAAAAGCGTTCAGCGACGTGGTCAAGGAAGCAAACCTCAAGGTCGCGGGCTACCCGCGCATCGAGAAAAAGGACGGCGACGCGTCTGCGCTCGAGTTCAGCGCCACGTTCGAGATCTATCCCGAGGTCAAGACGGGCGAGCTCTCCGGCGTGACGATAGAGCGGCCGCAAGTCGAGGTCGACGACGCCGCGGTCGACAAGACGATCGGCATCCTGCGCAAGCAACGCACGCGCTTTGTCGCCGTGACGCGACCGGCGCAGGACGGCGATCGCCTCACCGCCGACTTCGAAGGCACGATTGACGGCCAGCCTTTTGAGGGCGGCAAGGCCGAGGGCTTCGTGTTCGCGATCGGCGAGGGGCGCCTGCTGCCGGAGTTCGACGCGGCGGCGCGCGGCATGTCGGCCGGCGAGGCCAAGACCTTCGATCTCACGTTCCCGACGGACTATCACGGCAAGGAAGTCGCCGGGAAGCGCGCCTCGTTCCACTTGACGGTAAAAGCCGTCGAGGAGGCGCAGTTGCCCGAGATCGACGCCGAGTTCGCCAAGTCGCTCGGTATCGCCGACGGCGACGTGGCCAAGATGCGAAGCGAGATCCGCGCCAACGTCGAGCGCGAGACGAACAAGCGCATCGAGGCGCGTGTCAAGTCGCAGGTACTGCAGGCGTTGCTCGACGCGACGCCGCTCGAGCTGCCGAAGTCGCTGGTGCAGATGGAAGCCCAGCAGCTCGTCGAGCGTGCGGCCGCCGATTTGCAGGCACGCGGCGTGAAGCCCGGGCAGATTCCGCTCGATCCGGCGGCTTTCGAGGCGACGGCGAAGCGCCGTGTCGCGCTCGGCCTCATCATCGGCGAGCTCGCGCGAGCGGAAAACCTGCAGCCCAAGCCCGCCGAGGTGCGCGCGGCCGTGGAGCAGGAGGCCGCAACCTACGAGAGTCCGGCCGAGGTAGTAAAATGGTTTTACATGCAGCCGCAGCGCCTTTCCGAGATGGAAGGCGTGGCGCTCGAGGCCAATGTCGTGAAATGGGTGCTCGGCAAAGCGAAGGTGGTCGACAAGCCCCTCGCGTTCGACGAGCTAATGGGAAGCAACGCGTGAACTGGCAGAAAGACACGGACATCAACGACCTCGGGCTCATCCCGATGGTCATCGAGCAATCGGGGCGCGGCGAGCGCGCTTACGACATCTACTCCCGTCTCCTCAAGGAGCGCGTGGTCTTTCTGGTCGGCCCCGTGACGGAAGTCACGGCGAACCTGATCGTTGCGCAGCTCCTCTTCCTCGAGTCGGAAAACCCCGATAAGGACATCTTCTTCTACATCAATTCGCCCGGCGGCTCCGTGTCGGCAGGCCTCGCCATCTACGACACCATGCAGTTCATCAAGCCCGACGTCAGCACGCTTTGCGTCGGCCAGGCGGCGAGCATGGGCGCCTTGCTGATGTGCGCGGGCGATGCGGGCAAGCGCTTCTGCCTGCCGAACTCGCGCGTGATGATCCACCAGCCGATGGGCGGCTTTCAGGGCCAGGCCTCGGACGTGGAGATCCACGCCAAGGAAATCCTTTACCTGCGCCAGCGGCTGAACGAGATTATGGCCAAGCACACCGGCAAGCCCCTGGAGACCATCGCCCGGGACACCGAGCGCGACTTTTTCATGGGTGCGCAAGACGCGGTAAAGTACGGCATCGTGGACAAGGTTCTCGTCTCGCGAGAAAACGTCTAAGCGGCAGGGAGAACGTATAAGACCATGTCGGAAAAAAGCTCTTCTGGCGAAAAGCTCCTCTACTGCTCCTTCTGCGGCAAGAGCCAGCACGAAGTCAGGAAGCTGATCGCCGGCCCGTCGGTCTTCATCTGCGACGAGTGCATCGAGCTTTGCAACGACATCATCCGCGAGGAGACCGCCTCCGATAAAGGCGGCAAAGGCGCGAAGTCGGATCTGCCCACCCCGCGCGAAATCCGCAACATCCTCGACTCCTATGTGATCGGTCAGGACGTCGCCAAGAAGATCCTCTCCGTTGCGGTCTACAACCATTACAAGCGGCTCAAGCACCTCTCGAAGAACGACGAGGTCGAGCTCGCGAAATCGAACATCCTGCTGATCGGGCCCACGGGCTCCGGGAAGACGCTGCTCGCGCAGACGCTCGCGCGGCTTCTCAACGTGCCCTTCGTGATCGCCGACGCCACCACGCTCACGGAAGCGGGCTACGTCGGCGAAGACGTCGAGAACATCATCCAGAAGCTGCTGCAGAACTGCGACTACGACGTCGACAAGGCGAAGCGCGGCATCGTCTACATCGACGAGATCGACAAGATC
>Ga0075426_10002220_pt1 | contig 13947 bp, 10 predicted proteins | sample SoiMethybrSBSTD5_FD_75304 | JGI IMG/M metagenome (GOLD analysis project Ga0075426, IMG submission 75304) | Bulk soil microbial communities from a Populus tree surrounding site in Tennessee, USA - Soil MetaG P. TD hybrid SBSTD5 | ecosystem: Environmental > Terrestrial > Soil > Tree plantation... | reverse complement strand
GTCGTCAAGGGACACGAAGTGGTTCCGCCGGTTTTGTTTATCGGCGGCGTCGCTCTGAACCAGGGCGTGCGCAACGCCTTGCGCGAGGTGTTCAAGCTGCAGGAGCAACAATTCATCGTACCCGAGCTGTACTCCTGGCTTGGCGCACTGGGCGCCGCACTCTTCCAAGCGGAAAAGCCAGCGGGCCGGCGCTTTACCGGCATCGAGCGCCTGCGCGAGGTTGCCGCCACCCTCCAGGACTTCCCTTCCACCAATGCGCTTTCCCTGGCTAACGTGGAACTCCTGCGCGACCGGGTTGCGGCGCCGCCGCCTTTCGTAAACGCGCACGCCGTGGAAGCTTACCTGGGAATTGACATCGGTTCGGTCAGCACCAACCTCGTGGTACTCGATTCGCAAGGCCGTCTCCTGAAGGAAATGTACCTTGCCACCGAGGGCCGGCCCATTGAGGTGGTCAACCGGGGGCTGGCGGAAATTCAAGGCGAAATGGGCGAGCGACTGGACATTCGGGGCGTGGGCACCACCGGCTCCGGCCGCGAACTGATTGGCGAACTGGTGGGCGCCGATATTGTCACTGACGAGATCACCGCCCACAAAACCGGAGCCATGCACGTGTGCCAGGAAATGGGCATGGCGCCCGTGGATACGATTTTCGAAATTGGCGGCCAGGATTCCAAGTTCATCCGCATTGAGCACGGCGTAGTGGTGGATTTCACTATGAACGAAGCCTGCGCCGCGGGCACGGGCTCGTTCCTAGAAGAGCAGGCGGAGCGGCTGGGAATCTCGATCAAAGGCGAGTTCGCCCGGCTGGCGCTCTCCTCGCAAAAGCCGGCGCGCCTGGGCGAGCGCTGCACCGTCTTCATGGAGCGCGACGTCAACGGTTTGCTGCGCAAAGGCGCGCAGGTGGCCGACCTGTGCGCGGGACTGGCTTATTCCGTGGCCCTGAACTACCTGAACCGGGTGGTGCGCGGGCGCAAGGTCGGCGACGTCATCTTTTTCCAGGGAGGAACCGCCTACAACGACGCGGTGGCCGCCGCCTTCTCCCAAATCCTCGGCAAGACGATTATTGTTCCGCCTCACAATGGGGTGATCGGCGCCATCGGCATGGCTTTGATTGCGCGCGAGCGCATGCAGGCACGGCATCAGCCCAGTCGCTTCCGCGGCTACGACCTGGGGCAGGTGAACTTCTCCACCCGCGATTTCGTTTGCAAGGCCTGTTCCAACTATTGCGATATGAAGGAATTCATCATCGAAGGCCAGCGCACCTACTGGGGCGACAAATGTTCGGACAAGTTCCGCAAGCGCCCACGCGGCGACCGCAAACCAGTCATCGAAGACCTGGTCGAATTCCGCGACCACTTGCTGGAGCAGGCAGTCGCGCCTATCCCGGTGAAGTCCAACGGCCACGTGAGGCCACGAGTGGGCATTCCCCGCGCCATGTTTTTCTATGACCGCGGTCCTTTCTGGGCGGCCTACTTACAGGAGTGCGGATTTGAGGTAGTGACCTCGCGCGCTACCGACGGGCGCATGGCTGCCGCCGGCGACGAACTCGCGATTGCCCAGCCTTGTTTTCCCGTGATCGTGGCCCACGGCCATGTTCAGGATCTGCTCCAGCGCGGCGTGGATTACGTCCTGGTCCCCAACATACTCGACTGTGAGGCACCGAACCAGGACGTAAAATCGCATCTCTGCCCCTGGAACCAGACGCTGCCTTTCGTGCTCCGTGCCGCCCCTAAATTGCAGGATGCCGCCCGCAAGCTGCTCGCGCCGACTGTACATTTCCGACTGGGACAGCAACATGTGCGCAAGGCGTTGGGGGAGTTTGCGCGCCAACTAGGGGTTTCCCGATCCCTGAACAAACGCGCGGTAAATGCTGCCTACGCCGCGCAGCAGCGCTTTCGAGAGCACCTGCTCGATGCCGGCGAGCGCACACTCGCCACGCTCGCCAAAGCGGGAGAGCCTGGCCTCGTACTCCTGGGTCGCGCTTACAACCTTTACGACCGCAGCATCAATTGCGACGTGCCACGCAAACTGCGAACACTCTACGGCGCCAACGTGATCCCGCTGGACTTCCTGCCGTTAGAGGAAGAGGACATTTCTGAGATCAACGACAACATGTACTGGAACTCAGGGCGGCTGATCCTGGCCGCGGCGCGCATCACTGGTCGCTATCCCAACCTGCACCTGGTGTACATCTCCAATTTCAAATGCGGGCCCGATTCTTACATTAAATCGTTCTTGTATGACGCTTCCGGCAAACCAAGCCTGCTGCTGCAGTTCGACGGCCATTCAAACGATGCCGGCTTCCTCACCCGTTGCGAAGCCTATCTCGACAGCAAAGGATTCCTGCGATGCAGCTCCGCGCCCACCGCTGTGTGAAGCCCACGCTGGCTCCCGGCCACCCGCTGGCAGGAAAGACGGTGTACGTTCCCGCCATGGCACAGGGCGCGGTTGAGGCATTCGCCGCCGTCTTCCGCTGGTTCGGCGTGGCGGCGCAGCCCACGCCGCCTTCCAACCAGCGCACCCTCGAATTGGGGGCAAAGTTCACCAGCGGCGATGAATGTTATCCCGCCAAGATCACCGTGGGCGATTTTCTGCGCATCCTGGAACAACCCGGAGCCGACCCGGAGCACACCGTATTCTTCATGGCTACTGCCGATGGGCCCTGCCGCTTCGGCCAGTATGTTCCGTTTTTGCGCAAGGTCCTGGCGCAGGCGGGTTTTCCAGATGTGCAGGTATACGCCCCGAGCACGCAGCAAGCCTACCGCGATATTGCCCGCCTGGGCAGCACCTTTGAGCGCACCGCGTGGCGGGCTCTGGTCGCGGCCGACATTCTACGTAAAGCACTGCTGCAGACCCGGCCTTACGAAACCGTCGCCGGCACGGCCGACCAGGCCTTCGCCGAATCGGTTGCTGATCTTTGCCAGGCCATTGAGGCCAGTTGCACGGACACGGCCTGCCAGATGAAGTCACTGGTGGTTTCCCTTCAGCGTGCGCGTCAGCGCTTCCTCCTGGTGCCCGCGAGCTACACCCGGCAGCGACCGCTGATCGGCGTGGTGGGCGAAATTTTCTGCCGGCTCAATAACTTCAGCAACGCCGATCTGGTGCGCAACCTGGAAATGCAAGGCGGCGAAGGCTGGCTGACCGACATCGCGGAGTGGATCGGATACTGCAACTCAGAGGTTGCCCGCAAGCTGCGCCTCGTAGGGCAGGCGATCTCGCTGGAGATGCTGAAGAGCACCTTGCGGAGCCACGTCCAGCACGGTGACGAACGCGCCCTGCTGGCCCCCTTCGCCCAGGATTTTGCCGGGTATGAGGAGCCGCACATCAGCGAAGTTCTGGACCTGGCCCGCCCCTACCTGCCCAGCACCGGGGTGGAAGGCGAGATGGTGGTAAGCATCGGCAAAGCCGCCTACTTGGCACGCCACGGCGCGGACGGCATTGTGGACATCAGCCCCTTCACCTGCATGAACGGCATTGTCAGCGAGGCCATTTATCCCAAGCTGAGCAAGGACTACGGCGGCATTCCCATCCGCAATTTTTACTTCGACGGCACCCAGGCCGAACTGCAGCGCGACTTGGGCATTTACCTGGAACTGGCGCGCTCCTACCGGGAGAAGAAGGCGTTCCCGCGACGCTATCCCGCTCGTTTCAGACAGGCTATGGCGGCGGACTGAACCTCTCTTTGGGAGTGGCTTTCGGAAAGCACAGCTTTAGCTGTGCCGTCACTGCCGGAGCATCTGCTAAGATTGGGGCAAATCCCTAGCCGCCTCGGCAGTATTGGTCTCCTGGCCCAGGTTCGCGCGGACGGGGTCACGAAGGAGCGTCTCCCATGGGAAAGAGCGTTAACAAAGTTATCCTCATCGGCAATCTGGGCAAAGATCCCGAGGTCAAATACACGCCCAGCGGCACACCGGTGGCAAAATTCACCCTGGCCACGAACGAACGCTACAAGGATAAGGACGGCCAGTGGCAGGACCGCACCGAGTGGCACAACGTTGTGGCCTGGCAGCGTACCGCCGAGATTGCCGGTGAGTACCTGAAGAAGGGACGCTCGGTTTACATTGAAGGACGGCTGCAGACCCATTCCTGGGACGACAAAACCAGCGGGCAAAAGAAGTACATGACGGAGATTGTGGTCAGCGACCTGGTGCTTCTGGGCGGCGGGCGTGAGGCTGGTGAAGGCTCTTCCGCGGGACGCAGCCGCGGCGCTGCGGCCCCGGGCGGCGATTTCGACCAGCGCGCCCCTGAGCCTGACGTGGCCCACTCCACCACCATCACCGACGAAGACATACCGTTCTAGGTCAACCCACGCCCTCGGGGCTCCGGCCCCGAGGGGTCTCGCGCGCGCTGCGGCGCAACCCCTTGCCCCCCAAAGGCATTACCCTGCGATCTCCGCGTTAACCTTTATGCTGTTATCGTTTACCTTTCTGCAGCTCTGACCAACACTGTTTCCTTTCCCGCCATCTAAGAGCTTTGAACCTGCTGCTATGAAAATCAGCTTCTGGTTGCGTCTCATGGTCTTTCCCTGCGCCTTGCTCGCGCTCCTGCCGCTGGCCTCCTGTGCCCGGCCCAACCTCAAACAGGCGCTGCGCGCCAGCACCCCCGCGGCCCCCAACTCCTGGCCCGTGATATTGGCGGCCTACCAGCCCTGGTTCGGGGTGAAGAACCACATGAACGTGGGCTATGCCTCAAACGATCCCGTGGCTCTGCAGAAGCAAATCACCGAGGCGAAGAGCCTGGGCATTGCCGCATTCGTGGTGAACTGGTACGGGCCGCGCAAACCTTTTGAGGACGGGAACTACGCCCTGCTGCAGAACCTGGCCGCGAAAAACAATTTCAAGGTGGCCCTCCAGTACGACGAGGCGGTGGATTCACCCGGCTCCACCACAGACGCGGTCGTGGTTGATCTGCGCTACGCCTATGACCGCTACATTGGGCCGCAGGCAGGGCCGTCGCGCGACGCTTACCTGCGCTATGACGGCCGGCCGATGATCTTTATCTTCCCTAAGCACGCGGGCACCGACTGGAATCAGGTGCGGCAGGCGGTGGATTCCTGGCCTGAGCCCGACCGTCCGTTGCTGATCACGCAGGCCTATGGCGGGCGGGATGCCGGCGCTTTTGACGGCTTCTACGCCTGGGTGAGCCCCGGCAACCAAGGCTGGGCCCCCGATGGCAGCCACTGGGGCGGCAGCTACCTGGAGAACTTCTATCAAACTATGATTTCCAAGTATCCGGACAAAATCGCTGTCGGCGCGGCCTGGCCCGGCTTTGACGACTCGCATGCGCCCTGGAGCCAGAACCGCCACATCAGCCCGCGCTGCGGCAAAACTTTCGACGATACCCTCCGGATGTTTCGCGCCTACTACAAGGATTCCCATCCTCTTCCCTTTCTGATGATTGATACCTGGAACGACTACGAGGAGGGGACGGCGATCGAGAAGGGGCTGCCGAGGTGCTGACCAGCAGCGGCTAGCTGCCAGCTTTGAGCTTCCAGTCAGGAGCTAGCAGCTAAGGGGCTCTTTACGCTGCCCCGCTCGCCAGTTTGCGACTGAGATCGGCGGAGATGAGCTGGCCGTGGAAGCGGCCGTTTTCGATGAAAATCTCGTTGGTGCTGGATCCGGCGACGATCACTCCTGCCACATAAATTCCCGCCACATTGCTCTCCAGGGTTTCCGGATCGCACACCGGGCGGCATTGCTCGGGCGAAAGCTCGATTCCCAGGCTGCACAGAAAGTCGTAGTCTGGATGGTAGCCGGTCATGGCGAAAACGAAATCGTTCTTCAGCACGCGCTCGCCTTCGGGCGTGTTGATGCGCACCGCATCGGGCGTCACTTCGAGCACACGGCTGCGGAAGAACGCCTGGATTTCTCCATTCTTGATGCGGTTCTCGATGTCGGGCTTGATCCAATATTTGACATGGCGGTGAATGCCGTCTTCCCGGACGACCATGGTGACCCGCGCTCCATGGCGCCACAACTCCAGAGCGGCGATGGCGGCGGAATTCTTGGCCCCGACCACCACCACATCGGTGTCGTAGTACGGGTGGGGCTCGTTGTAGTAATGCATCACTTTCCGCAGGTCCTCACCGGGAATGTTCATGTAGTTCGGCAGGTCGTAGTAGCCGGTGGCAACGATTATCTTGCGCGCGTAGTAATCATGGACGGCTTCCTTGCGATCCAGCGTGGTCACGCGAAACTCGCCGTCTTCCCCGGTCACCGTCTTCACCCACTCATACTGATGGATCTTCAGTTCGTAGTGCTGGGCTACGTTGCGGTAGTACTCCAGCGCCTCCTGGCGGGTGGGCTTCATGTTCGCCGTATTGAAAGGAATGCCGCCGATTTCCAGCAGCTCCGGCGTGGTGAAGAAGGTCATGTTGGCCGGATAGTGGAACAGCGAGTTGACCACGCAGCCTTTATCAATCACCAGGACTTTCAAGCCTACGCGCTGCGCCTCGATTGCACACGCCAATCCGGTGGGGCCGGCGCCGATGACCAGCACATCCGTCCAGCCGTCAGGACGCGCGTGCGCCTGCTTGCGCGCCACAGGTTCGGGAGTCTTGCTGGTTTTGAGCACGGATTTTCGCGCCTTGTTGCTGGCCTTGCGTGGCACAGGTCTTCCCCTATGCACGCGATTCTAGCATGCGCATTTTGCGCCTCCGGCGCAGCTACACGCATCACACAATCGTGTGCGCTGCTGCCTGGGCAGGCCGGGGATGCTTGCTATAATTTTTGGTTCTCGATGGCCTCATCTTCGCCATTGCGTTCATCCCTGTTCAGGAGCTAGCCACCATGGCGACCGCGACCAAGAACCTGACGCGCACCGAAAAAGATTCGCTGGGCACGAAGGAAATTCCTGCTGGCGTTTACTACGGCATCCAGACCGCGCGGGCGGTGGAAAACTTCCCCATTTCCGGCATGCGCGCCCATTCCACGTTCATTCAGGCTCTGGGCATGATCAAGCAGGCCGCCGCTGAGGCCAACCAGGAACTCGGACTGGTGGACGAGAAGCGGGCCCGCGCCATCATCCAGGCCGCCAAGGAAGTGCAGCAGGGCAAGTGGGACCAGGAATTCGTGGTGGACGTTTTCCAGGCAGGCGCCGGAGTCAGCCTTCACATGAACAGCAACGAAGTCATCGCCAACCGTGCTCTGGAAACGATGGGCGGAGCGCTGGGCGACTACTCCGTGGTTCATCCCAACGATCACGTCAACTACGGGCAAAGCACCAACGATGTGATTCCCACGGCCATGCGCGTGGCATCGCTGCTGGAACTGGAGAAGCTGTATCCGGTGCTCGACAACCTCGCGGCCGCGCTCGACGGCAAAGGCAAAGAGTTCTGGCACATCCTCAAGTCCGGGCGCACCCACATGCAGGACGCGGTCCCCATGCGCCTCGGTCAGGAATTTGCCGCCTATGCCGGCGCCATCCGCCGCGCCAAGGATTCGATTCGGCAGTCCTCCGATCTGTTGCGCGAACTGGGGCTGGGTGGATCGGCGGTGGGCACCGGCATCAACACCCATCCCGACTATCGCGAGAAAGCCATCGCCAACCTGGCGCGCATTTCCGGACAGAAGCTTAAGCCGGTGGACGACATGCGCTACGCCATGAGTTCGAACCTGTGCATGGCCGCGGTTTCTTCAGCGCTGCGCAACCTGGCACTGGAGGTAATTCGTATCTCGAACGACCTGCGGCTGCTCTCCTCGGGGCCCAACACCGGCTTCGGCGAAATCAATTTGCCGGCCCTGCAGCCTGGCTCGTCTATCATGCCTGGCAAAATCAACCCGGTCATGCCGGAACTGGCCGCCATGGTTTCCTTCCAGGTGGTGGGCAACGATGTATCGGTGGCCATGGCGGTGCAGGCCGGGCAGTTGGAACTCAACGTCATGATGCCGACCATGGCGTACAGCGTGCTCCAGTCCATCACCATACTGACCAACATGCTGCGGCAATTCGCCGACCGGTGCGTTAAAGGCATCACCGCCAACGAGAAGAAGAACGCTTTTTACGCGCAGAGCACAGTGTCCCTGGCCACGGCGCTCAACCCGTACATTGGCTATGCCAAAGCGGCGGAGATTGCCAAGGAGTCGGTGGCCACCGGACGTTCTATTATTGAGATTGCCCGCGAGAAGAAGTTGCTAAGTGAGAGAGAAATTGCCGAGATTCTCGATCCCCAACGTATGACCGAGCCGCAACGCCCGCTGGAGGCCGCCGCCAAACGGGAGGAGATAAAAGCAAAGAAATAACTTCATCTGTTTCTGATGAACGCCGCTTGGCGGGGATGAAAGAATTTTCCTTCGGGTTAATGCGCGCGAATCCGCGGCGAGGAAGTTAGAAGGCCCAGCGCAGCAGCGTAGCACCCACGGTGAAGCCCGCGCCCACCGATGCCAGCATTACCAGATCGCCTTTGTTCAGCCGGCCCTCCTGGCGCGCGGTTTCCATGGCCAGAGGAATGGTTCCGGCGGTGGTATTGCCATAGCGGTCAATGTTGATGATCACGCTTTCCTTGCGCAGGCCGAGGCGATCGGCCGTTGCGGTAATGATGCGCTTGTTGGCCTGATGCGGAATGAAAGCGTCAATATCGCTTCCCTTCAGGTTATTGCGCGTCAGCAGGCGATCGCAAACCTCGGCCATCTTGCGCACCGCGTACTTGAACACCGCTTGGCCGTCCTGGTGAACAAAGTGCATCTTCTTGTCCACCGTTTCGTGGGTGGAAGGATGCAGGCTGCCGCCGCCGGGCATGTACAGCGAACAACCGCCGGAACCATCCACCTCGTGCAGAAAGTCAATAATGCCTTCAGAATCGTCATTGGCGGGTTCAAGCAGCACCGCGCCCGCGCCGTCGCCGAAAATCACGCAGGTGGCGCGGTCGGTATAGTCAATCACGGACGACATTACATCGGCGCCGATAACCATCACATTCCTGTGCGCGCCCGTGGAAACGAACTGGGCGCCGGCTTGCAGCGCATAAACAAATGCGGAACAGGCGGCGGAGAGGTCGAATCCCCAGGTGCCGGCAGCGCCCAGCTTATGCTGCACCAGGCAAGCGGTGGAAGGAAAGAACATGTCGGGCGTGACCGTGGCGACGATAATGGCGCCGACATCTTTCGGTTGCAGGTTGCGCTGGGTTAAGGCCTTGCGCGCTGCTTCCACCGCCAGATCGCTGGTCGCCATGCCCTTTTCCACCAGATGGCGCTCGCGGATGCCGGTGCGCTCCATGATCCACTCATCGGTGGTGTCCACCATCTTTTCCAGGTCTTTATTGTTCAAGACCCGAGGAGGTACGTAGGTGCCCAACGCGGTAATCTTCGCCCGCCGCAGATTGCTCAATGATTGCTCCCGGAACAGAAGAAGTATTTTGACGGATGGAAGGCAAGGTTGTCTAACGCATTCGCGGCGGAAACGGCCGCTGGAACCAAAGCGTTCAGTAGTCAGCACTCAGCATCAGCCTTCGGTCCATGCACCGTAGACAAATAGCATTTAGCGCTTGGCACCTTAAGAGAATGCTCGACGGCTAAGTGCCGAATTGCTAGCTGCTCCCGGACTGGTTAGTGAGTGCTGATTGGTGAATGTTCTGCATCGCTGGGAGCTGTTAAAATAGTGCGGGTCAGGCATCGGTCCCACGCGACGCAATCCCGCCAACCCCGCCAGGTCCGGAAGGAAGCAACGGTAACGGGCTCGTGCGTGTGCAGTGGGTTCCCGGTGCCTGACTTTTTAGCGATGGGGCTGACAGGCTGGGCGGCTTCCTAGCTGGCTAGCATCCGATGTGGCTTCATGCTCTGACGCCCCGCAGGACGACGACCATTTTCACTGACCAGCTATTCCGACGCCCCGGTGCAGGTATCGGAGATTTTATTGATGCTGGCCACGTCCAGGCTGCGTTCCGGGCGACTGAAGCTGCTGGCCGTCTGCTTTTCCTTGGGCGGGATTCGCTGCTCGAGGTTTCCCGTCACCTCCACTTGCTGGCCGTCAAAGCCGCTCAATTCCTTGTCGCGGCCGGTCAGCCTGTAAACGAGGTGGTTGTCGTCCACCAGACGGTATTGGCCGACGGCTCCGGTTAAGCACCCGCGAACGGTCGCCTGGCTCCCGTGGGACGCATTCGCAGAAGGACTGTTTTGCTGCTGCTGGGCAGCAGCCAACGTCGTCAAGGCAACAACTACGGCGAGCAGAACTGTCTTTCTCATGGCCGATCTTCCGCATCAAGGTTAGACACTCCGGCTCAAACTTGCAAGAGCCGGAGTGTGCGGCCGATCAAATATCTTGTTACGAGCTATTCGAAGCGCAGCGCTTCGATGGGATCGAGCCGTGCCGCTTTGCGTGCCGGATAGAAGCCAAAGAAAACGCCCACGCCGGCGGAGAAGATCACCGCCGCCACAATGGCCAGCGGCGAAACCAGCACCGCCCAGCCCAGCAGCTTGCTGATAATCAGCGACGAGCCGACGCCGAAGAAAATTCCGGCGGCCCCGCCCATGAGGCTGAGCACCACCGCTTCGATCAGGAACTGGCGCTGCACGTCTTCTTCGGTGGCGCCAATCGCCATGCGCACGCCGATTTCGCGCGTGCGCTCGGTCACCGACACCAGCATGATGTTCATGATGCCGATGCCGCCCACGATCAGCGAAACACCCGCGATCGAGGCGAGCAGCATGGTCATCACCCGCGAAGACTGGTCGGCAAGCTGAGCCACGTCAGCCAGATTACGCACCATGAAGTCGTCATCCTGACCCTGCCGGATGCGGTGCCGGTCGCGCAACAGCCCCGTGATTTCCTGCTGCGCCGCATAGGTGGCGTCCTTGGAAACGGCGGAGACCACGATGTAGCGCAGCCAGGGCTCGCCCGTGAGCTTCTTCTGCAGGGTGGTAATGGGGACAAAGATGACGTCGTCCTGGTCCTGCCCCATGGCGGCCGACTGCCCTTTCGCGCTGAGCACGCCCACTACTTTGAAGGGCAGCTTGGAGATGCGTACGGTCTGGCCAATGGCGTCCTCCGCGCCAAACAGGTTCTGGCGCACGGTCGCGCCGATTACGGCCACATCGGCGGCGGAGGTCACATCACTCGCCGTAAAGGAAACGCCCTCCTGCATTGGCCAGGACCGGATATCAAAATACTGCGGCTCGGTGCCCTGGACATTGGTGAACCAGTTGTCGGAACCGAATACCACCTGGGCGGTGGTGGCGCTGCCGGGCGCGGCCTCCTTCACCGCCGGCGCTTGCTGCACGATGGCCTTCATGTCGTCATACACCAGGGTTTTAGTCTGGCCCCAGCCCAGGCGCAGGCCGCCCCGATTCACCGTGCCGCTGGAAACGAAAAGCATGTTGGAGCCCATCGCGGAAATCTGGTCCTGCACCTGTTTGCTGGCGCCCTGGCCCACGCCCACCATGGCGATAACCGCGCCCACGCCGATGATGATGCCCAGCATGGTCAGCGCGGAGCGCATCTTGTTGCGCGATAGCGCGCGCATTGCAATTCGCAAAATGGATATGAGATCCATAACGTCCTCTCAGTCTTCCGCCCTGGGCAAGGTCTTCAGCATCTCAGCCGCGCGGGGGCGGTCCTTCACCAGTTCGTCGCGGCGGATTTTGCCATCGCGGAACACGATAGTGCGCTTGGCGAAACGGGCGATATCAGGCTCGTGGGTCACGAGTACAAGGGTGAGCCCGCCTTCGTTCAGCGTCTGAAAAATCTGCATGATCTCCACCGAGGTGCGGCTGTCCAGGTTGCCGGTGGGTTCATCCGCCAGCAGGATGGAGGGCCGGTTCACCAGGGCGCGAGCAATGGCCACCCGCTGCTGCTGGCCGCCGGACAGCTGCGATGGAAAATGCTCCATGCGGTCGCCCAAGCCCACGAGTTCGAGCGATTCTCTCGCTCGCTGCAGCCGCTCCTCTTTAGGCAGACGCGCGTACAACGTGGGCAACTCCACGTTCTCCAACGCGGTGGTGCGCGAAAGCAGGTTGAATCCCTGGAACACGAAGCCCAATTTGCGGTTGCGGATGGCAGCCAGCGCCTTCTTGTCGAGCTGCGAAACGTCCGTGCCTTCGAGCAGGTAGCGCCCGCTGGAGGGCTTATCCAGGCAGCCCAGCAGGTTCATGAATGTGGACTTGCCGCTGCCGCTGGCTCCCATGATGGCGACAAACTCCCCGCCGGCAATCTCCACGCTCACCCCGCGCAGGGCGTGCACCTTGTTCTCGCCCAGATCGTAGTACTTGTGCACATCCTCGACGCGGATTACCGGCTGCTCGAGGGCCAAACCCCGACGCTCCACCCACTCAGTGCGCGTAATCGCTTCGTTTTTAGTCACCGTCGCCATTAGCGCATCCTCGTCATTCCGGGCGCGAGCCCGCCGGACTTCTGGGTGGTGCTGACCGCGCCCGTGATCAGTTCATCGCCGGGCTGCAGGCTGCCCTTGAGCAGTTGCGCCACTTCTGTATCCGTGTGGTCGGTGATGCCGGTGCGAACCAGTACCGGCTGCAGGGATTTGTCGCCGGCCAGCTTCCATACCACGCTCACGTCGTGGCGTGGTACGTGCGCTGCGGCATTGGGTGAGCTGCCGCTTGCGGGCTTGCTCGCATTTGCGGACCCGCTCGGCGCGGCACTCGACAGCGGATGGATCCCGTACTTTTCATACACCGCCCGCAACTGCTCCGGCTTCATATCCGGCTTGAAACGCAGGGCAGTGTTGGGCACCTCAAGCACGTTCTGCGCGGTAGCCACGGGAATGCTGACGTAAGCCGTCATGCCCGGGAAAAGCCTCATCTGCGGGTTATCGAAGGCGATCACCGTGTCGTAGGTGACCACGTTCTGCACCGTCGTGGGGTTCAGGCGTATCTGAACCACCTTCCCATGAAAGGTCTGGTTAGGATAGGCATCCACAGTGAAAGTGGTCTCCTGGCCCACCTTAATGTTGCCCACATCGGACTCGTCGGTCTGGGTATCAACCTGCATCTTGGTGAGATCCTGGGCGATATTGAACAGCGTTGGCGCCTGCAGCGACGCAGCCACGGTCTGGCCCACGTCTACGTTGCGGGCAACAACAATGCCGTCAATGGGAGACCGGATAATGGCGTGGTCCAGGTTGGTTTTGGCCACCTGCACCGCAGCCGCTTTCAGGTTGACCTGAGCGGCCGCCTGTTTCACCTGCGCCTGCGCGGCAGCTACGGCCGCATTGTTGGTATCAGCACTGGCCTTGGCCAGGTCGAATTGCTGCGCGCTGACCACTCCGTCCTTCACCAGGGCCGCGTTGCGGGCGTAATCCGCCTTGGTCTGCGCTGCGGATGCTTCGGCTTTCGTCAGGTCGGCCCGGGCCGAGGCCAGGATGGCGCGCGCATTCTGCAGGTCCGCTTCCGCCTGCAGCAGCGCGCCCTGGAACAACGACGGATCCAATAGGGCGATGACCTCGCCCTTTTTCACCCGCGAGTTGAAGTCGGCGTTGAGCTTGGAAATGGTGCCCGAGGCCTGGGACCCAACCTGCACCGTCGTCACCGCGTTGATGGTGCCGGTGGCCTGCACCACGTCATTAATGGTGCCGGTCTGCGCCTTGGCGGTGAAATACTGGGCCTGGTCCTTGCGCCCGAAGGTAAAAGCCGCCAGCAGGATGACCAACCCGATCGCGGTCAGCGAGAGAAGCCATTTGTTGCGTACGAGCTTCATGGAAATCTTCCTTCTTTCTCCTAACCATTTGATCCCTGGGCCCTCCCGCCTGGCGTAAAGAGTCCGTCACGACGGGGTAAAGAATTGTAAAGACCAGCCGGCCGGACGCTATCCAGCCGGCTGCTCCCGTTATTGGCCTTGGGGCTGGCTCTGCGAGCCGCTCCCCAGCCACTTCTGCATGTGCTCCAGCCGGCGTTGCTGCATCTGGTCGAACTTGGTCCGCTGTTCAGGAGTGAGCAGGGTATAGATTTTGGACTGCAACTCCTGTCGGACCACGATCAAGTTGGCCATTGTCTGCCCTTGCTG
>Ga0075426_10002218_pt1 | contig 13948 bp, 15 predicted proteins | sample SoiMethybrSBSTD5_FD_75304 | JGI IMG/M metagenome (GOLD analysis project Ga0075426, IMG submission 75304) | Bulk soil microbial communities from a Populus tree surrounding site in Tennessee, USA - Soil MetaG P. TD hybrid SBSTD5 | ecosystem: Environmental > Terrestrial > Soil > Tree plantation... | reverse complement strand
AGCCGAAGCCGTCGGGCAGCACTTCCAGCGTGCCGTCGCCGAAGATCGAGACGCCTTTCTTCGCCTGGCTCTTGAGGAGCGCGAAGATAAGGTCCTGCTTGCGCATCCGGCTCGCGTTCTCGATGCCGTTGGACACCGCCATGTCGACGAGCTGCGAGACGTGGTGCGCCTTCAGCTCCGAGAGATGCATCGGGATCGCCACAGGATTGGCTGCGGGGGTGCCGGCGTTTTGCGCGGGCGTGGAGTCCTGGGGCTGCTGTGAACGGACTGCGTCGGGCTGGGCCGCTTGTGACCTGCTCATGTTGGGGACATACGTAAGAACCGCCGCGCCGGAGCCGTGGCGCTGGACAACCTTGTTGGATTCACCCCCCTCCGGGATGGAGGGGGCCCTTACCTAGGCAAGACTAAAAGCTTCAGATGTTGCTGTCAAGGAAAGCGGTCAGCTGCGACTTCGACAACGCGCCCACGCGCGTCGCCTCGACGTTGCCGTTCTTGAAGAGCATCAGCGTGGGGATGCCGCGGATGCCGAATTTCGCCGGAACCTGCTGGTTCTCGTCGACGTTGATCTTGGCGATCTTCAGGCGGCCTTCGTATTCCTTGGCGATCTCGTCCAGGATCGGTGCGATCGATTTGCACGGCCCGCACCATTCGGCCCAGTAATCGACCAGGACCGCGGTGTCGGATTTCAGGACTTCCGGCTCGAACGTGTCGTCCGTCACATGCTGGATTGCGGCTATGCCTGCGCTGCTCATGGTTCCTCGTGGGTGTTACGACATGGCTTCCTATTATGGGGGCGCAGCCGGCGCTTCCCAAGGGATATACTAAATAGCTGATTCCGAACGTCTTCTTATAACCCAGATGACTTACGTAGTAACCGAGTCTTGTATCAAGTGCAAGTACACCGACTGCGTCGACGTGTGCCCGGTCGACTGCTTTCGCGAAGGCCCCAACATGCTGGTGATCGATCCCGCGGAATGCATCGATTGCACGCTGTGCGTGCCCGAATGCCCGGTGGAGGCGATCTACGCCGAGGACGACGTGCCGGATGCGCAGAAGGAATTTACCGCGCTCAACGCGGATCTCGCGAAAATCTGGAAGCCGATCATCGAAAGAAAGCCGGCGCCGCCGGACGCCGACGAGTGGGCGAAGACGCAGGAAAAGAGAAAGCTGCTGGAGAAATAAGATCTAGACGATTCTCTCTTCGTCCGACGAAAAGCGGCGCAACAAAAGTCCGCCAAGAGAAGAGCAGCGCAGCAATTTTCGCAACGCAAAATTTTTGTCGTGCATAAGACCACAGTGATTTTGAAATGTAACTCGCAAGTACCAAGTAATACTTTTGAAAGCGAAGTGGCGTAGGCTGTCGAATTGTTCGTTCGGAGGGACAAGATGGAAACAGGAAGGCTCGCATTCACCGCCGTATACCTGAAGTCGACCAGCGGCTACATCGGCTTTATCGAGGAGCTCCCCGGAGTCAATTCACACGGTCGGACCATCGACGAAGCGCGCGACACGCTGCAGAAGCTCGCCGCGGTGGTGTTCGACGAGGAGCGCCGCGGCGCCGAGGAACTGATCGAAGGTAAGGACGTCGTGCGCGAGTCCTTCTTCATCCCGATCCCGCGCGCGGCCTGATTTTTCAATTCAGTTTGAAAAAGGGCGGATCCGATCCGCCCTTTTTGTTTTCTAGCGTACAAACATTCCGGCGCGGTTCTGCTGGCCGTAGGTCACGGCGACGCCGCCCAGGTCGAGCCGCGATTATTCCAACTGTCCCGGCGGGGAGCCCGGGAGAAATTAGCACCGTGTGCAATTGGCGTCGCGCCGAGCTACTCGTAGCGCGCGGCAATGCCTACTTTTCCTCGAAAAATGCGATACGAGTAGACGGTGTACCCGGCGATGAGCGGGAGCACGATCGCGGTCCCGACCAGCACGAAGAGGAGCGAGCTCGGATGCGCCGCCGCTTCCCAGATGGTGAGGCGGTCGATCACCACGAATGGGAACAGGCTGTAGGCGAGGCCGGCGAAGGACAGCACGAAGATCGACACGGCGCCGAAGAACGGCGCGCTGTCGGACTTCTTCAGCCGAAACCAGACCCAGAGCCAGGCCGCGGTGGTGGCGAGCGGCAGGAGCGAGAGATACGTGATGCGCGGGAACGTGAACCACTTCTCCCGCACCGTCTCGCTGATGAGGGGCGTTCCGAGGCTGACGAGCGCCACGGCGAGCGCGACCCACAGAAGCCCCCACCGCGCCCACGCCACGGCCTTCGCCTGCAGCGGCCCGTCGGTGCGCAGGATGATCCAGGTCGCACCGAGCAGCACGTAGCCGCCGCACAAGCTCGCGCCGGTCAGCAGCGCGAAGAGCCAGAACCCCGCGCCTTGCTCGAATCCGGTGATGTAGCGGCCGAGCATCAGGCCCTGCGCGAACGCGGCGAGCGTCGAGCCTGCCCAGAAGAGCCAGTTCCAGAGCTCGCGGTGCCAGCCCTCGGCCTTGATGCGCAGCTCGAACGCGACGCCGCGCAGCATCAGCCCGACGAGCATCGCAATGACCGGGATGTAGAGCGCGCCGAGCACTTCGCCGTGCGCGACCGGGAACGCCACGAGGAGGAGCCCCACGCCAAGGACCAGCCAGGTCTGATTCGCGTCCCAGAACGGACCGATCGAGGCCACCATGCGGTCCTGCTCCTGGCGCTCGGCCGCCGGCAGCAGCATCCCCACGCCGAGGTCGTAGCCGTCGAGCACCACGTAGACGAGGATCGCCAGGCCCATGAGGATGGTGAACACCACCGGCAGCCAGTCGCTCATTCGGACCCCTTTCCGGCGATGTGCGTGAGCACCACCACGTACGAGATCAGGAGCACGGTGTAGGTGAGCACGTACGCGGTGAGGCTCGCGCCGCCCTCGCCGCCGGTGACGCTGCCGACCGCATCCTCGGTGTAGAGGATGCCGGTCACGAGCCACGGCTGGCGGCCGATCTCGGTGACCAGCCAGCCGGCGAGCGTGGCCACCCAGCCGGAGAACGTGAACCCGGCGAAGGCCCAGAGCAGCCAGCGCGGAGTTTGGGGCTTTCTCAGAACAAAAGAACCGATCCAGGCGAGCAGAAGCATCAGCACGCCCGTTCCCACCATCACGCGGAAGGACCAGAACACCGGTGCCACCGGCGGCGTGTCTTCGAAATCCTCGAGGCCTTTCACCTCGCCGTTCAGGTCGTGCACCAGGATGAGCGAGAGCGCCCTGGGCACGGTGATCGCGAAATCGTTGGTGCGCGCCTGCTCATTGGGGAAGCCGATCAGCGTGAGCGGCGCGCCGCGCTCGGTCTTCCACAGCGCCTCCATCGCCGCGATCTTCGCCGGCTGGTGCTCGAGCGTGTTCAGGCCGTGCAGGTCGCCGACCACGACCTGGATCGGCACCAGCACGGCCGCGATGTGCGCGCCGACGCGCAGCGTTTTCAGCGCCGCCGCATCCTGCGGCGCCTTGAGCAGCCGCCACGCCGAGAGCCCCGCGACGACGAACGACGCGGTGATGCCCGAGGCGAGCAGCATGTGAATGAAGCGGTACGGGAACGAGGGATTGAAGATCACCGCGAGCCAGCTCGCGGCGATGATCTCGCCCTGCACGAGCTCGTGGCCGGTCGGCGTCTGCATCCAGGAGTTGAGCGCGAGGATCCAGAACGCCGACACCGTGGTGCCGAAGGCCACGATCACGGTCGAGGCGACGTGCACCCAGCCCGGCACGCGATCCATCCCGAACATCATCACGCCGAGGAAGGTCGCCTCGAGAAAGAACGCCGTGAGAATCTCGTAGGCGAGCAGCGGCCCGGCGATGTTGCCGACCGTGTTCATGTAGCCGGGCCAGTTGGTGCCGAACTGGAAGCTCATCACGATGCCGGTGACCACGCCCATGGCGAACGTGAGCGCGAACACCTTGACCCAGAGCTTGTAGGTCCGCAGCCAGGCCGGGTCGCGCGTGCGCTCGTAGCGCAGGCGGAAGTAGACGAGCAGCCAGGCGAGCCCGATCGTGATCGCCGGGAACAGGATGTGGAAGCCGATGTTCAGCCCGAACTGGACCCGGGACAGGATCAGGGCCTCGTCCATCCGATTACTATACTTTGCAATGCGCCGCGACCACACTGACATTCAAAACAGGGAGGATCAATATACGGCGCGCGGCTGGTGGGCGGACGACACGCTCACTCGCTGGCTCGAACGCCACGTCCGCGAGCGCCCGGATGCGCCTGCGCTCGCTTTCCAAAACACTTCGTTGTCTTGGGAAGAGCTGGAAAAGAACGTGCTCTCGATCGCCGCCGGCCTGCGTGAGCGGGGCGTGCGGCGGGGCGACGTGGTGGCAATCCAGCTGCCGAACACGCTCGAGTTCATCGTGGGCTATCTCGCGATCGCGCGGCTTGGCGCGGTGACCTGCACGCTGCACATGCCTTACCGCGGCGCCGAGGTTCAGGCGCTGATGCGCCACAGCGGAGCGCGCCTCGCCATCTGTCTGCCGCAGTCGAAGGAGATGTTCGAGGGCCGGGGTGTTGCGTTTGGAGAGATCGAAGAAGAAAACGGCAGCCCCCTGGGTTCCGATTCGGATGAACCCAAGCCAAGCGACCCCTTCCTGCTGCTCTATACGTCCGGAACCACTGCGGCGCCGAAGGGCGTGGTGCACCCGTACCGGACGATGCTCGGAAACGGCCGCGTCAGCGCGCCCGAGCACGGCCTCCACGAGAAGAGCCGCGTGCTCTGCGCCGCGCCGCTGTCGCATCTGTACGGCCTGTACTCGCTGCATTGCGCATGGGCCGCCGGCGCCTGCACCGTCCTCCTTCCCGCTTTCAAGCCGGACGACCTCGGCGCCGCAGTCGAGAAGCTGAAGCCGACGGCGCTGTGGACCGCGCCCGCGCACGTCGCGGCATGCCGGGCCGCCGGCGCGTTCGACAAATACGACTGGTCCTCGCTCCAGCTCGCGATCGTCTCGGGCTCCATCGCCCCACCGCAGCTCGTGAAAGACTTCGCGGCACGGGTGCCGCGCTGCGCGGTGACGCAGCTCTGGGGCATGACTGAGCTCCAGGCCGGGCTCTACACGCGCCCGCGCGATCCTTTCGAGATGTCGGCGACGAGCGCGGGGCGGCCCAGCCCGGGAACCGAGGTGCGGCTGTCGAGCCAGGGAGAACTGGAAGTTCGCGGTCCCTCCCTCTTTTCCGGTTACTACAATAATGAAGCGGCAAGCAGCAGTGCTTTTACGGCGGACGGCTGGTTTCGTACCGGCGATCTCGGCGAGGTGCGCGGCGAGTACTTCGCCATTACCGGCCGCAGCAAGGATCTCATCAACCGCGGCGGGGTGAAGATCAACCCGGCCGACGTCGAGATGCTGCTCGACGCGCATCCCAAGGTCCTGCACTCGGCGCTGGTGCCGATGCCCGATGAGGTGCTCGGCGAGAAAGCTTGCGCCTTCATCAGCTTGAGGAACCCGGCGCAGCCGGCCTCCTTGACGGAGCTGGCCGATTACCTGATGGGAAAAGGCATCGCGAAGAACAAGCTTCCGGAGCGCCTGGTGATCGTCGCCGAAATGCCGCTCACGCCGACCCGCAAGATCATCAAGTCGCGGCTGCGCATTCCGGACTGATCGGCGTATCCTTCCGGCCACGGAGGAGCCCCCATGAATGTCGTGCAACGCCTTGTCGTTGTTCTTCTATTTGGAATTGTTCTTGCACCGGCCTATGCGCAAGCCCCGGCCGCGCTTGCCGGCAAAGTGAGCTCGGCCGAGGAAGGCGCGATGGAAGGCGTGCTGGTCAGCGCGAAGAAGGCCGGGTCCACCATCACCGTCACGGTGGTGAGCGACGCTGAAGGGCGCTACAGCTTTCCCGCCAGAAAGCTCTCGCCCGGCAAGTACACGCTCAAGGTCCGCGCGGCCGGCTACGAGCTCGAGTCGCCCACGACGATCCAGGTGGGCAAGTCGACGGCCGCTGATCTCGAGCTGCGCAAAACAGCGGACCTGGCCGCGCAGCTCTCGAACGGGGAATGGATCACCAGCATGCCGGGCGACGACCGGCAGAAGGGGCAGCTCCTCAACTGCGTCGGCTGCCACACGCTCGAGCGCGTCGCGCGCTCGCGCTACGACGCCGACACGTTCACGAAGGCCATCCTGCCGCGCATGCAGGGCTACGTGAACCAGAGCATTCCGCAGCATCCGCAGCTGCGCAAAGCCGAGCGCCTGATGGAGGAGCGCGGCGACCAGCGCGTGCAGGTGTACCGCTCGACCGCCGAGTACCTCTCGACGGTCAACCTCGCCGAGTCGCCCAAGTGGGGCTACGAGCTGAAGACCTATCCGCGCCCGAAGGGCCGTGCGACGCGCGTGATCTATACGGAGTACGACCTGCCGCGCGAGACCATCGAGCCGCACGACGTGATCGTCGACAAGCAGGGGATCGCCTGGTACTCGAGCTTCGGCGAGCAGAACCTCGGCCGCCTCGATCCGAAGACCGGCCAGGTAAAAGAGTTTGAAATCAAGAAACACAAGCCCGAGTTTCCGACCGGCCTGCTCGGCCTGCGCGAGGACCGCGACGGCAACCTGTGGCTCGGCAACATGTACCAGGCCGCCATCGTGAAGTTCGACAAGAAGACGCAGAAGTTCACCTATTGGCAGCTGCCGAAGGAGCAGAACATCGACGCGGCCCAGCTGAACATGGTGAGCCCGCAGTCCGCGCACGTCGACGGCAAGGTGTGGACGCAGAACAACGGCTTCGCCGGCGTGCACCGGCTCGACATCGCCACCGGCAAGATCGAGACCTGGGAGCCGTTCAAGGACGCGCCGAAAGGCGAGCCGCACAACATCTACGACGTCGTTCCGGACTCCAAGAACAACGCCTGGTTCACCGACTTCCGCCGCAAGCACATCGGCCGCATCGACGCGAAAACCGGCGAGATCCGGATCTTCGAAATGCCGGCGAGCGTTGCCGTGACCGCACCGCGCCGCGGGCAGATGGATGCGCAGGATCGCCTGTGGTTCGCGCAGTACCGCGGCGACAAGATCGGCATGCTCGACACCAAGACCGGCGAGTTCAAGGACTGGGCGGTAGGCCCGCGCTGGTCGGCGCCCTACGACGTCGCCTTCGACAAGAACGCGGAGGCCTGGACCGGCTCGATGATCGACGACCAGGTGACGCGCCTCGACACCAAGACCGGGACGGCGGTCCAGTACCTGCTGCCGCGCGAGACCAACATCCGGCGCGTGCACGTCGACAACTCGACCACGCCGGTGACCTTCTGGGTCGGCTCGAACCATGGCGCCTCGATCGTCAAGCTCGAGCCGCTCGACTGAAGTCTGAAGTTATTTATTGACAAAGAGAGCGCGAATGAAAAAGCAGGTGATCCACCAAGCGCTGAATCAGCACGATCTGGTCCAACTGTTGAACTGGGAGCTGGCCGCCTACGACAAGTGCGACGGCACCCGCTTTACCTCGATCAAGTCGATCGAGCGCCCGGATCCTTCGGCATGCAACTGGAGCTACGCGCGCGTTAAATCCGATCATTCTCTCGATCGGCGCGAGCGGCGCATCGTGCGGCGCGTGATCGAGCAGACGCGACGGGAGTTCAATCTGGACTGAGCGCATGGCAGCCCGGCGCCGCCGACCTCACCACCACTCGGTCTACGTCGTCGAGCTCTCCAAGGAAGTGCTGAACGAGCCGCGCTTCAGGAAGGCAAACCAGGAGTACCGCCTGGGCTTTCCGTGCGTCTATGTCGGCATGACGGGCCTCCCGCCCGACGTGCGCTTCGACAAGCACAAGGCCGGCATCCAGTCGAACAAGTTCGTCCGCCTCTACGGGCTGCGCCTCATGCCGCGCCTTTACGAGGTGTACAACCCGATGCCCTACGACGGCGCGCGCGACATGGAGGTCGAGCTCGCGATCGGCCTGCGCGAGAAGGGCTACGGCGTCTGGCAGGGCTGAGCTCTTTGACCCCGTGGGAGATCGCGTACTGCGGTGCGGTCCTGCTCGTCGCGTACTCGCTGCGCGGCAGCACGGGGTTCGGCGGCCTCGTCGGGATGCCGCTGCTCGCGCTGGTGATCCCGGTGAAGGTGCTTGCGCCGGCGTGGACGCTGCTCGGTATCGCCTCGTCGGCGACCATCCTCGGCGGCGACCGGGCCTACGTGGACAAGCGCGCGTTCGTTTCCTTTCTTCCCTGGTGCATCGTCGGAATCGGCGCCGGCCTTTACCTCTTCAAGGCCCTGGACGCCCTGATGCTTGCCCGTGCGCTGGGCGTGCTCGTCCTGCTCTACGCCGGCTACATGGCGTGGCTGATCGCGCACCCGGCATCGCGCGACCCGCTGCCGCCGGGGGCCGTGCGGCCGGCGGCGGGCGTGCTCTCCGGCGCGGTGGGCACCATGTTCGGCGCGATGGCCTCGATTTTCTTCGCGCTGTACCTGAACGCCTGCGCGCTCGAGAAGCAGGCCTTCCGCGCCACGATCTCGGCGATGCTGCTCGCGCTCAGCCTGATCCGCCTCGCGGCCTACGCGGCGGTCGGCGAGCTGAGCGCGGAGGCGCTCCTCGTCTTCGCCGCGGCGCTTCCGGCGATGGGGCTCGGCATCTACCTCGGCGGCCGCATCCACGCCAGGATGAGCGAGGGGCTGTTCAAGGGCCTGGTCTGCGCGATACTGGTGGTCTGCGCGATTCCACTTCTCCTGCGATGAATACCCAGGCACAGAAAGCGGCTGCTTTCCGCGCGCTCCACGAGCGCGAGGGCGTGTTCATCATTCCGAATCCGTGGGACGCGGGCACGGCGCGGCTCCTGACCGCGCTCGGGTTCGAAGCCCTGGCGACGACGAGCCTCGGCCTCGCCAACACGCTTGGCCGCGCGGACGGCGCCGGCGCCGTCAGCCGCCGGGAGGTCCTCGACAACTGCGCGCAGATCGCCGCGGCAACGCAGCTTCCGGTGAGCGCCGACCTGGAGAACTGCTATGCCCACGAGCCTCGCGCCGCCGCGGAGATGATCCGCCTCGCCGCCGAGGCCGGCGTGGTCGGCGGCTCGATCGAGGACGCGACCGGCGACGCGCAGCAGCCCATCTACGACTTCGAGCTCGCGGTCGAGCGGGTGCACGCCGCCGTCGAGGTGGCGCGCTCGCTGCCGTTTCCATTCACGCTGGTGGCACGGGCCGAGAATTTTCTGCACGGCCGCCGCGATCTCGACGACACGATCCGCAGGCTCCAGGCGTTCGAAAAAGCGGGCGCCGACGTTCTCTACGCGCCCGGTCTGCGGGATCTCGCCACCATCGGCACCGTGGCCTCGTCCGTCACGAAGCCGCTCAATGTCGTCATGAGCGCCGCGGACCCGGCGCTCACCGCTGCTCAACTGGCCAAGGCCGGCGTCAAGCGCATCAGCGTCGGCGGCGCGCTCAACAGATTGGCGCTGGCCTCGTTCCTCAAGGCGGCGCATGAAATGAAGGAACAGGGCGGCTTTACATGGGTACGCGAGACCATCCCATCAAAGGAACTCAACCGGCTGTTCGGCGCATCATGAATCCCATCATCCGCTTGCCATTCGCGCTCGTGCTGCCGCTTCTCCTGCTCGTGTCGGCAACAAGCGCAGGCGCGCAAGCGCTCGACTACGCCCGGTTCAAGTCCAGCGTGGAGCCGATCTTCCTGAAGAAGCGGGCGGGGCACACGCGCTGCGTCGTATGCCACTCGGACCGGAGCAACAACCTCCTCAAGCTGGAGAAGCTCGCGCCGGGAGCCAAGGGCTGGAGCGAGGAGCAGTCGCGGAAAAATTTCGAGACGGTGTCGCGCCTCGTCGTGGCAGGCAAACCCGGATCGAGCCTGTTACTGCTGCACCCACTGGCGCCCGAAGCCGGCGGCGACGCCTACCACTCCGGCGGCAGGCAGTTCGAGAACCGGGACGACCCCGACTGGAAGGCGATCGCGCGCTGGGTGGGCGGCAGCTAGCGCAGGACCAAAGTGTTGATGCGCTTGGGTACCTCGCCAACCGGCACGGTCGCGATGAGCTTGATGGCGTCGGTGTCGATGACCGACACCGACCTCGCCGCGGCGTTGGAGATGTAGAGCCGCTTGCTGTCGGGCGTAAAGGTGACCCAGTTCGGCACCGCGCTGGTGGGCTTGCGCCCGCCGGCCTTGATCTCCGGGAGGCGCGCCTCGCCCAGCAGCTTCAGCTCGGGCAGCGAGTAGGCGTAGACCGCATTGGCGGCGATGCTCGTCACCCAGAGCTTCCCGCCATCGGGCGCGACGCCGATGCCGTGCGAGGGCGAGTCCAGGCGTCGCTCTTCGACGCCGAAGCCGTGGTCGGGCAGCCTGATCGTCGCGACCTCCTTGCGCGCGGCGAAATCGATCACGGCGAAGCCGTTCAGGTTCGAGAGCTGCGCGAAGATGCGGCGCACCGCGCCGTCGGGCCCCGCCTCGAGCGCCATCGGGCGCACGCCTTCTTCCAGCTTGAGCTCCCAGGCGACCTTCTCGGTGGCGAGGTCGATCACGGTGAGGACCTTGGTGCGGATCGAGCCGGTGACGACGTACTTGTTGTCGGGCGTGACGTAGACGTTGTGCAGGCGGCCGTTCACCGGGATGCTCTTCGCCACCTTCAGCGTCTTCGTGTCGATGACGTCGAGCGCGCCCGGGTCTTGCGCGATGCCGACGACGACGCGGCCGCCGTCCTTCGTGGCTGCGATGTTGTTGGGATGCCCCGAGAGCCTCACCTTGGAGGCGAGGCGGCCGCTCTTCGCGTCGAACACGTCGAGCGTGGAATCGGACTCGTTGCTGACATAGACGCGCGTTCCGTCGGGCGAGAAGTCGATGCCGTGCGCCGCCTCGATGCCGTCGATCACCTGCACCACCTTGTTGGTGGCGGGGTCGATGACGTGGATGTTGTCGCCGGCGCTGTTGGTGACGTAGACGCGCGAGGTCTGCGCTGCCGCCGTCTCGGCTACCAAAGAGAGCGCGGCAAGGACAACGATGCCAAGGATGATTCGGGACGTGTTCCGCATGGTGGATCTCCTCTGCTCACCGCGCGAGTGCGACGAGGATCATACTCCGCCCATGCTGCGCCGGTTCATCGCCCTGGCATGTCTCCTTGCCGCGCTACCGCTCTTTGCGCAGGACTATCCGAAACGGCCGGTGCGGCTGATCGTGCCGTTTCCTCCGGGCGGCGGCAACGACATCGTGGCGCGCGCGGTGGCGCAGGAGCTGGCGAAGAGCCTCGGCCAGCAGTTCGTGGTCGACAACCGCGCCGGCGCCGGCGGCGCCATCGGCGCGGAGCTCGCGGCGCGCTCGCCGGCCGACGGCTACACGCTGTTCCTCGGCGGCGTCGGCAGCCACGTGGTGAACCCGAGCCTGCACGCCAAGCTCTCCTACGACCCGGTCCGCGACTTCGCGCCGGTCACGCTCATCGCTTCGGCGCCGTCGGTCCTGGTGGTCAACCCGGCGCTGCAGGCCACGACCGTCGCTGAGTTCACGGCGCTGGCGAAAGCCAATCCAGGCAAGCTCAACTACGCCTCCAACGGAAACGGCAGCTCGGCGCAGCTCGCCGCGGTGCTTTACGAGTCGATGGCGGGCGTGCGCATGATGCACGTCCCGTACAAAGGGGTCGCTGCGGCGCTCGTCGACGTCATGAGCGGCGAAGTGCAGCTCATGTTCGGCACGCTGGTCGCCATCATTCCGCACATCAGGGCAGGGCGGCTGCGTGCGCTCGCGGTGACCGGCAGGCAGCGCTCGCCGTTGCTGCCCGACGTCCCGACGCTCGCCGAATCGGGGCTGCCGGGCTACGAGGCGGGCTCCTGGTACGGAATCCTCGCGCCGGCCGGCACGCCGGGCGCGATCGTGGCGCGTCTCAATGCGGAGATCAACAACGCGATCCATCAGCCCGAGGTGCGCGAGCGCCTCGCTGCCGAAGGCGCAGAGGTGCTCGGCGGTACGCCGGGTGATTTTGCTTCCCACATAAAAGCAGAGCTTTCCCGGATGAAGAAGCTTGTGCGCGACGGCGGGCTGAAGGTGGAGTAGCGATGGCTAACGCCTACACGCGCGCCATGGCCGAGTTCGTCGCGGGGCTGCAATACCGCGCGATTCCGTCCGAGGTCCGCGAGCGCATCAAGCTCCTGATTCTCGATGCGCTCGGCTGCGCGCTCTACGGGGCGCGGCTGGAGTGGTGCCGGATTCTCCACGGCACTCTTTCCCAGGTGGACGGCGGTGAGTCATGCGTAGTGTGGGGAACCGGCCGACGGCTCACGGCTCCGCACGCGGCGCTCGCGAACGGCACGCAGGTGCAGGGCTTCGAGCTCGACGACGTGCACCGCGCCGGCGTGCTGCACGTCGGCGCGGTGGTGCTGCCGGCGCTCATCGCGGTCGCCGAGCTGCGCCGCAACCTGAGCGGCAGCGAGTTCCTGGCCGCCGCGGTCGCCGGCTACGAGATCGGTCCGCGGGTGGGTCTGTGCATGGGCCCCGAGCACATCGGGCAGGGCTGGCACTCCGGCGCGACCGTGGGCGTCTTTTCCGCCGCTGCCGCGGCTTCTCGGGGTTTGAACCTGAATTCAGAAAGAACCATCCATGCGCTGGGCATCGCCGGCACGCAGGCGGCTGGCCTGATGGCGGCGCAGTACGGCGCGATGGTGAAGCGCATGCACGCCGGCCGTGCTTCGCAGAGCGGCCTCTACGGCGCGCTCCTGGCGGAGCAGGGATTCACCGGCATCGAAGACGTGTTCGAGAGCGAGTACGGCGGCTTCTGCACCACGTTCTCGCGCTCGCGCGACCGCTTCGACCTCGGGCAGCTCACCGCGGGGCTCGGCGAGATCTGGCAGACGATGGGCGTGGCGCTCAAGTTCTACGCCTGCGTGGGCAGCAACCACACCACGCTGGATGCCTTGCAAGAGATCAGAAGAAGGCGGCCCTTCGAAGCCGGCCAGGTGGAGAAAATCGTAGTCCACGGCTCGCAGGCGACCGCCGACCACGTCGGCTGGAAATACGAACCCAGGAGCCTCACCGCCGCACAGCTCAACCTGCCTTTCTGCGCGGCGACCCTGCTGCTCGAAGGCGACTGCTCGGTCGACCAGTTCACCGAGGGCGCCGTTGCCGATCCGGCCCGCATCGCGCTCGCGAACAGGGTGGAGGTCATTGCCGAGCCGCAGATCACGGCGAAGGGCGCCAGCTTTCGCCACCTGGTGCGCGTGACGGTGCGTCTGCGCGGCGGCGAGCGTCTGGAGTGCACGAAAGAGGCGCCGCGCGGGAGCGAGCGTGACTTCGCCTCAGCGGCCGAGATCACGCACAAGTACGAGCAGCTCGCGCGCCACGCCCTGCCGGAGGGACGCGTCGCCGAGCTGCGCGACGCGGTCCTCGGCCTCGAGAGTCTCTCCGACGCCGCGAGCATCGCCACGTTGATGTTCAATTCAAAGGAGGAACGATGAGACGGCCTCTGATTTCGGTGCTGCTCGCGCTGCTGGCGCAAGCGGCGGCTGCAGCCTACCCCGAGCGCCCGATCACCATGATCGTCGCGTACCCGCCCGGCGGCGGCACCGACCTCATCGCGCGGGCGCTCGCGCCCTACGTGGAGAAGAACCTCGGCGGCGGCGCGAAGATCGTGGTCGTCAACCGGGCGGGCGCCGGCGGCGAAGTCGGCTTCGCGGCGCTTGCGGCGGCACCGGCCGACGGCTACACCATCGGCTTCGTCAACACGCCGCCGCTGCTCACGATCCCGATCGAGCGCGCGGCGCAGTTCACGTGGCAGCGCTTCGACTACATCGGCAACATCATCGACGACCCGTGCAATTTCTCGGTCCACAGCGACACCAACATCCGCAACCTGTCCGAGCTCGCCGCCTACGCCAAGGCGCATCCCGGCGCGGTGACGGTCGGCACCACCGGCATCGGCTCGGACGACCATCTCGCGATGCTCAAGTTCGAGCGCGCCGCGGGCGTGAAGATGCGCCACATCCCGTTCAAGGGCTCGGCCGAGGTGCGCTCGGCGATCCTCGGCAA
>Ga0075426_10002217_pt1 | contig 13948 bp, 17 predicted proteins | sample SoiMethybrSBSTD5_FD_75304 | JGI IMG/M metagenome (GOLD analysis project Ga0075426, IMG submission 75304) | Bulk soil microbial communities from a Populus tree surrounding site in Tennessee, USA - Soil MetaG P. TD hybrid SBSTD5 | ecosystem: Environmental > Terrestrial > Soil > Tree plantation... | reverse complement strand
GACATCAAATCTTCGCCGACCACCAGCGGACCGTCGTAGGTCTCGCGAGTCTCGGCCACGATCGCCTCGATGCTCGGCGGCGCGATCCGATCGCTGCCGATCCGAACGATATGGGTGTAGGCGGCGAGCTTCGGCTGTGCCTGGGCGAATACGCGGCCCGCGTCGTGCGGCGTCGTGTGATGCGCGATGATGCGCTGGACGTAGGCTTGCTTCATCAGTTCCGGTGCCGCGCAGGCGACCTCGTGCACCAGGAGGTCGGCGCCCGCCCCGTACTTCATCACGTTCGGATTGTATCGCGTATCGGACGAGAAAACCGCGACGCGCCCGCCGTACTCGAAGCGGTACCCATAACACGGCTTGATCACATCGCCGTGGTCGACCTCAAAGGCGATCACCTTCACGCCGTCCTGATCGTAGACGGCCCCGTCGCGGTCGAACTCGGTCACATTCGTCGCGATGCCGGCGAGCGGCAGCTTCTCGTCGGCGACGCGGATCTTGATGTCGAGTTCATAGGCGCGCTCGAGGTTCGCCATGAGCGCGCACGCCCCGGTGGGCCCGATCACCCGGAAAGGCGTCCGGCGCCTTCCGAAATGCGACTCAAGCCAGCCGGTGAGCCACACGTCGGGTACACCGGAGGTATGGTCCGAGTGGTAATGGGTGAGAAGCTGCACGTCGATGCGGCCGATCGGGATCCTGAGTTGGGAGAGCCGGATTGTGGCGCCGCGGCCCGCGTCGATCAGGAATTTCTTGTCGCCCGCCTCGACCAGCGTGCAGGGGCCGAAGCGGTCGGGGCTCGGGATCGGCACGCCGGTCCCGAGCAGCGTCACGCGGAAATCAGTGCTGGTCACGTGTTGATCTTGATCCCTGCGTCCTTGATGACTTTCGTCCAGCGCACCGTCTCGGCATGCACGTGGGCTCCGAACTCCTGCGGGGTGCCGCCGTTCACGTCCGTGCCAATCTTGGCGAGCGCGTCGCGCACCTTGTCGGTCTTGAGCGCCTCGTTCACCGCACGGTTGAGCCTCTCGATAATGTGCAATGGTGTCCCAGCTTTCACCAAGAGGCCGGCCCAGTCCTCGGCGGTGAGCTTGGGAAAGCCGGCTTCCGCGATGGTCGGCACGTCCGGCAGCGCCGGATTGCGCTTGTGTCCCATCACGGCGAGCGCGCGCAGCTTGCCGGTGTTGATGAGCTGCACGACGGGGAGCAGAGTGATGAACTGGTACGTGTTGACGCCCGCGAGCAGGTCGGCGATCGCCTGCGGGAACTGGTTGTAAGGTACATGCGTCGCCTGCACACCGGTCTCGAGCTTGAACAGCTCGCCGAGCAGATGCGCCGGCGTGCCAAAGCCCCCCGAGGAAAAGGTGTGCTTGCCGGGGTCCTTCTTCAGGAAATCGATGAGCTCGGCAACCGAACGGGCGGGCACGCTCGGATGCACCACCAGCACGTTATAGCCGGTGCCGATCCGGATCACCGGCGCGAAGTCGGTGTCGAGATTGACCGACGAGTTGGGCATCAGCGCTGGCACCGTTGTGATCGGCGTGGTGACCGAGAACACCGTGTGGCCGTCGGCTGGGTGCTTGAGCACGTCGGCTATGGCGAGTGTGTGCACGGCGCCGGGCTTGTCCTCGACGATTGTCTTCCAGCCTTCGAGATCGGCCAGCGCATTGGCGACGATGCGCGCCAGGATATCGGGCGGCGTGCTGGCAGAGCCCGGCACGACAAACCGGACCACGTTGGACGGAAACGACTGCGCACGGACTTGCTGATAAGGGACGGGGCCGACACCCAGTGCGGCCACTCCGGTCAGGAATGCTCGTCTGTTCATGGCGTTCTCCCACTTGCCCCACATCGTGGCCGACCCGGCGGCTGAACCCGCGGCGGGGCCTCGAGGGCCTTGTGAAGCTAGCGCACCGTCACCTTAGGGAATAGAATGAAGGTGGAATGATCTCATAACTTTGTGGAATGGCAGTTGCATGCCCTGGAACGAGCGCACCAAGCGCCGCCTCAAGCTGCGCGACCTCGACATCCTCGCCACGCTGATCGACTCGGGGAGCATGGGCAAAGCCGCAACCCGCCTCAACGTCTCGCAGCCGGCCGTGTCCAAGGCCATCGCCGAGCTCGAGGGCGCCCTCGGCGTGCGTCTCGTCGACCGCGGGCGGCGCGGCATTACGCCGACACCGTACGGGCTCGCGCTGCAGAAGCGCAGCGTGGCCATCTTCAACGACCTGCGCCAGGGCGTGCAGGACATCGAATTCCTGTCCGACCCGACGACCGGCGAGATCCGCATCGGCTCGACCGACCCGGTCTCGGTCGCCCTCGTCTCGCCCTGCATCGACCGCCTGTCGCGCAAATACCCGCGCATGAGCTTCCACGTCGTCGCAAACGACACAGCAGGACTTTACCGCGAGGTGATGGAGCGGAACGTCGAGCTCGCCATCTGCAGGATGATCGGTCCGCTGCCCGACGACCTTACCGCCGATGTGCTTTTCCATGACACGCTCGCCGTGCTGACCTCGGCCCGAAACCCGCTGACACGACGGCGCAAACTGACCCTCGCCGACTTAGTGAATGAGCCGTGGGTGCAGCTTCCCGCCGACAGCCTGTTCGGATCCATGGTGGTCGAAGTGTTTCGCGCCAACGGTCACGAGCCGCCACGGCCCACCGTCGTGACTCATTCGGAATACCTGAAGAACGATTTCCTCGCCAAGGGGCGCTTTCTGACCGTGCTGCCCAGCTTCATGCTCAAGGTGCCCGGCTGGCATCCGCGGCTCAGGGCGCTGCCGATCGCCCTGCCGAACACGCGCGCGCCGATCGGGCTGATCACCTTGAAGGGCCGGATGCTGACCCCGCTCGCGCAACTCTTCATCGACAACATCCGGCACATCTCAAAATCGATGGGGCAAACCCCATGACGTAGCGTGCCGTGAAAGCCGAGATGTCGCCTTCTGGCACTTGGCTGACGGTTCAGCGACATCCCCGGAATGTCCGCTTGCGGAGGTAGAAGCGGACATTCCGGTGGATGTCGAGTCGGCCAAGCGCCAACAACAGACTCATGCTCCGCAGCAACGCGTCAACGCGATGTTCGTTTTAGCGGCGCACGATTCCCCCGGTATTTCAAATAGAGATTGAACGCTGTTGCGCTCGCGGCAAGGACGAAGGCTGACCCCACATAGCGGTTAACGATCAGAGCGATGAACGCAATCACCGTGACAATGCTGATGACCACGCGAATGATGGTGTAGTCCCGTTTGATCATTTTGCTCATCCGCGCTTCACCCGAAGAGTTCGCCATGCGGAGCGCGAACCCGCTACTTGATGCTCCGGATTGCATTCACGGCTTGCCGGTAATCCTCGTCGGGCGGGCGTTCCGACGCCACGCTGATCGAAAACAGGACGAATTTGTAGGAGATCACAAACGAGGTCACGCTCGCAAAGGTTCGGTTCGGAAGAACCGGAAACGGCCTGTCGCCGTCGTTCATGGCCGTAAACGAGGCATGACCACCGACGAGATCGCCGCGTGACATGGACACGAATTTGGACGCTCTTTCCTTCGATTGATCGGCGTAGCGTGCGGTCGCCTTGGCATGGACGGCGCGAAGCGCGGCCTCCGAAACCGCCTGCCGATTGACGTTCGGGAGCGGCGTTATGGCGATGACCACGGCGCCCTTGAAGGCGCGGATTTCCCTCAAGCCCGCCATCTCCGGTGTGGGCGCCTGCGGGTAGCTGAAATACGTCCAGCCTTTGGGAAGGGTGATCGTCGCTCCATGCCCGATGTCGTGGCTCGCGGTCCGCTCCTCCCGGCAGTCCTGCGCGGGATTGCAGACGTAGGACGGGTTGGCGGCCATGGCGTCACGCACGAGCATCGCCAGACACGCGAAGACGACACGACGAATGACTGAGCTTGCATGTTTGCGCGCCGCGCCGCGCGTCCCACCTGTCCTTGCCATCTCCGCCCCTGCCAGCCTGAACCATGGTCACTGAAAGCGGCAGCGACGCTAGCGAAGCACCGTCAAGCCATCGTCAAAGGAGTTCGCCAGTCCGATGAGCCCCTTAGCTTGCCGTTCAGGCGCCAGAGGCGAAACCTGACGGCCACACCCGTGCGGCTTGCGAGACGCTTGTGGCGGCTAGGGCCGTCCGGTCCATCGCGGGCCAGCATCCGGCCCGGTTGGGTCCCTGATCACGTGATGGACGAGCAGCCGGTTCCAGATGAAAAGGACGATGAGCGCACCGACCGTCGCACCGATGAGTCCGGCGCCCTGATCGAGCCGGTACCAACCGATGGTCTGACCGAGGAAAGTGGCCAGGAAGGCGCCCGCAATGCCAAGCACCGTGGTCAGGATGAAGCCTGTCGGGTTGTTCGGCCCCGGCGAGAAGAACCGTGCGATGAGACCGGCGACGAAGCCGATCACGATCACCCAAATGATGTTCCACATCAGAACCTCCGCATCGAATGCGCGACCTCCTGGCTTGCGGTCCAACGCTCAGAGCTGCGCCGCATCGAACGCGTCGCAGCGCTGGAGCCCTCCCGATTTCAGGCACGCCACGACTCAGCGCGTGCGCTGTCCGGATGCGCCGTGCATGACGAAATCCGGCACGAGGCAGCCTTGGGGCTTGGCGCTGCAGCCAAGTCTTCCTCTTTAGAACTCATCGCGTGGCGGCGGACGGCGCCGAGACGTGGCGCTCGTCACACCGCCGACGCGCCCGCATCAATAGCCGTACGCGTAGGAGCCATATCCGTACGGACCGCACGATCCGCCCCATCCGCCCCATCCGCCCCAACCCCAGCCGTAGTCGCCGGGGTAGCAGTCGGCATAGGCGTAGTCATAATAGGGCCATCCCCAATCCCAGCCAAAGCCCGCTCCCAACCCGACCGCGAAGAAGCGGCCATGGCGGAAGCGACCGCGAAAGAACCGATCACCGCGAGCGAAGGCGAAACGAGAGCCGCGGGCAAACGCAACGTTGCGCGCCCCGAAGGCCACGGGACGGAAGCCCGGACGGATGCCTGCACGGAAGCCCGGACCGATACCTCCGCGGAAGCCCGGAGCGATCGCGCCGCGGAATCCTGGACCGAACGCTCCGCCGCGGAAGCCCGGGCCCACGGCGGCGAAACCACGCGGGCCGGCGCCGAAGGAACGCCCGCCGAACCCGCCGCCCGCAAAGCCAGCACGCCCGCCGAACCCGCCACCGCTGAAACCAGCGTGGCCGCCGAAGCCGCCGCCGCCGAAGCCGGCATGACCGCCGCCAAAGCCACCGCCACCGAAGCCACCGCCTCCGTGACCGCCGCCACCACCGCCACCTCCGCCACCACGCGCCGACGCCACGTCAGTCATCGACACTCCGGCCAGCGCGGCCGCGGCGAAGGCCAGGATCGTCAATTTTTTCCACATCGCAACCTCCTGGCGCGGATCGCGCCTCACCTTGGCGCGATTTGATCCGCGGTTGACTCCACATCATCTGGGAGCATCCGGGAGCCGCAATCGTTCGCAGCCGAGAGGGACGGTGAACTCGAAAGCGCGCCCGTCATCGATCGAGTGATGCTCGCTCGCGGGAAAGTTACGAGCAGCGAACCTCGACGGGTTTGATCTACCTCAACGCCCTTCGAATTTGAGTCGCGCGCTGGAGCAGCGTTTTCAGGCCGCCTCCGACGTGTGGGGCTCCGGCGCGAGGCCGAGATTCTCTTCGAGGACCGGCAAGGCAGCGCCTTGGGTCGAATCTTGGGTCAAACCTCGGGTCAAATCGTCGAGGAAGCCATCCGTCCAGGATTGAAGATCGTTGGCGCCGACCACGCGAAAGAGCTCTGCATGACGCGCGCGCCGTTCCTCCAACGGCATCGTGAGGGCCTGTGCGATCGAATTCGCAACCGCCTCCGGATCGTAAGGGTTGACGATCAGCGCCGCGCCGCACTCCGCCGCGGCGCCGGCAAACCGGGAGAGAACGAGCACGCCGGGATCCTCGGAATCCTGAGCCGCAATGTATTCCTTGGCCACCAGGTTCATGCCGTCGCGCAACGGCGTGACCAGACCGACGCGCGCCGAGCGGTAGAGTCCCGCCAGGGCATTCCGTGTGTACGCGCGGTTGACGTAACGGATCGGCGTCCACGCCGCTTCACCGTAGGTGCCATTGATACGGCCGGCAGCCTCGCCGATGGTGCGGGCCATGTCGGCATATTCCCTGATCTCCGAACGGCTCCGCGGCGTGATCTGAAGATAGGTGACCTTTCCACGCCACGCCGGATGAAGCGCGAGAAATTGCTCGAACGCCTCCAGGCGCTGCGTCAGCCCTTTTGAGTAGTCGAGCCGATCGACACCGATCACCATCGCGCGGCCGGCAAGACTCTCCACCACCGTCCGCACCAGGGGCGAGCGCACGGCGCGGCGCGCCGCCCGGCTGAACTCGGCCGCCTCGATGCCGATCGGGAATACGCCGACGCGGACCGTTCTGGTCGGCGTCCGGTACGTGAATTTCGCCTGGCGCGGCAATCGGCACTCGCTCTCGAGATACCGCGCGAAATTGTCCGCGTCGCCCTCGGTCTGGAATCCGACCAGATCGTATGCGGTCAGCTGCGGGATCAGCCGCTCGTGGTTCGGCAAAGCGGTGAGGATCTCGGGCGGGGGAAGCGGAACATGCAGAAAATAGCCGATGCGGTTGCGGCTGCCGCGCTCGCGCAGCATCTGCGCCAGCGGGATGAGGTGATAATCATGCACCCAGATGACGTCCTCGGGCTCGAGGATCGCCTGCAGTTCATCCGCAAACTGCGCATTGACCCGCAGATAGCCGCTGAGGTCTCGACGTGAGTACTCGGCGAGATTGAGACGGTAGTGCAGGATCGGCCACAGCACCCGATTGGCGAAGCCGTTGTAATATTCCTGATAGTCGGGTTCGAGAAGGTCGGTGACGACGTAGGAAATGCCGCCGTGTTGAACGCGCGTCGTCGCGACGTGCGTGTCAGCCGAGACCGTGCCGCTCCAACCGAACCAGATACCTGCGTTTCGTTTGAGCACTGCGCGGAGTGCGACCGCAAGGCCACCCGCCTGACTGTCAGGATCACGACTGGGAACAGCCACGCGGTTCGATACGACGATCAGACGCCCCAACACCCGCCCCCTCACTCAACACCCGGTGCGTCTGCGATGAGCCTCGACGACACCGGCCGCGATCATTTCCGCACATTCAGGCGGGACGGTGGCAGCATCATGTGCCGCGTGGGCGCGGCCCTAAGCGCATGTGAATTCCTTCACGTCGCGAACGTGCCCGGTTTCCTCGCGAGGGAAACCGGGAGCCACGAGCGCCAGCGGCGGCTCTTGCGCTCCTGACCTGGGGCATGAGCCCGGGCGCAGGTATTTGTCCTGTCGGAACGTGGAGTTTGCAAACAGTCATTCGAGGGAGAACAGCGATGAAAGCAAACTACGCGATCGCATTTGCAGTTCTCAGCGGCTTATGTGGCGCGGCGGCTGTCGAGGGCCTCCACGCTCAAACCAAGGCCAAAAAAGCCTACACGGTGAGCGAGCTCGAGACCCTCGACGCAAAGCTCGCTGCCGATGTCCCGGGGCGCATTGCCAAGGCGCAAGAACTCTCAGGCGGTCACAATTTCAGGACTGGCGGCGGTAAGGTGACGGGAGAGCCTGGAGAAGGCACAGGCATTCTTCAAATCAAAGGCCTGGAACGAGCTGGGACCGGACCGTGACAAAGCGCTCAAGACGATACGCCGCTACGCCGTAGAAGAGCGTGACTGACCACGGTCGAATCTCAACAACATAGAGGCCGCCTCACGCGGCGGCCTCCATGATCCACCGCAATCCCGGTCGGCGAGAGCCCGGACCCAGCCTGCCCGGCGGCGCGCGTCCGGGCGCAACCGGCGCCGGCACGCCTCGCCCGGCGCCCGCTGGGCCGCCCCGAACACGATTCGCCAAGCGTCCTGATTCAGGGTACGCTGATAAGGACGACGATCCGGGCGCCCGGTGGGGGTCACGGTGCTCCAAAGATTGGGCGGTCATATCTCCGACTGTCTTGAACGGGCGGCTGACGCCGAGCGCCGCGCGGCCGCAACGACCGACCCTATGCTGAAGAACGACTACGAGCATATCGCGCGCACGTGGCGCCAGCTTGCCGCCAGCTATCAGTTCAGCGAGACCTTGGAGCGGTTTCTGCTCGACCGCGACCGGTCGAAGAAAACGCTTCTGTGAATTATCCCCTGCCCGCCTCGGGGCCGGCCGCGCGGCGGATGGCGCGAGGCAGCCCCCCTTAAGATCGCCCTCGCTTGCTGTCACGAAACTGTCATCCAGCCCGTCCAGGAAAGACCATCGTTCCAAGCGAGCCAGCCATGGATATCTCAATCACTCAGTTCGGCGACGGCGCGACCCGCGTCGTCCTGGTCGGGAAGCTGGACATCCTCGGCGCCGAAAAGGTCGGCCTGCCGCTCTCCACCGTTGCGGGCGCGGGCGGCAACGTCGTCGTGGACATGCGGGGCGTGGACTTCCTCGCCTCGATCGGCATCCGCCAGCTCCTGATCGCCGCCACCACGATCGAGCGCCGGTCGGGCAAGCTGGTGCTGCTCGATCCGACGCCGCTCGTGACCGAAGTCTTGCTCACCACCGGCGTGGACGACATCCTCCCCATCGTGCGATCGGACGACGAGGCGCGCGCCGCCTTCGCCGGGGCCGCCTCCGGGGCCGCCTGATGGACGCTGGAAGCGTCGAGACCCAGACGTTCGGCATCAGCGCGGGCGACATCGCCGCCATCGACCGGTGGATCGCGACGGCGATCGGCCGGTGGGACCTCCCCGAGCGGGTCGTGTTCGGGGCGCGCTTGTGCGTCGCCGAGCTCGCCGCGAACACGCTGGAGCATGGCGGAGCGGCGCGCGGCCACGACCGCATCACGCTCACGGTTCGCCGCGCCGGCGACGGCATCGCGATCGAATTCGTCGATGCGCGCGCGGCGTTCGATCCGACCCGCGTCGCTCCCGCCGCCTCGCCGCATGCCGGCGTCATGAAGCCGCCGGGCGGGCTCGGCCTGAAGCTGGTGCGCGCCTATGCGGACGAGCTCAGCTATCGCGACGACGGCGTCCACAACCGGGTGACGCTGACGATCCGCTCCGCGGCCGCGCAGGCGCGGCGCACCGCCTAGGATCGGCAAATCAGCTGGCGCAGCGCGGCTTCGATCTGCATCGGCCGCCATGGCTTGGCGAAGAACCGCGCCCCGCGCGGCAGATCCGCCGGCGCAAGGTCCACCTTTCCCGACGTGACGAGGGCGGCGATCGAAGGCCAGCGTCCGGCGACCAGGTGGATCAATGCGAGACCGTCCATCGAGCCCGGCATGTGAACGTCGGTGAAGACCGCACGGATGTCGTCACGCAGCTCCAGAACATGGAGTGCTTCGTCGGCCGTCGATGCGCCGATCGCCTGAAAGCCTGCCGCTTCGACCATGTCGACCGCGTTCAATCGTATCAGCGGCTCGTCCTCGACGACGAGGACGGACGGACTGGATCCACGAACTGCGCAACTCATCGACGGCCTTGCCCCCGCGCTGTCGGAAGGTCTTCTGCTTTGTTTCAAGCGTTTCCGACCGAATCCGTTCCGGCGCGAATCCCCTTGCCGTTCACTGGCGCCTCGGATAAACATCAAAGCACTGCTCCGAGAGGGCCTTACGGCGCACGGGTGAGTTCCCAAGCTGCATTCGGCATGGCGCGCTGAAAGGCGCCGTGCTTCAGCTTGGGCCGGAGCGACAGGATTTTTGCAGTCGTGCTGAGCGCCAGCGCCGATGCCGCGTGCAAGCATCGGGCGCATGCGGATGCACGAATTGTCTGCAGATCCGGGAAGGCAGGTCGAGGGTGTCTGTCGTCAAGTATCATCCGAAAACACGGGAATTCCTGGTCGAGGAAACCCCGGCCACGAATTCCGAGCCGGAACTGTCATTGGACGTGCTGCGGATGCGGATCCAGCAGCAGCAGATCCTCGCCGACTTCGGCGTGCTCGCGCTGAAGGGAACGCCCTTCCCGGAACTGCTCGACAAAGCCACCGCGTCCGCGGCCGCGGGGCTGGGCGCCGAGTTTGCGAAAGTTCTCAAGTTCCTTCCGGATGAGAACAGGTTTCTGGTCTGCGCCGGCACCGGGTGGGGCGAGGACGTCGTCGGCGTCGCGACGATCGGGGCCGACAGCGCGTCTCCGGCGGGCTATGCGCTGCAGACCGGCAAGGCCGTGATCTCGAACCACCTGGACATCGAGCAGCGCTTCCGCACTCCCGAATTGCTCGTTCAATTCGGCATCCGGCGCGCGATGAACGTGATCCTCGGCGGGGACAACATCCCGTTCGGTGTCCTCGAGGTCGACAGCCGTTCCGAAGGCGAGTTCAGCCAGAGCGACATCGTCTTTCTGCGCGGCCTCGCGAATATCCTGGGCATGGCGATCGAACGCCAGCGCATGGAAGAAGACCTGCGCAAGGCGCTCGATCGCCAACAGGTCCTGATGCGGGAGGTCAATCACCGCGTCAACAACAGCCTGCAGATCGTTGCCGCGATGCTGCAACTCCACGCCGCGAGCACCGGAAGCGAAGCCGTCCAGCAGGAGCTTCGGCACGCCGGCACCCGTATCGCCGCGGTCGCCCGCGCGCATCAGCGCTTGTACAACGGCGACGAGATCGAGGCGGTCGATCTCGGTGCGTATCTTTCCCAGGTCTGCAAGGATATCGCGACGTCCATACCTGGCTGCGATATCGACGTCAGCGTCACGCCAAAAATCGTCATCCGGACGGAGCGTGCGGTTGCCGCCGTGCTGCTGGTGAACGAGTTGATCACGAACGCAGCCAAGTACGCCTATTCCGGACCAGGTTGCAAAATATGGGTCACCCTGAGCTCGGACACCGCCGACCACGCGGTGATCTCGGTCAGGGATGCAGGCGCTGGGCTGCCGCCTCGGTTCGATCTGAAATCCGGAGGCCTCGGAATGCGCCTCGTGCATTCTTTCGCGCAGCAGCTGCACGGAGACCTCAAGGTCTTGCGCAAGACTCCGGGAACGGAATTCGTGCTCACGTTTCCCGTGCAGAGCCAGAGCACCTGAGCCGCCGCGCCTCCGCCCGCATAGCACCTACCGCCTCGCCGCGACGACGGCGTGCAAAACCGAATCACGCTCAAGCTCCGCGCCGAGGCGCCGCAAGCGCGCCGCACCGCGTGAGGCCGGGCGGAAGCCGCTCGCGCGAAACGCACGCTTCCCTCGCCGTCGCAAGGACGATCGAGGCTCGGGCATCAACAATTCCGTCACGCCTCAATGGTCGTGTCTCAGTAGGAGTTTCGGCGAGCGCGTTGCGGCGTTCTCCAACGGCGTGGAGCGTCAAGCGCCGCTTTTGTCGGGGTTCGAACCGACGCCCGGCATTTCACTGTGCCAGTTTGCACGCTTGTTCCAGAGATGATTCGTGGATGAACGAGCGAGACCAATCGAACCATGCTGCGACGTGCGCGCGTTGCGGCGGAGAATTGAAACTGGTGACCCGCCTGTCGCGGCTCACCCCCGATCCCGCATACTGGATTTACCGTTGCATCGTGTGCGGCCTCACCGAGTGGCTCGCGGAGCAGACCGAGCCGCCGCGATGAGGGCGCGGACCCGCAAGGCAGCGCCTTCGGGTCCACATGCCCATCCCTGCAAGGAAAGCCCCGGCGACACGTCGGGTCTCCGGGGCTTCGTTGCGTGGGCTTCGTTTCGGCGATCCGAGCGCTGACGGATCAGCGCCCCATGCCCATCGTGTGGTGGCCGCGGTTCGTCCGCGTGCTCAGCTCCGAGCGGATGATATGCCGGCGCTTCGGCGTGGACGGCTGCGCTTTCACGGTCTGCGAAAACGACGCCTGATCGTCGGTCTGCTGACGGCTCTGCTGCGCGTTGGCGTTCACCGGCAGAAGCAGCAGGGCGCTCAGTCCGGCACTTGCGAGAATGAGTTTCATCTCTTGTCTCCTTCGTCCCCGCCGCCACTGAGAGTAATCGAGTCGACGCGAAACGGTTCCTTATGCCGTGCGCGCCTTGGCGGTATTCCGCGCGAAGCAACGCCCGATTCACATGCGACGAGAGCGGTCATTCGCGAGCCATGCGCGTGCGCGCACAGCCGTGAAGAGACACGAGACGTAAAATGTCAGGTCTCGTTCAGGCTCACCCGAGCAGCGGTTCTGCTCGATCGCCGAGCGGCCCGGCGTCCTGCCAGGATTGCGCGATGATGGTGAGCACGCTCGCCATCCGCTCCGGCGGCATGACGATCTCGGCCTTGGCAAAATCGATGGCGGCCGACGGCATCTCGAACCAGCCGGAGCTGGTGCGATCCTGGGCAAGTGCGAAGCCCCCGCACGCCTTGAGCGCGCGCAGCCCTTTCACGCCGGTCGGCATCATTCCGCTCAGCACAATTCCGATGCCGCGTGCGCCGTAAATGGCCGCCACACTGGCCTCTTGCACCTGTTATCGGATCATCAGGGAAGAATACGATCGGCTGTTGAATGGCCATTGATCCGGTCAGCGCTCAGCGCTGATTTAACACTCCTGGGGCGTCCCCACCGGCCCGGCTCCAATTCAAGCTCGACGAGAAACGCGTAGCTGTCGCCCAGGGTCTGCCAGACCGCGCGCAACTCGTCGAACGGCGCCTTGGCGGCGTTCGCCAGGCAAAACTCCATGTTGCGCCGGTATTGCTCGAGCTTGCGCATTTCGGCTCGATACTAAAGGCGCTCGAGCTCGTCTGTCATCCGCCATACATTCGGGCGCGCGGCGGGCGCGGCTGCGGCGTCACCCGCGTGCCGGGTCCAAGTCCCGCTCGATTCGAGCCTGTCCCGACAAAACAAAAGGACCGGCATCGCTGCCGGTCCTTGTCGTCCTGAAGGGAAGGCCGAAGATGGTGAGAAGCCGCCTTCCCTCGGGGGGCCCCGTTGTGCCGTGATCAGGCGATCACGGCAGGAAGTTTCTCTGAATCCGGAACATGACGCTCAGGACGTCCTGGTCGTCAACCGTGCAGGCACTGGTGCCAGTTGGCGACGTGCAGCCCGGACGCGCCCCGCTCGACGGCAACGCAACGGCGGCGCCCTTGTAGGCGGTGTTCAGGTGCGACCAGAGAACGTCGAGACCGATGTCGAGGTCCGGATGCGGATTCCACTGCGTCCGGGTACCGACCTGCCACCAGCTGAAGCTTGGCGAGCAGGAATTGCCGCTGCCCGTCCCCAGGTTGATCGGCGGCGCGACAGCGCCTTCCACAGTCACACCGCAGGAAGTCGTGCCGACTGGTGGGGTCGGCAGGTGCTGATTGATCAGGTTGGCGGCGGTCTGGCTATAGTCGACTTGGACGTAGCCGCCGTACAGCGAGGTCCGCCACCTCGGGTTCCAGAAGTGCTGGTAGAACCCGTTGACGCCCCACACCGTGGTCAGTTGGAGGCTCGATCCGCCGGGCGCCGCGAGACCTGTGTTGTCGAAGATGGCGTCCGTGATCCAGCCGACGCCGACGTTGGTGTTGCTGTCCCAGATCTGGAACGGCGAGTTGACGCGGGTGACGTAACCCGCCGCCCCCTGCGAGTAGGCCGCCTGCATGCCGAACTGGTCGCCCTTGAGGCCGAGGACGTCGTTCAACGTGAAGCCGCCCGTTACTGCCCAGCCGATCTTGTCGTCCGGATGACCGTTGAGCGTGGAGTCGGTGCCGAAGTATGCGCCGCTCACGTCATGCAACGCCGCGGCGACCTGTGCATAGCCCCAGGCCTGGTCGATACGCAACGCGCCGACCACGTCCGGGAACAGCGTGCCCCGGTTGTCGAAGGTCTCGGTTCCCAGCCCGAAGAAGCCGCCCGCTGAGGTGTCGACCGTAAAGCGGCCACGACCGCCCGCCGAGCCGTTGTTGTTGCCGGACACCGAGGCGCCGCCGTCTTCAATAGACAGCGAGGCCGTGACGCCGTTGCCGAACTGCGCCGTGTAGGCGATGCCGTAGATGCCGGTCGCGCCCGTGTC
>Ga0075426_10002214_pt1 | contig 13958 bp, 15 predicted proteins | sample SoiMethybrSBSTD5_FD_75304 | JGI IMG/M metagenome (GOLD analysis project Ga0075426, IMG submission 75304) | Bulk soil microbial communities from a Populus tree surrounding site in Tennessee, USA - Soil MetaG P. TD hybrid SBSTD5 | ecosystem: Environmental > Terrestrial > Soil > Tree plantation... | reverse complement strand
CCGCGCTCGCGCTCGGCGAGCACCTGCGTCACCACGTAATTGGCCTGCGCCGCATCGTCGGCAACGCTTACATAGCGCGGCCGCGCGCCCGTGCCCTTGACCGAGCGGAGCTGCTTGCCGATGAGCGCGTTCGCGGCGTCGAGGATCGGCTGCGTCGAGCGATAGTTGTCCTGCAGCGCCACCGTGGCCGCGCCGTAGGCGGTGGCGAAACCGCGGATGTTCTCCACCGTGGCGGCGCGGAAGGAGTAGATGGCCTGCGCGTCGTCGCCGACCACGGTGAGGCCTTTGCCGCCGGGGCGCAGGCGCCGCAGGATCTCCGCCTGGAGGACGTTCGTGTCCTGGTATTCGTCGACCAGGATGTAATCGAAGGCCTCGCCGATGTCGCGCGCGAGGCGCTCGTCGCCGAGCATCTCGTGCCAGTAGAGGAGCAGATCGTCGTAGTCGAGCGCCTGGTTCTCGAGCTTGCGCGCGACGTAGGTGCGATAGAGCCGGGTCAGCTCCTCCTCCCACTCGGCGCACCAGGGGAAATGCGCGCCGAGCGTGTCGCGCAGCGCGCCCTGCGTGTTGACGCGATGCGAGTAGATGGCGACGCAGGTGTCCTTGCGCGGGAAGCGCCGCTCCGCCTTGGAAAAGCCGAGCTCGTGCCGCACGACATCCATGAGATCAGCCGCATCGCCGCGGTCGAGCACGCTGAAGTTGGGCGAGAGGCCGACGCGCGCGCAATGGCGGCGGATGAGGCGGTTGGCGATCGAGTGGAACGTCCCCGACCACGGCAAGCGCACCGGGTTCGCCAGCTCGCCGACGATGCGGCTCGCGCGCCGCGTCATCTCGAGCGCCGCGCGGCGCGAGAAGGTGAGCAGCAGGATGCGCTGCGGATTCGCGCCCTGCAGCACGTGATGCGCTACGCGATGGGCGAGCGTGTTGGTCTTCCCCGTGCCCGCGCCGGCCAGAATGAGCAGCGCGCCCTCGCCATGGCACGCCGCCGCGCGCTGCGCGGCGTTCAGTTTTTCGAACTTGTCCGCAACCTCCACGCGGCGCACTATACTGTATATCCGTCCAGGTCGAAATCGGGGTCAGACCCCTGTCGGCCTCTGCTACCCTTCGCCTTCCCTCATGAGCGTTCAGGAACGACTGCGCGCGTTGTCCGGCGGCGCGCTCCAGGGCATGCGCCGCGGCATCGAGAAGGAAAGCCTGCGCGTGCGGCCCGACGGCTCGCTCGCGCAGACGCCGCATCCGGCGGCGCTCGGCTCGGCGCTCATGCATCCGCACATCACGACCGATTTTTCCGAGTCGCAGCTCGAGCTCATCACCGGCGTGCACGCGAGCGTGGAGGACTGCCTCGAGGAGCTGACGCAGATCCACCAGGTCGTCTACAAGGCGATCGGCGAGGAGATCCTCTGGTGCGCAAGCATGCCGTGCAACCTGCCCGCCGACCACCTGATCCCGATCGGCCGCTACGGCACTTCCAACGTCGGGCGCGCGAAGACCGTGTATCGCTTAGGTCTTGCGCATCGCTACGGGCGCCGCATGCAGGCGATCTCGGGCATCCACTACAACTTCTCGCTGCCGGGCGTGACGGACGAGCAGTACTTCGCGCTGATCCGAAATTTCCGGCGCGAATCCTGGCTCGTGCTCTACCTCTTCGGCGCGTCGCCGGCAGTGTGCTCCTCGTTCGTCGCCGGGCGCGAGCACGAGCTCACCGAGCTTGCGCCCGCAACACACTATGCGCCGCACGCGACCTCATTGCGCATGGGGCGCCTGGGCTACCAGAGCGACGCGCAGGCGTCGCTCTGCGTGAGCTACAACGACCTCGAGCACTACACCGCCTCGCTCTATGAGGCGCTCACGCAGTCGTACCCGGCGTACGAAAAAATCGGCATCCGCGACGGCGACGACTACCGGCAGCTCAACACGACGCTGCTGCAGATCGAGAACGAGTTCTACAGCTCGATCCGCCCGAAGCGGCGCATCAAGCGCGGCGAGCGGCCGCTGCACGCGCTGCGCGAGCGCGGCGTCGAGTACGTGGAGGTGCGCCTCATGGACCTCGATCCGTTCTCGCCGATCGGCATCACGCCCGCGACCTGCCGGTTCCTCGACATCTTCCTGCTGCGCTGCCTGCTCGCGGACAGCCCGCCCGACACGCCGCGCGAAATCAACGAGGTGCGCCGCAACCTGCAGAAGGTCGCCGTGCGCGGCCGCGAGCCGGGGCTTGCGCTCGAGCGCAACGGCGACCGGGCGCCGCTCGCCGACTGGGCGCGCGAGGTGCTCGCGCAGTGCGAGCCGATCCCGCAAGCGCTCGATCGTCGCTTCGGCGGCGCCGCCTATCGCGACGCCTATGAAGCGGCGCTCAAGCGCCTTGCCGACGCGGGCGAGACGCCGTCCGCGCGCGTCCTGCACGCCATGGCGCGCAACCACGACAACGCCTTCGTGCGCTTTGCGCTCATCGAATCCACGCTCCACAAATCGACGCTGCAGCACCTCGAGCTGCCCAAGCCCGTGCGCGAGCGCTTCTCTCGCCTCGCGCAGGAGTCAATGCTCAAGCAGCGCGAGCTCGAGGCGGCGGACGAGATCGACTTCGAAACGTTTCGGCAGCGCTATCTCGCGCACGACCTGCTGCGGGTTTAGTCGGCGCGCGCCTGCTTCACGCTGAGCGCCACGGGGAAGTCGAGCGCCTCGCGCTTGAACGGCTCCGTCGTGTACTTCACCTGCACGCGGATGTCTTTCAGCGCGACGCCCTTGAGCGCCGCCTCGGGAAAGTCGACGTCGACGTCGCGGCTGATGTTCTCGCCGGGCTCGAGGCGCGCCGAGCTCGAGCCGTACGACTCGGCGAGCCCGATCTGCGGCGGCGTGCGCGATGGGCCGAGGTCGATCGGCTGGCCATGCGCGTCGATGTACACGAGCTTGCCGCCGCCCAGCAGCACGCTCTGGTCGGACGACAGGTTGCGCAGCACCAGCTTGCCCGAGAGGCGCGGCGGCGCATCGACGCGGCCCGTGCCTTCCTCGAGGCGCTCGACGACTTTCAAGCCGCTGAGCTCGCCGCCCACGATGCCGGCCTTCACCTTCACCGTGTCCGGCGTGACGCTGAACGTTTTGTCGCTGATGACCGGCGATGCGGTCTGGGGCGATTTCGAGCTGCATGCCGCGGCGAGCAGCGCGCAAGCGGCGAGCGGAGCAATCCGCATGAACATTTCTCCTCCTCCTCTTTATTTGAATGCGACGGCGAGTCTAGGGAGCGATTCTTAAGCCACCCTTAAGGGAGCGGGGAATCAGCGTCGCGGGGAGGTAAAGCGGATGCGCCGGCTCCCCCGCGCCGTTGATGCGCAGCGCATGCAAGGCAACGCCGCCCGCGCGCAGGAGCGCAAGCACGGTGGCGGAACGCTCGAGGTGGGCGCCGTGGTTGCCCCAGGCGCAGACGACGATCGCCGACTCGCGCGCGGCGCGCAGGATGGCCGCGTCGTTGCCGCGCCCGACCGGGTCGCGCGCGGCTTTCATGTCGTCCGGGTCGGTCGCGCGCCAGCCGAAGATGTTGGTGACGATGAGGGCGCCATAGCCCCAGCGCTCGGCGTAGAGGCGCGCGCGGGTGCACGACGGGTCGAGCTTGAGCTCATCGGCGGTGCTCGGATTGAGCATCAGGAAGTTGGCGACCGGCAGCCGCGCGTCCCAGCGGCGCCAGAGCAGATAGCGCCAGCGGCGGCAGCGCGAAAAGACGGCGCCTGAATCGCTCGCGATCACGGCCATAATGACGCGGATTCTATGGCCAAGGTATTCCTCGACTACGACCAGGAGGCGCTCGATCGCGCCTACGACCAGGCGGCGTACGCGCCCAATCGCGACCAGATCCTCGCGCGCCTCGCGCACACGAGCGAGCTCGCCCGGCGCCGACTGGGTCCTCCGGAGAGATTCTCCTATGGGGAGACCGCGATCGAAGGCCTGGATCTCTACCGCACGAAGCGCGCGCGCGCGCCGATCATGGTGTTCGTCCACGGCGGCGCATGGCGCGGCGGACTGGCACGCGACTATGCCTTTCCCGCCGAGATGCTCGTGCGCGCCGGCGCGCACTACGCGGCGCTCGACTTCAATAACGTGACGCAGACGGGCGGCGATCTCCTGCCGATGGCGGAGCAGGTGCGCCGCGGCATCGCCTGGGTATGCAAGAACGCCGAGCGCCTGGGCGCCGATCAGCGCTCCGTATATGTGTGTGGAACGTCTTCCGGCGCGCATCTCGGCGGCGTGGCGGCGACGACCGACTGGACGCGCTACGGGCTCGCGCCCGAGCCGGTGCGCGGCTATACGCTTTGCAGCGGCATGTACGACCTGCGCGGGCCGCGGCTATCGAAGCGCTCGGCCTACGTGAAATTCACCGACCAGGCGGAAGATGCGCTCTCGCCGCAGCGGCACCTCGGGCGCGTGAACGCGCCCATCGTGCTCCTCTTCGGCTCGCTCGAGACGCCGGAATTCCAGCGCCAGTCGCGCGATTTCGCCGATGCGCTGACGCGCGCGGGCAAGCCCTGCGAGATCATCCGCGCCGAGGGCTACAACCACTTCGAGCTCGCCGAGACGCTGGCGAATCCGTACGGCCCGCTCGGCCGCGCGGTGCTCGCGCAGATGAAATTGGGGTCAGAGCCCTAAATAATAAAATAGGGCTCAGCCGATTTCGATCGGCACGAAAATGCTGGCGTCGCCGCGTCTCACGAGGAGCGCGATCGAGCCTTTCGCCTTCGCCACCTGCTTCTGCAGGTCGTCGGGCGTCTTGACCGGCGTGCCGTTCACGGCGGTGATGAGATCGCCCGGGCGGATGCCGGCGCGCGCCGCGGGACCGGCGACCTGCTCGACGACGAGGCCCTGCGCGCCGCCGAGCTCTTTTCTCTCTTCCGGCGAGAGCGGCCGCACCGCGAGGCCCAGCCTTCCGTGCTCCCCCTTGTCCGGCTTCGCGCGGGCGACTTTCTCGGTCTTGAGCTCGTCGACCGTGAGGCCGAGCGTTTCCTTCCTGCCGCCGCGCCAGACTTCCACGCTCGCCTTCGAGCCGGGCTTGGTCGCCGCGACGAGGGGAGGGAGCTGGTTCGAGTTGTCGAGCGCCTTGCCGTTATACGAAAGGATGACATCGCCCGGCTTGATGCCCGCCTTCTCGGCCGGCCCGCCGGACTCCACCGTCGAGACGAGCGCGCCGCGCGGCCGGTCGAGGCCGAAGGACTGCGCGAGGGAGCCGTTTACGTCCTGGATGCCCACGCCGATGCGGCCGCGCTCGACCTTGCCGGTCTTGAGGAGCTGCTCTTCGACGTTCGCCGCAACGTCGACCGGAATCGCGAAGGCGACGCCCATGTAGCCGCCGGTGCGCGAGTAGATCGCCGAGGTGACGCCGATCACTTCGCCGCGCAGGTTGAAGAGCGGGCCGCCCGAGTTGCCGGGGTTGACCGCGGCATCGGTCTGGATGAACGGCACGTAGGTGCCCTCGGGGAGCGAGCGCGAGGTGCCGCTGATGATGCCGGCGGTCACCGTGTTCTCGAAGCCGAACGGCGAGCCGATGGCGAGCACCCATTCGCCGACGCGGATCTTGGAGGGGTCACCGAGCTTGACCACGGGGAGGTCCTTGGCGTCGATCTTCACCACCGCGACGTCGGTCAGCTTGTCGACGCCCGCCACCTTGCCCTTGAACTCGCGCCGGTCGGCGAGCTTGACGCGCACCTCGTCGGCACCCTCGACGACATGGGCGTTGGTGAGCACGACGCCGTCGGCGCGCACGATGAAGCCCGAGCCCATGCCCTGCATCGGCATGCGCGGCGTCGGCTGCTGGAAGCGCCGGAAGAACTGCGAGAGGGGATCGTCCTGCTGATCCTCGTCTTCGTCGCCGCCGCCACCGCCACCCCCGAAGGGCTGCTGCATTCGCGACGGCGCGTTCACGGTCGCGACGATGTTGACCACCGCGCCCTTGTTCGCCTCCGCGATCGCCGCGAAGTCGGGCACCGTCTGCATCGACGTGCCGGCCCCGGCGGCCGGCGTGTTCTGTGCCGGAGCGCTCGCGCCGGCGGCGGCGGGCGGCGTGGCACTTGCCGCCGGGCCGGTTGCCTTGACCGGCTCCTTGGAGCAGCCGGCTGCAAGGGCGACGACAGCGAGTAGCGAAATGACGAACGAGTTGCGCTTCACCTGGGCCTCCGTATCGATTGCGCATTAGAGCGGATATGGAGGCGCGAGTTGCGCCAATTCAAGCCGGCGCTCGGTTCCTTAGCGTTTCTTTGCCAGACGTGTCATGCGGCGGCAACAACGCGCTTCGGCCGGCCGCGCGAACGATGCAGAGGCGCCGCCCGCTCGACCGTGTAGCCAACGAGCGGCTGCTCGATCACCGAGCTGAACGGACTCCTCACGGCGAGCGTGCCGAACACCATGCCGTCCTGCAAGTCCTCGGTGAGGAGCAGGAGACAATCCTGCAGTTGGGCGGCGGCAACGATCATGCTGTCCCACCACGAGATCTGATAGCGCCGATGCACTTCATGAGCACGTCGCACGAGCATTTCATCGATCGGCCGTGGCCGCCAGGCGAAATAGGCGCTGACATGATCCCATGCCGCCTCCGACGGCACGCGCAATTTGCGCGTCAGCGTTACGTAGGATTCCGACAGCGCCTGCATGCTGGTGCGACCACGGCGGTCGCGCCAAAGGCGATCGCGCCACTCGCGAGCGCGAGCATTCTTTACCGAGTCGCGGGCGTCATAGGTATAAACGAGCACATTGGCATCGACGAATACCAGCGCGCTCACCGGCGTTTCACTTTCCTGGGCAGCGATTCTTGTGAACGGAGCGCTTCGCGGTCGTGGATCTCGTCGCGCGTGGGATAGCGCTCCCCGGGACGGCTGAGCCGCACCGGCTTGTGGCTCAACACGCGCCGCATCGCCCGCTCGTACTCGTCGTCGCCGCGCATGTGCTCGCGCAGGATCTCGCCGACAAAGCGCGAAAGACTGAGATTGCGCTCCGCCGCTTTGACGCGCGCCCGCGCGAGCGTCTCGTCGTCAAGGGTAATGGTGACGTTATTCATCGCGACGCCGGGATAAAATACACGAATACAGTGTAATTATCCGCAGTACGAGTGTCCATCCGATTTTGCGGACTGCAGAAATGAAAAAGCCCGGACTGGCGTTCGCCTTATTTTCCGGGCTTTAGTGTCTCGCTCGCCGAGGAGGAGGTCCGACGAGGCACTGGTTCGCAATATAGGCACCTCGCTTGCCGGCGTATGTGTTCCATTACGCACGCGCGCCCGCTCGCCGATGACTGGCGCGCGGCGCACGATGTGCGGCGCTTAATGGCGCCGCGGCAGTGAATTAATTACGGCCCTGACCCCGAATCCGAAAGCCCATCCGTTACTAGTGCCTGCGATCGCTGCGGCACAGTTCGCACCGCCGTTCATGATCTCCGGCGTGGCGGTGGCGCTGCCCGCGATGGGCGCGGACCTCGGCGCGGGTGCCACGGCGCTCTCGCTCGTCGAGACGCTCTTTCTCGCCGCCGCCGTCGCGCTGCTCCTGCCCGCGGGGCGGCTGAGCGATGCGGCCGACAAGGCGGCGCTCTACAAGGTCGGCATGGCGGCCTTCGCGCTCGCATCGATCGTCACGGGACTCCTCTCCTCGATCGGGGCGATCCTCGCCATGCGCTTCCTGCAGGGCGCCTTTTCCGCCGCCGTGCAGGCGAGCGGCCCGGCGATCATCGCGGACGCCGTCCCGCCCGAGCGTCGCGGTCGGGCGTTCGGCATCACCATCGGCGCGGTATACGCGGGGCTCACCCTCGGCCCGATCGTCGCCGGCATGCTCGTGCGCTTCTGGGGCTGGCGCGCCGTCTTCATCGTCGGCGGCGTGCTCGTGCTCCTGCTGCTCGCGCCGGTGCACTTCATGCTCCGCGCGCGCTGGCGCACACCGGCGCCGCGCGCCGTGCACCTGCCGAGCACCGCGCTCGTCATCGCTGCAATGCTCGCGCTCGTCGGCGGCGCGGCGAGCGTGCGCCAGGGCGCGCTCGGCTACGGCGGCATGGCGCTCGGCGTTGCGCTGCTCGCCGGCTTCGTCCTGTGGCAGCGACGCCTCCCGCAGCCGCTGCTCAACGTCGCGGTGCTGGCGCAAAACCATGTGCTGCGCAATGCGCTGGTCGTGCAATGGCTGCTCTACTGCAATGCCTTCGGCACGGTGTTCCTGCTCTCGCTCTACATGCAGACCGTGCTCGGCGAGACGCCGGATACGGCGGGCGAGGTGATCGCGCTCGGCACGCTCCTCATGGCGGCGATCGCGCCGCTCGCGGGCGTGCTCACCGACCGCGCGCGGCCCGCGCTGATCGCGAGCTGCGGCGTCGCGGTCGTGCTCCTCGCCGCGCTCGGCGCCACCGCGCTCGGCGCGAACACCGGCATCGTCGCGACGGGCCTCGTCCTCGCCGTTCAGGGGGTGGGCTTCGCCTTCTTCTCGTCGCCCAACATGACCATGGTGATGAACGCCGTGCCGCGCGAGCGCACCGGCATCGCAGCGGCGCTTACCGCCACCGCGCGCTCGCTCGGCATGGTGAGCGGCATGCTGATCGTCGGCGCGCTCGTCTCGCTCGAGCTCGGCAACGAGCCGGTCGGCGCCGATCCCGCGCGCTTCGTCGCGACCATGCACATCTCGTTCTGGATCCTCGCCGCGGTGACGGGCGCGGCGCTCGCGGTCAGCCTTGGCCGAATGCGCTGATAATTAGGGCTCCGACCCCGAATTGCAAAAGGCAACCATGACCACCGTCCCGAATCACGCCCTGCGGCAGCTGCGCGCAGGCAAGCTCGCCATCGGCCTCGGCCTGCGCCAGGCGCGCACCGTCGACATCGCGCAGATTGCCAAGACGTCCGGGTTTGATTTCCTGTTCATCGACTGCGAGCACAGCTCGATGGAGCTCGACACCGCCGCGCAGATCGCCGCGGCCTCGCTCGCGGTGGGCGTGACGCCGCTCGTGCGCGTCGCCGGGCTCGAGCACTGGCACGCCTCGCGCATGCTGGATAACGGCGCCCAGGGCGTCGTCGTCCCGCACGTCGACACGGCGTCGGAAGCGAGCCGCGCTGCGGCTGCGTGCCGCTTCCCGCCGGTGGGCAAGCGCTCGATGGGCGGCGGGCTGCAGCAGCTCGGCTTCGCCTCCATCCCGATCGGCGAGGCGGCGCGCATCGTCAACGACGAGACGCTCGTCGTCGTGATGATCGAATCGCCGCAGGGCGTCACCAACTGCGAGGAGATCGCCTCGATCCCGGGCGTCGACGCGCTTCTCATCGGCACGAACGACCTCTGCTTCGAGATGGGCATCCCCGGCCAGTTCAACGATCCGCGCGTCGCCGAAGCGTACAAGCGCGTGATCGCCGCGTGCCGCAAGCACGGCAAGTTCCCCGGCATGGGCGGCATGTACACGCCCGAGCTCCTCGAGCGCCACATCGCCATGGGCGTGCAGCTCGTGCTCTCGGGCTCCGACTACTCGCTCCTCATGCAGGCCGGCGCCGCACGCGCCACCCTGGTTCGCGGCTTTCAAAAATAATCGGTGTCAGGCACCGATTTCAGGATTTAGGCAAGCGCGCCGCGCGCTAACCGGGAAGTAGAAAAAAAAGAAGCCGCCCGAAGGCGGCTTCTCAGGGAGCCAAACCCAAGGGAGGGAGGGTGGTTGGCTCAGGGGGAAGCCCATTCTCCAAGCCGGCGAGGGCCTTGTATGTCGGCAGTACCGTGCATTTGATGTCAATGCGCGTTGACAGGCCCGACCCCACAAGCAGTAGATTGGCGGCCAGGAGGACCCATGCGCCGCATCTTCGCCCTCACGCTGCTGCTCTTCGCCGCCCTGCCCGCGGCCGCCCAGTACCCGACGAAGCCGATCCGCTTCATCGTCGGCTTCCCGCCCGGCGGCTCGGCCGATCCGACGGCGCGCATCGTCGGCGCCGCGCTCGCCGAGCAGCTCGGCCAGCCGGTGCTGATCGAGAACCGCCCCGGCGCCGACAGCGCGATCGGCGCCGAATACGTGAGCCGGCAGGCGCCCGACGGCTACACGCTCTTCTTCGGCTCGAACAGCGCGATGACCGCGGCCGTGTCGCTGAAAAAATCGCCGCTCTACGACCCGCTGAAGGACTTCACGCCGCTCGGCCTCGTCGGCCGCGCCACCTTCTTCTTCGACGTGCATCCCGACGTGCCGGCGAAGACGATGCAGGAATTCATCGCCTATGCGCGCGCGAACCCGGGCAAGCTCAACTACGGCACCGGCAATCCACTCGCCATCCTGATGATGATCCAGCTCATGAACGCCACCAACACCACCATGGTGCACGTGCCCTACAAGGGCGAAGGGCCGCTCACGCCGGATCTCATCGCCGGCCGCGTGCAGTGCACCTTCCTCAGCAACCCGGCGGGCGTCAACCTCGTCCGCGACGGCCGCCTGCGCACGCTCGGCGTGCTCGCCGACAAGAGGAGCGGCCTGATGCCCGATGTGCCGACCCTCGCCGAGCAGGACCTCCCCCAGGTGACCGTGCGCCAGTGGGCGGGCGTCTTCGGCCCGGCGAAGATGCCGCGCCAGATCGTCGAGCGGCTGAACGGCGAGCTGAACGCCGTCGTCAAGCGCCCGGAGGTCATCGAGAAGATGCAGAGCTACGGCTACGCCGCCGAAGGCTCGACGGCCGAACGGCTCTTCGAGATCAACCGCGACGACCTCGCCCTCTGGAGGAAGCTCATCGCCGAGGCCGGACTGGCCCTCGACTGAAATCGGGGTCAGAGCCCTATTTCGCGCGCGGCGGCGACGAGGTGCTGCCGCGCCAACTCAAGGGCGGCAATCGCGAGCTCCGCGCGAATGGCTTGCCGCCGAGGCATCTCAAAGCATCACTTCTAGCGGCGATTTCGTCAGGGCACTAACTTTCAGCACGGAGAACCCGAGAACGTTGCCTTGTGCATCGACTTTTTCCATGACCTGATCGTTCTCCGTCTCGCGAAAGAAACCTTCGCGCTGATCGAACAAGACCTCGAGATAATCGGCCTCGCGGTCGAACCAGATCTTCACTTTTCTTTTGGCCATAGCTGCCTGCCCCTCTTCACCTTGTCGGTGAGGTATGCGGTTACGACGAACGCGTCCGTCTCAAGCACCTTCACTACCACGCAGAGATACTTGTTCCCGACGCGCGTGCCAATGTAGAAGCGATAATAGAGCCGCGCCCGCTCGTCGCTCAAGGATGAGAGCACGCGCTGCGGCGCCGATAGGGTTTCCGCAATCCGTCGCTCCATGCCGCGCATTTCCGGATGTTCAAGGATATGGGCAAGCCGCTCCTCAGTGAGGCGTATCCGACTACCTTGGTAGTCCACATATATGCGCATCCGAACCTTGGCCCCTCCCAAACACACAACGCTTGAATAGAAAATCCGTGCACCACCAATGCCGCTCCTGACCCTCGCCAACGCCGAGCTCGCCTACGGCGACCTGCCGCTCCTCGAGCGCGCGTCGTTCGCGCTCGAAGAGCGCGAGCGCATCGGCCTCATCGGCAGGAACGGCACCGGCAAGTCATCGCTGCTCGGCATCCTCGCCGGCACCGTCACGCCGGACGACGGCGAGCTCAAGAAGACGGACGGCCTGCGCGTCGTCCTCGTGCCGCAGGAGCCGGCCTTTCCTGCGAACGTCCCCGCGCCCGCGCACAAGCTGGAAGAGTTCTTCCACCGCCTCGGCGTGAGCCCCGATCTCGATCCGGCGCGCGCCTCGGGCGGCGAGCGAAAGCGCGCGGCGCTCGCCGCGGCGTTCGCGCAGGAGCCCGACGTGCTGCTGCTCGATGAGCCGACCAACCATCTCGACATCGACGGCATCGTCGCGCTCGAGGCGCTCGTGCTGCGCGCCCCCGCCGCGATCTTCGTCACGCACGACCGCGCCTTTCTCGACCGCCTCGCGACGCGCATCCTCGAGCTCGATCGCGGCCGGCTCCTCTCCTTCCCCGGCAACTACGCGGCCTACGAGAAGCGCAAGGAGGAGCAGCTCGCGCTCGAGTCGGTGGTGCACGCCAAGTTCGACAAGTTCTGGGCGCAGGAGGAAGCGTGGATCCGCCGCGGCATCGAGGCGCGCCGCACGCGCAACGAAGGACGCGTAAGGCGCCTCGAGCGCCTGCGCGAGGAGCGCGCCGCGCGCCGCGTCGGGGGTCAGACCCCGAAGTTCGGTTCTTCCTGGTTGGGGTCTGACCCCGAAGTTCGATCGGGAAAGCTCATCGCCGAGCTCACGGGCGTGAGCAAGTCCTACGGCGAGCGCACGCTCATAAAGAATCTCGATTTGATCGTCACGCGCGGCGACCGCCTCGGCCTCATCGGCCCGAACGGCGCCGGCAAGACCACGCTTTTGAAATTGATCCTCGGCACGCTCGACCCGGATGCCGGCAGCGTGCGCCTCGGCGTGAACCTGCAGGTCGCGTATTTCGACCAGATGCGCGCGGCGCTCGACCCGGAGCAGACGGTGGCCGACACCATCAGCCCGGGCTCGGAATGGGTCGAAGCGCCCGGCGGCAGGAAGCACGTCATGAGCTACCTCGGCGACTTCCTCTTCCCGCCGCGCCGCGCCAACTCGAAAGTCGCGATGCTCTCCGGCGGCGAGAGGAACCGCCTGCTCCTCGCGCGCCTCTTCGCGCGATCCGCCAACGTCCTCGTGCTCGATGAGCCGACCAACGACCTCGACATCGAGTCGCTCGAGCTGCTGGAAGCCGCGCTCCAGGATTACTCCGGCACATTGCTCCTCGTCTCCCACGACCGCGCGTTCCTCGACAACGTCGTCACGCAGACCATCGCCGCCGAAGGCGATGGCACATGGAAGGAATACGCGGGCGGCTACAGCGACTACGTGCAGCAGCGCGGCGCCGTTGAAACGCCCCGGTCGCCAAAAGCGCTCGCTTCCCCCCTTGTCAGGGGGGCGGCAAACCCGGGCAAGAAGCTCACGTACAAGGAAACGCGCGAGCTCGAATCGCTGCCGCGCGACATCGAAGCGCTCGAAGCCGAGCAGAAGGCGCTCTTCGCGCGCATGCACGCGCCCGAGTACTACCGCGAGCCGCCGGAGAAGCTGCGCGCCGACCGCGAGCGCAGCGAGGAGATCGAGCGGCGGCTTCTGGAGATGCTCGAGCGCTGGGAAGCGCTCGAGGCGAAGGCTAGCGGAGGTTCCAGCGCTCCCGCGCCATGACGATCACGTCGCCATACGCGAGCACATAGACCTCGGGCGAGACGCCGGCGGGATCGAGCACGAGCGCCATCGACCAGTTGCAGCCCGCCGTGTCCGGCACGTCGAGCCGCGTCACGTCGAGCACCTTGATGTCGTGGCAGCCCTCATAGGCCTGCATGAGCGAGGAGAGGCGCGCGAGCAGGTCCACGCGCGAAACTTCCTGCCGCGATCCGGGCGGCGCGTCGTCGTCCTTGCCGAAGAGAAAACCACCGCTGAAGGTGGATTCGCTGTCGTCGAGCGGACCGTTGGGAGTTCCCAAGATGGTCAGATTTTATCCACTTGTCTTGCTTGGTGGTTGGCGCCGGGCCGGCTTTCATTTCGTTATCGCGACCCGAATTTTGAATTCGGCCGGAAATTTCACCTTTGTCACCGGCCGCGGGTAGCATGCTCGCCCATGCTGGCCGAGCCGCCGCTCATTCCGCAGCTGGCAAACATCCAGCGCTGGATCGCGATCGGCGTCGCCGGCGGCGCGATCGTCTTCATCGCCATCGTCATGCTCCTCGCGCAGATGAATCCGGGCACGCCCGCGAGCGACCTCGTCGGCTGGGATGACGGCTGGCTCTTCCTCCTGCCGGCAGCGATGGTCGCCTACGGCACCTATGTCGGCGCGCGCTACTGGCGCTGCCCGCAATGCGCCGAGGCGCTGCCGACCGAATCGCCGGTAGCGACGCAGTGCCCGCGCTGCGGCTTCACGCTGCGCAAGGGCCATTCCTCTGGGCAAGAGCCGATCCTCGGCTAAGCCCTAATCGGGGTCAGAGCCCTATTTCCTG
>Ga0075426_10002213_pt1 | contig 13958 bp, 13 predicted proteins | sample SoiMethybrSBSTD5_FD_75304 | JGI IMG/M metagenome (GOLD analysis project Ga0075426, IMG submission 75304) | Bulk soil microbial communities from a Populus tree surrounding site in Tennessee, USA - Soil MetaG P. TD hybrid SBSTD5 | ecosystem: Environmental > Terrestrial > Soil > Tree plantation... | reverse complement strand
CTGCACCGTGCCGGCCGCACCGCGAGCGCCGAAGACGTGAAGATGACGGACGCCCGCGTGGAAGAGCACCGCAATCTGGGGATCGCCTTTTACAAGACCGGCATGCTCGATGAAGCCGCGCGCGAGTTTCGCCGCGTCGCGGAGCTGCGCGGGTCCGACGCGAACGCCCACTTCTTCATCGGTCTGGTCGGCTTGAAACAAGCCCGCTGGCGCGAGGCGATGGAAGCCTTGCGGCTCGCCGCGGAGAAGGGCGGCTCGCGCCCCGCGGTGCTCCACAATCTGGGCCTCGCCTTCGAACAGCTCGGCCGCCTAGAAGACGCGGAGGCGGCGTACTCGGAGGCGGCCGCGCGCGCGCGCACCGATCCGCGGGTGTACGTGGGGTGGGGGATCGTCGCCTTGAAGCAGGGCGATCACGCGAGCGCCGCGGGACGTCTCGACCGGGCGAAGGAGCTGTTCGCCGGGAAGGTGCCGCCGATCTGGTTCTGGGCGCGCGTGCTGGCGGCCGCGGCCGCCGGGGACTTCGAAACCGCGGAGCAGGTCGCGGCGCAGGCCGTCGAGGCCTTCCCCCACAACGGCGTGTTACGGAACAACCTTTCCGTGCTGCATGAGCTCGCCGGCAAGTTGCCGGAAGCGGAGGAGCTGGCCCGCGCGGCGCTGCACGACGAGCCGTCGTTGCCGCAGCTCTCCAAGAATCTCGGCGACCTGGCCTACCGCGGGTCCCGCTACGATGAGGCGTGGGCGCTGTACCAGCGCGCCATCGAGCTGTCCCCCGAGCTTGGCGACGACGTCTACTTCAAGCTCGGCAACATCGCGTACAAGCGAAACGATCGCGACCAGGCGGATGCGCTGTGGCGCCGCGCGCTCGAGTTGAACCCGAAGCACGAACTCGTCAAAGCGAATCTGGATACGTTGAGCGCCTTATCGTGAGCTCGGCGGGAACGGACGAGCGCGCCTTTCAGGCGCTCACGCAGAAAATTTCCAGAGCGCGCGGGCTGAGCTGCGAATCCTACAAGCACAAATGCTTGAAGCGGCGCATCGCGGTGCGCATGCGCGCCCGCGGCGTCCATACCTACGACGATTACAGCAGGCTGCTCGACAGCGACACGCGCGAGTATCAGGAGCTGCTCGACGCGCTCACGATCAACGTCACCAAGTTCTTCCGCAATCTCGAAACCTGGGATGCGCTGCGGCCCTATCTGCGCCGGCTCGGTGACGCGCATGCCGATCTGCGCATCTGGTCGGCGGGCTGCGCGTCCGGTGAAGAGCCCTACACGATCGCGGTGCTCGTGCTCGAGACCCTCGGCGAGCGGCGAGTCGTCATCGATGCGACCGACATCGATCGGCTGAGCCTCGAGCGGACGCAGCAGGCAAAGTATCCTCACGCCGCGTTCACCGAGATGCCGGTGGACCTGAAGCGCCGCTACTTCCGCGACGACCAGCCGCTTCCCGGCGTGCGCCAGCTCGTGCAGGTACGTCAGCACGACCTGACACGCGAGCCGCCACCTCATCCTCCCTATGAGCTGATCGTGTGCCGCAACGTCGTCATCTATTTCGAGCGAACGGCGCAGGAGCGGCTCTTTCAAGTGTTCGTGGACGCGCTGGCACCCGGCGGTGTGCTGCTGCTCGGCAAGGTCGAAACGCTGTTCGGCCCTGCGCGCGAGCGACTCACACTCGTCGATCCGCGCGAGCGGATCTATACGAAGCCGGCGTGAAGGAAGTCATCGTCAGCGTCGCCGATTGGGCAGCCGAGCGCGGGGACGGCGTGCTGGTGACTCTGGGACTCGGCTCGTGCGTCGCCATCATGCTGCACGATGCCCAGGCCAGAGCGGGAGCGATGGCCCATGTGCTGCTCCCCTCGATCAGCCTCGCGCGCGACATCACCAATAGAGCAAAGTTTCCGGAGACCGCTGTGCCGTTGCTGATCGAGCGGCTCAAAGGACTGGGCGCCGACCCGCGCCGTCTGGTCGCGAAACTGGCCGGCGGCGCCAGCATGTTCGGCCAGCTCGTCACGCCCGGCACGATTCAGATGGGGGAGCGCAACCTGCTGGCGGCGCGGACCGCCCTCCGTGCCGCCGCCATTCCGATCGTCCGGGAAGCGGTCGGGGGAGAGCGCGGCCGCAGCGTGCGTTTTCACGTCAAAGACGGCCGGGCGGAAATCCGCTCGGTTGGAGCCGATGTCGCCGTCATCTGATGCCACGGGCCGCGCTCCCCCCCCCGTTCGTCCGACGGTGCTCGTCGCCGACGACAGCGCGCTCATGCGGCGCGTCCTGGTGGACGTCTTGAGCGGCGGCGACCGCGGCGACGGGGAGTTTCGAGTCGTCGCCACCGCCCGCGATGGGCTGGACGCGATCGCCAAGGTCCACCAGCACAAGCCCGATGTCATCACGCTCGACCTCGAGATGCCGCAGCTCGACGGGCTCGGCGCGATCGGGTACATCATGTCCGAGTCGCCACGGCCCATCGTCGTCGTCAGCGCGCACGCGGGGCCCGGCACGCAGGCCGCGATTCGGGCGCTCGAGCTTGGCGCGGTCGAGATCGTCGCGAAGCCACCGCCTGAGGTGTTCGGCCATCCGCGCGCCGCGCTCGAAGCGCTCGCGCCGCAGCTCATCGCGGCCGTGCGCCGGGCGCTCGCGGCCGATGTCTCGCACGTCAAGGTCCTGGCGCGTCCTCCCGCGCCGGTGGTGCACCCGCCCGAGCTCGCGCTGCGCGGCCGCGCGGTGCTCGCCGTCGGCGTCGCCGCTTCGACGGGTGGCCCGCGCGCGCTCGCCGACGTCATTCCGCGTCTGCCAACCGGCCGTGGCGCCGCGATCCTCATCGTGCAGCACATGCCGCCCAAATTCACGCGCAGTCTCGCAGAGCGGCTCGATTCGATGAGCCGGTTGCGCGTCGTCGAGGCGGCTGACGGTGCGCCGATCGTCGCCGATACGGCATACGTGGCGCCCGGCGATTATCATATGCGGGTGCGTTCCGCTCCCGACGGTCCTGTCATCGCGCTCGATCAATCCGCCCCCCTCTGGGGCGTCCGCCCCGCGGCCGATCCGCTGTTCCGCTCCATCGCCGAGGTCTACGGCGCGTTCGGCATGGGGGTCGTGCTCACGGGCATGGGCCGCGACGGCGCGGGCGGTTTGCGGGCGATCCATGATGCGGGCGGAACCGGGCTCGCCCAGGATCGCGAGACCGCCGTGATTCCGGGGATGCCGGTGGCGGCGGTGCAGGCGGGCGGCGTGGACGCGGTGCTGCCACTCGGGCAGATCGCCGATCGCGTCGCGGCCGAGCTGGCGCGCCGGAAAGGGCAGACGTCGTGATTCGACAGGCTAAAGCCAGCCCACCCTTTAGGGTGGGAATGCGGCGATGAAGGGTTATCTGCTGGTGCGCGCCGCGGGAAAGCTGTACGGCCTCCCGGTCGGCCGCGTGCTCGAAGTGGGTGATGCGACCGAGGTCCTCGATATTCCCCGCACGCTTCCCGCGCTCCGTGGCTTGACGACGCTGCGCGGGCGGCTCGTGCCATTGATCCACCTGGGCGCATTTCTGACGGGAATCGAAGCCCCGGCGGTCGCCCCGCGCGCTGTGCGGACCGTCGTGCTCGTGGAGCTCGGCGCCACCGGCAAACAAGTCGCCTTCGAGGTGGACGATGCGGATGCCGTGGTGCGCGAGCAGCCGCTCCCCGTGCCGCGCGGCCAGACGCTGCCGTGGGCGGCCGGCGTGGCCGAACCGGCGGGTGGGGGAGGGCTCGTGCCGGTCCTCGATCTCGACGCGCTGGGAGATCGGATCGTATGAGCATGACCAGTACCGGCGGTGATGATGTCCAGCTCGTCACCTTCAAGGTGGGCGGCCAGGATTTCGCGTTCAACATCTTTCAAGTCGAGCGGATCCTTCGCTACGAGGCGCCCGCGCCGCTGCCCAAGGCGCCGGAGTTTCTCGAAGGCGTGCTCCAGTATCAGGGGGGCGCGATCCCGCTCGTCGATTTGCGCAAGCGGCTCGGCGCGGCCGCGCCGCTGCGCGAGGATACGCGCACCGTCATTCTCGAGTTCGATGGCGGCAAGATCGGGATGATCGTTGACGCGGTCACCGAGGTGATGCAGGTGGCGGCGCAGTCGGTGACGCCGCCGCCCGGGATCGTCAAAGGGCTGGCCGCGGAATACATCGCCGGCCTCGTCGTCCAGAATGGCCGGACGATTGTCGTCTTGAATACGAACAAGCTGCTGAACTCCAAGGAGAAAATGGCTTTGCAGGGAGCGACATGACGCCCGAATCGCCGGTCGCCGCGTTGCGCCGCGAATACGACGCGATCGCGCACCAGCTGGAGGGTGCGCCGGGGAATGCCGAGCGCGAAGCGGCGAAGCGCGAGATCATCGCGTACTTCAAGAAGGTCGACGGCATGCTCGCCGAGCTGACGCAGCTGAAGGACGACATTCGCCAGCTCGTCGATCGCTACAAGCAGATCGCTGCCGACACGAAGCAGGCGGCGGCGCCGGAATTCACGGGGCAGCGTCCGGTGCTGCACGCCGATCACATTGGCGCGACCACCTTCATCGAGAAGGGCTGGAGTCTCATCTCGCTGGGCGACCACGCCGGCGCGATCCAGGCGCTCACGAAGGCGCTCCAGCTCTCGCCGGGCGAAACGCAGGCCGAGTCGCTACTCGGCTGGGCGCAAATGCTGCATGAGGATTACGACGACGCGCTCGGCACCTTCCAGAAAGTGCTGATGAAGGAGCCCGCGAATTCGCTCGCGCGCATCAACGTCGGATACATCTGCCTCAAGAAGCGGATCTTCGGCGAGGCGATCGAGCACCTATCGAAGGCGATCCGGCTGGACAACGACAAGAAGGCGACGCTGTACGCGCATTTCTATCTCGGCCTCGTCTATTTGCAGCGTGAGATGTTCGAGGATGCCGAGACCTTCTTCGAGAAGACGATCAAGCTCGGTCCCAACCTGATCGAGGCCTACTACGAGCTGGGACGCGCGCATTGGTTCGCCGGCGATCAGCCGAAGGCCAAGTCCACATGGGAAGACGGCTTCAAGGCGAACAAGTTCAATCCGTGGGGCAAGAAGTGCCAGGAGATGCTGGAGCTTGTCGCCAGGGGCGAGGAGCCGCCGCGAGACTAGCGCTGTTTGCCCTGCTGCTGCAGGGCCCCACCGCGGTCGATGTGGGTCGTGTGACGGCTATCGCGTGGCCGCCTCAGCAGGCGTTGGCCGTGTCGATCGCGGAAGCGGCCGATCGCTCGCGCGACTTCCCGGGGATCGGCCCGCTTCCCGATCGTCGCATCCGTATCATCCTCGCCCCGACGCGAGAAAAGTACGACTCGCTCACCCGCGGCCGCCTTCCTTTATGGAGCGAGGGCGCGGCGTTCCCAGACGCCGGGACGATCGTCCTTCTGTCCAACGGTCCGACCGTCCAACCGTCCAACGCTCTTCGTCATGAGCTCGCTCACCTCGCCCTGCGCTGGCACGTCATGCGTCACCTGCCGCTGTGGTTCGAGGAGGGATACGCGGCGGTGGCCGCGCAGGAATGGGACCGGCTCGACGCGCTGCGCCTCAACTGGCAGCTCGCGCGCGGCGGGGGGGCTCACATGGATCTCGATGACATCGATCGCGCGCTCCGTGGGGCGCGCGGCGACGCGGAGACCGGCTACGCGCTCGCGACGACGGCCGTGGTGCTGCTCGAACGTTGGGGAGGGAAGGAGGGGCTCACGCCCCTACTGGCCAACCTGCCCCATGCCGAGTCGTTCGACGCGGCGCTACGTGAGACGTATCACATCACGGAGGGGGATTTCGAGCTGCGCTGGCAGCGGGACCTCGGGTCGCGCTACGGCTGGCTGTCCTGGGTCGCGGCCGGGGGCTTCTTCTGGCTGACGATCGGCGCGCTGCTTGTCGCGCTCGTGGTGCTGCGGCGCAGGCGCGACCGGGCCAAGCGGGCGGCGCTGGAAGCGGATGGAAGCCAACTGCTTGACGATGTTGAGATTACCGAATAGACTCAGGCGCCAGAATGCCGGACCAAACACTTGCACGGTCGCGCCTCCGCTTCGGACCGAAGAACTACATCGTTCTCGGCGGCGCGTTGGTGTCGCTGGCACTGGGTTACTGGTTGCTGTCGAGAGGTTCCACAACGCTCGCGCCGGTGCTGCTCGTCCTGGGCTACTGCGTGTTGTTTCCCGTAGGCCTGGCCCTTTAGCACCTCCGCTCCCCCAATGGCACGGGCGAATAGCTCAGCGGTTCAGAGCGCCTGCCTTACACGCAGGATGTCGGGGGTTCGAATCCCTCTTCGCCCATTGGTGTAGCAGCCCGTAACGGGAGGAACGTACACGGTGAGAGCGCTTCAATTCGCATTGGCGATGTCGATCGGCGTGGCGACAACGGCCGCCGCGCAGCAGATCGCGGCGCCGCAGCAACCGACCGTGCGCCTGCTGGTGCTGCCCTTCGAAGCTTCGTCCGCCGACTCGGCCGCGAGCATCGCGGTGTCGGACGCCGTGCGTGATCGCGTCAACTCGCTCGTGAAGAACAAAGTGTTGGTCGTCCCCAAGGCGAAGCTGTGCGAGGCCCTCGCGCAGTCGGGATTCCCCTGCAACGGCCTGCTCGATGATCAGCAGGCGAGACAGCTGGCGCGGTTTCTCCAGGTGCATGCGTATACGACCGGCACACTGGCGAAGAACGGCGCAGCGCTGAGCGCCAATGTCGAGATGATCGACATTGGCAGCTCCGGCATCTCCGGCCGCTTCCCCGCCACCAACGGCAATCCCGGAACGGCGGCAGCGTTGGCGGAAGTCATCGCGCAGCGCATCGCCTCGACGGTGCGCGTGAGCGAGCCGATCCGCAATTGCAACGAGGAGCGCAAGAAGGGGGCATTCGCGCGCGCGCAGAGCGAAGCGCAGAAGGCCCTGACCATCGACCCGAATTCGACCGGCGCGTGGCTCTGCATCTCAACAATTTACGAAACAAAGCGGATGCCACCGGACAGCATCATTGCGGTCAACGAGCGCGCGCTGAAAGGCGACTCGCTCAACGGCACCGCACTCGAGAATATCGCGCGCTCCTATCAGCAGAAGAACGACACACTCAAGGCGATGGAGGCCTTCATTCGCCAGCTCGCGGGCGAGCCGCGCAACACCCAGAAGCGGCTCGGGATCGCGCAGCTGCTCCGGCAGATGAAGCAGTACCCGCGGGCCATCGAGGTCCTGGACGAGGGACTCAAGGTGATGCCCGGCGATGCGCAGCTGCTTGAAATGAAGCTCACGGTTTGCACCGAGGCGTCGAATTTCCGCTGCGCCCTCGACGTGTGGCTTGCGAAGTTCGACCACGACAGCACGGTCCGCGGGGACACGACGTTCCTGAAACCGGCGCTCGGCGCGGCCCAACAAGTCTCCGACACGCAGGCCCTGCTCAAGTTCACGGACGCGGCGATCCGCCATTTCCCGAACAACCTGAGTTTCATCAAGGCGCGCGCGGGGGCGTTGGAGCTCGCGGGCAAAACCGACTCGGCGATGGTGTACTACAAGAAAGCGCTGGCGCTGGAACCGAACGACGCCGGGACGAGCCTCCAGATCGCCAAGGCGATCGTCGATGCGGCGGTGTGGGACACGACCGGTCAGCGCGACACGGTCGCTGTGAAGCCGAGACGCGCGGCGTTTGTGGCGAAGATCGACGCGTCCAAGCCCTACTTGAAACCGGGACTGACCTCGGCGGACTCGACCCAGCGGCTCGCGGCGGCAGTCATCATGTTGACCGGGGGCTCCAAGCTCGCCCAAGCCGGCGCGTACGGCGCGGCCTACCCGTGGCTCGACTCCCTGCTCACGCTGATCGCGCCGAGAAACCCCGCCGACTCGCTGGGGCCCAAACAGCAGGTTCGCATCAACGCAAGCTTCTGGTATGGGCTGTCGTCGGTGCTGACCTTGAACGCGCCGTATCAGGAAATGACCAAGGCGAAAGGTGCGAGCCGCTGCCCGCAGGCGCACGCGGTGTTCGATCGCCTCACGCGGACCAAGAGCGCGCTGCTCTTGGGCCGGCGCGTGCATCCGCCGACGGCGGATCAGATGCTGGGGTTCGTCGCCCAGTACGAGCGGGCAAAGCCCTCGGTCCAGAACGCGTTCAAGTGTAAGCCGCCGTTGAATTGACCTGAGCCCCGGTCTATATTCCGGCGCTCCTTAAGGGGCTTGGGGCTGTAGCTCAGCTGGTTAGAGTGCCGGTCTGTCACACCGGAGGTCGCGGGTTCGAGCCCCGTCAGCCCCGCCTGAGTGTCCCGATTCCGAACCCCCGCCCCTCGATGGCGGGGGTTTTCGTATTTTGGGGGGTGCCCACGGCAGCCTCAGACTCACCGCCGATTTCCTACCATACACCGGTCCTAGCCGCGGCCGTACGCGCCTGGGCAAGCGGCAGCAGTCGCGCAGTCGATGCCACGCTCGGCGGCGGCGGTCATGCGACAATTCTGCGAGAGATGGGCGCGGCGATATTAGGGATCGATCGCGATCCTGAAGCAATTGCCGCCGCGCAGTCCCGGCTCGGCACCGCAGGAATCCAGTACCTCGAAAGCTCCTTTGCCGCCCCTGCCGCCCTTGCCGCCATTGCTGCATTTCATCCCGATCGCATCCTGCTCGATCTGGGCGTCAGCTCCCATCAGATCGACACCGCGGAGCGGGGGTTCACCTTCCGTCCCGGGGCGCCTCTTGATATGCGAATGGAGGGAACGGGGGCTCGGGACAAGGGACAAGGGATAACTGCAGCTGACGTTCTGAACACCTGGTCCGTTGAGCGGTTGGCTGCGGTGTTCGTGGAGTACGCCGACGAACGGCGGGGACGCGCGCTCGCAAGGGAAGTCATCCGCCGGCGACTTTCGGCGCCCTTCGGCATCAGCGACGACTTCGTGAATGCCATCCGGGCGGTCCTTGGTCCGCGGTCGGGGCCACCCGACTTCGCGCGACTGTTTCAGGCGCTGCGCATCGCCGTGAACGAGGAGATCGAGCTGCTGAGCGCCGCGCTCCCGGCGTTACGCGATGCGCTCCTCCCCGGCGGCCGGCTCGGCGTCATCACGTATCACTCCGGCGAAGACCGAATCGTGAAGAACGAGTTTCGCGACTGGGCGCGCGATTGCATCTGTCCTCCCAAGCAGCCGATCTGCACCTGCCGGGGCCGGGCGTTGGGCCGCGTGCTCACCAAGAAACCGATCCTGCCCGAGGCTGGCGAAATCGCCGTCAATCCTCGCGCTCGCTCGGCGCAGTTTCGCGTCTTCGAGAAGGCGGCCCCGGGTGACGTTTAGAGGCCGCCACTGGATCGCGTTCTGGCTTGTCGCGTTGCTCGCGGCGCTGTGGCTCGTGATCGCCCGGCAGACGGCGGCGCTCAACGCGGCGCGCGCGCTCACCGACCAGCGCGAGGCGCGCGCGTCGTTGGAGGGCCGCCGCGCGGAGCTGGAGCGCCGCGTCCGCATCGCGCAGAGCCGCTCCGTGCTGCTGCCGCGCGCCCGGAAGCTGGGATTGCGACTGCCGGCGGACACGGAAATCATCTTGATCCCGGCCCCACCGGAACCTCCACCACCCTCCACCATCCTTCACCAGCCTCCAGAACGGCCTCACTGATGGCCAAGCCCCTGGTGCGCATGCGGGTCGTGGAGATCGGGATCGGGATCGCACTGCTCGCGCTGGTGCTTCGGGCCGCGCAGGTGCAGCTCGTCGAAGGGCACCGGTACGCTGCCGCCGCGAAGGCGCAGCGGACCGAGCGGGTCGTGCTCGACGCGCGGCGCGGCACGCTGTACGACCGCCACGGCCTGGGGCTCGCGCTGACGCAGGAGACGTATCACGTGGGGATCGCGCCCAACGAGCTCCGCGATCCCTCGCGCGACGCCGGGACCATCGCGCGCCAGCTGCGGCTCGCGCCCCGGGACGTCGAGCGCGCTTTGCACCGCCGCTACGCGTGGTTCGCCGGTCCGTTCACGCCGCCCGAAGTGCAGCCGCTGCGCACCCTGCGCGGCATCCACCTCGAGACCGTGTTGCGGCGCTTCTATCCGTCGGCCGACTTCGCCCGCGCCGTGATCGGCAGGGTGGGCGACGACGGTCGCGGCGGGGGCAGTGGTGGCGGTGGCCTCGAGCGGTTGTTGGACAGCCTGTTGGCCGGGATACCGGGCTCCGCTGTCGTGCTCAAGGATCGCGAAGGTCGTGAGTACGAATCGCCCGCCCGAGTGATTGCCGAACCGGTGGCCGGCAGCGACGTGGTCCTCACGCTCGACGCCGAGCTGCAGGAGATCGCGCAGCGGGCGCTCGACGACGCGATCGAAAACATGCAGGCCGACGGCGGGGACGTCGTGATGCTCGATCCCCGGGCGGGGGAGATTCTGGCGGTCGCGTCGCGGCGCGCCGACGGCAGCATGCGGCCCAGTGCCTTCACGGAGACGTTCGAGCCGGGATCGCTGGCGAAGATCTTTGCCGCGGCCGCCCTCATCACGTTCGATCGGGTGCGCCCCGGCGAGCGCGTGTCCGGCGAAGGGGGTCGCTACCGCCTTGCGGACCGCGTCGTCACGGACGAGCACCCGTTGCCGTCGCTCACGCTGGCGGACGCGATTCGCGTCTCGAGCAACATCGCGCTCGTGAAATTCGCCGCGCGGCTCGACCCGGATGAGCAGTATGGCGTGCTCCGGGCGTTCGGGTTCGGCGCCCCGACCGGCGTGGATTTCCCGGCGGAATCCCCGGGGCGGCTCCGACCCCCGCGCGAGTGGTCACGGCCCAGCTCGGCGAGTCTCGCGATCGGCTACGAGCTGGCCGTCACGCCGATCCAGCTCGCGGCCGCGTACGGAGCGATCGCCAACGACGGCGTGCTGCTCGAGCCGACGTTGATTCGCGAGGTGCGGGATCCCCGTGGGGCGCTGCTGTATCGCCATTACCCCGAGCCGGTGCGTCGCGCGGTGTCGCCGCAGGTCGCTGCCAAGCTGCGGGATTTGCTCCGCGGTGTGGTCGACCCCGGGGGGACAGGCGAGCGCGCCGCGCTCGCGAACTTCCAACTCGCCGCGAAGACCGGCACAGCGCGGCGCGTCGTCGGCGGTCGCTACGCCGCCGGTCAGTACACGGCGTCGTTCGCGGCGTTGTTTCCGGCCGACGCGCCGCAGCTCGTCGTCGTGATGAAGATCGACAATCCGCAGAAGGGGAGTTACTTCGCGGCGCAGACCGCGGCGCCGGTCACGCGCTCGATGCTCGAGCAGGCGCTTGCCGCGCGCACGGTCGCCCTCGATCGCGCCCGCCTCTCCAACGTCGCGCCCACGACCGATCGCGCGCCGCTCGACGAGCCCGACGGCGTCGTGCCGTACGTCGTGCAGTGGCCGTACGTCCCCGACACCGCCGCGGCACAACCGGACCGGGTCGTTCCCAACGTCACCGGCCGCCCCCTGCGCGAAGCCGCGCGCACGCTGCACCGGCGCGGCTTCCGCGTGGTCGTGAAAGGCTGGGGCGCGGTGCACCACACGTGGCCCGCCGCCGGTGACAGCGCCGCCGCGGGCGCGACCGTCACGGTGTTCGCAGAGCTGCCCGCCCCCCCTCCTTTTCGTCCGTGAGTCGATCGCTGCAGGAGGTCGTGGACGCGCTGGCGCGCGCCGGCATCCTGGTCGATGCACCGGATCCGCGCGTCGCACGCTTGCCGGAGATCACCGGTCTCACCGCCGATGCGCGCCGGCTCCAGCCCGGGATGCTGTTCTGCGCCGTGCACGGCGCCGTGCTCGACGGTCATCAATTCGTCGGCGAAGCGGCCGCACGTGGCGCCGTAGCGGCGCTCGTCGAATCGCGCCAGGCTGTGGCGCCGGCGCTGTTGCAAATCGTGGTGCGCAACGGCCGGCGGGCCGCCGCGATCGCCGCCGAGGCGTGGTATCGCCGGCCGGCGGCGCGACTGCAGATGATCGGCGTGACCGGAACGAACGGGAAGACAACGTCCGTCATTCTGGCGCGGCACGTGTTGAGTGCGCTCTGGCCGATGGGCGCAATCGGAACGCTGGGCGCCTTCGATCCGGCGGGCGCTCCCGTCGAAAGCGAGGCCGGCAATCTGACGACGCCGGGCCCGATCGATCTGCAGGCGACGCTCGCGGCGCTGGTCGATCGCGGCGCCGGCGGCGTTGCGATGGAGGTTTCGTCGCACAGTCTCGATCAAGGGCGCGTGGAAGGGCTGATGTTTCGCGCGGCGATCTTCACCAATCTCACGCGCGACCATCTCGACTATCACGAGACCTTCGACGCCTACTTTGCGGCCAAAGCAAGGCTCGTCGGGTACCTCGCCGATGCGGGGCTCGCGGTGATCAACGCCGACGACGCGGCCTGGGCGCGCCTGCCGCGCACGCCCCGGCGCATCACATTCTCGGCGACCACCGCGGCGGCAGACGTCACGGCGCGAGACGTGCGTGTGGACGCGACCGGCGCGCGGTTCACCCTGGTGACCACGCAGGGTAGCCATCCCGCGACCCTGCCGCTGCTCGGCCGGTTCAACATCGCGAACGCCCTTGGCGTGGCGGCATGCGCGGTGGGACTGGGCGTGTCGTCCCGGGTCGTCGCCGAGCGCCTTTCGGGGGCGCCGCAAGTTCCCGGGCGCATGGAGCGCATCGCCGTCGATCCCTGCGTCGTCCTGCGGGACTACGCGCACACGCCCGACGCGCTGGAACGCGCGCTGGAGACGGTGCGCGAGGTGACGCCTCCGGGAGGACGCGTCATTGTGGTCTTCGGCGCGGGCGGGGACCGGGACCGTGGCAAGCGCGCGCCGATGGGCGAAATCGCCGTCCGCCTGGCCGATGTCGCGATCGCGACGTCCGACAATCCGCGCACGGAGGATCCGGAGCGGATTCTGGACGACGTCGAGGCCGGGATGACTGGGCGACAGCACTATCGCATCGCGGATCGGCACGCGGCGATCGCGCAGGCGATGGAGCTGGCCCGGCAGGGGGACACGATCCTCCTCGCCGGGAAGGGGCACGAGACCTACCAAGTCGTGGGCACGACGAAGGAACCCTTCGACGAGCGCGAGATTGTGCGCAGCCTGGGCGGGGCGTGATGGGCGGACGGTCGGACGGTCTGACGGTTGGACGGACGTGGACGAGCGATGAAGTCGCGCAGGCGCTCGGAGTCCCGGCGCCCGCGAATCTCAAGTTCACCGCCATCTCCACGGACACCAGACACCTGACACCTGACACCCTCTTCGTTGCCCTGAAGGGCGACAAGTTCGACGCGCATAACTTCCTTGCGCAAGCCAGGGCGGGGGGAGCAACGGCCGCGGTCGTCCGGCGCGGCACACCGAAGGTCGACGGCCTGCCATTCTTCGAGGTCGACGACACCCTCACGGCGCTGGGCCTGCTGGCGCGCGCGCGCCGGCGCATGCTGCCCGAGGGGACGCCGGTCGTCGCCATCACCGGCTCGAGCGGCAAGACCAGCACCAAGGAAATGATCCGGGCCGCGCTCGGCGCGCGCTATCGCGTGCACGCCACCGCCGCGAACCTCAACAATCTGATCGGTGTGCCGCTCACGATTCTGGCGGCGCCCGAAGATACGGAAGCGCTGGTCGTCGAGGCCGGGGCGAGCGTTCCGGGGGAGATCGCGCGGCTGCGCGACATCATCGAGCCCACGATTGCGGTGATTACCAACGTCGGCTATGCGCACGTCGAAGGGTTCGGATCGCTGGAAGGCGTGACGGCCGAAAAGCTCTCGCTGCTGGATCGTGTCCCGGTCGCCATCATCGGCTCGGGGCCGGAGGCGATGTGGCCGGAAGCGCGGCGCCGCACCCAGGTGATCCCGGCCGCGCTGCCGGGGAAGAGCGCCGACGACAGCCTGCTCGATCGCTACCTCGACAAGGATGGCCATCCGCGGCTGTCGCTCGATTCCGGCGAGAAGATCACGCTGCCCGCGCTGGGAATTCATCAGCTCGAGAACGCCCAAATCGCGCTCGCGGTGGCCCAGCGGGCCGGCGTCGACCACGACGCCGCCGTGCGGGCGCTCGCGGGTGTCCAGCTGCC
>Ga0075426_10002210_pt1 | contig 13963 bp, 13 predicted proteins | sample SoiMethybrSBSTD5_FD_75304 | JGI IMG/M metagenome (GOLD analysis project Ga0075426, IMG submission 75304) | Bulk soil microbial communities from a Populus tree surrounding site in Tennessee, USA - Soil MetaG P. TD hybrid SBSTD5 | ecosystem: Environmental > Terrestrial > Soil > Tree plantation... | reverse complement strand
CGGCTCGTAGGTCTCGACGCGCAGGCCGAGGCGCGCCAGCTCGCCGGCCACGAAGGCCGCGATGGCGCGCTCGTCGCCGGCGCCGCCGCGGAAAAACGGATTGACGGAATCGATCTGGACCATGCGGGCCAGAGTCGCGGTCAGGTACTCGCGATCCACACGCATCGGTGCGGAACGATATCAAACGGAGGAGAGCTGACCGTTCTGGGCAGGACGATGTTTGGTAGCGCATACGGGATTCGAACCCGTGTTACCGGCGTGAGAGGCCGGCGTCCTGGACCCCTAGACGAATGCGCCGCGTGTCCGCCAGTCCTCCTGCGGACGGGGCGAAAGATAACATAGTCACCCTGGGCGTACAACCGCGGTAGAGTTGCGGACATTCCTTGTGTAGTAGGGTAAGGTCTTTGGGCCAGGACCCGGGCCGAGGTCTGCACGTGCCTCTGAAACTGGTGACCACCGCGGGAGATCGAGCCGTCGCGCTGACCGGCGGCCGCGCCCTACTCGTGGGCCGCGCGATGGCCTGCGATCTGGCCATCCCCGATCCCACGGTGTCGCGCCAGCATGCCGAGATCGAGGCCGCCCCGGACGGCGTCCTGGTGCGCGATCTGCAGTCCACCAACGGCACCTACGTCGACGGGCAGCGGGTGGCGGGAGAGGCCCTCGCGCCGCCGGGCTCCCGGATCTCCTTCGGCAAGGTCGACTTCGACGTCCGGCACGAGACGCCGGCGGCCGCCACCAGGGATTCTGGCGAAGACAGCGGCCTCGACGCCACGATCCTCCGCCAGGTGCCCGTGCGCGGCACCGCCGACATCGCGTCCAGGCTCACCGTCGTGCCCCAGGGCGCTTCCCTGCTCAAGATCGGCGGCCAGTCCATCGCGGACCGCCAGGCCCGCAAGCTCGACCTCCTCCTCGACATCGCCAAGGAGCTGTCGCAGCAGGTCGAGATCGACCGGCTCCTGGAGAAGGTGGTGGACGTCACCTTCCAGGTGATGAGCGTCGACCGCGTCGCCATCCTGCTCGCTGGCGACGATGGCGTGATGACGCCACGCTCCCAGCGCAGCCGCGCCGCCGGCCCGGCGGGCGAGTGGCACGTGCCGCGCGCCATCGTGCGCAAGACGGTGTCGGAGCGCGTCGCCGTGCTCATCGAGAACGTGCCGGCGGACCTTCGCTTCGGCGACGGCACCGTCGCCCACCACCGGGTGCAGAGCGCCCTCTGCGCACCGCTCCTGGGCGGCCAGGGCGCGGTGCTCGGCCTCATCTATCTCGACAACCTCGGCGCCACCCATTCGTTCGGCGAGGAGGACCTCGACTTCCTCACCGCCTTCTCCGGCATGGTCTCGGTTGCCATCGACAACAGCCGCCTGGTGGAGCGGGCGCGCCGCGAGGCGGTGCGGCTGTCCAATTTCCAGCGCTACTTCACTCCCGACCTGGCGCAGCAGATCGGCGGCGAAGAGGGCGCCATCCAGCTTGGCGGCGCGAAACGGCGGGTGGTCGTCCTGTTCTCCGACATCCGCGGCTTCACCGCCCTGTCCGAGGCGATGAGCCCGGACGAAATCGCCCGCCTGCTGACCGAGTACTTCACCGAGATGGTGGAGATCGTCTTCGAGCACGGCGGCACCCTGGACAAGTTCATGGGCGACGCCCTGATGTCGTTGTGGGGCGCGCCGCTGGGCCGGGAGGACGACGCCGACCGCGCCATCCGCGCCGCCGCGGCCATGCAGCGCGCGCTGGAGCGATTGAACGAAGCGTGGCGGCGCGACGGCCGGCCGGCCCTGGAAGTAGGGATCGGCATCAACGTCGGGGAGGTCTTCGCCGGCAACATCGGCAGCGAGCGGCGGCTGGAATACACCGTGATCGGCGACGCGGTGAACACCGCCGCACGCCTCTGCGCAGAGGCGGCGCCAGGGGAGATCCTGATCTCCGACATGCTCTACCGGGCGCTCACCAGCCCGCCCCCGGTCACCGCCCTGCCTCCCTTGCCGCTCAAGGGCAAGGTGATGGCGGTGCTCGTCTATCGGGTGGATTGGCAGGTCGATTGGGAGGCGGACCAGGGCGCGATCGACGTCCCGGGTCCGGTCACCGACACCACGGACGTGACCAACGCCTCGCCGACCCTCGCACGCACCCAGCCGACGCCCCTCCCGTCCCCGGCTCCGCCGCGGGAGGAACGCGATCGTGGCTGAGACCCGTCTCCATCCCAATCTGGTCGACCCCGAGACCGCGCCGCGCCCGCGCATCAAGGAGCTGGAGGTCATGGTGGCCGAGGTGATCCGGGAGACGCCGGACACCGCCACCCTGGTCCTCTTCACCGGCAACGACCGGCTCGAATACCTGCCCGGCCACTTCCTCACCATCAAGCCGCAGCAGTTCCCGGCCCTGGACCGCTTCTGCAAATACTTCGAGGACCTCAAGGGAAAGCGCGAGCCGGCCCGCGCCTACTCCTTGTCCTCGGCCCCGCACGAGAAATCCCTGGCGGTGACCGTCAAGGAGGAGCGCTACGTCACCGGGCTGACCAAATATCCGCCGCTCCTCTCGCCGCTCCTCGTCTGGCGCACGCAGCCGGGAACGCGCATGGTGGTGACCGGCTTCGGCGGTCCCTACACCCTGCCCAAGGACATCGAATCGCGCACCGACCACATCGTCCACGTCTGCGCCGGCTCCGGCATCGTGCCCAATCTGAGCATCCTCAAGCACTGCCTCGCGAACGAGATGAACGTGCGGCACACCCTGATCTACGGCAACAAGAGCTGGGAGGACGTCATCTTCCGCCGCCAGCTCGCCGACCTCGCCCGCCATCACGCCGGCAAGCTGACCGTCGTCCACACCCTGAGCCGGGAGACCAACCCCGCCCATCACGGTCCCAACGTCCGCCGCGGCCGGGTAAGCGCCGAGCTGATCCGCGAGTTCATCCCCGACCCCACCGCGGTCGAGGTCTTCTCCTGCGGACCGGGAGTCAGCAAGTTCGAGCGCCTGGCCGCGAAGGAGCGGGGGGAGGCGCCGCAGCCGCGCTTCCTGGAGACGGCGCTCGAAGCGCTGGAGGCGCTCGGCGTGCCGGACGAGCGGATCCACCGCGAGAGCTACGGGTAGGGGGCAACGAAGGACAGTAAGGACAGCAGGGACACCAAGGACGACGGCACTGTTGTTGCACTCGCCGGGGTGGGAAAGGAGATGTTTGCCATGACCACCACTCCAGAGCTCTTGCAAGAACAGGTCGCCGGTCCGGCGGGATCTCTCCATGTCGACGATGGCGGCAGCGGCGGCTTGCCGGTCGTCTTTGTCCACTCGTTCTCCGGCAGCACGGCGCATTGGTCGGCGCAGCTCGCACACCTGCGGGAAGCGAGGCGGGCGGTGGCGCTCGATTTGCGCGGCCATGGCGGATCGGAGCCGCCGGCCGGGGACGACTACTCGATCGAGTCCATGGCCGGCGACGTCGGGGCGGTGGCGGATGAATTGGGCCTCGAGCGGTTCGTGCTGGTGGGACACAGCTTGGGCGGCGCTGTCGCTAGCGCCTATGCGGGCGCCCATCCGGAGCGGGTCGCGGGCCTCCTTCTCGTCGGTGCGCCCGGCAAGACACCGGCGAAGGACGCGAAGGAGATCATGACCGCGATCAAAGGGGACTACGAGAAGGTCACCGAGGGCTACTGGAAGCAGCTCTTGGCCGGTGCCCAGCCCGAGGTCCTGGAGCAGGTCCGGCGCGACATGGCGAAGGTGCCGCGTGAGGCGGCGGTGGCCATGATCCGCGCGACGTTCGAGTTCGATCCCCTCCTCGCGCTGCGTGCCTACCCCGGCCCAAAGCTGGTGGTCTATACGCCCCACGGCGATACGCCCAACGCGCTGCACAAGCAGCTCCCGGACGTGCCGCACGAGCTGGTCACCGGCACCAGCCACTGGCTGCAGATGGACAAGCCGGACGACTTCAATCGGATCCTGGACTGGTTTCTCGCTGCGCTGGACCAGGGTCGGGGCGTCACCCCTCGGCCTGCTTGAAGATGATCTTCACTCCGTCGGGATCGTGGGTCTCGAAGAGGAGCCCGCCATCGCTGTCCTTGCGCAGGCCCCCGGGGACGTTCTTGTCGCGGAAGAGGGCTTCCTGATAGGCGGCCTCGGCGGAGGGGACGAGGAGGGCGAGAGTCATTTTGTGATGCGGACCCTGGTAGTCGTAGGTCTCGTCGAAGCTGCGCGGAGACTCGCCGCTGGCAGGGCGCCCGACCACTTGGACGACGGCGGCGCCGGCTTGAAACAGCGCTCCGCGCTCGTCCTCGCGATCCCAGCTCTGCAGTCGCGGGAAGGCGAGCGTCTCCCCGTAGAAGCGGCAGGTACGCTCATAGCTCTTGGCTCGGACGACCACCCGAAACTGCCGGATCTCCATCGCGTTCTTCTCCTTGGGATGAACAACTGCCCCGCGCCACAGCATTACCACACTCCGCGCGGTGGTTTCAAAGCGCGGGCCGGCTCGTGAATCGGCGCAATGGTATCCTCTCCCGCGTGACCGACAGGCGCTTCCCGGCTTTTCTGGCCCTGACAATCCTCGTGCTTCCGGTCTTTCTGGCGGCCCAGATTCAGCGGCCGGAGGCTCCCGCGGCCGGACGTGAGCCCGCGGCCCTGCTCGATAGCCGCGAGGTCCCGCTGCCCGTGGCGATCAATCCCGCCGGGCCGGCGTTCGGCCTCTCGGCCCTGGTGAACAACCTCGGCGGCGCCCTGGCCCCCGGCGAGACAGGCGAGAGCTCGACGCTCACCCTGGAGAGCAAGGAGATCGTGATCGGCGTCGGCAGCTCCATCATCACCGTCGGCGACTCCATCGTCTCCCTCTCGCAACCGGTGACCCGCGGCGAGATGGGCACGCTCATGGTGCCGATCGACTTCCTGCGCAAGACCTACGGCGACCTCCTCGGCTACTCCTTCGAATGGCGCCCGGAGACGCAGCGCCTGATCATCGCCCGGCGGGCCGCCCGCGAGCTGCCGGTGATGCTCGACGTGGTGCACCTCCAGGGGATGACCACGGTGGTGCTGCAGTTCTCGGAGGCGCCGCGCTACCAGGTCAAACGCCGGCCCGGGGTGGTCGAGGTGCAGATGATGGGCGACCGCCTGGCGCCGCCGGCGCAGCGCCAGCCGGTGCGCGATCCCTTCGTCCAGGACGTGACGATCACGCCGGAGCAGGTGCGCATCCAGGTCGCCCAGGGGCTGGACATCGCGAGCTATGTCCTCGAAAACCCGTTCCGCATCGTCTTCGACGTGCACCAGCCGTCCTCAGTGGAGACGCCGGCGCTGGCGGCCCCGGGGACGACTGCCGAAAGGGCGCCCGGGATCCATACCATCGTCGTCGATCCCGGCCATGGCGGCTCGGAGACCGGCGCCATCGGGCCGAGCGGAGTGGCCGAGAAGGAGCTGACGCTGCTCCTGGCGCGCGACCTGGAAGCGCGGCTCGCCGCCCGCCTCGGGGTGCGCGTCGTGCTCACCCGCAGCGAGGACGCCAATCTCCCGCTCGACACGCGGGCGGCGATCGCCAACCAGAACAAGGCGGATCTCTTCATCTCCATTCATCTCAACTCGTCTCTGGGCTCGGGAGCGCGCGGCGCCGAGACGTACTTCCTGAGCGCCGAGGCATCGGACGCCCGGGCCGCCAAGGCCGCCGCCGCGGAAAACAACGCGCCGGGAGCGGCCGTGCCCCCGCCGGCCGACACGAAGGACGAGATCAAGGACCTGGAGCTGATCCTCTGGGACCTCGCCCAGACCCGACACCTGGCGGAGAGCCAGCGCTTCGCGACCCTGATCCAGGGGGAGCTCAACGAGGCGCTGCAGCTCAAGGACCGCGGGGTCAAGCAGGCGCCGTTCCGCGTCTTGAACGGCGCCGAGATGCCCGCGGTCCTCGTGGAGCTCGGATTCCTCAGCAATCCGGACGAGGAGAAGAAGCTCCAGGACGCGGAGTACCGCGGCGCGCTGGTGGAAGCGCTCACCCGGGCGGTGGGGAAGTACAAGGAGCAGATCGAAAGCCGGCCGTCACCGGCGCCCGCGGCGACGCCGGCCGCGCCGTCGTCCGCGCAGCCCACCGGCGCGGTGCCGCATCAGCCCTCCCCTACGCCGGCGCCGACTCCAAAGCAGAGCCCGCATCAGGGTAACAAGCCATGAGCCGGCGGGCGGCGGCGTTCGTGCTGGGGCTGGCGGTCGCCCTGATCGCCGGGGGCGCGCTCTGGTGGTGGCTGCAAGGGCGGGGCGGCCGGGCAGGCACCGGAACGAGCCCGCTGGAGAGCGGCGGCCCGGTCGAGAAGCTGACGGTGGAGCTGTTCTACCCGGCGGGCGAAGGGCTGCGCACGGAGCGGCGCGACCTCGACGTCACCGCCTCCCGCAAGGACCGCATCCGCAAGATCGTGGCGGCGCTCCTCGCCGGTCCCGTCTCTGGCGGCGCCGTGCGCCCGTTCCCCGAGGGAGTCATGTTGGGCAGCGTCCAGCTCGGCGAGGACGGCACGGCCTATCTGGACATGCGCTGGGAGGGGCACGCCGACCCGCCGGCCTCGGGCTCGACGGAAGAGATGCAGCGGGTCTACAGCGTGGTGAACTCGCTGGCCGCCAACATCCCGGAAGTGAAGCAGGTGGTGCTGCTGTGGAACGGGGTGCAGCGCGAGACGTTCGCCGGTCACGTCGACACCAGCCGCCCGCTGCCGCCGAACCGCTCGCTGGTCACCCCCTGAGCCCCCGCTGAGCCAATCACCGTGCTGGACGCCGTCGGAGTCTTCGATTCGGGAGTGGGCGGCCTGACCGTCGTCTCCGCTCTACGCCGCCGCCTGCCGCGTGAATCGATCCTCTACCTGGGCGACACGGCACGCCTCCCATACGGCAGCAAGTCGCCCGAGACGGTGACGCGCTACACGCAGACCAACATCGACTTCCTCCTCCGGCGAGGAGTGAAGGCAGTGGTGGTGGCGTGCAACACGGCGTCGGCGCTCGCCCTGCCGCAGCTCCATCCGGAGGTGCCGACCTGGGGGGTGATCGAGCCCGGGGCGCGCCAGGCGGCGGCGGTCAGCCAAGGGCGGGTTGGAGTCATCGCCACCGAGGCCACCGTCCGCTCGGACGCGTACCCGCGTGCGCTGCGCGCCCTGCGCTCCGACCTCGCGATTTTCAGCCAGGCCTGCCCGCTGTTCGTCCCTCTGGTGGAAGAAGGGTGGCACGACGATCCGGTGACCGAGGAGGTCGCCACGCGCTATCTGCGGCCCCTCCTCGCCGCCGGCATCGACACGCTGGTGCTCGGCTGCACGCACTACCCGCTGCTGGTGCCGGTGCTGCAGCGGACGGCGGGCCCTGACGTGACGCTGGTCGACTCGGCCGAGGCGGTGGCGGAGGTCGTGGCTGCCGGCCTCGCCGCGCAGCACCTCGAAGCGGGCGACCATCCGCCCGCGAGCCACCTCTGCGTCACCGACGCCGGCGAGAGCTTCCACCGTCTCGCGGGGTTGATTCTCAAGGACCCGCAGGTGGCGTTGGAGTGGGTTGACGTGTAGAACCCGCCGCCCCCTCCCCCGTCCCCTCCCCCGCGCGGCCACCATCCCCCACCCCGAGCGGGAGAGGGGCGCCACCACCCATCCCGAAACAAGCGGAACGAATTTGCCGTTGGGCGGGGGCGCCCTCTCCCGCTCGGGGTGGCAGGGTTGGGTGGCACGCGCGGGGGAGGGTTGGGGAGGGGGCGGGCGGCCGGCTGCATTCGCCCCCTCTCCCGGAAGGGTGTGAGGGGGTGGGAGAGGGGGTCAGGGGGTGAGGGGCTTCAAGTCCATCCGCACGTCCGCCAGGTTGCGCGAGAAGAGGATGCCCACCGGCGTCGCCGCGTCGTCGTTGGCGAGCCAGAGGTCGAGATGTCCCTTCCACTTGCGCTGGCCTTCGACGTCGATGCCGCGGACGGAGAAGTGGCGGGTCTCGACGTTCTGGCTGCCCACCTTGCGCGTCTCGCTGCCCAGGACCATCACGACCACCGGATAGATCTTGCCGTCCGACCAGATCTCCATCCGCCGCGGCTTGGTGGGCGGATTGTGCCGGATGGCGTAGATGCCGGAGGCGATGTCGAGGACGCCTTTGCGGTCGATGTCCTCGCTCTTGGACTTGGACTCGCCGCGCCAGGAGTAAGAGCTCCAGGCGCGGATGGGCTGCAGGGTCTTGGTGTCGATCTCCGAGCCGTAGCGGAAGTACTCACCTTCCCGGCTGGCGCCCGAGGTGATGGTCAGCTCGGTCCGCAGGTGGCCGTTCGTCTCGGTCTTGAAGGTGAGCGAGCCCTCTCCCTGGTTGGGGAGGAAGAGGCCGGCGACGGCGCCGACGAAGTTACGGAGCTGCCAGTCGTAGCGGAACTCCTCGTCGCGCGCGCTCCCCTCGCCGGAGGCGCTCCAGGTCGGCACGAGGCAGGTCGCGACGGCGCCGGCCATCAGGATCTTGCGTAGTTTCTGTCTCATCGTCTGGTTCATGACGCCCCCTATAACAGAAGCAATACGCCTGCCATGCCCGGATTTCGCATCTTGTGGCGATAGACTCTCGCCGCCCGCCGGACCGTCCCCGGGAAAGAGGAGACCCGCATGCGCCGCATTCGCCCGAGCTCGTTTGCCCTGCTGCTCCCGGCCCTCCTGGCCCTGGCTCGCCCGGCACCGGCGGCGGCGGCCGGAGAGATCCCCTCGCCCGAGCAGTTCCTCGGCCACAAGGTGGGCGAGGACAAGTTCCTGGCTCCCTGGCCGCAGGTCGTCGCCTACCTGCGCGCCCTCGACGCCGCCTCCGACCGCATCTCCATCGAGACCGCCGGGCGCTCCACCCAGGGCAACGAGATGCCGCTGGTGATCCTGACGTCGGCGGAGAACCAGAAGCGGCTCGATCGCTACCGTGAGATCGCTCGCCGGCTGGCCCTCTCGGACAGCCTGTCCGACGACGAGGCCCGCGCTCTCGTCGCCGAGGGGAAGACGATCGCCCTCGTCACCTGCTCGATCCACTCCACCGAAGTCGGCTCGACCCAGATGGCGATGGAATTCGCCTACGACGTGGCCACCACCCGCGATCCCAAGATGCTCTCCTGGCTGGACGGCGCAATCCTCCTCCTCATGCCGTCCATCAACCCGGACGGTCAGGTGATGGTGGTGGACTGGTACAACAAATACCTCGGCACGCCGTACGAAGGCGGTCCCATGCCTTGGCTGTACCACGTCTACGCCGGGCACGACAACAACCGCGACTTCTACATGCTTACCCAGAAGGAATCGCAGGTGGTGAACGACGTCCTCTACCATCGCTGGTATCCGCAGATCTTCCTCGACGAGCACCAGATGGGCTCGACCGGTCCCCGCATGTTCGTGCCGCCGCAGGCCGATCCGCTGGCGCCCGAGGTGAGCTCGCTGATCTTCCGCCAGGCCGACCTCCTGGGCACGGGGATGAGCATGCGCCTGGAGGAGGCCGGCAAGCTCGGCGTGGGGAGCGACATGATCTTCGACAGCTATTGGCCGGGCGGCACCCGCAACACGGCCTGGTGGAAGAACGTCACCGGCCTGCTCACCGAAGTGGCGAGCGCGCGGATCGCCTCGCCGGTGTCCATCGAGCCGGGCGAATTGCGCGGCGGCGTCAAGGGGCTGCCCGAGTACCAGCGGCGGTCGAACTTCCCCTCCCCCTGGCCGGGCGGCTGGTGGCGGCTGCGCGACATCGTGGAGTACGAGCTGGTGGCGACGCGCAGCTTCCTGGAATCGGCGGCGGTCTACCGCGAGACGTTCCTCACCAACGTCCGGCGGATGGCCAGGGAGGCCACGGAGCGCGGACACACCGAAAGCCCGCGCGCCTTCGTGATCCCGGCCGGGCAGCACGATCCGGTGGCGGCCGCGGAGCTGGTCGACCTCCTGCTGCGCCACGGCGTGCGGATCGAGCGCGCCGACCCCGCCGACGCGCCGCTCGTCGCCGGCCGCGAGCGCTACCCGGCGGGCTCGTACGTGATCCCGGCGGCGCAGCCCTATCGCCAATTCCTCCTCACCATGCTCCGCCCGCAACGCTATCCCGAGGTGATCCCCTACGTCGGCGGTCCCGTGCTCCCGCCGTATGACGTCACCACCTGGTCGCTGCCGCTCTCGATAGGGGTCGAGGTGACCGAGACCGACGCGCCATTCACCCTCCAGGACGGCCGCCAGCCGGCACGGCTGGTGGCGATCGAGTCAGTGGACTGGCCGGGCGGCGACGTGGCCGCCGGGGCGGGGGGCTATCTCGTTTCGCACCGCGCCGACACCGCCTTCACCGCGCTCAATCGTCTGCTCGCCGAAGGGAAGCGGGTCTATTGGCTGAAGCGGCCGATCGAAGGGCTGCCGGAGAGCGCGCCGGGAGACCTCTGGATCCCGCCCGGGGCCGCGACGCCCGAAGCCCTCGGCCGGCTCTCCAGGGAGGTGCACGTGGCGATCCAGCCGCTCGCGGCGCCTCCCACCGGGCCGGCCTTCAAGGCCAAGCCGGTGCGGGTGGGCCTCTACAAGCCGTGGGTGGCGAACCTGGACGAAGGGTGGACCCGGTTTCTCCTCGAGCAGTACGGCTTCCCCTACGACAGCCTCGACAACGCCAAGATGCGGGACGGTACGTACCGCGGCAAGGTCGACGTCGTGCTGCTTCCCGCCGCGGAGGCCGACATCCTGGAGCGCGGCGAGCCCGCCGCGGAGGAGGCGCGCCGCTTCCTGCAGCCGCTCCCGCCGCCTTACACGGGCGGCATCGGCGCCGAGGGCGGCGACAAGCTCAAGAAGTGGGTGCAGGACGGCGGCACCCTCGTCGCTCTCGATACGGCGAGCAACTACGTGATCCGCCTGCTGGGCCTGCCGGTGCGGAACGTCCTCGAGAAAGTCTCGGAAGACGACTTCCACTGCCCCGGGTCCATGCTGCGCATCCTGCTCGACCCGGAGCACCCGCTCGCCTACGGCATGCGCGCCGAGGAGGCAGCCTACTTCGGAGACTCGCCGGCCTTCCAGACCAGCCCGCCGGACGCCCGCATCGACCGGCGGGTGGTCGCCTCCTATCCGGAGGCGGCCCAGGATATCCTGGTCAGCGGGTATCTCAAGGGGGCCAAGCGGCTGGCGAAGCGGGCCGCGGTCGTCGAGTTGACGGTGGGGAAGGGGCGGGTGATCCTGATCGGCTTCCGAGCCCAGCACCGGGCGCAACCCCACCGCACCTTCAAACTGCTGTGGAACGCGCTGTACCTGGCCGGGTTGGAGGAGACGACTCTGTAGGATCGGCTGTCGATGGCAAACCCTGACTCTCGCGTAACGATCCACATGGCAGCGAGCCTCGACGGCTTCATCGCTCGCAAGGACGGGCGCGTCGACTGGCTCGAAATCGCAGACGAATTCGTAGGCGGGGACACGATGGACCCAGGATTCGTCGAGGCGTTCCTCAAGACCATCGACTGCTACGTCATGGGATCGCGAACCTATGAGACCGCGCTTCGCTTCGAAGCCCAAGGGTTGGGGTGGGCGTACGGCGACAAACCCACCTTCGTCCTCACCAGTCGCGATCTACCGCGGACCCGGGATACCGTCGAGCTCTACTCAGGCGATCTCGCGCAATTCGTGAATGGGCGGCTGCGGCCCACGTTCCATTCCATCTGGTTTGTTGGCGGCGGTGTTGTCTCCGCCGAATGCCTTCGCCGCGGGCTGGCCGACGAAGTTCGCTATTCGATCCTGCCGATCTTGATTGGTGACGGGATCCCATTCTTCGATAAGCTCGACAGAGACATCGCCCTCCATCTGGCGGAGGTCAAGGCCTACAAGAGCGGTATGGTGGCGCTTCGTTACGAGGTGCGAAGACAATGAACGGGAAGACCACCGGAGAAAGGGCGATCCGCGTCGCAAGCGCGGGTCATGCGGCTTTTGCGGCGATCATGATCGCCCTCGGAATCCAGGGCCTGATCAAAGGCGATTTCACCGCGGTCTGGCAGCCGGTACCCAAGGGTGTGCCCGCACGCGAGGTGCTGGTCTATCTCTGCGCCTCGATCTCTCTCTTGTCTGGCCTCGGCCTGCTCTGGCGGCGCACGGCCGCCCTCGCCGCCCGCGTGCTGCTCGCCTCTCTCCTCCTCTGGCTGCTGCTGTGGAGAGTCCGCGCCCTCTTCCTCGCGCCCCTTGTGGAAGGCACCTGGAGCTGCGGTGAGACCCTGGTGATGGCGGCGGGCGCCTGGGTCCTGTTTGCCGCGTTCGCCACGGACTGGGACCGGCAGCACCTCGGTTTCGCAACCGGCGACAAGGGCCTGCGCATCGCGAGGGCGCTCTACGGACTGGGCTTGATTCCCTTCGGCTATGCCCATTTCGCGAACGTCAAAGGGACAGCCGGCCTGGTGCCTGGCTGGCTGCCATGGCACGTGGGCTGGGCGTATTTCACCGGCGCCACCTTCATCGCGGCGGGCGTGGCGATTCTCTTCGGTGTTTGCGCGCGGCTGGCGACAGCACTCTCGGCGTTGCAGATGGGCCTGTTCGCGCTGCTCGTCTGGATACCCATCCTGGCGGCAGGCAACGTAAGCGCCTTCCAATGGGGCGAGGTCGCGACCACTCTGGCGTTGACGGCCAGCGGCTGGGCGGTGGCGGATTCCTACCGCGGCATGCGATAAGATTGAGGGTAGACCAGAAGTGAACGGAGCTTTTCAGCCAACATCGGAGGTCCAAATGCGAAGAGTCACAGGCATTGGCGGCATCTTCATGTGCGCCAAGGATCCGAAGGCGCTCTGCGATTGGTACAAGAAGCACCTCGGAATCGACGTTCAGCCTTGGGGTGGAGCGGCCTTCGACTGGACTGACTCCGAAGGCAACCCGACCAAGGGAACTACGGCCTGGTCGATCGGTCCAGCAGACGGCAAGCACTTCGCTCCGAGCAAGTCGACATTCATGGTCAACTATCGAGTCGAGGACCTGGCAGCACTTCTTAAGGCACTGCGCGAGGAAGGTTGCGACGTGCTCGAGAAGACCGACGACTCGGAGTACGGGAAATTCGGATGGGTCATGGATCCAGAGGGCAACAAAGTTGAGCTCTGGCAACCGCTACCAGGGCAATGAAGATCGGTTACTCGCGAGGAGGGTGCTTTCAGGTGGAGAACGTCGTTGAGGATCAGGGCCTCGCGTGACCGGCTATGGGCGATCGAATAACCTATATATATGAAGATCGTGGGTTGGAGTGCACTTGGTTCACTCACCCGAATGAGTTCTCCGTTAGTGTCTCAGAAGGGCGAGACGGATAATTCTGCGCAGCTTCCCTTTTGACGACGCCCCCCGGACATGACACCATACCCGGGGCGACCATGGAGGATCAACTCTTGGCATCTCGCCGCAAAGCAAAGCCCCGTCCGCTTCCGACGTTCGACCCGGTGCCCTCGGCCCAGTTTGGCCTGGAGATTCTCGACCGATCCAAGTCCCGCCGCGCGCTGATTGGACGAGTGGCGATGTGGTACTGGCTCGACGACGAGGCGGATCACGAGTACACCAAGGACGTTGACTTTGCCGTCCCCCAGGTCAGCATCCCCTCGATTCTCGAAGTCCTTCACCAAACCGACGCCGAGGTGTCACAGCTCACGATCGGCGGCGTCCATGCGAGAATCTCGAAACAGGGAGCTCGGGCTCATTTCATCGATCGATCGAGTGAGGAATGGGGTAACCTGCAGCCCCTCTACCTCGACGCCATTGGCGCTGCCGAAGCGCAGGACGATCAGTTCGAAGGGATTCCCGTGGCCCCGCCCGAGCACCTCGTCACTATGAAACTGGCGGCCGGCACCGAGAAAGACGAGCGGGATGCCATCCGCCTCGTCGCGAAGGTCAAGGACCTGGACGTCGAAGCGACGCGCGACCTTGTGCGAAAATTTCTCGGCCCCGGAGTGCTCGGCAGACTCGAAGAGTGCCTCCGCCGCGCAGGACACCCACAGGCCAGGCGGGCCTACAGTCTGGGTTCCTGAATCGTCTCCCGTGGTGCCTCACCTGGGCCGGCGGACGGTTCTCACCTTCCCGCTCCTTCC